>JAAUXU010173084.1_pt1 | contig 40104 bp, 30 predicted proteins | sample 7278151 | NCBI WGS metagenome assembly JAAUXU01 (sample SAMN14350113, study PRJNA611818) | marine sediment metagenome | isolation source: surface marine sediment (1.8m) | place: French Polynesia: Moorea | collected 2018-08 | reverse complement strand
CTAGTAGTAGTATCTTCACGAAGTAGCAACAGAGTGTAAAGGACGAGGAGAGCGTAGAGCGTAACCAACTATTACACAAGGTGTATGGCCCTCCTTATCAGTGGGGGCCAGGTGCTTTGGAAAGGTGGACTAACAATGGAAACTACTTCTGTCGCTGGCGCATCCTCTGCGTGCGTTTGTGCGTCGATGACATAATTTGGTGCCTACGTAGCAGTTAGAAGAACAAATCTATTATGTAGACCATTCTATGCACCAATACTTGGTACGTCCTTGCTGCACTGTATTGGAATCGCCTTCGGCGTGCTGCTCAGTGATGACAACATCGTTTTTACATAGTCGAGGAAGTAGTGGTCGTATTGAGCAGCAGAAGCCATAGTAGTATTGTATGTAGTATTCAGACAGAGTGGAAAGCGAGCAAGGGTCTGAGGGCATTGCTGCTGATACTACTGCTGCTGATACTACTGCTGCTGAGGCTGGGGCGGCGGCAGCGTCGACCCAAAGCTCATAGTGTCGTCTGCCGCCGCCGCCGCTGCCGGACAAGAGAATCCACTCTCGCCATGCAAAACTGCGCGCGCGTGTCATGTGTGTGTGTGTGTGTGTGTGCCCGTAAACCTTCTTAGGCTCCTTTCTGTCGCGCAAAAAAACGGGACACGAGGCCAGTGAGAGTCGTGTAGGTAGTAGGATCAATAATCGATGAATGGACGTTGGCCCCCTCATTCCAATCTAGCGGACTCCAGACAGAGGAGCGCTCAAGCACTCACGCACGCACCCCGAGAGACAAAAAGAAACTGCACCAAATGTATGGAAATGGCTGGAGCAACCGCGTGCTCTAGCGCTAATTTCTCATTCATCTGTCTCGTCTCAGGCGACACATGAAAGGTCGACCCCGCCAGTCATGGTGCACAGCAAGTGGGGGATCGACGTGCACTCCCTGTTACTAATACGAAAAGTACCCGGCGGCGTCGGCGTCGGCGTCCATCACCCACTGCTGCTAGCAGCCATCCGCCTAGTAACAGAGTGCAGCTGCCGCTACCAGTCGATCAGCTGATTGCGTAGAGTCTACGCGCGGACAGACAGAGAACGATTTTGACATTAGCTGTAGCGCGCACTCACCTGCGTTGCATCGGAATAGGGGGTTTTCGACGAGGTGAGCACCTGCATCGATCGAAAGACGTCGGTGTTGCTGTCGGGCCTGAGTGTGCGGAGCATCTTGACACACCACGGCCTCGACGAGGTTCACAGCAATCTTTTGAATGACTTTGTTGCGCGCGTGTACTGAAGAGGCGTGGGGGTGGGCGAGAGATGCTGCGGCAATGGCACTTGCGGGATGACGACGACGACGACGTTCACGCGTCTACCATCTTTCAAGTCATCCGCGTGGTCGTCCTGTGACGAGAGGTAGGGATTGCTTGGGTCGTCCGTCGGGAGTTGGATATCCGCGCGGGGACGGCTCCTCACTTACTCGACGGATCCGACCGACCTTGCCTCTCGGATGGTCATCCTGGAACTGGGGAGGATATTGCTCGAGATACAGAGGAAGGCGGGCGCGCGCTCCCTGCCGTTCAACCGCTCTCTACTTGTCCGATCGGGCAGGGGACGGACAAACGGAGAACGAAAAGCGCGCGCGCAATCTCTCTCTCTCTCTCTGCTCTGTGTGTGTGTGTGTGTGCGTGCGTGCGTGCGTGCGTGCGTGCGTGCGTGCGTGCGTGCGTGCCTGTTCTCGTGATTATCTGCCCCTACTGCTGCAGCTCCAGCCGCGGCGGCGGCCGGCGGCGGCGGCCATTACGTGCTGCTGCTCCTCCTGAGGAAAGGGGAAAGGGTGACGGCGCGCGGCGCGCGGCGGTACCGATCCAGCGGCAGATTTAAAAGTCCGGCTGGCTGCTCACGAAGAGAATGTCGGCGGTGATGGCGGCCACAGCAGCGGTGGCCTCATCAGCCGCGGCCACGACAGTGTATAAAAAGGGGAGTATATGGCCCTGGCCCGTCTTGCTGCTGCCGCCGCCGCCGCCGCCGCCGTCGGACCGGGACGATGCTGCTGCTGACTTGTCTGTCTAGTGGAAAGTGTAGCAGCAGCAATTGTGGTAAAGGCTGGTTCTCGGTTCGTAGTAGTGTCCAGATAGGTCTGGTGCTTTGCTCGGTTCAGGCAGTTTGCACTTCGATCGCCTGTTTGACGGCGGCGACGACTGCGGCCCCCGCCGCTGCCCAAGCAAAGTACAGTGCACTAAGGAGGATGGGGAGGAGAGACCGATTTATGTTAAACAAAATGCACGCGCGCACGAGCCTATGAACCAACCGTAGCAGCGCGCAGGCGCAACATCAGTACACATAACACTAGTAGATGCACTATCTACACTCTGTATGAGTAGGAGAGCTGGAGCGAGAGCGGGAGCGAGTGGGAGAGCAAGAGACAGAGTGAGATTGGGGTGGAAGAGGAATTGTTGGCAGTAACAGCATCCCCCCCCCCGTTCCCTGCTACGCTCTCATCAGACAAGGATGCAGACAGACAGACTCACTAACACGTGCGTCCAGTCGATCGGAAGCTCAACGCGTACATGTAATGATACCATATCATCTGCTCTCTTCTTCGTACGTTAGTACAGTACAACGCCAAACATCGGTGTGTTTGCTTGGACGAGTAAAAATGTTTCTTCACCTTTTTCTCTCTGTTTCTTTTCTGCGTGACTGAGTGAGGCGGGGGGTACGTGGCTGCTGCGGTCGACTCCTTTCTCGGTCAAAACGGCGGCAGCAGCTTGGAGCATTTAGTCGCAGTGTGATCCAAACTACGCTGAAAAAGGTGGGAGAGGAGGAAAGAGGTTATTCACCACACACTCGCCGCCGTCGTGGCCCCTTCTACATGTGCGTAGAAAACAGAGCTGCTGCTATGCACCCAATATGTGCATGGTGCTGCACACGACAAACACATACGGATACATGCGGACGGGGAGACGCACTGCGCCGAAGGCTCCGGAGGCACCGAGCTGCTTCATGCATCGAGGTGGGGAAAAAGACTTAAGTTTAAGAAAGGGTTAACCAAGGTCTAGGACGGCGTCCATCAAAAATGAGCGCCGGGTGGTGGTTGTCATTGTACCGCCCCCTCCCCTTTTCTCTTCTACAGAGTCAGTGATTTGATGATTTTACAGTAAACTGTGATCAGTCAGCTGCTTAGCTGCGGGAAAAACCGCGTAAATAAGTCTGTCATCATCCTGATTTCTCACATCAACAATAAGTGGCCAGACACCCCTGTTCTACCATCTGGCATGGCGCTGGCTGGCATGTTCTGTCCACATTCATGGGAAAGAACCTCGACGAGACAGGATGTCCTACCAGATGTCCTGAACCGCGACAACATCGGGACCTGCGTCGTCGTCACTGAGGGCTTCAAGAGCACCTCTGACGTCAACAGCAATGGCAGTGTCAGCGGCCGTGGCAATCACTTCTAGGGCGGCTAGGACACTCCAATTTAATGCTCACATGTCCAGCAACATCATTTCCATAAAAAAAAATTAGTCCCACATGACTCTTTGTGCTGGCCCTTGCGACGCCATTTCAGACGGACCCTGTATACACCAAGTCAAGTCTGATATGCAGGTCTTGCCTGGGCTGCTGTTGTCGCTACAGTGCCACACCTTCTGTTACGGCGTGTCTGTGTACTGTAAAGCCCAGGAGGACTGAGACGGCGAATTTCATTGCTATGACTTCGTCTTAACAATGATAAAGAGGCCTCCCTTTTTCCCAAGACTAATGTGTGCGCATGCCTGTGTGCTTTAGGGTTGGCCGACAGTTCACAGTCTGATAAATACGTTAATATCTCTCGCTCTCTTTGGATACGTGCAGATATTTTTGGACCATAATATCCTAGTTAATGACAATTTCATTCAATATGTCCTCCTATTGCTTGAACAATGCATTGGAAACGTTGAGGAAGGGCATCGACTGCAGCCCGCACCTAGTCGAGTCCTCGGTCATTTCAGCTCAGGGGGACATTTCTTCACATCGTCCAGTTCTTATGAGGCTTCTTGCAAGTCTGATCCTCCAGGATGGACCTGAAGTCGAGTGGATTGATATCTCGACTTGGTGGCGATCAGAAGTTTTTTGAGAGGAATCCAGGATTCAACTCTCGGGATCGGGCTTAGGTGAACTTTCTGGTGTGGGAGGGAGAACCATCTTGAGTGAACGTCCAGCCGCCTTCTCTGAATTCAGACGGAGCCCAAGGCATCGGACCTTCCTTCACGTTGTACGTAGTTCACCTCGACTCCTGGGTGGACAAACACCAACGGGGATTTTCACTCCCTGCCAACAGCGGCCAGGACCATGACGATTGGCTTCTGCCTTTTAAGCACTTTTAGGCACAGACTCGGTCTCCATGGGCAAGTACTCGATGTCAGATGACAGGACGCGGTCGTTCTGAGGGTTGAATTTGGCCTAGACTGCATCGGAGAGACTGGATTGACCCGGCTCTGAAGCGATTGAGCACGGTGTCGCATCGAAGCTTCGTCTGTCACTTTACCAGTGTATTTTCATGTATGCTCTATGTACACATGCGATGCAGGAAAAGTGAGAGGAGGGAGGAACGGGAAGATGGGGAGACACACTTCTGCGACCAACTGCTCGCATCATTGGTCAATGTGTTTTCCGACCGATGGAGCGATTGTTTGCCCCCCCCCCCCAACCGCCTCTTGGCTCGCAAAAGGCCGTACGCGTGTCGCCACTATGGGTCCCTCGAGTGCAATTAGCCAGGGAACCGCATGGCCTCTGATTAGCCGCGGAAGATGCACGAGGAATTGTGAAAGTAGTAGCATACACATATAATACGTACATTCCGACGCTCTTAAACAACCATGTGTGTCTTTGTGTATGTGTGGGGCTGGGTGTGCTTCTAAATTTGGGGATCAGAAGGCCAGAAGGAGAGCAATTCCTTGCATGCATGCGCATTGCGCATGCCACCAAGAATGCCGGTCGATTGAGACTCGTGCTCTATGCGCACATAGCGTGTAGACACTGTACTTATTCTAGACCAAGCTCGGCGCACAATCCTTCTCCCCTCTTTTTTTATTCCTGCAAACCGTCTCACTTGTCTCAAGAAAGGACGCCAGAGTCTGTCAGAGCCTCCAGAGACCCCTGCAAAGTGTTCAGCGAGCTTCCGCCAAGGCTTTAGATGGAAGCAACTCCCCAAATAGACGAGGAATGAAGAAGTTGCAGTTGTGCTTGGGATGAGATATTCGTGTAAGCGACTTAACATTTCATAATACATCAGGCTTGTCTCATGCGATCTCGAGACGAGCCAGCTCGCGCCCATTCCAATTCAGGGTCGACTCTGGACCCTGCCACTGCAGGATGCCCTCTTGTGTGTGTGTGTGTGTGTGTGTGTGTGTGCTTGTGTGTATGTGTGCGTGCGTGCGTGTGTGGGTGTGTGCAAGCGAGAGAAAGTTGGGGGCAACAACTCAACCCAGAGAGCAACTGCTAGTCTATTCGGCAAAAAAAGCCATGTGATTGAAGGGAAGGGGTGAGGTCAGATCACACACCCCATCTCCACTAGTAATAGCCACCAGGAGGCCCTAACACTATTCCAAGTTTCTCACAGCGGCCTTAGAGGAGATGCTCCATGAACAGACACGCGATGCTGACTATTTCTTTACACTAGTATATAGACTAGCGTACCCACCCGTTCATTGCACGGGCTATTACCCTTCCCTCCGCCCTCCGCTCGACCAGGTCGAGACCCCGCCCGTTGTTGACGGCCCGGGGTGGGGTTGGACCCCCCCTCTAGACAGCTCAGGGGACCGCCATTTTTCATTCAAATCTGTCCAGCGGCCGGGGCGGCCAGACAGGAAGACGGGCACACACAACCTTTCGTGTTTCGTTCTCATTTCCCCGATCTAACGTAAGGCAGGCACGTTGAACTCTCTCCAGCCTGCACTTGTAGGGCGAGCCTCCAGTTTTTGAGCAACGAAAGCAATGAATGTGCGACTGATTGTTATCACCCCGTTGCTTCCTGCGTCTCTCTCTTCCTATTTCTCACTCAGTGCGCGCAGAAAAAAGGGGACGACGAACGAGAAATGAAGTGAGAAAGATAGAGGGAGGGAAATTTCCCCCAAGCCGAGAGAAGGAAAAATATGCGTCATTAAGTTTCCCGAGGTCACCCAGACTTATGTAGCTGGCATGTGCAAGTACTTCTGTTCTCCGGGCTTAGTGCGTATTACTGCCACTTAGTACGTGCACGGGGCCACTGCGAAGTACAGCGCGAGTGTGCTCAGCGCAGTTGAGCTCCGTAGGAAAGAAGGCTGACGAAGAGAAGGAGGAGTGAACGAGAATTAACGTTTCCCAAATGTTGAAGATGGAAATTAGCCGTTTCTCCCCAGAAAACTTTTCCTCCTTTTCCACGATAACACCGATAAAAGTTGAGAGAGGGTTTCTCTTCAGCACTCTAGCTCTTCTCCTCTTCTGCTCTGAACTCGAAGGTTTTTGTGCGTGCGCTCTTGTTTCGCGACTGCTACTCAATCCCACCCATATCCAGGATAGGAATTTCCTCGTAGAATGTAAAAAAAAGTTATAGGATTCCCATTTCTATTGCTGCATACTGTATATATGTTAAGTACAGCAGGGCAGCGCGCGGCATGCAGTATGAAAGTACCCTGAACAAATGAGTTCAACTCTCACTCCATCAGCACTTTCGTTCCTGTCAGGTATCGAGTATGGTGACCATGCAAGCGTGAACATGTATAACACAATGGAGTTACCCTCCAGCTCAACGACCTAGAAAGACCCTTTTTCTCCTAATGACTGGCATGTCGATATAACCTGAATAACCTTTTGATTGGCCGACTGCGTAATTAACCTCCATACTGGCCGCTCTATTTGTACTCTCCTATACGTTACAATAGTCTTGAGCAGGTGTTGCATTCGTGCAATGCACCTTTAATGCAGCGTGCGGCGTACATAACCCAGGCCATTTAAGATGCTTTCGCACCATTCACTTGGATTGATACCTGTTCATGGTCAGTACAAGTTACACGTACACTGCTTGCCTGGCAACCCCGTGAACCCTACGTTGCCGTACACGTACGTGCCGTCACGGCATTATGTGGAGGAAGACACGCGTTCCGTGGGTGCTCAGTACTGTAAACACATGTACACGGGCTTTCATATTTATTACGTCTTGTTTAAGGAGCTTATTGACCATGTTCCCGTGCACGGACGATGCTGATTTTCGGCGGGTACTTAGGTATAGGTGGTATATATAGGCACAAAAATTTGGGATTGATCCGTGCCAGCATCAATTCAGACCTTGATTGGACTGATTTTACTAAATAGACAGGGATGTGACACGAAATCGTCCATGATTGAGCGGCGCAAAGACAACTGCGGAAACGCAATGTCTCCATTTTCTACAATAAATGTTCTACATGGCCTTAAACGATCACCAAAAGTCAGCTTAATGCGGACAATGTAACCCAGTCAATGAAGAACTCAATGAAGAACAATGTGCGCTAGAATGATTTTCTACAGTGCCTGGTAGCTACCCGCCATCAGCTCTATGCTGCCACTTCTCAGAACGTTCTGTGCATGTTGCCAAATAATACCTCGTACTTTCGTCAGAAGAGAAGAAATAACAGTGGGAGCCAAACATGGAAAGAAGTGATTTGCGTACTTGACAAGGAGTATGGATTATTGGGATACGCAGTGATGCATTGCCCGCCTATACTTCTTAATGATGTGCTTAGACAGTGCATCAGTAATCTCGAGTGCTTCCGTTTAATGACGTGTTCTTGCAGTTGTACATCTTGTATCCAAGACCTGATGGTACAGAGTCCAAAGTGAAATTAAGTTGCCCCTCTAAGAAGGAAATGGCGCAGAGTGAGATTCATGTTACACAAGAGGTGACATTAACTAATGAACTCTTCATTGCACACGGAACTGACTTTCAGTGCTTTCTTGGTTGCGTCATGAAGGTTGTGGGCGAGTCGAAAGCAGTTCCAGCTAGGCAGGCATTGGGTATTTCACAGAGAAAGATTGGTTAAGAAAATGGGGTTGACTGTGAGGCACCTTGTTTTTTTATAAAGAAAAGTGCTCTTTAGTCTGCTGGAAAGGTGGGGGCACCGGAAGGAGGATAAATGAGCCAATGAACACCAATCTTTTTACTATTACGGAACCAGCAACGCACGGTGTTCCCCTCGTTTCAGATGGCTTAGGGTTTAAATAAGTCGGGTTCCCCCATCCTAAAATAACCTACCCTAACTTTAACCTAACCTGGCTGAAGACCATCTAGGGTTCATTCTAAGACAGGCCGTGCCATGCCAGTTAAGGGGCTACGACCCATCTTTCATCCATTTTCTCACAAAGTCACTCAGAAATTTGTCTGAGCATCAGAATTTCCTATTACGTGCAACTGGACCATTTCTGCTTAGCTGTTACGTTGGGGCAAAAGTACAATGAGGGTTTTGCACTCCTTGCAGTACAAACTCGATTGACATTGTTCTTGACCTCGGAATTTCCAGTTCCTCTAAGTCCGGTGCGCATAATTCAAATGCTGTCGACATACTAAGGATGGGCAGGTCTTTGGCAACAACTTCTTGATCTGCAGACTACTCAGAAGCTGTAATTTCATCCCTGGGAGCCTAAAGTGCCCGTTTAAGACTATTCCAGCTGCTGCAAAGCTTCCTGACTGACACCAGCCGCAGGAAGGGGCCACAGAGAGAAAATCAGTGGATACTTGTCAGGGCTGGATGGTGGCACGGACGTTAGTCAAGAAATCCAGGAGTGCATCCTTGGCCTCCTTGCCTGGGTCAGTGGCTGATGGTGCCTGCACATATAGAAATTCATGTTCAGCTGTTTCATGGTCCTGCTGTATCGGTATATGTGGCCTTACTTCTACAGAGAGGCACCACATGCTGGTGGGGGCCACTGTCAAGGCCTTGCTCACACCCTTCACACACTCCTGAGAACAATTTTTGACGGGGACCCACAGGCTTTCCTCCCCACATTCGCCGACCCTTTGCTGTCTCTGACATTATTTGCCCACGCTGAGAAGGAATGAATCAGAACATTAGGCAGTTCCAGAGGGAGAATAACAAGACTCTCTTAATCATGGCACTGAAGAACTAGCAGGTAACATCTGTGGAGGCAGCTCTCTACCCATTACTTCCTTTGGACTTTTGTTTCGAAGTTAAGTCTGAAATCTGAGAACACCGAGGGAGGCCTTTAAGTGGAAGATGTTATGAGATAGGCACACTAACATGTCGGCAGCTGAAAAAATGTATTTAAAGCTGGTAGTTTGTACGTCAAGGTCTCTAACGCATAAATAGGATTTGTATGTACACGACAACTGGGCTCTTCAGCTCCACTGGGTCACTTCTGGCCAATCTTTGATAAGACCAAGAGAGCAACTGTTGAGGCAGTGGGGAACTTTCCGAGGGGAAATGTAGGCCGGGTCATTTCTTGACCAGATGCAATGTGTGCTCGAGTGTGGATGATAAGGCCTGCATGACGAAAAAAAATAGGCGGACAGGAAATGGTAGAACAAGTGACGGATTCTTCATCTCGCTCAATTTCTTAAGACAAAACTCAAACGACTCTAAAGTATAACATCATATTTGTTGTATAAGAAGATGGCCCAACATTGACGAGACTTCACCAGTCACGGGAGAACTGGTGGAAGTTGGCGGAGCCCTTTCACTCTGGAAATCTGTCACTTTAGTCGCTTGGCAGCAACAGTCGATTCATGGAACTGCCTCTCCATCAGCATCACCTTGCTTCACTCAATAGGCTGCGGCGTCAGCACTTTCACCATCAATTTATGAACCATTTTCAGAGGCATTTTTAGTTCATGGTAGAGTAGCTGTGCCACATGGTTAAAATATGCAGTGACCGCCTGTCCACTAGCACCAAATGCGGGGACGAGGGCAAAAAAATTGCTGTTGGGTTGAGGAAGTTGAAGCAGAAATATTTGGGAAGATGAACTGGATCAAGTGATGAATCTTTGATCCTTCGTTTTCGACGAAAAGCTCAAATTTGCCGCTGTAGAGTTCTTAGAAGTTCCCACTGAAGCTGTCCCCATAAGCCAAAATGTAGAACTGACAAGTTTCACATGCAGTTCAATGGCAGCTTCGAGCCTTCCTTCGAAAATTTCTCTCAATCATCAGGAATCGATTCTCAAAATTGGAAGCATGGGCACGACGTCGCAATGTTTCCCCTTTCAGAATGACAATAGAAGCAAATGGTTAAAGGGGATAAAGGACGTGAAGATTGCAATCTTGGATGATCAACTGCTCCAGCAGCATTCTTGTGGTGCGGATGAGCTCCTTCGCACCATAAATCCTACACAGATCACATTTGCCATCCAGGTTCAATCTTAGACAGCCAGGAGGGACCAGAGATCGGCTACCATGATCTCATAATGCAGATGGGAGGGAAGTTGACACGGGCTCGATTCAGAGAGAGACAGAAGGACCCTTCTGGAGTCCCCACAAACCGATGCTCGCACTACCCGCAAACAGTCATAGTAGTCTTCAAAGGTATACAGGCGCAACTTTTAAATCCGGAAAGCTTTGATCCGGTCCTTACAACACTGTTCTTTTTGCTACAAAGATGGAAACCTGTCGACCGGTCGCAAGACGTGGTTCGTTATCAAGTGTACCCAAATGCTCTTTCAATACGACCACCACGTGGCCATCGCTGTGGCCCTCTGTGCCGACCGCGTCCCTGCAGAGGTCGATGAGTTTCTGAAATTGCCGTTATCGGTCGTATTTGATGTGGCCAAGAGATTTTTGTGCTCGGGTTATGAAGGGACACCTGTGACGACGAGGCAACGAAGAAGAGGAAGCGGTAGTTTGTGGAGCTCCGGAGCATAAGGATCTTTTCCTTATTTGTATCGATCCTTCTTCTGTCGGTTGTTTTGCGACATTCATGTTAAATACTTAAGCAGCCATTCATAGTACACTTGAACATATCAGGCCATCTTTTACCTACACCTGCTGTTCCTTATCTACTACATACGGCAGCCTTTTCGTCCTACTCTGATAATACAGTCAGTTACTTTTGGGCACTCAACTAGAACACACCAGTCATGCCTTTTGCCAGAATAGAAACGGAACATAATTCCCCTCAGTCCTGACTGGTGTTCCAAAGCCGATTTGGGCCTTATGCTGCACCTGCTGGAAGCAGCCATGAAGGCCTAGAGAGTCGAGAAGTCCTTCCTTTCTCCTCACATCTTTGAAGCATTTAAGTGTCGGGAGGATACGCTTTTTCTGCGATGGAAAAATCTTCTGAGCTGATGCCAAAGTCAACTGGAGTGACAAATCGATTGCCAAGGACCCCTCATTGGGAGGACCAAATTCCCGGCCTCATTGAACCTGCTGGGGGGTTGTTTTCTCTGAGGGAGACATCGCGCCTCCTCACTTCTTTGGCAAAGGAGTATTAGTTACCAAGGAGGTCTTCCTCAATGTCGTGATGTCAGTGGCGGAGCCCTGGATCCGGTCAACGTGGTCAGTGGACAGCCTTGGCCGTACCAACAAGGGATGTGGCTCCTGCCCAAAACGACCATTTGGTTCGGAGCTGGTGTGGTGATGACGTGGAGATGCTCTGGCCCAAGGCCACGTGGACTCCTCACTGTCCTGACTGCGACCCCAGCAACTACTACGTGTGAGCCATCATAGAAAGGAATGCAAGAAGTGAAAACATTGCGCTGTGGGTGCTCTGAGAGTCAGTATCAGCGAGGTTATGACCCACGCAGACAGGGAGCTCATTGTGGCTACTTGTGAAAGGTTCAGGCACTGTTTGGAAGCTGTCATCACCGCTGAGGGCGGTTAGATTGAATAATAGACAATATATGACATATATGTAAAAGAGGTTTTTTTTGTCCTGGTCATTGCTATGTCGAAGTGCATGTCAAAAATACATTCCTCTCCAGTTCAGTATTTTCCAGACAAAAAAATCTCACCCAGCGCTCCTGAAAGAGTTTCTGCTGGATGGCACAGAGCTGCCTTTCACCTCATCTCAGACAGAGGATGCACAATTTTAATCATGGGACCTCCAGCAGTTGGGCATTTTCATCTAATGATTAGACGATTTAAAGAATGAAGTGAGAATGCGTATACACAGATTCAAGCAGACACAGCTGAGAAGTGCTACCCGTCGTGCTTTCAAGAACTGTTGCCCCCATCCACAGCCCAAATAGGAAATGGATTTGGACCAAATGTGATGCGGAGCTTTCTTTTGCCCAGGAAAGGTTATCGAGGGGAGAGGGCCAAATTTCATCTTAAAGGTTACTTCAGGTCACACATTGAGGTCAAAAGATAAAATACAATGAAGTTGACAACTTCAATTGCCACATTCAAGCAGAGGGAGGCCTTGAAACGTAAAAAAAGTCCAAAAAATAAAAAAGTATAGCACCCACAAATCGGTGAGCAGATGAGCCCAGGTCTGACCTTCGAGGTCATTGAAGGTCACAAATTGAGATGAACAATTTTTCACGAACATGAAAGTTTAAATCGTAATTTGTGAATTCAAATGATCTCCGAGCTTGAAAGCCAGCCAAAAGACAGATTTCACCATGGAGAATATTGGCATATGACTGGAGTCAACTGAGTTGTGCCTCTCACTGAATGATGGATACGGTGGATTCTACATGTGACAATAAAATACATGCAAAGCAAATCTGCTACTTCAGAATATCATATGCTGCTGTCCTTTTAATCATTGAAATTACCCATTTTGTAGCTCATCATCCAGTGGCAGAGTGTAGGACAACTAAATTTACCGCTGTGAGAGAGTCACATCAACTGTTGATTTTTTTTTTTGGGGGGGGGGGTGAATCTGCCAGTCTTTCCCTCGAGGGTCTCAAGAGTCTAGTAGTAGATTGATCATCGTGGGTCGCAAGACTGGCAAATTGGAATGAAACTTAGGAAAGTAATTGACAAAAGTCCATATTATGCCGGGTTTGAAAATAGTCTGAGGACCCTTTTTATATAGTAATATTCGATCCGAAAATGTCTAAGCTTCCTAATTTCTTCTGAATGAGTACACGCACATGGGAAATAGCTGCGATGTGGTGCCGAAACCAGCGCAACTAAGTCAACTTTGAAAGAGTGAGATAAAAAAATGAGCATTCTCTGAAGCACGGTCTCCATGGGAAAGCTTTGTATTCAGTAATGAAAAAGCCTTGGACCATTTTGTCAGCAAGCGCAGTGATCTGTGTGTGTGGCAGCTTCCACCAAGGGCCCAGGCCCCAAATTGAGGTATTTGGGCACAGGAAGCACCTGAGAAAGGCCAGCATGCTCGGAGTTGCAATGAGTGATGGCAAGGAGCTTCCTCTCAATTGGCATGACAGCTCAATGAATGGCAAGAATTACCACTCGTACCTTGCCCCCCCCCAAGTTTTCCCCATCCTCAATCCCAGGCATGGGTAGGGGAACTAGATTTGGATGCAAGAGTGGGCCCAACACCACAGGTGCAAGGCGATCCAGAGCTATCTGAAGAGCCACCTGGACTCAAACGGACTCTGGTCCAAGGAGATGAGGTCGCCACCATCCCCAAACCTAAATCCATTGGGCTTCAACATCTGGACGCATGTGGCACAGAAGGTCTGTGTGATCTCCCACACCAGTGTCAACCGTCTTAAGTGTGCTGGCAAGCATATGTAGAACGTGATGGCAAAAGACCCACAACTGCCGTAGTGTCACCCGGACTGAAAAATAAAACATTTATCAGATATATCTCTTCTAATAATGACTATTCCCCCTTTGACATCATCCAGAAGAACCACGAGTCGACCCTGTTTTTGTACAAAAGGGTGTCGTCAGACTTTATCCACATCCCGTGCATTGTTATACTTTCAATCCTGGCGCGAGATTCATATTTACTGTCACTTAGGTTCACAATTCCCCATTGTGAACGGCCTTTGCCCAGACCTGTATTAGACATGATGATTCTGGTCTTGTTGCCTGCAAATCCTTTCTCTTTCTAGTCAAGAGGCACGAATTCACTCAGAATGTGAGCACGTTATTCCCAGTCGGAACCCTCTTCCCTGGCAACAACTCCCATACAGTCGCTGTTGTCCCTCTACCCTCCTCATGCCTCCTCTTTCTCTACGCCTTTATCTGTGCATCACTCCCGTATAGTTCATTTTAGTCTTCTCCTCGGAAAGCGAGGCATTCTCACCGAATGCGGAAGCTCTGTCTTGTGACAGGCAAAAATTGATTGTCTTGAGATGGAAAAATTATGCCAGGGAAGTTTTTTATGCGACGATGCCTTTGCGAATTTCGAAGTCTTATAGCGGGGTCGAGTGCTCAGATAAAACAGACATGAGTATCGTGTCAAAAAGGTCAACCCCATGAGCTCACTGTTGAGGTGCAGGCTGCACAACAAGTACAGAGATGATGCAAAGTCACGATGGTCACTGATAGTGACCATGGTGTCACTTTGCACTCTGTTCACTGTCACTCTGGTGATGCAATCCAGGCTGAGGTAAATACAGCATGGGGAAACTTCAGAGGAAGGGCTGTAGCCGCTGATGGTTCTACCAGAACATTCAATACCTTGCTGTTCCAGTCTTCAACATCGGTTTCCAGTCTGATGTCATGACCAGACTGCCAGAAAATTCTTCCATCGAGCAGACGGTGACGATGTAAAAAAGACTGAACACTGTGGTGATCGCAAACCCTCAGAAGAGGAAGTTAGCCACGCTCTATGAGCATGCAAAAGTGATTCTGTTTCATTCCGGGATGGAGAAATCTCTAAGAATGTTGGCACTTAACAAGAGCCATCTGATAGACTGTGATAAGCAGAGGGAATAGCTGGTGAATGAAACTTTTGATGTTTCTATTGCAATCTTTGCACAAAAGGTGTACACTACATGCCAAGGTGGCCATTAAAGACACTCCTTGTGTGTACTTCCTCTTTCCCAACGAGACATACACCATCTATGTGCTCATGCGTCAGGCTCCAAAAAACTTTTTTTCAACATTTGGACCCAGCCAAAACCCTCCCGGACTTTGAATTGCAGCCATAAATGCTCTTCAGACTTACTTTCCTCATGCCCGAATTTCTGGTCGTTTTCTCCATCTGTACCAAACAGAATTCAATTGATAGGTGTTAAAAGAAGATATGACGATAACAGGGAGCAGCTTCAGATGCTGCTGTGATCATACTTTGCTTTTGCATTTGTGCCTTAAGGGAAAGTGGTTGAGAGATTTGCTGAGGTTGCTCAAGCTCTTGCAGGCATTTCCAGATGACCGTCCTGGGCATGAGCTCTTAGACTAATTTGGTTCAAACGATGTTGAAGGTCCTCCTAAGGTAAATGGAGAGTTGGACATCCTTTCCACCACTCTTTTGGAATCACTTTGATGAAGTTATTATGTTTGTCCCAAAGACAACCCAATGTTGTGAAGGCTTTCACAATGCCGTAAGGTTTGTCTGTCAGTGTAACTACGCATCTACACTCCTCTTCAAAACTTTAGAAAAATGCAAAAATCGTCCGAGTTTACGGTCAATCTGTGTTCTGTGAAGCTGAGCATTCTCCACTCAACACAATGCACAAACGTCATGGCAACATGAAGAAGCAACTGTGACAACGAGAAAAACGATGTCCAAATGAACCAGAAATCTCCAAGTTGAAAACTTTAAAATGAACTAGGTATATGAGCACAAGAATGCCTAATAAGGGTACACGGTTTGGCTGCAAATCGCGGCGGAGGCAAGCTGTGGTTTGGTCATCATGGGGAAGGGCAAGGAGCTGTCAGATTTTGAACAGGACAAATCCAGGCGCTCACGAAGTAAGATCTCTCTATGGAGAACGTTGCTGACAGACTTGGGAGGAGTTACAAGGCAAATCCACATCATTTTATCGAGCTCAGAATCCTACGCTGAGAAAAAGCCTGGCGAAAGACCTAGGAAAACCACAGTAGCCACTGAAAGGAGAACAAACAGTGATTAGAGCCAATCCAACCATCTTTTCTTTACAAATAAAGGCAGAAATGGATGTGGATGCTTCTCCCCTGACAATCTGGAGGTTCCTGAAGAGGAAGAACTTGAGAAGGAAGGAGAGGCTGCAATGGCCATCCAATACTCCAGACCTCAATCCACTAGAAAAGAAAAGGGGATGGTAGGCAGAGAAGGTTTACCAATAGGGGCATCAGTTTGACTCCTTGGATGTCGTGATGACTGCCATTTGCTGGATGACATACTAATGAAAATACCTGGACATGCTGTACAACAGTGTGAAAGACCGCGCTTATGGAGCAAAGGGAAGTGCAGTAGCGCTGCACATTACTTGAGCAGTAGAAATATACATTTTTGCGTAAAACGTAGCATTTTCGTTTCCCATTCTGTAGTTTTAAACAGGGACTTCTGTATTTTTCTTGGGTAGGGTAATTCCTCATCCATAGGTGCTTCATGATGCCGCATAACGTGTACGTGCGCATCACCAGAGTACCTCTTCATGTGAGCAGCACAGTTTCATAACATTAAGAGTGACCATAAATTGACCATTTTTGAGTCACTCAAAAGACAGTGTTTCTGGACAGATTTATGGGACCTAGAACAAGACATGTCACGGCTTAGCACTGACAAATACCCAAGTTCACAGCCGTGAGAGGTGGAGAGAAAAATATTCAGATTTAATTGCAGCATTCAATTGCAGCCTTAATGCCGAAGTAAGAGGCTATACGAATAAGGCAGATAAGCTGTTCCACTTAATATCTACGGTGTATCTCCAATATTGTCAGTGGAGGTAATCTATGGTATGCCTTGAATGTGAGGCAAAAGCATAAAGAAAGCAAAAAAAGAATGAAAGTAACGTTTGGGTGCAATATTGCTCGAGTTGCTAGGTTATGTAAGAGCAAAGTAAAAACGACGTAGTGATGGAGTTGAGCTCCGAGCTTCAAGCTTGAATTGATTGCATCACGAAAACAAAGAAAAACAGGAAAGAAGGAAGAGGAGACGTTCCTGAATGTAAGGTTTTGCATGCGTCGCACATCTGAGAGGGGGGCAGGGGCGTGTTCCCTCAAGGGTCGGGGAGGGGGAGGGGGGAGGATAGGTACACACACGCGCGCCCGAAAATTGCAGCTGATTCCATAAAAAACATGAAGAAGGTGAAAATCTATTCGCATTAGCATTTTTAAGAGTGGATGCACTTTGAGAACTCTGACATCGAACTGGCCAGTCAAAAATTTTATCTAATGCACTCAATCTTATGTCTCAATGATCGATTTCACGTGAAAATTCAACCCCAAACGTTTAAGTCAACTCTCTGTCGCGAATATTGCACATGGAAAGAACTGTAACTCAGCTTCGAGGATACACACTTGCCTCCAAAAAGTATTTGAACACCCGTCAGAGGGACGAAAATACTGAAATGACATGCGTTTTTGGAAGCATTTTTGACCACTCAAGGGGAGCACACACACACCCTGTGGCTCTGCCACCGCGGCAGTAAGTCCCTTTTTGGGGGTGTGCATAAGTATTCGGACACTTTTTCCTGCTGCTGTAACTTCCTTCATATTGCAGCTACATGAACTGTATTTACATCGTTGGAGAGCTTGAAGTCTCAGCAGTTGAATTTATTACATTTATTTTCACAGAAATTGCAAATAAAAGGCAGCGCTGGCCATTTTGTCAATGCAGTTAACTGGTCTACTGTACTAAATAGAATCGTGCAAAGCTCCATCAATATTGAAGCTACACAAACTATCCTTACTTTGTTGGAAAGCTTGAAGACTTAGCAGTTGAACTTTTCATTTTACTTAGGATGAAATTGCATATTAGAGGCAGCACTGGCAATTAAGCAAAAAAAATTACTACATACGCTCACTTCTCCACTACAGAACTGGTGTTCAAATACTTTTGGAGGGAAGTGTATCAAGCTCCTTCTGTTTTACTGTTGCCTTCTCCCAGTATCTTATGCAGATGTGCTTTCGCTTGGGAGTGATAGGGAACCTTATGGTCTGAAGAATACCACAATTTTTATGTCGTATCTGTCTAATCATCACAAAAAGTATCTTGTAATCAATGAAGTAGAGGAATTGGAAGAACGCAGTTACTTTTCCCAACCAGTTGACATTTTGGAAAGCCCACGCAACCATACCTGATGCCAAACTATGGTACATATATTAAATTTTTAATTCTTCTGAAGGCAGTGGGATTTAAATCGACGTACGAAGTCCTGTTTCTTGCGTGCCTCTGCGATATCTGCGAAAACTCGTGTTGTCTTTTCTTTCTCATAATAATGTTAAATGAACATTAGAACGACCAGGAGTGTCGATGGATGTGCCGCTGTCATTGACAACACTGAGTAAGGTCCACGTAATGCTGAAATTTTCAGGAGACCACTGACAGTTTCACCAGAATCATTTAACGATAGGACATTACAAGAGCTTCATAGCTCTCAACGAGATGCAGAAATAGTCACGATAAAGTACTTTTTGTACAGGCAGACCTAAAACTGGGCAACACTTGATGCTGGGCACAATAGTTTTATAATACTCTTGTCGACACTTCCCCCTGTGCAGTAGGAACAGACAGAAATTGCAACAGGACCGTACAACGATAGGAATGTGTAGTTTATATAATGATCTCGTTATTATTCTAGAAGTTAAAAGGTAGTGTTCACTGAGGGCAAAAGCGCCATCTCGAAAGACTCGTTCTTGAAACTGTGGTGGAGTCTCAAGGAGATACTTTCTCTGGAAGAAGAGCCTGAGAAGAAGAGATGCTTGGAGCTGTCAGGGGTGAGGACAATGTCGTGTTTAGATGCTTCAAGACCTCCAGCACGCTCGGGTAGTTGACAATAGACTGGACCTCCACACTGGGCCAGGTGAGTTACCTCTCAAGTTCTTGGGAGGTACACTCAGTCTTCTTCTGGTGCCTCGGTATAATTTTGCTTCTTTTCAGATTCTGTCATTTTGGGGGATGATTATCCCAGTTAGAAGGGAAGGCCAAGCTTGGAGTCACGTTTACATTATACCAAGAACAGTGCTGGGGAACAATACTCCATATTTCCTTTTCCAAATTCCAATATTTCAACAAAAGTCGTCTCATTCCATTTTTCTGACAGTCGCCACATTGCAACATGATTGGTCAATGTTCAAGTTGTCTTCAGGTAACGCCTCCGCAGCAGAGAAACAAAATGTGAAAAGTGAAAACTACTCACAGATGACGGTTATTTTATGTCTTTGCAATGTGGTTCCCCCTCTTTACAGGCATCATGGTTACTCTCTTCAATGACTTCTCAAGGACGTGATACACGCTAGTCTTTGACATGTCCGCCAGTATCCCCCTCACTGCCATTTTCATCTTGTCCTCAGTCTAAAACGGCAGCCAGCCAACATACTTTCCAGCTCAGGGAAGAGCCAAAAGTTCCTGGAAGCTATGTCAGGGCAATAAGGTCAGTGACCTAGCTACGACCTCCTACTCTCCATTAACTTCTTGCTGACCTCGCTGACATGCTGTGGCCTTGCATTGTCTAGTAGTAGAGCTATGTTTTGTTTTTAAATAATGAGGGGCCTCGTCTTGGACAAGTCCACCCAAAAAAACTCATGAGGACGGAAATATGGTACTGGCTGTTGATGGTACAGAGTGTGGTGGACCTTGCTAGTGTCTCCTTAACAAGGGAAGGGGTGTTTACAGTCCTATGCTGCTCTAGTTTTCACGTTTAGTGTTTCTCCTGCAGAGGGGTCACCTGAAGGCAACTTGTATATTGGTCAATCATGCTACCATGTAGTGACTGGCAGAAAAATTAAATAAGACAAACTCTTGCTGTAACTCTTGCAACTTGAAAATATTTGCATCAAGATTTGTTTCCACTGTGAGGGAAACAAATGACCCATGTTATTTCTTGTTTATTCGACAATTATTATATCATTCGTCAATTCGTATTATGTCAGCACGGTTCGAAGAGATGTCTATTTGTACAGCTGAAGCAATCCTCTTGGTGCAGTGCTCCAAATCGATGACCTTCATCTTGTCCTTGAGGATGTGATATTTGGTGCGAAAATAGGGTGTCATCCCCTGTTTGGCCACAGCAGTGGGGATGATGGCAGGACTAGCATTCGTCGTCTTGACCAAAACAGTCATTGTTAGAGCATTTCACTCTGTCCGTGAAGGGGGGAGTTACCCTGTCACAGGGCTGGGCATGGAGCTTGCACTTGACATGTCTAGAAACCTTCTTTAGATGGCACATAACACAGTGCTCTTCAGGTATCCCGAGATGTCCTTATGTCCATCGCTTGCGACTCGTGTGAGGAAGCTTTCCAGTGGTACCTTCTGGAGCTGTTCTAGATTTTGTCCGTTCCATTAAAGTTTCCTAACTTGACATAATCTTATTTCTCCAAAACCTGCACTGACTACAAAACAAAGCTTTCAACCATATGTGACCTCTTTCAGGTCTTGATGCAAATACATATATTAAGACCGAATTTTTGGGAACTCCCCTGTATTTTCTCCCTGCCACCTACAGCCCTATCAGGGTACCTACAGAATTTTCCTGTTACTCTTGGGACTGTACCTAGTTGCTCTTTGCAAATAGATATCTCGGAGCTTTAACGACATGAAATGTTCAACATGTTGGGAAATGTTGGTCTCCCCCTTCCAGGAGCTTTCTACCCTCGTAAGACTGAACAAGCTGATTGCAATTAGAGATGTATTTGAATCGATGCTGAATCACGTGTACCGCTAAGTACAAATTTTGGCAGAAGTCCTTTTTCCAAGCACTTTTGAGAGCAGCTCGTAACTTCATGCTAAGATTCATCGCCATAATTTATCATTACTAGAAGGTCTCAACTCGGTATGACCCGATTTAATCCTTGATCTGAAGCCACTTGACCCAAGACAAGAAAATTATCCGAATCAACTCAATTCGGCCCTTGTGATCCCGACTCGATCTTGATCCCAGTTTATTCGATTTGATATATCCCTAGTTACAGTATTTACCAACAGCGAAATAAGTTCACTGAGATGGTCTGATTCATGAATCATGTCATCGGGATGCGGACATTCAAGGAATGTCCGCATCCTTGACTGCCTTCACTAGCTTAATGCATTCCCTGAAATGGTTCAAGTAGGGGGACATGTGATAGAGAATATCACCCTCTCTCTGAAATCATTGCCATGCAATTTTGCGAATACTTTATTCGAAGTAATTCCTCTTCGTCAATGCATTGTGCCATCTCTTGACAGACATGAATACCAAGCCCTGGGCATGTAGGCATACTTGTGAATACCTCTACCACACCACCCCGTGACACCTTTGAATCCATTTTCATCCTGAAAACCAGACTGCTCCTTTTTCGACACGTCTCCGAATTTGCCTCTTGCTGACGACTTTGGGTCTGTAGATGCCAACCATGAGAGTCACATCTTCGGTAAATGCTCTTCCCAGCAGCGTATAGGTTGACAATGTACTCTCAAGTGAGCAGCATTTTCACCCATGGATAATTTTTGGGCTTTGAGCTATGACAAATAGCATCTTTGGAGCAAAATGCTGAAGCACCAAGAAACACGAGGTCATACATTCAGCGCTTGTGGAAGTATAAGTTTGTACGGAAAATGTGACGGAGTCAGCAGGGTTACATCTGGAAGTGCTCGCCCATCAATGCATGAGCTAATTCATAAAAATGTATGATAGTTGTAAGAGGTCTGTTACAAGAGGGTCACTTCTCACACCACTACGAATGCCGAAGGGCAGGAGGAAAAATGTGCAACAGAACGGTCAAGTATCTTCAGAATGAAGCACTTCCTTGAGTAATTGATTAAAATACGCCTTGTTTAAAAGGTTTCACTGAATTATTTTTTTTTAAAAAATAGTTTCCCAGCTGATCTGAAAGCCCCTATTGGGGTGACAATCTTTCTGCGCATACTACATTATGTACAGAACAATTCGACGGTTCCGCAAGTGATGGTCGAAAAATTATAGTAACAACCGAACAAAAGGCTGTTGAAGAAGAGGTTAAAAGGCCAGTTACAGGGGGTACTCACTGATATGCTTCATCAGATGGAACTTCTTCCCAAACAAAGGGCAAGCATTTTACCCATAATCACACCTGTTGAAGTGTCCTGGAACCATAGGCAACTAAAGTAGGGATAACGTTCTGCCATGCACCCTGTATGCGTCCGCTAGGCGACCAGAGTGAACAAAAAAGTGAGTAAAAGTACACTGTTATTCCCCCCTCTCCTATTTTTTCTGGGGGGACAAAATCTCTACTAAGTAAATAGCTCCTTTTGGATAATCGGGACCGCCGCTTAAACAGGATTTTTTCTTGTGCAAAAAAGTGACCCGGATTTAGGGAAGACCACTATTAAGTAGTGCAGAAAGTAGATTTGAGTTTCCTGCTCTTTCGGAGAAGAAAAGACTCTTGCTGACTCTTGTCGGATCGATGCGCGACCTCTACCGTATGCCTCGAAAAGTTTGTCCTGTTTTTTTGTGAATCACACACTGCAGAGATTTTTTAAACCAAATCTTTTATGCAACTAGAGACCTTGTTTCGTGGTGTTACCAGCTCAGGTTTTTATGGCTAGCCCTCCAGAGTGGTAAAGTGCCTGTATGTGAAGATGGTCAGAAAAGAGGAGAGCATGGACTGTGAGTTCTCGCTACGCAAAATTTCAGAATGCATTGTGAAGAAAAGGGTTGTCCTAGAGCAGAAAGATCAGTTCAGTGTTAGGAGAGACTCTGAGAAACCCATAGAGCAGTAAACCACTTCTGTAGGTCTATCCTGTCTAAAGTTACGGCCTTACAAAGTCGACCGCATTGGAAGAATGGATGGTCTGCTTTTTGCTCGTCAATAATATTAATTGCCATGTCTTCTCGACCATATGGTAATAAAGTGGGAGACCATGAAGTAAAAGTCCACGGAAGTCCGGTTTTTCGGGAACAGTCTGTGCTCCTCATTGAGGGGTGAACCACTTCTGTAGCTCAATCTAGTAAAAAGTTATAAATGATTGAATGACATCAGCTGAGTTCATTAACTTGGAAAGTGGCCTTGTCACAAAACCTATCAATTTCTTAAGATTAAGTACTTTTTCAAAAGTCTAAGCTGGTGACAGTATGGAGGAAGGTACTCGATTTTTGTTTTTTAGCCCCAGATTTTAAATTATCTATCAAGTGCGCCATTATAAAACAATTTTTACAACAGGTGCACACTGCTTACACTGCATACGGCACATCACATAGTTCTCTGTGCTTTCTAAGTTTCTCACGCAGCGGCAAAAACGTCCGACGTGTAAACGGAATTGCCTTAACGAAGTTACGTAGATGAGGTTCAAATGAATAGATCTCTGTCTCATAGATGTGCAGTCATGCTCAACAGTATTCATAACACCGCGAGAACTGCATATTTTCAGCTTTTATTTCCAAACTACACACGCTTGAAAGAAGGCGCAGCAACAATGACTGTCGTGCTTTTAGTGTTATACCATTGCATCCACTTAAAAGTTGTACATAATATTCACATCATGGAAGAAAGGAAGAAGGAGCAAAAAGGACAGGTTCGAAAGCAATCGCAAGTATCTTGTAAAAGACAGTTGCTCGTGAGGTGTGTCCAGTGTAGAAAATGGTGAACATGCAGGGGAGAAGAGGAACTTCTGCTAATTTCCAACAAGAATGACCAATTATATGGGGTGCTTCACGTTTATAGCTTGGGAAACAGCACTTGAAGGCTATGAATGTCCTCCACAAGGTTTGTTTCATCAAGTTTTCCCAGAGAGCAACTTGTAAACATGATTTCAAGGACATTCAGTGCCAAGTCAGAAGTATGCAGCAGACAAAGCTGGCCAACAACTGGAAGAGATTGATTCTTTATTCATAACTTCTTACAGAGTGCTTCAAATCAAGCTTGCCATTCTGCGTTGGAGAACTCTGAATGTCCTCTGCAAGTCCGTTTAATGTAATTTTCCATGAAGTTAACAGCAAGCATAAGTTTGAGAACATTCAGACATTCAACACGTAAATTCAGAAATGTGCAGAAATTTCCTCCTGATCTACGCAAGCAATTATACTTCATTAACGTTCTAGGACAAGGTACAGTGGAACACGCTTACAAAGATCACGTTGGGACCAAAGAATTTGATCGTTATATCCGTGTGATCGCTTTAACCGTATTGCAGCAAAACAGGTGAAAAGGGTTCAAAATCATAAAAAATTTCAGGCACACACACACACCTCGTTCTGGCTTTGCCCCATGCTTCCTCTATTGAATGGACACAAAAATAACTCTTGATATTGGCCTGACTCAACTTTCTGCCCATAGTTGCACTTGCAGCACTTTCAAACGCATCCAAGAGGGTGATCAACCCCACGATGAATGAGCCCCTTGCAGGGGGTAACCAATGCTCTATGCATCGCAGATGATCGTTATATCCATTTTGCAGGACTCAAGTGATCACTCTATCCATAAGATAATAAGTAAAAAATCCTCATTTGAATTGGGACATGACTTCGTGACCAGCATATCTGCGTGACTGTTATATCCGGTGATCGTTGTCAGCGAATTCCACTGTATTACAGCATTATGAATTCTTTTGAACCTGCCCCTTTTCCTCCCGCATGCAGTCGTCTATGATGCGTTTACTATGCACGACATGTAGTGCACACTACAATAGAACATTTTGGGTACGACAATTAATACACCTTTTTTTAAAGGTGCGTAGTTTAAGGGTGAGTGCCGAAAATATGCAATTCTCGCAGTGTTACGAATACTTTGAGCCTGAATACCTGTACGTGCATACAGTTTGCATACTTACCGTACGCATAGTATACTGCACGGGTGCGCACAATTACACAAACTGTACTGTACGTTCTCGTGTAATTACGCGTACTGTTCTCGTCTGCTGTTGTCACGTGAGGTCAAGTTGCCCCGTCAGTCATACGGTTAACATCAGCTGAGGGAGAAAGTAAATGTTTTGAAGAAAAAAAGTATTTTCAAAAATTGGACAAGTTCTGAGCCAACAACTTAGCCACAGATTTTCTGGCCCTAGGACAAGACGAGAAGCCAAACTAGGGAAAAAATCATCAGGAACCCCCCTTTTCCAATGCACAGGAGAACGTGGACACATATAGTTTCTGTCATTTTGCATTTTAATGTACTGGGGAAGCTGAGAACGCTCACTGATAAGAATTTCTTCACTCCACCTTCAAAGGAGCTCCATGAAGAACTCACCAAGAGAGCTCACAACGGACCTTGGTAGGTGACAATGGCAAGTACAAGGCACAAGAAATAATGCTGGTGAGGTTTTGGGTCCAGATAAAGAGCAAGTACGCAGCTGGCGAAGACGGCAAATCTCCCACCGATGAGGGCATATCTGCCATCTGCTCAAACTCTCCAGCAAATTCCACTGGACCTAAGCTAGTCTTATGTATGTGCTACTTGTCACATTGCCAAACAAATAGGAATATTGAAGGGACCTTCAAACCTTCAGGCCGACAAATATTGTCTCATAAGTTTGTGTCCTCATGTGGTTGGAACTCTGCTGCTAAGAGACTGGGAGGACCCATTCATTCGGCATGAGCAGACGCTGTCCAGACACGAGTGTTGAATGCTGAAAGTGCGACCTGCGTTAAAGTAAAGGAACAAATCCAACCGAGGAAGGGACGAGTGCATCTTGCAGCAAATGCTGTATTTGTAGCCCTCAAGTGGTATTATATACTTAACACATGTGCTCTTCTTTAAGAGTGGAGGAAAGTGTCAGGAAAGAGTCATCCAGAGCGTTGCACACCATGACCCTTTGGAAGATATCACTGTCTTGTCCAAAAATACCATTGGGCATTTCATGTCCTCCATCTAACGCAAACTCTCCCCACAGTGCAAAGTCCATTCAACTCATCCACTCAAGCACACGCGCACTCCTCTGCAAGCACATAACTTACTACGAAGCGGAATCTGGAGCAACGTTGGTAAAGCGTAGCACTCGTACTTCGTGACCAGGTTGGCAAAACATTGCATCCCCTGTCCAAAATCGGAGTGATCACCTCCATGGACGTCGCTACCACAATTGGCAGCTTGGGCCACATCCTCAAGGGGATAAGAGGTGGCAGTGCAAGATTTGGGGAAATGACTTTGTCCATAGAGGGGAGCTTAACACATCGACATCACCATGGACAACAAGCTGAAGCTGAAAGTCGATGAGAAGGAGGAGGCATGACCAGCAGTCAACGCTGAAAAACTCCAATGAACCCATCGCTTCTCAAGAGGAATCATACCAAAACCAATTCGTTGTCACACTAATCCCCTTAACTAGTAGACATTGCTGGAAATTTAGTGACAGCAGCACATTTTACAAGGGCTGAAATTGAAGTTGCCCACAAAGGAGGTATGGCACGAGACAGGGTAGTTAGCAAAACCACCCAGCAACTAACAACGAAAGACTGTTTCAGAGCTAGAAATTGGCAGGATCTTCTCAGTCGTGCTGTTTGCCTCGTAGTGCCAGAATACATTTTCATTTTTGCTCATACCCTTCAACTTGTCCGGATTCAACCCTTTGACGCATTCCAACTGCTGCACCTTGAGGTAAATTGGCCAATGCAGCTCTTTAAGGTAGGGATAGGTACTTTCCAACTTTCCATGCTCACGGCCTACTGAGGGAAATGTTACATTACGGTAATAAATTTCTTCCAACTTCTAATCCCCTTGTCACTCTGTGGGTTTCTTCCTCCTCCAATGCAACCACTTCAATGTGGTCTGCAGTGTAAAAGAAAATTGCCAAGAGCACGAAGATGCCCAACGTCTCTTCTCCTTATTTGGAAGATATCTTGGGCCAAACTGTCTTCCCTAAGTCCAAAGTCGGCCTAAGACAATTTGGTCAAATCAAGGGACTGCATTTTTTCCATATCTGCTGATTAGGCCGACCATGGGATTTGACTGCCACGACAACTACTGCCGGTACATCACCTCTGACTTTAAGAGCCGCACATACAGAGCTGGGAACAAAAGTTGCACGAGGTGTCTGTGTGTGTGTTCTTCAAATTTCGCATTCCTGAGATGCCAGACAAACTGCCATTCGGGCTCATGTGAAAGATGACATTCTCATTGTTATAGCTGATGCTAGGAATCAACGTCTAACCGCTTGAACCTGGAGTTGAAGCCTCTCTCAGGGACTTGTGTCATTTAAAATGCCTGACCATGGACGAACTGCTGGTCATAGGTCAAGGCATATCCATCTGGTCTGCAAAATTGTCCTACGGCTGGTAGGAGGGTTCGAGGACAATACCGACCTGAGCACTCCATTGTGCTCAGCTATGAGAAGTGAGACAAACAGACACTTTGGCTCAAATGATGGCTGATGCTCAGTTTTGATCACGGTGCAGATTCAGGTCATACTTTTTCACTACAAAGACAGGGCTCCAATTGGTAGCTATTTCACATATATCGTGCATTGCAGTGGTGGAGTAGTTGAATTCAAAAAACCATAACTTAGGATTCAAGGGAATGGAAGTTGATTCCTCCTAGCATCAGCTCTCGGGGAGAATTTCATCTTTTATAAGAGCCCAAGTGGCAGCTCGACTGGCAACTCAGGACTGCAAAATCTGACGAAGAAGATCGTGCAACTATCATGCCCAACTTTGGTTAACACAAGCGAAGTGCTGAAAAAAAAGACACCCACATAATATAGAAGAAGAAGATGAAATCCTAAGAACATGAAATGCCGTACTTGGTCTCACACTCACCGAGTCCTTAAGAGTGTACTCTGATGTTGAGGTCAATGCACTAAACTCTGTCCAAAATAGGCAGCACAATCACCTCGCAGTCGAATCATATTGGCAGATGCAGTGCGGGCTGGGCAAGAACACCAACAATCCTCACGGTCGGGTTTCCTCTCACATGTCCTGCCTTCGCCAGCAAGCATCTCTTCTACCCTGTTCGTCATCATTCTGGCTGCTATTTCGACCATCGGGCGCTGCTTGCACCATCAGAAGAGCGGCAAACCACAGTATGGTGCCCCTCCCGGCCCTCTTCCCCCTCGCTTCCAGGGCATCAGTAATGACTTTCCATTGGGGGAAAATTGAACTAAATGGACATCTTCGACTGGGCGCAACTCTACAATTTAGGGGGAAATTCCCACTAACCCCAGCTACAGATTTCCACCATCATCTCTTTTACGTAATCCTATTCGTAATAACCCTTGTGATACTGGGTGATTCCAACCTTAATAGGAGCGGTAATGTGCGCGTGAACATGCATCTGTTCTCTGGTACTGCATATCTTGCGTACAGTGTCAGTCAAAGAAAATGCAGCCGGAAAACATGTGCACAATCATTGTGAGAGGGGAACCCAACAGGAAGATGGACTTGGACCTGGCTGGTGTCCGTGGTCACGTCGGAGGTTGAACCTCATCAGGGCGAACAAGGACTTCTGGAATCTTCCACACTGCGCGCTTCCTTTTGGCTCACACGATGCTGGCGGAGGAGCAGCAGCAATGCAAGTTTGCGTGTGATTGATTGACCTGACAAGGGCAATTTGAGGCATAAATAATGCATGAGCAAGAGAGAGGGGATAAGATGCGATTTATCAGAGGGAGCCATACAAGGAGGGGGATGACAGTTTTCATCAGCCCTGGCGAGAGAGAAATCCGGTCAGCGGCCTTTGTGCTGTATGCTAATCGCACGTGAGCATAACCCGCGCAGGCAGACGCGTGCTTATTGGAAGGCGCTGAGCGCCTTCGCTGCCACTGTAGGTACGTAGTGTTCGCGCTGGACGCTCGTACCTCACTGCGTACGCACTCCTGTGCGTACGCATGCGTACAGTTACTTATCCAACGTGTGTGCTTGCGCGGACGTGCGGTATTGACGAGAATATGCACGTACACCAGACGTGCCTCCAGTTCTCTGTCTGCCTCATCTTTAAATATGCACGCCTGCTTTGAAGTGTGGGTTTGGTGATTTATTTTTCTCCGTTGAGGAATAGCACTTCCGTCAACCCCCTCCCTCTTCGAAAGTATAAATTGAAAATTCTCCGTTCGACCCCGCCCGTCTCCGAATGACTGAGAGGAACATTGAAGGTTATAACTTTTTGCTCGGCGCCATATTCTTCATACACACACACGCACACACAAGAACGATTAAATTCTTTGTAGCAAAAAATCCTGCAACACATTAATAATAACTTCTTGCTCGGGCGTTTCTTAGGCCACATTCGTTATAACTGGCGGACCTTAATTGCGTCCAGGTTGCAGTCGAGCTGCCAGAGTAAATATGCTACACTTACAGACATTAACTTGAGGGAGAGAAGGGGGTAACCGTGCACGCCCACATTCAGGCGGAAGAATTGCCTACTCACTCCTTTTCTCTTCTGGCCTCCAAATCACCTTAAAGAGCCACCGTGCGATTAGCGATTCCAAGGCTCCCCTCGTCCCAGTAGGTTTATTCCGAGGAAAGAAGGGCTTTCTTCTCTTCAAGTCGTTCGAAAGCGGCGTTACGAGGAGAAGCAATGTGATTTTTCTTCATCCCGGCCCTCCCGGGATTTTTTCTTCGTTTATTTTCATTTTGATGAGCTGCAAAAGCGACGTAAATTGTGCATGGCATGGCCTTTCCCTCCCTGCTCCGGCTGCTGTTGCTCTTGTGCCACTCTCATCTACTTTCGGAGGGGAGGGGGGAGGGGAGGGGAGGGGAGGGAGGCCACGCCGGGCTGGAGGGGGAGGGAGGGGGAATATGGCGCCGTGAACCCAAATGTGTTTCCAATTCGAGATTCTCGTCTGTCGTTCCCCCCATGTATCTCTTATTCCTCCGCTACGAATCGTCACGCTAGATAGCGCATATTTGTACTTGTACGCGCACAAGAGCGAGGGGAGGTTAAAAGATTACCTCGACAAGGGTCTTTTGCATACCTCGTTCACGGGGGGGCTTCGTACGTAAGCATTTCGACGTCGTCACTCAGGCTGGTGTTATGAACATCCCTAAAAGGTCATTGCAGTACATAGGAGGGGTTAAATGAAAAAAGAAAGCCGACCCAACACAAGGAGCCAAACGTAGGAGGTCCTTATTTGTGATGCCGTCTTTTCTGCCTCTCATTTCCTGGAAATGATTGCTCATGGAATGCTCAGATGGAAATGCTTTTTTGAGATGAGGGCAGCAGAGAAGAGAGAAAAAGAGGTCGTGCAAGATGTGAGAGGGTCTCTCAATCGCTACATAGGTTAATAAAACGAAGAAATAAAATGCTCCAAAAGAATGAAACTGCCTTTTGCCTCGTATTCCTTTCAAGTGGGCTGTATGAAGACATGTAACTTCTGAAAGCTACATTTCCGGCGAGTTCTGCGGCGGGTGCAGCCTCGCGTGCGCCTCCACGGCGCAGTCGGAGCGCAACAGCACATAACTTTTGGGCAGAATCGTCTCTGTTGGAAGAGACGAGCCTACTTTCGCCGCCCCACGGAGAGGTCCCAGATCCGCAAGTGGGGTACGTACGGTGATAGCGGGACAACTGAGATTCACTTTGTGGCACCAAAGGTGCACCGAAAAGGTGTTGTGCGTGCGTGCGTGCATGTGTGTAATGGCCTGTCGCTGCTTATTTTTAGGCCCCTCTACGCAGCCTCGCTCTCCTCCTCCCGAGGCCATTTTTGAGAAAGGACTTTTTGCCTCTGGCTCGCACACACGCACGTGCACACACACACAAGACGAATTGTCCGCGTGAGAGCTAAGCCGGCGAAATAAATCACGGTGTTTTCGGCTGTTACGTCGTGTCTTTCGTGGCGAGGGCACAGAAGAAGGAGATGACGAGAGAGAAGGGAAAGAAGGCGGACAAGAAAGCTCCTCCTCTCTTTCTCCTCTAACCACACTGCCTTCCTACAAAGCAGCACTGTACAGCTACTGGAGGGTGGTATGTGGAACTTCACCCTATGCTCTGCGTACATAGTGTGTGGAGTAACAGTACTACTGCTACTCATTCAACTACATTTATGTAGAAAGTCGTACAGGAAGCGGGAAGACCTCGAGGAACAGATTTGTGAAAGTGCCTTCTAAATGGCCCCGCGCTTCTTTCCTAAAAGAGAGACCTTGAATGAAACGGTAGCAGTTGCTCAAGATCACAAAATGGTTTTTGAAGGAGTATGCGAGTATTTCATAGTCAGTCTACCAGATATCTCGCCTTAACGTTGGCTTGTCGAAACGCACACACGTACACATCAGGCACCTTCGCTGGAAAATGATATATATGGAGGCAGCACGAGAGAGGGGTTGTCGGCCTTTGACCAAAATGTTAGGATTTCAATAAAAAATCCTCCAAAAGGCCATTTACGATACAGAATGATTCTCAAAGTTTTATAACGGACAGTATTTAGTGTGTATGGTGCGCAATTTTATGCAGCCATAACTTTCGACTGTGTTGAGCTGAAGAAATGGTTGAATTGTCCCTGGGATCCGAAGAGTCTCTTCTCAAATCAAACTGATTCGCACTTTTGCTCGAGGACCCTTCATTTTTTCACGACATGGATGCAAAGTTACTCGCTATAGCCAAGTTCACTACATTGAAAGTCGACTGTATTGTGAACAAACCAGTGGTTCCGGAGGAAGAGTGCATATCAGTTCGGTCTTAGAGGGGATTCTGAAGGGTTCTCTGCAGGGGGGGTGAACTGCTTCTGTAGGTCAATCTGGTCAAGAGTTTGACACCCCAACAAAAAATTGACTGTTTTTCGAACTGGCCTGATATCTATATACGCTTGGCTTTTCAATTTTTTCAGACTTAAAAGTGGCAACAGGTCAAAACATTTTTGTTTCATAAAAAAACTTTAGGTGCAATAGTAGGCAGTGCCTGGTATTGGCACCTAAAGTTTCAGCTCAATTGGAGGCACTTTTAGAACATTGCATTTTGGGGGGTTGTTGTGCACTAGAGTCTCTCTCTTTTTTCATAAGTGTTTAGATTGCTACTCTTTAAAGCTACGTAAGCAACATGCAATTTCACTTCACTCTTCTTCATTTTTCCAACATCAATGATGCCTGAATGCACGTGACTTTTTAGTGTTTTTCACTTCTGAAAAGTCTGTAAAAAGACACATAAAAACCAGTGTGAATTCAGGCTGTCGTATGTTCTGTGCTACTGTACTAAAACTTCAAGGCAATTTAGAAAGTCATTTAAGCAAAATTTTTTTAATGAAATATAAATGTTTGGACCTGTTGCCACTTTCTAAGTCTGAAAGAAATTGGAAATGTCCTGAGGCACGCCTACAATACGCTAATTTTATATTGCCTGGCCAAATTGTAGCACTATATTTGACCGAGGTAATTTGACATATGTAGAATAGATAAACAAGTATAACAAGATAGAAAAACAAGATAAACAAGGCCGAGGACAGATCAAAAGCTTAGTCGAAACGAGGAAATATCAGACACTTTACCCCTACCCTATTAGTAAGCTAACGCAATATTCATTTTTCAAATTTTGTAAAACTAGGAGAAATATGTCACTGCTCTCGGTCTACCGTACACTCTCACCACATAGCCCAAAGACTGGGCCATTTATATAGCGAATATTAGGGATATATAGTACACTCAAAATATTTCCCGACTGCACTAAAAAAGACGAATGTTGCCAAGAAATTGGCGTTAATCCATCAACACACACGCAAGCACTCATGGAAATCCTTATGCATAAATGCCTCTGTCAAGACAGGTTGAACGCGAACACCCCTTTTTCAGGCTCACTCTATGACCACACGGCATATGTTCGAAAAGTTGCTTGCTTTTAGCCGGCGTCTCGAAAAATAGTTCCAAGTTCAGCACAATACGACCAGCTGTTGTGCTGCTTACAGTGCACTGTGCAGTCACACTGTGTGTACGCATATGAGATAGCCTACAGAAAACACACGCTTCATTGTGGTTTTTTTGAGGCAGTTACTGTTGCGACTTCTTGCACTCTGGTCTCCCAATCATACTCATTCTGTTATTTTTCTTAGACAGGATGTTTGAACCAAACACTGTCTGAATATTCTGTCCAGCTGTTGCTGCACCACTCATAGGACTTCTCACAGCAACGTCAGATGAGAAATGGTAATAAGTATTGCACTTGGTATCAACCTGCAGCAATGTCCATCCCCGGCTTTCCCTCAGACAAAAGAATCCCATAGGCTCCCGTCAAAGGGTCCATAAGCAACTGCTAAGTGAGCAACCTTGTTTCTAACTGTTCTGACGGACTTGTTGAATATTTGCTCGAGGTCAACATTTGTGATTGGGGTATTAACGTTGATATCAACGTTCTACGCCCGCACTTGAACATGGCATGCTGAGTTAACTAATTAGACGCCAGAAGGTCTCCACAACAGAGTTCTCAAAACAGAAGCCATAGAAAAAAGAGTGCACACCGACGTATGTAAGTACATCTACATGTACGCGGTATGCTCGCTATTCGTAAAGCTCCCATTGTTTTTGCCATATTCATCGAGTCCATGTTTCTCATGATTGTCAAAACTACAGAACTGAGTCAAGACCACAGAGGTCATGAGTTGTGATGGCGCACAAGGATACGGCTACAACGCCATCTCAAGATGTCTTTACACTGCTGTTGCCAACGTCCAGAGCGTGACCAAGGCGCACAAGAAGTTCCACACTGCCAAGACCCTCATAGGACACTGCCAAAAGTCAATTGACTGCCGGACTCCCAGTCTGACTTGAAGGAATGTCAATGACACAACCCAATGGTCACAAGAAGGGAAAATCTAAAGAATTTGAACGACTCCGGTACAGAATTCTGCAGCACCTTCTTCAGAGGAGACTGCCAAAGCATGGGCTTTATAGATGTCGTCCAAGGGAGACTCTTCTTCTCCCAGCAGGCATAGAAAAGCTGAAATAGCCTTCGGAGAAGCCTACCTGAAAAGAAGAAGCCTTTAGTCCTATGGTCAGATGAGGCCAAAATGGAACTTTTTGAACATAGAGCTGTGGCTTTTGTTTGGAGGAGAAGAGAAGAAGCTTTCAAACCAAGGAGTGCCATCACCTCAGTCAAGCATGATGGTGGGAATGTGGTGCTTTGGGGGTTCTTCTCCTTAAATGGGATGGCCAGACTTGTTCCTGTGGGTGGCATAATGACAAAAGAGGCCGACTACCTCAAGACATTGCAGGAAAATGTGAACCAATCTGCTGAGGAGCTCAGTCTGTTGGAGCACTAGAACTTGGAGCTAGGCAATGACCCTGCACAAAGCAAGAAATCGCGGGCCATGGTTCACAGAGGACAACAGGAATGTTTGGCAGTGGCCCAGTCAGAGCCCACGCTGCAACCCATCAAAGACCTGTGGAGGAAGCTGAGAATTAGTGATGAAGAGGAAGCCACGAGATCTCGCAGAGTTTGAATTCTGGTGGACATGAGCGATAAGGTGATGAGTACTGCATGTCAAGAGATGGAAGGAAGTTGCGGTATAGGAAAGAATATGACTACAAAGGTGGAAGTACGAATATGAACTAGGTCTCAATTGAACCCTGAACCGCAGTAGTGAGCATGATTATAGTTGGGGTGTTGCTAGGACTAGGCCAAGTTGGCAACGGCAGCAGTCTCTTCATTTGTCCTGGTCACTTACATCAGGCAGGTGCAGCAGCTAAATTGAATGTGAAACGTATAAAGGACAGAGTGAGAAAAAATGGAAATAAGCTATTGACGTTTTTCTTTCAGGAAACTTTCGATATAAGCTAAAAGTGAAGGAGAGACACGAACATTTGATGCTGCATAGGGGAGAGATGCTCAAGCCTCACTTAAGACGCCGTTTATTGACATACCTACCTTGGCATTTATATCCTTTGATTTGATACTAAGAATTCCTTCCATCTCTCCCCATGCGTCATTTTTAGGCTGAGATTACCAAAGCATGGCTTTGCCATAGATTGCAAATGGCAGCAATGTTGCCTAGTTCAGCTTTGTTATTTAAGTTATTTAATCATGTTATTTCTTCATGACTTGTCCCATTTTTGTTTATCAGTTTATCGCCAACGGGACTTGGTATCCTTGTACTCAAAACAACTGACAACTGTGGACAATGAACGCATGAAAAGAGAACTTTCTTCGAGGGTAGAATAATTGCGACGTACCTCCTCCTGCTGGTAGGATTATACAACAATGGTTGATTTGATACGCATGAAAGACCGTTCCGTCTTCTTAAATGCAGTCGGGATGTGTTGCATTCTTACAGTATAATTCGTGTAACACAAGGTAAATGTCAGCAGGTACCTCAAAAACAGATTTTACAATGTTTTCTTACGTAAGTGTCGGTAACTTCCCTACTGTACGCATCTGCATGCACTACACTTTCGAAAGTCTTTTCACTCCAGAGGCTTCGGCTGGCTATAGCACAACAACAGCTGTTTGTGGAATATGTGTGGAGCCTTTTTAGATGCTCCAGGCACATCCACACAGCAGCTGTTGGCATGATGTTATACAGGGAATCTCTTCGGAGGCCCCACCCACGTACGGCCACGCAACACCTCTTCGTACTAGGTCATCCGAATTGCCCACAAGTCTGAATCTGACGAGGGCCAACGCTCATTTCCTGCCAACAGTGCTGAGGGTTGATGTGGTGCAATATCAATGTCTCTCCTTTCGCACTCTCCTCAAGTACGCATCCGTGAAACTTTTGAAGGACTGGCAAGTGAAGAGACGAGTGGAGAAAGATCTTAAAAACGCACTCAGACATACATATTGCTCACAAGAGAGGGTTAGGACTTAGACTTCTTGAGGAAGAAGAGGGAGGGAGGGATAAAAAATCCTTTGTTTTCCTTTGTTGCCGTCTGATCTTGTTTGTATTCTCACGAACGCCTGGCTCTCTCTTGAGCGCTCCCTCCTCAAACTTTCTCCGTTAGTACTATTTGTGTGTGTGCGTGTGTGTTGTGCGGATGGGTGAGTGTGCGGAGGGGCTTTTCCGTCGATCCCTCTTCCATGCTTGCTTAGGAGTAAAAGTTGAAGTTATTTGCAGGCAGAGAAAAAGAATTTGTGTGCCAAAAAATGACGTCGGCTAACTCAAGCCTTTCGGGTCGGAGAGAAAGAAAGAAGAAAGAAGAAAGGAGAAAGAAAGGCGCCATCGCTGAATGTGTTGGAGTCCCTTCTGCTAACAAAGGACTGATGCGAAGAGGGATCAAGGGCAGGAACAGCTTGACCAGCTGTCCTTAGTTAAAAGAGATACATGATTAACCACGACCCCTCTATAGAAATACAAGCTTGTGGAAGTCAAAAACAGTTGCAGAAGTAGCTCTGGTGGACGAATATTACCTTTCCCTCTGCGAGAGACAACTTTCCACTAGCGGTCCCCTGGTATCTGAAAAAAGGTTTTTTAAGGTTACATTATCTTTCTTCTGTTTCTCTCTTGTCTGTTGGTTGTTGCCCATTTGATACTCTGTGTGACTCCTTCTGTGTCTTCTACCCCTAAAGCAAGTCTCCTAAAAAGGCTGGAACATGTCCCTCTGTGTTTGTCCAAGACACAGAAGGGGAGCCAGGGTCTCCTTGTCTATGTATTCGAGAGGAAAATGAGTTTCCTTCCCTACGCTGGCACAGTATGGCCGCACTGTATGGCGCCATTGTACCAGTGCACAATATACGTATAGATAAAGTGCGCGCGCGCGTGTGTGTGCGAGCGAGCGAGATAGCGAGCGATGTTACGTGTGAGTGTTTTCTTGCATTCGCTGCTGTACCTCGTAGTTCTCGTAGTGATAGCACCAATATGGACGGACTCGCCGTAAATATGAGGGTAAAGTTAGCCCTCTCAGATGCATGAAAGGCATTTTACTATTTTCTCAGCTGTGTCAGTGCGTTTCATGGGTTGATATTGGCTGCAGGTAACAACCAACCATCCCGAGGAAGACACCGTTGCAGCTGCAGGTAACGCGGAAAAACAACATAATACGGAGGTGTCCAAAAGCAGCGACTACCCTGGAGCATTTCGAAAATAAGTCATTCGACGAGGTTAATGAGTTCATGACGGGAAATTGAGAGCCATACTTTTTTCAGGTGTCTTCATACTTACAACTAATATGTGTCACCTAGTCCATTACTCACTTCAGGGTCACCACTGACATGTCTCAAGCCATCCATGGTGCCAACAGTTTGGCAGTCACTGCGTATATGTTCTGATCGCGTTGAAGCTGTGCCTGTTTGCTCATCAATGGGGGGCAGCTTTGACAGTGAATTGGCCGACACTAAGATTATTCATTCTTCCAGGTATCTTGGCTTTTCGGGTCCACAAAACAATCGCCCTCTGGCTCGATTTTTCATGCATCAGAGGCGAGGGCGACTCCTCTTATAAGCGAGTGCTCTGACCCCAGAAAGGTTGGTCAGGTACTTAAGGGTGCACAACAATACCTACCTTCCGGTGAGGGAGCCCAAGTACTGCCAAGTCTATCATCCTAGGTGACCTCACGTTCCACGTTGGCCTCGTTGCTCCATATTCTCATTTTGGTGCCTTCCCATTTTCTGCTAATGGATCGTTCAAGCGCGTGTCCTTTTCTGTCGCTTGCATTGTTTTGATTTCCTCTTGACAACTTCCCACTTTCCTATCCTTTTTTGGGCTAGCTTTTGTCTCTCCTTTTAACATTCTTTTGGAATTTCGTCACCATTATTCTTTCTTCTGAGATTCCTGCACAACAGTGAGTGGGGATGCAAGAAGAATGTATTCATTGCATCTAATATATGAAGCAGTAGGACTTTATGTCTGTCTGTCTGTCTGTCTGTCTGTCTGTCTGTCTGTCTGTCTGTCTGTCTGTCCGTCTGCATAAGCCAAGTCAAACTGTTTCTTCCTGGTACTTTTGACTTGGTTCAGCTGGACCCCCTGCCTTATAATATAGTGTGTGTGAGTGTCTGTCGGTCTGTCAGGCTATGGGGACTACATAGGTGGAAACCACATAGGCAGTGACTTTATAGTTGGGGACTGCATTGGAACTACCAGCGAAGCGGGTCAGATCTGCTAGTAAAAATATATTCTATCTGACACATGCCCAGGTTGACAAAGGATAAGCTGGCCACAGTAATGGTGTGGCACGGTTACCACCACTCATAAAAAACATTACTTTTATTTGCACTTCTTTTGCCTTTTTCGTCACCTAAGGACAAACTGTTTCACCTTCACTTTCAAAACAGCCTCCCCTCGTCTGACCCAAAGTGAAGGGTTGACTTTGACCTTTTGAAAAAGAAAAAGGAAATCGTGTACTATCAAAGACACTAGAGACTTACTTTTGAACATCTCGCTACAATGGTGCATTATGCGTTGGTGCGGCGCATACACATATACGGACAGGGCGGTCGAGATACACGGAACAACTTTCAACTCCGTCCTGAACAGTAAGTAGAACATGGTGTGTGTCTGAATTTCAGGTTGTGGTAGTTTAAGTCACAGAGCTGCCAACCAAGACCACAGAGTGGTTCAGAGCCAATGTTCCTCACTTTTGGGACCCCCAGACCTGTCACCCTCCCCCCCGTCCCCCCAACTCCCCTGACCTCAATCCCTGTGACTACCACTTGTAGGGGGAGTTTCAGCTGGAGGGGCACTTCTGCAAGTCTACTAAGCACAACTCCATTACCTGACAGGGAACCTCCATCACCACGTCCTCTGCCAGTCTGAACCCAGTGTAAGGGGGGTCCGTGTCTACCGTGCTTTCTGAGGCTGAAGAATGAGCTCTCAAAGTTGATGGAGGCCACACACAACAAATTGTTTCTAGACACTCTAATTGTTGTTTTTTCATTTATATACGGGCCCTGCAAAGGTCAAGGTCAAGCATCAGGACGAAGTTGCAAGTTCTTCCGATCAATCTCGACGACCCCTGTACATCCGTACATAGGTCCGCCATCGACATTGATTCACCTAGATTGCGTGTGTATACCTAGGATCCCAACAAAGGGCCTTGATGGCCGGTCCAGAGACCAGGACTGCCCTTTTCCCCCCTGAATTCCGGTCCAAAGGTTGCCCCGCCAGTACAACAGCGTCGAGAGTGCGTTTGGTCATGGAAGGAGCCGCCGACTTCGCCATTTCTGTTGGCTGCGCTGTCGTTTGAGTGCATCTTTCTCCTATCTCTGACTTAATGCCCTCTCTCCGTTCCGGTGGCTTCTGTTTCGTTCTCTCTCCCTCGACCCCCGGGGGTATCAAATAATCGTTTGGGGGAAAGACGAGTAGGGACGAATCTGGAAAAGGATGGAAGCCAGCAGTGCGATGCATCATTGCGGAAAGAAGAGGAGGTATTTTTGCCTTCTGTATCTTCTCCTCCCCCCGTTTCATCTTTGTGTCAACCTTCGGATAAACAACTCTCACAACTCCCGTCAGCTTCTGGCCCGTAATGTTCGTACGATGATGTACGTAGCTCTCCAGCACCTCCAGATTTTTTTCAGAGAGAAAGAGAGAATGTGGGGTCTTTGTAATTTACTACCACTTCCGACACGCACACACACACAGAGACAGAGAGAGAGGAAGAAAAGGACAGGGACCAAAAGCTTGGCTCATATTGAATTCATGACCCCATCCGGCTGGTAGTCCCTCAATGCGGACGGAGACCTCAATTCACCTCCTTTTTTTCTACCGCGGCCACTAACAGCATCGCCTGTCGGGAAAACAGAGGGGGGGGGACCGATTCCTTTATTGCGACACCAGGGTTGCCATGATAAGCAGACATCGGCCAGAAAGGCAGACAAGGTTTTTCTCCCTGGATGGAGGCCGAATGAGAGAGAACCCTGCTCCATCAATCGGTACAGACACCCTTCATGCTCGAGGCCGATTCCCTGAGGATAGCAGACGAGAAAGGGGAGAAAGAAAGATAGACATTTGTGAAATCGCGGTCGTCTCTCTATCCTCGCGACGGAATGCTGACTTTTTCTCTAGACCCCAGCGCTATCTTTGTCTCTTCCCATGGGAGGGGGACTCTCCTCAGAGGAAAAAAGAAAAGTAAAGGAGGTCGCTGCGACACACGCTAGGGGTAGGGAAAGCAGAGTGGTTTGCTCATTTGACAACCTCATCATCGTTACACAGAAAGCTGATTGGATGGAATGGAAAAAAGGAGTAATCCCACATAGGCTGTTAGCGTGCGTACCCAGGACGACGACGAGTGCACACTGAAAAACGTGTAGTGCGGGGGGGGGGGGGGGCCCGCCCCCGCCCCCCCCCCCCCCCCCCCCGGCCCCCCCCCCCCACGAGAGTGCGGGGAGGATCATTATTTTTAATAAGATTTCCGTGTGGCCTCTTCCCGATCTAGTT
>JAAUXU010159109.1_pt1 | contig 40153 bp, 39 predicted proteins | sample 7278151 | NCBI WGS metagenome assembly JAAUXU01 (sample SAMN14350113, study PRJNA611818) | marine sediment metagenome | isolation source: surface marine sediment (1.8m) | place: French Polynesia: Moorea | collected 2018-08 | reverse complement strand
TGACATCCGGATAAAGTGACATCCGGATAAAGTGACATCCGGATAAAGTGACATCCGGATAAAGTGACATCCGGATAAAGTGACATCCCGCCTATAGTGACGAATTACTGCAGAACCAATTCTTATGTGCGTAAGAAAGACGTCAGAAAGACACAGCCAAATGTGTAATCTAAGCCTGACTTCCGCGCTTTACCGGGTGTCCGGAAAGTCCTTACACGGAATAACTTTGACAAGATTAATCTCCAAAGTCATACAATGGTGGTACAATACATGGATATATTGACAACTTGCCCGCTTAAAATGAAGCGGGCAAATGGTTTTTATCCAATTTTCCTTTCCAACAAAGTACCTCCTTGTCATAACTTGCTTCACACTCTTGAGAACAATCTTTTGCACCTCAGTGTTGATTCGGTGCACTAAATGGCGGTTTCCCTCCTTACCAAAGGCTCTTTCTAAAACTTGGGCTGCAGCTAACAATTCTTTGTGGGTTGGACAGGGCTGTTCCTCATCGTTATCAGACTCCTCTTCAACCTGAACTTCACTTTTCCTGCTCATTTCGCCCAAAAGTTCTTGCACAATGTTCTCGTCACTTTCTTCACAGTGTCACTATATCCGGGCTTCACTGTACTTATGGAATGGAAACTGACAAATCGGTTTATAGGATGAAAAGTACTCTTAAGGTATCTCAGACTATTTCTAATTCTCTCCATCTCCACAATGAAAAAGTGAGAAGAGGCGGTGCCGTTGTCCAGATCAGCGGGACTGGTTTGAGACCCGTAGTTCACGAAGCAGACCCCTGGTTTGCTGAACCCGATCGAGTCGAATGACATTTAAGACAACTTGGCAACCCTGCCTTACGCGAGAAAAACACAACACAAATAGAGTGAGGAAAGCATGGAAAGTGCCGAACCGTGGACTAGGAAGGAAGCTTGCTCAAGGTGGTGTCCACGAAAGACAAGTGGGTCGAGCACCTCACGACGACCTTCAGCATGATCTCAAGGTTGAGACGGTTGTCCCCGATCTTGCGAAACGTCTCGCGAGTCAACGTTCTTCACCCGTCTTTCTGCTCCGAGGCATCTAAGATACCGTCTAAGCCTCCGGTCTTGCCTCCTCCGGAACTTGATCTCGACTACCTCTTGGACGAGGCCAACTATGAAACTATCAAGACTAACATATCGCGGAGGAAAGGAATCGGGGACATCGATCGGGTGCGTGAATTAGCCAAGCAGACCGAGGCGGACCCTACTTCAGTCAGTCTCAGGCAAGAGCTCTTAGTGGAAGCAGCGAAAATTCCAAATGTGACCCACCCGGAATCCAGGCAACTGGACGATGAACCTAAAGTGATCGAAACCTCTGAGTGGCACTCCAGCTTTGAGTTAGAGCGGGTGCGCCCTTTCGAGGAATTGGCTGGCGTGTTAGTGGGAATGAGAACGTTCAATCTGTCGCACCTGAGCGGAGACAAGACGTACTATTTGCGCTACATGTTAGCCGAGCTGGAGCAAGCACTCGTGCAGTTCGCCGTGGACTGGTTGGTGAAGAACCCTCGTAACGACTTTCAGCTGGTATCCGTGCCTGACCTGGTTCCTGTCGAGGTTGTGAGCGCCTGTGGCATGACCACCCATGGCACACTTACTCAAGTGTACCGATTGGAAGACGGGCGCACAGCTCTGAGCGGCACAGCTGAGATGGCTCTGGCAGGCATGTGGGCGGGTCACACGTTAAAGAAGTGCCCGAAGATGATGGCGGCCGCCTCGAGATGCTATAGAGCAGAAACTTCTCTCCACGCTGTCGACAAGGGCATCTATCGTGTGCACCATTTTACCAAAGTTGAGATGTTTGCTTTGACTTCTCCAGATGAGAGCGATCGCACCCTGCTGCACTTCTTATCCATTCAGAAGGATCTCTATAATGCGCTGGGCCTTGCCTATCGAGTGCTGGAAATGCCGCCCTGTGAGTTGGGCGCTCCTGCCAGTCGCAAGTTTGACATTGAGGCCTTCTTGCCCGGCAGGGTCCCCGGTGGTACGTACGGCGAAGTGTCGAGTTGCTCCAACTGCACGGACTATCAGAGCAGAAGACTCCGGATACGGGATGAACACGGTCGCTTCGTGCATACAGTGAATGGGACTGCTGTGGCTGTGCCCAGGATAATCATGGCCATCTGTGAACAGAATCAAATGCCCAACGGGTGTGTAGCCCTCCCGGAGAAGTTGAGACCATACATGAGGGGCGTAGAAGTGCTGCAGCCAGAGCCGAAGAAGAAGAGAGTTCATTTCAAATACGTGCAGAGCCCAAGATATTTTGCTGCTAAATTTGCTGCCGCTGAAGCTGATGGCAAAGAATCCGTAGATAGTAAGTCTGATCCCGAATTCAATACCTCACGATCTTGACTCGTTACAGGATGTGTAGCATCGCGTATGGAGCCCTGGACGGAGAGGAAGTCAATGTGACTGACAAGAAGTCTATCAGGCTTGGAGAAGAGCTTTGTAAAAAGTGCAAGGATTCCAAAGCCGTGCTGGTACTCAGGGGAAGAGACGCATATTGCCAGAGCTGCTTCCTCACAGCCAGTACGCACAAGTTCTGGGCGACCTTAGGAAAGAACAAGGCAAGTTGCCACTTGTAGCTTGTCCGGGGTGATGAGGTTCTATACCTCCTCTTTCAGATCGTGAAACATAGGGAGCATATCCTGGTCGCCTTCAGTGGAAGTGCCAACTGCCTTGCCCTCCTGAGACTTTTGGCTGACGGTCTGGATGAATCCACTCACAAGAAATTGATCTTGTCCGTCTCCGTGGTCATCATCGACGAGACTGTTCTCTTTTCCAAAGAGGAGACGTCGAGGGTTACTTTCATTCAAGAGGTGGTCAATAAGGCCAGGGCTTTTCCCTTTCCAGTGTTCCTCTCGTCACTTGAACGTTGTCTCAAGGAACACGACTTTGAAAGTGGTGTAGACATAGTTGAAGTCCGGCCTGACGGGAAATATGATCTCTCTGAGAACGTTTCCTGGTCTCGGAAGCTCAAGGATTTGTTTGTTGGGACGACAGAATCTTCGGCTAAAGAGACACTTTTGCGCCACTTGAAGAGACGACTTCTGACGTCGAGTGCCAAATGCTTGGGGGTGGTGAAGGTGTTCACGGCAGAATCTTCAACTACACTATCTGTCGAGCTGATGTCCGGTAAGCTGCAATACATGTCGAGTTTTGACCGTGATGAAAAAGATGGTGAAGTTGCTTTCAGGGATAGCATGCGGGCGTGGCCAGCACCTTGCTGATGACAGCAGCCTCACGGACGAGCGCGACAGTCCCGAGGTGGTGTTCGTGCGAGTCATGCACGAGTTCACTGCTAAGGAGATCGCACTGTACAACAAGTTCCAAGAAGTCGGGGATCCGTGCGTGGCTCCCACCTTCTCCACGGCTAAAGATCCTCTGTTCAGCATACGAAGGCTCACCCAGGATTTTATCCTGAACTTGCAGCAAGACTTTCCTTCCACTGTTCCCACCGTTCTCAGGATGTCCAACAAACTAGAGAGGTCTGAGAGAGAAAACACCGGTAATTGCCTCTTGTGTGCATGCGTGTTGGACACCACGGAAGAGGATGGCAAGGGGGCGTTGCAAGCCACAGAGTTTTCGCAATTGGTATCACTCAAAGGACCCTCAGAGCTTTCTCAGGAACTTCTGACTTCTCCAAGTCTTCTCTCAAGAGAGCTGGGCACTACGAGCCAAGACTGTGCTAATCTGAACAACACCGTTGAATGCTGTGGAGAGGGTGACGGATCTTGTCGGAGCAGTTCGTCTGAGGGGATGAAGGACGAGGAAGTGAAGAGTCATCTATGCTACAGTTGCAGGGTGGTTTGCTCCAAAACTTCCCGCCTTCCAGGCTTCGTGTACCATGAGGCCGCCAGGATCAAGAGGAGGCAGAACGTGAAAGCTTCCATACAGCAGTTCCTCCTGTGACGCTGTATGTACTGTGATAGTGTTGCATTGTACAGAAACTAGTACTTACGATACATAACAAAACCGAGAGCTCCGAGTTTTACACTGTGACGAGCAAGGCTGTTCTCATCTGACTCATAGTTACTACAGTAAATTGCATGCAGTTACATGGGTGCTAGCTCAAGGGTCCATCACTCGTCCCGTAGCTGGAACAGAACAGATGTTCCTTAACATTAGCGTCAGTGTTCTCGTCCCCATTCGTAGATGGCGATGATCCGGAACCCGTAGTCTTCAGGCGACTTCCAACTGGCCACGTCTTGGCAGGTGTCTTGTGACAACTCACCGGTCGATGCAGTCGTTGTTGTGCTGCCCTGCTGCACATTCCTCCTTTATGCTGCAGCACATCATGCAGCCCAGCTGTGAAACGTAGCAGCTGCCGAACGTGTTGAAAAGAGAGCAGAAGACGATACAACAGACCTTGGACAGGGTCAAGGTGCCAAACTGGAGGTGGAAGAACTCCCCAGAGGTGGGTTTTTAAGCTTAAAAAGTCAAGCTTCCAAATGCGACTGAATGGACTAAAATCAATCCAATTCAGGCTTGACATTTAAGCTGGATTAAACTTAGTCAAATATCTCTGCGAAATTGTAGCTATTGCATTTATGCAAGTGCACCAACGTGAATCTCAGCTCAGCAAAGAATTCGTATGAGTCGAAGTCAGTGAGAGAGTGCAAAAGTGCAGTGATTCCTAAAGACGTTGCCTGCAACAAAAAAGCTTCCAGATAGACTCCTTACAGACCAGGGATCATACAGATGAGACTGTGGCTCTTGACAAGCTTTTCAATGAAACGTGATCGAGTCAGTCAATGGGTCCGGTCAAAGCAAGCTTTTCAGTCAAGTCTAAGTGAGCTGCTCTGGCTTGAACAATTCCAGCGTTTCAGCAAAAGTTTGAGTCTGCTTGACTTGCTCAAAAGCTTGAACGCACCACGAGGTTCCTCCTTCCCTGGTCCACAAAGCTTCCTTCCTTCACTTCACTAACCTTCATCTCACTCTCACGGTTGACCAGTCTGGCAATTGTCAACCACCGAATTCTTGTCTCTTTCCAGGTGCGGTGTAGTCATGGATGCCTCGGACTTTGACGCCATTTCCACCGCGGGGATGCCCGCCGACAGCAGCAGCCTTCCGGCGGATCTGGGGAATCTCTACCCCGCCTTGGTAGAATGCTTCGGCATCATCCTACTTGGATACGTGGCGGCCAAGTTCAGCTTCATCTCCGATCTCGACTCTCGTGGCCTGTCGACCTTCGTGGGTACCTTCGCCCTCCCAGCATTGGTCTTCAGCTCCTTGTGCCGACTTGACATGAGTAATGTGAACTGGAACTTCCTGCTGGGCATCCTGATCGCTAAATTTGCACTCTTCTTTCTGGTCCTTGGGGGAGCATTGCTAGCCATCAGGGATGCTCCCCGATCTGGACTATTTGCCATCTTCGTGACCCAGTCCAATGACTTTGCGCTGGGCTTCCCCATCCTTCAAGCTGTGTACGGACACAGCCACCCAGACTATCCAATGTACATCTATCTGATGGCTCCAATCTCACTAGTCATCCTCAACCCAGTGGGACTCATCTGCTTGGAAATTGGCAGTCCTCAGTCAACGAGTCCGACTCGGTTCTCCCTTGCCGTGAAGGTGATCAAGAATGTGATCAAGAATCCAATTATCTTCATGACCGTGGCCGGTGTGATTGGCAACTTCGCATTCGGGGAATCCGGCTTGCCTCCTATCGTCGACCGCTTGCTGACAACGCTCGGCTCGGCCTTCTCCGCGGCCGCATTATTTTTGTTAGGCATCCGCATGGTCGGTCAGAGCGCTCAAAAGCCACAGGGAAACTCCGCTTTTGTCATAGCCCTGATCCTCATCCTACTGAAGACGCTGGTCTTACCTCTCCTTGCCCGAGAGGCAGTTAGCCTTTTGGATGAGGGGAAGAGCAACAACAGCACCACCAATGGTACAGAGCTTAGCAACTTGGCCTTCCTCTATGGCACCTTCCCTACTGCTCCTTCCGTGTTTGTGTACGCGGCGCAGTACGACGTGGAGGCTGAGCTCACCGCTACTTCGATGGTGGCGTGCACTTTCGTGGCGGCGCCCATCATGTTCATTTCGGCGAGGCTGCTTTCCCTAAAGCGCATCGACCCATTGGACTACATTGAGCAACTAGACCGCTTTCTTCTGGATGTCAGCATCGTGGGACTGATGCTGAGCGTGTGGGTGTCATTGTGCTTCGTCATCACCAAAAAGTACCTCCGGGTGCCGCACGTTGTCACGCTGGCACTGAGTGTCTCGCAAGCACTCTCCTGCATTGGGGGACTCCTGTGGTCCCTGGTCGACTGTACCCACGGGTGGACACTCTATGTGCAATTCTGCTTCTTCGCCTTCGGTGTCTACTCTGCTCGCATTCAAGCCGCGCTTCTTTCGGTTGCTTTGCTTCTAGTCTACCTCCGACCAGCATGCCAAGCACTCCGTGTCTGCCAGTGGCTCGTCGGCGCCGGCTTCGGCGTTGCCGCCGCCCTCGTCGTTGCACTTCTACTGTCTGTCAAGGATGAGGCAAAGCCGCACGGAGAAAAAATCGATCCAAACTTTCAGTACGGAAGTACCCAAGCCTATGTTGCCCTTATTCTTCTGATCGTTTGCTTCTGCATCTCCCTGGTGATGATGGTGCTAACTCAACGACAGAGGCATCGCTTGGCCAAGGAGAGTAACGGCAGATTGGGGCTTTCCCGGAGGGAGGAGGCCGAGAGACACCTCTTGGAGGAATCTGAAGACGATATCTCGATCTCCTACAATAGCACCGCCAACGGCGCCAACGCCGCCATTGCCACGGAGCGGACACGTAGGACTAGTCCGACAGCAATCGAGGATCTCATCGAGATAGGCGATAGCGACGAGAGGCGATGTCATCAAGAATCGTGCCATGTGACATCAAGGAATGTCACGAGTCGTCGATATCGATGTGACTCTGAGCACAGAGAGTATTGCTCGACACTGCTGAGCAGCTACGCGGCACCGCCGGCCACAGAGGCCTTGAACCACCCAGTTGGCGAAGACTCCAATTGCGACGACTTCCAGGTCTTTGGCCACAGCGTACTACTGTTGCTGCTCATAGCTTCTATGTTCGTGGGTAAGTTCAGCGTCGATGTCAGCATTGGTGACACTGCTGTGTAACTGCAGACTGGATAGAAGTGGCTTGAGTTGAGTGCGGTTTAAAAAAGTCACTGACTGTCAGTCCCAGGAACATAACGTCATCAGGGTCAGTCAGAGCATCAAGTGCAAGCTTAATTTCGACCTTTCATCGAGTGTTTTGACAAAAATTTAAGCAAATTCCGGGTTATCAGACCTCTTAATGACTTGCTGACCTGTTCCACGTGGCGTTGATGGTCTTAACCGCGTAGTTGGCAATCATGCACAACTATGTACTGAATTCGTAAGGTGTTCAGAGCCTGTCTCGAGCATGTCGTGGCCATGGCCACTGGGGTACTTGAATGAACCCACCCACGTCGTGCACAGTCCATGCACACTGAGTTCACAGCGACACATGGTTGCTGTGAAACTGCCTGATGCTGATTTAGTAGCCACACATGGTTCTCAAATCAGATTTTCATCAAGTTGCACGATCATGATGAGTGGACTTTCGTTGAACGCAGTACAGAGCATTTAAGTGACGAGATCAACTCTGATGACGTTGATATTTGGCCGAATCCCAACATGATCTTTGCTTTCTGTCCAACAGGAATTGCCCTTTGCTTGTGGACTCTGGTAATGGAGCGCAAGAGTGGTCTCTATCTGGAACTCGTCTTCCTTGACATCTTCCTTAATTTTGGACAGGGCATCCTCACATTCGCTGTCTTTGGCCTCGACTACCGCTATATCACTCTGCCTTTCCTGCATTGGTACAGGCGCATCATCTACGGGGTCGACAGCATGGTCCTGCCCCAGTGGGAAGACCTGGCTCCAGAGACCAAGCAGCACTGTCAGCAGTTCCTCCGCTACCACGTTGGTGCGTGCATTGAGAGCATCGTCCAGGACGTGAGACACCGACTCATGACGTACAAGGAGGTCTTCAGGGGGTCTGATCTGGTCGGCTGGCTGGTGGAAGTCGGCCTTGCTCGTGATCGGGTTGATGCAGTGACCTATGGCAGCCACCTGGTCAAAGGCAGGGTAATCAGGCACGTTGAAAACTACTTGGACTTCTACGATGACTGCTTCCTATACACGTTCAAGCCAGAGCAGGCTAGGAACACCTGAAGACTTACCAAACTGTCGCAAGATTACAATTAAAGGTCATAAACAGTGTCAGATATGCATATTGCAGCACGCAGTGACTGTGTGCTAGGCAACAATGTTGCCTCATGTTCTCGTTGAACTTAGGGTTGGTTTATCCACCAAGTTTCATAGGCGGATTACTTATGTGCTTTCGTCGCCGTGGGAGAGCAGCTAGTCACAAACGATTTAAACTATAGTATTAAATTGTTATTGTACCTTTCCAAATAATTGTTGCCTAAAAAAATATAAGCTTTTTTAACTGATGAAGGTGCAAGTACCTGCACATCTCCAACGTTGGTGCTTTGGACAGTGAGCGAGACTTGGACGTGACAGAGTAGACGTAGCTCCCCGCCTCGATCCAGTCGCACCGGCTGACCACGCAGGTACTACTTCGACAAGTTCTAAAGCTGTTGCCAGCACCGGCGAAGATCACAAGGTTGTGACGGATTCTCGTGAATTCAGGTGGTCACGAGAAGCCGCGGCAAAACAAAACAAAAGCTGAAACTGGTAGAAGTCGAAGGCGTGAATTATTTGAGAGGCTTTTTTGAAATGGACCGAAGAAAAATGGCTCCCAGCTGGACTTCGTGGTACCTCGAGCGTTGCCAGGGCCACGGTCTCCTTCCTCCTGCCTCCCTACTTCTCCTTAGTCTTCGTTGTCGCCGCCAGGATGAGTATCTCAGCATTGGCGTCTGCCCCGATTTGGAACAGCCTAACCCGGAGCCGCCAACGTACGCTATGAAGTTCTGCACCGTGGCTGCTCACAGCCAGGTCCTGGCCTTGGCCAATGAGGACGGCGTCGTAGCTCTTCAGAACTCGAGTCTTCCTGGCCGGGTGCCGGCTACGAGCCAGCAAGGGTATCTTACCGGTGTGCGCACCCATGAGAATGCAGTCTTCGACCTGTGCTGGGCCCCAGACAGAGCAGAGCGACTGGCCACTGCCTCAGGGGATAAGTCGGCCAAAGTGTGGGACCTCGGTGAAGGCGAGTTTAAGGAACTCCTCGCACTCAAGGGCCACGAGCGCTCTGTCAAGGTGGCCGACTTCTCGCCGACCAACCCTGACGTGTTAGTAACAGGTGCAGCATAACCTTCACTATAAGAAAATTTGTGTGTTGGGTCCGCATCTCCTCCAAGTTCGCCAGATCAGTTGTGGAGGAAGATGACCTGGTGGTAGGAGCTTCATATTCAGACCCCGTCCTTTCTCGTCAATGATGAACACATACAAACAAGTGACGTAAAATGTAATCTTCATTTTGAAGGGGTACCTTTGAAGAGTTGCCCTGAACGAGGCTTCTCCGACGCCTTTCAGGCCCTCTTGGACGGCGACCCCAGGGGAGAGGGGTGGGGGTGAGATGAGGGGTGCTTCCCGCAGGCATATGTCAGTCCGGAGGGTCCACTCGTGAAAAATGATCCGCGGTGTGCGGCTATGCTACTAATATTGCTCCAGCAAATAAAATAACTATCTGATGATGTTAAACCCATCGACATTGCTGCAGGTTCTCGTGATAACTCCATTCGTGTCTGGGACGCTCGCACCGGTGCCTGTGAAAACATCGTTCGCAACGCCCACGGCGAGAGACCCCGGCCTCGGGCAAGAAAGTCGCTTTCTGCTAAGATGAGCAACACCGTCATCCCTCAGACGTCGACGTCCATCACCGCGCTAAAGCACCTAAGCGAGAATTCACTCATCTCGTGCGGCGACAAGGACGGGCTAGTCAAGGTGTGGGATCTTCGCCGCAGCTATCCTCGAGTGCCTGTCAGACAGTACAAGCATCCAACAGGTGAACGGGGCTTTTCCTCCTTAGTCCTCGACGCTGCCGGCCTCCTCTACGTCCGCTGCGTCGACGGCATCATCTATCAGTTCGATGTGGGCTCCTTTAGCAGCGATGCGTGTGTGAGAAAGTTCGTGGGCTGCGAGAATAACACGTTTTTTGCTCGAGTGTCTCTTAGCGGCGACGGCCGCTTCCTGGCCTGCGGCTCTACCTCGTCAGAAGTGCTCCTCTGGGACACCTCCCCGCACGGGACTGACTCAGTGGAACCTTATGCGGCTCTGCAAGGCCACAGCAACGAGGTTACATGTGTGGATTGGTGCAGCTCCCGTTACAGGCTTGCCTCTTGCGGGGATGACATGAGGCACCGCTTCTGGGAACTTGACTCCAGCCCCGTGGATGATCCCCAAGACGTGGTTGGGAGAGCAGTAAAGTGTGCTAATGCTGTTCAACAGCCCACTGCAGCAAGGCTAAGACTAATCAAAGGGACCTGGATCCCCAACAGCTCCCAAGAGAAGTACTTCCTCCTTGAAGATGGCGAGATGACTAAAGAAAAGAAAGTCTGCGTCACCCCCGAGAAGAAGAAGAAGAAAGTTCTTTTGGAAGTGAATCCTTGTCTGCGTTATCCGTCCAAGAACCTAACAAACTTGCCCTGCTCACCCAAGAAGATGCAAGTGTCTCCTCTCAAGACAGTGACTCCTAAGAAACTTCAACTGAATTCCATTACTCAAGACCTCCCGAACTTGGCGAGGAACGGAAAATCGCCAAGGACTCCAATTTGTCCCCCAGTGCCGAGGACCAAGAAGTTGCAGTCGTCGTCACCGTTGCTGTCGTGGTTGAAGATCGAAACTAAGAAGGAATCTAAAGAGAACTGTCATACTTCTCCTGTTGGCAGCAAGAAACGAAAACGCCAGCAGTGACGAGAAGAGGTGATGCGGGCCAAAAAGTTTGTGATCATACAGGTACGTCACAAAGAACTCGACCACTTCCATCGTGAACATGTTTTGTGCTGTGAGAATTGAACAACTGTTGCGTAAAAGATCGTATTCTCATGTATTGTTGGATCTCTCTCCTCTCTTATCTCGTGTATTCTTAGCACCCCATGACTGAAGCGTTAGTCAGTGCATCGACCAGCATCGAATGCATCGACGAGGACATTGTTATGTTGACTAAGACAAGCAGGACTTCCCCGGTGAATGAATGAATGATGCTCATGCGAGGTCGTGTGACAAAGAAAAGCTGTAGGCTTTATTGACCTAAAAACCATCAGTAGGACACCACCAGTCGTTTGAAGTTATGTACACGCAATTTAGTGTAGCGTCGTTTTACTTACTACTACCCATCCATCCTTCTATTGCTGCGCGGCTTGGTTCGCCGGGATGGGAGTGGACCCGGGCGACAAGATGGGCGAGTTGTTGCTTGCACCGGGAATTCCACTGGTAGTAGGAGAGCCACTCAAGGTGTTCAGGCGACCCTGGTCCTTGACGATGGGGTAGAAGTACGGATGTTCCATCGCCTCCATGGCAGTCAACCGCTCCTGGTGGTCGTAGCGAAGCAACTTGTCCAGGAAGTCTAGTGCCTCCGGAGACACCAAATGCTGATTCTCGCTGTGCACGAAGCGTTCCCAGCGCTTCCGGGAGTGCCTACCCAGTATATCAGAGAACCTGGGATCCAGCTCGATCTGGTACTTGTCCAGGTACTCAAAGAGCTCCTCGGTGCCAAGGACTTTAGCAATGCGCACCAATTGATCGTAGTTGTCGTGTCCGTGGAAGAAGGGCTCTTTGCGAAAAATCATGCTGGCGAGCATGCATCCCAGGGACCACATGTCCAGGGAGTAGTCGTACATCTGGTAGTCGACGAGCAACTCGGGGCCCTTGAAGTATCTGGATGCCACTCTCACGTTATATTCCTGTCCCGGGTGGTAGAATTCGGCCAGACCCCAGTCGATGAGGCGAAGCTTTCTGTTCTCGTGGTCTATCATGACGTTATGAGGTTTTACGTCGCGGTGCATGATGCCCATGCTGTGACAGTAGTCGAGAGCTTTTAGCAGCTCGTACAAGTAATACCGTATATCGTAGTCGGTCAGCGTCTGATACAGTTGCTTGAAGTCGGTGTTGTTGACGTGCTCGAAGATCAACGCGGGGGTGCGAGACACGGGATCTTTGACCACGCCTTGCAAGGTGATGATATTGGTGCCGCCCCGTAAGTTCTCCAGGATCTTGATCTCGCGCTTGATCTTCTTTTTCTTGACCGGCTTCAGCGTCTTCACCACGCACTTCTCGTTGTTAGTCACGTTGATGGACTCGAAAACCTCGCTGTACTTGCCCCGGCCCAACTTACGGACGAGCTGGTAGTCGTCCTGGTTGCCCCACTCGACCACGTGGGACTCATAGTCCCAGTACTCGCGCGGCCGGTGAGAGTTCACGTCCGCGTACACACGCGCGCGGCTCGCCAGCGGCATGATGGCACGGCGACCCTCGGCTGGATGAGAGGGAACGGAGGGAACGAGGTCGTTGTGCAGGCCCCCCACGAGCTAGAGGACGGAGGGCGGCGCGGCCGAGGAACAGCCAGAGATCTTTTGCAGACGAGCAGCAGAAGCAGTGGGTGCTGTAGAGCGCTCTTGGCGCTCGCCCACGCTATATAGGAGGTGAGGACCCGGAGGGGTCAAAGCCGGAGAAAATCCCCGAAAAACCCCCAACTCCACTGGTTAGTTTTGTCCAAAGGGCAGTCGGGATGCGCGCTGGCCAAGATGAGGTTCCGGATCGGAGCAGGAGTTCGCGGGGTGTCCCGAAAATCACGAGAACAAAAGGCCCGAGGAGATCCTTCCTCCTCCTAGGGCGATAGAGAGCGAGCGACGGCGAAGGCGAAGCGATCGGATTCGGAAGCCCCCAGTGCGGCAGCGGCAAAGGCAGCGGCAAAGGCAGCACCAGCGCCAGCACCAGCGGCCACCGCTGCGGTGCCCCGCGCGATCGCGAGGCGAGGGGCGAGAAGGAGGAGGAAGGCCGCAGCCTGAAGGCAGCAGTCAATGAGGAGGAGGGAGGCACAAACACGTAAGAGCCAGGCGAGAAGAGGAGAGGAGAGGCGATCGAGGAGAAGGAGGAGCAGGAGCAGAAGGGCAGGAACAAGCACAAGGAGGAGGCAGTCAGGCAGGATGAGAAAAGAGAAGAAAGACAGGATTGCCAGAGGAAACGGGACCGAGTTGCCGAACCTTGAGCAACAGCTACTCCTCGGAGATATTACTTGACGGCACCTTCTCACTGTAGTCGACCGGTAGCTCGGGTGAAAGATCGACGAGAACTGTTCGAAACTGACATAACCCGAGAGGCCTTTTATGCAGTATGTGACTCTCATTCAATGGCGGCCTTGGCCGTGACTTTCCGAACTCTCTGCTGCCCCCACAACTCCGCCTTGTCTCTCCTCTACCGATGCCGACGACGCCGACGACTGGGCCGTGAGGCAGGCAGTGCAACTGGCGGGAGATCTTTTCGTTTTTAAAAGATCATTCATTTGGACTCGTCAAGGTGGATATCTGGAAGAAGCGGGGATCGATCGACTGGTCATGGTCTCGCTCTTCTCGGGTCTCGATGCAGACGACGACCCCTCGTTTCACGCGGACGCCTTCTCCTCCTCCCAGTTGCAGTTGCTACTCACGGATGCCGAGAAGACCTTCGACGAATGTAACTCGCGGTCGGTGCCCGATCGGGTGCGGGCCGTGCAAGCTGTCTTCCTTCAAGGCGCACCCGCGACCCGGCGGCTCCTGGTCAGGGCCGTCGATCAATGTCACCTGCTCACAGTGGAGACTCTCGCGGCCGCCACGCGGAGCTGCGATGCAGGAGACTGTGAGGCCGCTGCCACCTCTCTCCAGGTGCCCAGGAAGTTGTCATCCATGATATGTCGACTGTTGAAAAGAGAAGACCTCGACGAAATATCAGCCTCGTCTCGCGCCTCACAGACGGCGTTTAAGATGTTGTTGGCCCTGTTCAGCTTCTTTCGAGACCAAGCCAGCGGAAGAGAGGAAGGTGGGCGCCAGGCATTTCAGACCAGCCTGAGGGAAGTTTTCGCGGAATGCAAGCTGCTCATGGACCAACTGGAAAGGTGCCTGGACGTCAGTAGCACGAGCACCATGGAGCTGTTGGCGGATCTGCTCCTAGTCCTGCCTCACATCGACTTTAGGTACTATGGCAAGATGGGAAAAGCCTTTCTGGCGGCGGCCGCCAAGCTAACCCATGATGACCGCGAGGACTCTTTTGGTTCCAAAGCTGGTGAACTCTTTTCCTCGGCCTCTGAGATGGCTCTCAGCTACGCAGGAGACGACGAAAGGTTGTCAACTGGAGGCAAGGCAGCAGACAATCTGGTGCGGAAATTGCTCTTTGTACTCAAGTTCCTGCGCGACCTTTGTGACCTCTTCTGTGACTGCTTGGGTAGAGAAGTTGATTTTGGAACCCTGGTGTCCGCTCTAGCGAAAGTACTCACCTTCAGCACCGTGTCCATCGAAAACAACGAGTCCGTTTTGCCAGAGACACGGCAACAGATGACGATGGCACTGCCCGGGTGGGCCAAGAGTGTAGCTGAGGAGCTCATGATTGACCAGAACTTCACGGCCTACGTGCTGAACAAGGACCGCAGGGTCCACGAGGTCGCCGACTCTTCCTCATCTTATGCTTTCTGCAGCCTGTGCAGTTACCTCTTGCACCGGCTACCTCACAAAAACGATGGGACCAGAAGCTTATGGATGCCTTCCAGAGGTGCTCATCCTGTACATCATCTCCTTGGACAGTACTATGTACCCCATGACACGAGCTTTTACTTATTGTTATTTATTTCAGGTCCAAACCTCCTTGGCGTGATCCTTAAAAATGCTCACAAGTGCCACGAGTTCGATTTTGAACCATTCGTGCTTAGTGTCGAGCACAGTGGTCGAGGCCGAGTTCCCGTCTCCGCGTACGAACACATCATTTCGCTCACGCAGTCCTTCATCATGGGTGCGTCCGTCAGAGAGATGGAAGTGGTCGAGAGAGAGCTCTTGAGGGCAGTGGTCACGTTGCCCGTGGAAGCGTTCTGGTCGAAGCGTCTCGCGAGTGACGTCTGGTGCTTCTTGGGAAGGTAAGACTGCCGATCTTTTTGTCAACAGTGCTATGAGTCCACTGTTTCAGGTACGGATCTGCCGAGTACTGCTTGTCGCATGTGACGTCGTTGATGGGCGTCCTACGCGAGTTGCCTCACCATCACCGAAACTGGCAGGAAGTGCGGCTACTCACCTACAGACTGTCTTCATTGCTGGCGCCTTCTGGAATACGAGAACTGGAAGAGAATCTCCAGCAGGACACTAACGACTCTCTCCTGACAGTCGTGGCGTCAGTCAACTTAAAGAACTGCAGCCAGGAGTTCAAGCTGCATGTGACTGGAAAAGCTCTGACAGTTTTCGCTGCATTCAGCCAGGGTGATCTGTTCAAGAGTCTCCAACATGTCACAGCAGCCGCGGATGTCATCTCGCAATTGTGGCACACTTTGAAGGACAGTGAGAGACTGAAGGTCAAAAACCTGGTGGTGTCGACTTGGAAAAAATTGTCAGAAGGCGGCTTTGTCGTGGAAGGTGCAACTAAGTGGTGCCTATCCCTGTTCTCGACTCTCATGGCCTTAACTCAGTCCTGCTTGTCCTTGAATGACCGAGACGAAGATGAAGCCTCAGTCGTTTGGACCAGCGTTCTAAATATCCTGGTTAACTCCGACTTTGAGCCTAGCGCGTTATGTATCCTTCTTGCCCATCTGGACCCTGGTTCTTCAGATGCGTTGGTGGGGAACAACAAGTCGTTTATGGAGATGACGGAAGTGGCCAGCAAGAGAGACGCCGCATTGGACTTTCTGCTTTTGAAAAAGTTCGCCCAACTTGATATCTCCTCGGAGCAGGTATTGGGGCGCAAACTGCGGCGTTGCTCGAGTGCGGCTAAGAGGAATGAGTATACCGTGGCCGACCTCCGCAAGGTATTCGCCGCGCTGAATGTATCGGTGCTAGAGCCGACGGGAAAGATCGGCATGCAGAGAAAGTGCACCACCGGCGACTTCAGAGAGCTCAAGAGAGACCTGAGGAAAGTGTTGGAGAAGGCGAGCCTGATGCAGCAAAGCAGCACTGACGATACCCTTGCGTTGGACAGGTTCGTCGAGTGCATCAAAGCGGCCGAGAAGGAGCTAAAAGTCGTCACATCACACTACTAATCTGAAGAATGGTTGTGTGTACGGTACTCCTTGGTGGATGGTCATGCTGTGCAACTACAAAGTCAGCATATCATACAAAATTATACTTCTAATGACAACGAGCTACTCTTGAGTATGTTTATGTGCGATATAGTGACTTATAAATTATGGACGACGACTTCAAGTCCACGTGCTCCTGTTACATGGTGTATATATATCTTACTTATAATGGTACAGTACGTATACCTATGAACACTTGTGCAGACAAAAGTTGATACACCGGCGTGAGGTGATCACAAGTTACTTGTGTGCATGGGAGAGAGCTACGAAACATGTGGTCATTCCACAAAGTTCCTTACAACTGGAAACGTCGGGATTGCAGGTTCCAGATCGTTGGTAATGTACACAGGCGACGAGTGGCGCTGTTCCGACAGGACGTGACTTTGGGATACCCCGTGGTCCTCGGCCGCAGGAAAACTGGCCACGTAGGAGGTCGGTGGAGCAGAGAGTGGAGTGGCAGCTGCCGCATGATGAGGATGGCGGTCAACGCTGCTGACCGACAGCTCGTGGTGGTCACTCTCCATCATCTTGTAATACACTGGAGAACTTGTCGGCGTTGCAGCGTGAACTGCAAAGCCGGAAGTTTTCGTCGAAGGGGTCGCCGGAGCTGCTCTTGCCCGATGTTCGTCGCCACTCGCGACAAGAGCTGAGGGTGCTCCATAACTTGATGAGGGCATTGAGTGCTTGGGCATCTCATGCGACGACGACTCGACGGAGCTTATGATGGGGGCATCCGGCATTCCGTACCCTGCGGGGTGTGGACTCTTGTAGCTCTGCGCTGGCGCCTTGTGTGACATCTTCGTGGCAGAGGGCGGTGCCGCGTAACCTGGCAGTGGAGACTTTCCTGAATGCATCGAAGTCTCGGACATCCCATGGGAAGAGCTGGAACTCATGGCTGAAGTTGCATGAGCACTGTGCGAAGTATGGGGAGACGACAGCACGGGGGCCAGGGCGGCACCGTATCCGTCAGAACTCATGGATGCCATGTCAGCATGATGTAGCTCTTGGTGCGAAGAACCCGAGCCAGAAGAGATGATGGGGGCTTGCGGGGAACCATAACCAGGCGATCCTGACTCATTTGGTTGGGGAGACTCGTATGAAGAGCTGGCAGAGCTCAAGACCGGAGCAGCGGGGTTCCCATATCCAGAGGAGTCTCCGTCATGACTTGCCATTGGCGCTTGGTATGATGCCACTGGGGCATCATGGACTGACGAAGGACCATGACCTGAACTCATCATCGAGCTGCCATGAGCATCTGCCTGGGGAGCTGCATAAGACGACGGAGAGGCTAAGACGGGTGCGGCGGGAACTCCATATCCACCAGCCGACGCCGATGCTGTTGCCATATGCGGTGCTTCGTATGGAGCAGTCAGTACTGGAGCGGCAGGCGATCCGTATCCGCCATTTGGAGCGCCATAGCTTGGCTGGGGAGCTCCATAGGACGGCTGGTCAACGTTGTAGGACGGCTTGTACGTGGTGGGTGCGGGATCGCCGTAGCTCATCATCGGAGGACGATAGCTTGGCTTCGGTGCCCCGTAAGAACTGCTGGTATGGCCATGACTGTGCGAGTTCATGTGCCCCATGTTCTTCATTAAGCTGTGCCCCATGTGCTTCACTCCTTTGGTCAGCGGCTTCATGATGCTATTCATGCCGAAGCTCATCATGTTGTGGAAGGGCTTCATCATGGTGCGAACTTCGCGGTCGAAGAATCCAACGGCTGGAGGAGGAGCGCTGGCCATAAGAAGTACCAGACAGGCTCCGAGCAACAAGCACCGCGTCATCATGGAGGTCAAGTTGAAGAACAACTGCGCTCTGTTCGAGGTCTGAGAGACGACTGATCCCAAACTCCTTTTGCAAGACGCAGCACAGGAGAGCGTGGGACCACCGAGTAGAAGCACGAGGGCGGGAGCGCGCAGGGAAGCTCTTTTTTACTCTCTTCCTCCCTGATGAACTCACTTACTTCCTCTCCAGCCTCCCTCCCTGCTAGAATGGCGCTTTTATCCGTCATCGCGAGTCCTCCGAACACACTCAATATCTCCATAACATCGCCTCAGTCCGTGACACACACGCTCGGGCCCTTTTTTGCGCCTCACACTGTACCCCGAGCATACACACACGTCGGTTCGAGCTACTGCGTACGCCGGATTCGTTACGCGGGGTGTTGAGAGTACGGAGTAAAAAAGAGTCACTCAGCCTTTGAGAATGAGCCGCAACCAGCCGCTGCTGACCACCGACCCGGCCGAGAGGTGGCAATTTGACACGACATTAAGCCCCTCTCCGGGATGAAAGAGTCGAACGACGTGCGGAAGCCAGAAAACAAATGGTCGCAGTCTGATGGAATCTCATGTAAAGATGACGCATAAATCCGTTGATAGAGAAAACTGTGTTGCAGTCACTACAGGGTGGATAAAAGAGGGGGAGCTTAGATATAGTTTCTTCTGATATGAACTCGGCTGCAGACGCTGTGATATCCCCCTGCCCGTCAACATTGAGATCTCCGATGTGAAGGGGTCTGGGACAGCAGGTGAAGGACTTGGGGAGAAGCTCGGACATGTACATCTCTGGACAGAACTCGCCTGCGATGGAGAGGTACAGCCTGTTCTGATGTATCGTGATGATGCACTAATTTCTTCCGAGTTCTTCGTCACAGTAGAGACACGCTTGGCTTACCGCAGGTAGTTGCTGCTGCTCCAAAGGACCGACGGGCTCCTGGGCCTCCTCGTCGGGCCTATTCTTGTCGTCACAGGGTCATAGACACAAGGTTCATAAGCTGCACCACATGTCCTCGACTGTTTCGTTGTCTCGGCCGGACGGAATCGTCGTTGATTCACCCGGACGCGGTGGTGGAGAGCGTCGTCGTGGCCGTCGACGACAACGTCGACGTTGTCGGGGTCAACGCAGTCAGCGTGGCTCACGCCGCCCAAAAAGCTGTGCGGGCATAGAAACGCCCGAGTTCCTGCGAAACTCGCCTTGACGGCGAATTATTTCCCCTTGATATGACTCAGCGTGGGGTGGGAGAGCAAAAAATGCTCAAGGGTCAGGCCAAAACAAATGGGCAAGAAGTGCATGTGCGATGGGTCCATAAAGTAGTACTACAACGTACGTGTACGTTCCTGCCTGTGAGGGTTCAGGGAGACAGAGGAGGAGGAGGAACCGCAGGAACAAAAAAGCCAACGGGTTGATGTGGGGAAGGCCTTGAAATGCTTTGGGTTCGACCCCGCGGGCTGCGAAACACCCGAGGCGAAACTAACCAACACTCATTGAAGGGAAATAAATAACACCTTGAACGAGTCCACGCGATTTTGTTTGACACGGAAAAACTCAAGAAGCAGTTGGACGCGTCCTTGGTGACATCAGACCCTTGCTTCCTTTTCTTCGATCCTCACACGGTACAAACTCAGCCTGTCCAACCAATGATGGAATGTCTGATTTTTTGACATTGCTGATGCTGCCGCGATTCGTGGCAGCAATGAAACGTCTTGATCTTGATGCAGCAGACTCATATACGGAACTTTTGTCCCGCTACCAAGTACTAATAAGTGTGTCCCGCCTAACGAAATATGGTGGATTTGGCTCCCACCGTTGCCTGCATGGAAGGCAATTGTTGATAAGTCTCTTGTCCTGTTACATGATTACGCCGTACTCCAGCTCCAGCAGCAGGAAGGAGACGACGACGGCAGCTACAATAATCAATTCGCCCTCATCTTTTGGCTGCGACACCACTTACTACCTGGGGTGCTAAGTGATCTTATTTCTTTACAGCTTGAGCAGAAACGGTGTCGTCGCTGCTGCCTCGTCGACATCAGTGCGTGTCTCAATGGCTTCCGCCTTTCGTGACGTCCACCTCCACTTCAGCCAGGACAAACAAGACGCGTCGGAGGTGTCAATCGTGTTAGCGGCGATCTCTCGACTGGCCAAGGTTCCGTCCTCACGTCAGTGCGCAGCTCCGGAGCAGGCATCCGCCTTCTTCTTGCTGGTTTCCTGAGCATCGGGAGTTATCAGACAGGAAACGCCTGTGAGCCGAAGCAGAGCAGGCAAGCGTGACAACAGGGATGAAAATGCAGCAAGGAACAAAGATTTCGCTATCAATCGAGACACATCTTGGAAGCCAAGGTCACGTACAAGGGTGATCGCGTTATGCAATAAAAAAAGAACCGTACGTATGTATTTCCTCCGATAAGACAGTCTACACAAGTTAATATTCTGAGGCAACTTCAGCGGCATCTTCGTCATCGACAGAATCGACCCCGACCTCCTCGTAGTCTTTCTCGAGAGCGGCCATGTCTTCACGGGCTTCTGAGAACTCGCCTTCTTCCATGCCCTCACCCACAAACCAGTGGACGAAGGCACGCTTGGCATACATAAGATCAAACTTGTGGTCAAGCCTTGCCCAGGCCTCGGCAATAGCTGTGGTGTTGCCAAGCATGCAGACGGCTCTCTGGACCTTGGCCAGATCACCCCCAGGCACCACAGTAGGGGGCTGGTAGTTGATGCCTACCTTGAAGCCAGTAGGACACCAGTCCACAAACTGAATGGAACGCTTGGTCTTAATGACAGCAATGGCGGAGTTGATATCTTTGGGTACAACATCTCCACGGTAAAGCATGCAGCAGGACATGTACTTGCCCTGGCGAGGATCACACTTGACCATCTGGTTGGCGGGCTCAAAGCAAGCATTGGTGATCTCAGAAACAGACAGTTGCTCATGGTAGGCCTTCTCAGCAGAAATCACAGGCGCATAAGTCACCAGGGGAAAGTGGATCCTGGGGTAGGGCACCAGATTGGTCTGGAACTCGTTCAGGTCCACATTCAGGGCACCGTCGAAGCGCAGTGAGGCAGTGATAGAGGAGACGATCTGGCCAATAAGGCGGTTCAGGTTCATGTATGACGGCCTCTCAATGTCCAGGTTGCGTCTGCAGATGTCGTAGATTGCCTCATTGTCGACCATGAAGGCACAATCTGAATGATCCAATGTGGTGTGCGTGGTCAAGATAGAGTTGTACGGCTCGACAACGGCAGTGGCCATTTGAGGTGCAGGGTAGATAGAGAACTCCAACTTTGACTTCTTTCCATAGTCCACAGAGAGGCGCTCCATCAGAAGAGAAGTGAATCCAGATCCAGTGCCACCACCAAACGAATGGAAGATGAGGAATCCCTGAAGGCCTGTGCAGTTATCAGCCAGCTTCCTGATACGGTCCAGCACAACATCCACGACCTCCTTGCCAATTGTGTAATGACCGCGGGCATAGTTGTTCGCAGCATCCTCCTTACCAGAGATCAGTTGCTCAGGATGGTACAGCTGGCGATACATCCCGGAGCGAACCTCGTCTGGAAAAGGGAAATAAGATAAGAAACGGGCACGAGGTACAAGTTCACGGAGCAGGCGGACATGTTGGCGTCTGGCTGCTGCAGCCAGTTCCTCAAATCTTCCTTCGTACCTATCACGGAAGGTTCGAGGTCTACGAACAAGGCCCTGGGCACGTGCTTTCCGGAGCCAGTCTCGGCGAAGAACGTGGAGAAGGAATCGTCTCCTGCGACCTTGTCTGAAGGCATCTGACCGTCCGGCTGAATCCCGTGCTCGAGACAGTACAACTCCCAGCAGGCGTTGCCCATCTGGACGCCGGCCTGTCCCACGTGGATGGAGAGACACTCGCGCATGATGATGGAGGTGATGGAGTCGAGATACAAGAGAGTAACGTCCGGCGGCGTGTGAGAGTCGCGGAGGAATGAGCTTTTTCAAAAGGAAAACGGTCGTTTCTCCCCTCGCTGCCTGCGCTGCCTTGCTCGGGTTTGATAACTCGCGCCAAAAGCCAAGGTACTGGAAGGAAGAGGACACGACTGCACATGCAACAAGCCAGATGTGAGCATTATCAACAGCTACAGCCAGTACACACGGTGGCTCGCGTCGTGCGAGCACGGCGGGGTCGCGTACTCGCCCGGCGGAGCTGGAGAACTGGCAAAGTCGACATCAGCGTGCTTGTACTTTATGTTTCCTCTTCACTCATTTCCCCATTCCCATAGGTGTGGAAGCACGAGGTGGCAACGCCTGCTGCCAAATGGGGGCAACCCGCTGCTCTCTGGCAACACTGACGCAGACCGCAAAGCAGACATCCAAGATATCGCGGCGCAGGCCGGTTAAGCGGGCGAAATTTCAGCTGTTGCTTCAGCTGACGCCCTGGAGGGAGCAACGAGCTTATAAACGTTGTCGTCATTTCGATGAGATGAACCACTTTAAAGTTTTTTGGCAAAATCACTGTACTGATTCGACACCAGCCATGACTGCAGAATGAGACAAAAAATCATATTAAATTATAAACTGCATAGAACATTTTGGTGAAATATTTCGAGTTGTGCAACCTCCACAATTTTTACAAGATATTGCAGCTGTTGTAAAGAACCGACCTTCAATCTTTGCAAAACTCATTTTTCTGCAAAACTATCTTGCTGATTGACCCTTTGGGAAAGTTGAATATGTACAGTTTATTGGATCCTCAGAAATTTCTCAAATACGTCAACTTGACCTGGATCAGCACTTAGACACTGCAGTCCTACTTAAGGCGATGATCAATTGTAATTCTGGTGTACTGTGTAAGGCTTAAATACATATAACGACTACAGTGGAGGTCCAGGCCCGCGAGGGGGCGCTGTTGTCGACGCAAAGGGGAGGAGGGCGTGTTGCGACTCGTTGTGTTCGTTATTCTGTGGTACAAACCGACCAAACTGAGCAAGAGCATTGAAATGCCGAGGGAACGAAATTGAAAGGAGTCATTGGGGCGCAGGAAAACAAGAAGACGGTGAACAAGTAGAACAAGGTGAAGGGTGAGTGGGCCAAGTGCTTATTTTGTGTTTGGAAGTAGCTGCAAGATCCGGGAAAGATTTTTGTGTACGCGTAACACCACATGAGAAGTTAAAAACAGTTCAATCTGTTCTTCTTATTGTTGTTCCCGCAACCAAGACGCTCCAGAAGTGCAGAGACAGTTCCAAGCAGTTCAAGCACCAGGACAAGAAGTATCTCTCGTCGAGCGCCTTGACGGACGCAGCGCTGCGCAGAGTCGCGACGCACCCTTCGGACAGCTGGGGGTCTTCCCCGTCCACCTACGCAAATGGACTTCGAGCTCTTTTGTTGAAGGGCAACCTCCAGAGCGCGCGGAGACCATGGCCTACTCACCCAGCTCTTCGAGGATTCTGAAGGTGTCGCACGTGCTTCCGACGCCACGATCCAGGCTTGACGTCAGGAACCCTTCCCAAATTGTAGGCTCGCCGATGTCTCCTCTTGAGGAAGGGCCACTCACGCCCAGCCCAGGTGCCTCAAAAGAAACGACACAGTCCCCCCTGACGCTGGAGAAGCAGATTCAGAATCTGACAGGTATCGATTCTATGACGAGTAACTGTCATTCTGTGTCGTGAAACTTGCTTTTGCTTGTGACCTCTTGCAGACATGCTTCGACTGCAGACGTCCAACGCAGACTCTCACGAACTCCGTCAAAAAATGGTGCGTCTTGAACGAGAGAATCTCGAACTTTCCACTGCCGTTCGACAGTCTGAAGAAAGGCTTCAGAAGCTTCAAGATGGCGTAACTCAGCTCCATGAGGAGTTCAGGATTGAGTCTGCGGAGCTACAAGAAGAGTTGAGAAAGGTCACGGAGGCAGCCACTGAGGAAAAGAGAAAAAAATTAGAATTGGAAAAGGAGTACAAGAAGCTCAAAAGGACTAAGCAGGTACATCAAAACCTTTGGCACTGCCAGTAGTAGATGTCGACGCCGTCCTATCGTCCTATTGCCGTCCTATTACAGAGAATGGATGCTTACTTGAAGACGCTGCCATCAGAGGATGAGTTAAAGAGCCTCCAGCGAAGGTTTTCCGCCGAGAAAGAGGAAAACGCCAAGTTGAGCGTCACCATTGGCGGGTTGCGGACTGCGCTAACCGCCGAGATAAAGGAGAAAGCGAGCGCCGAGGCCAAGTATCGGGAGATTGCTTCGGAGGCAAGTATATTGTTCTTACCTAGCTCTACCAGCCAATGTATTATAAGTCGTCCTTCAGTTGGAAGATCTCCGATGCAACGCCGAGAGTTTGAAGAACGAGTTGGAGAGTGAGAAGAAGAGACGCGATGCTGTCCAGATGCTCTCTGAGGAGGAGAAAGAGGCCCTTCTGCTGGAGGACAGCGATAGACTCCGTAAAGAGAACGAGACTCTTCACAAAGTGCTGTCAGGTCTCCAAATGAAGCGGGAAAGAGAGAAGAAGGCACTGACGAAGCAACTCCACGCGACCAGGAAGGAGTTACAGACGAAATCAGAACAGTTGGATGGTAGGACACGTCCACACCCTGTGATTACACCTACCTGTACCTACTGTTTTCTTTACCAGCCAAATCTCGTCGGTTGGAAGAAGAGCTATCGACAAACAGATTCCTCCGCTCTGACCTCGGCAGTGCCAAGTGCGACCTCTCCGACGAGCGTCGCCGAGCAGAGGCCCTGGCAGAAGAGCTCAGTACCGCCAGAGAAGCTTCCGCATTGAGTGAGGTCCTCCTTGTCCAACTGACCAGAGAACAAGCACAGTGTGCTCTGGAGCTGAGGGCTTTGGCGTCGACTGCGGGAAAGTTAGCGGAGGGACAGGAGCCAAGTATCAAGGATCTCCTAGCGCTGGATCCGTTGACCCAAGACGAACAGTCTGAAGAAGATAGATCCAAGCGTTTGAAGAACATGTTAGAGACAGTGCGAGAAGTAAGACGTGATGTTGGGGACATTCGAGAATCTATGTCGGAGACGTACGCAGACACCTTGGGCAACAACATGGTGAGCTGCATCACGCAGTAGCGGAGCCACTCTTGCTTTGCACACCAAAAGGAAGTCTCACACGTGCAATCTGAGAACGAACAATATGCTTTATTTGGGTTATTATCAAAGCATTTTATCAAGACGACAATAAAATATGTACGTAGGTATCAATCTCTTCGAGGGTCTATTGCGTAGAAAACCTGAAGAAGACGCGAGGTACGTAAAAGGAATTGAGCGAATGAAACTCATCAATGGTCGCCTTTTTGTATGACGAAGCCCACACACTTGAGCTTCTCCGAGCTCTCTTCCACAAACTTTTGCATTGCCTCTTGATTGATGGTCGAGTTCGCGCAGTTGACGTAGCTGAGACTTCTGCACCTTATGAGATGGACAAGGCCAGCGTCAGTGACGCCCTTGCAGTTGGACAGGTCCAACCTGCGCAGGGTCTCCACCGTGCGAGCCTCGTTCATAGAAAGCTGCGCCAGTCCAGCGTCGCTCACTTTCCAGCACCCAGCCACAGAAAGCGACTCCAACTGCACCAGGTACTGGGTTACGTACCGCAATCCCACGTCCGAGATCTCTGTGCCTGACAGGTTCAAGATGCGCAGCATCTTGAGGCGGGACTTCTTGTCCAGCAAGCCTAAGTAGAAGTTGATGGTGTCATGCAGGTACGAACGTAGCTTGTAGTAAGCCAATTCCTTACCTGGTCTTGAGTCCTTGGGGGAGGACAACAATTTGTAAAGCGCGGTATCGTTGAAGTTAGTAACGTAACTGAGGTCGAGCTCTTGCAGCATTGGGCAATTGGCTGTGTTAAGCGCCACCACAGAAGAGTTGTACTCTAGGCCGCACAGCGACATTTTCCTTGTCTGAGGTATCCTGGGCAGCAGCCAGGTGAGCTGTTGCTTGCCGAGGATGCTCCAGTCCAAGATTAGTTTGGTCGGTTGTCTCTGAACAATCAGCGAGAGCAGGTGAGAGGTGATCTTCTTGTGTGTGAGTCTCACGGTGTTCCACAAAAGCGGGTCCTGGATGATCTTGTTCCATGTCTAGCAAAAAAGGATGGTTATAGGAGCTGGCGTGACAAGGATTCTCACCGAAGTCGGTCGGTGCAAAATTTCGCAGGATACAAACTTAAACACTACGATAGCATCTTCTCGAAGTACACTTACCCTGCACACTACGACACAGTTGCTCAGGTCCACAGTATCGAGTTGCTGGAACACCCTCAGCATTATTCCTCTCTCCATTTTGAGATCGACATCCTCACCGCCACCGGCGGCCGCCTCCCGCCGCCGCTCGTAGATTTCCTCCGCAGAGAGCTGAAGTGGTGGCGGCCTGAAGACATGTGGCGGCGTCCTTTGAGCATGCGAAGACGCGGACAAGATCTGCTGGGCCAGCTGTGCACGCAACTCCTGCTTACTCTGGTCGGGGCGCGTCTTCTTTACCGAGAATAGCTGGTACCCGCTGAAAGTGGAGTCTGCACCATACGCTATGACCTTCTTATCCTCGTGCTCGTCCACTTCTCCGTCTTCTGTCTTTAACACTTTAGGAGGTGTAGGTCCACTAGAAACGGCAAGAGGCACGCCGGAAGGACCAAAGGTGGGCTGTTCCAACTTGATTGCACGCCCAGTCTTCACGCATTTCGGGCACTCCCAGCAGTTGGGGGTTTCCATCTTAATGTAGCCGTCCACGCCGAAGTCGGTCATGCAGGTGGGGTGGGTCACTTCGTAACAAATACTGCATTCCATCAAGGCACAGGAACCGGGAGGTCGGCTGCAAGAGGACGACGAGTGAGAAATGCAGAGAGTAGAGCAATGGGCATGTGACCATGACAAACACATGAACATTGGACACAATCATGCTGCAGTAAGACATGCACGAGGAACACCCGTCGAAGAATGCAACTTACTCAATAAGCCTGAGGTGACACTCAGCGTACCATCCATCCAGTCCACAAATATTGCACAGGACGGTTGGCGGCAGGAGCGGCTGGAGACACTGTCTCATCTGACAGGGCTTTCGGAGCTTCCCCGAGCCGCCGAAACGGATCATGTCTGCACAGAACTGGCACAGTCCGCAGTCGGGACTGATGCACGCCTGACAGATCTTGCAGGGCACTCTCTCCACCCTCTTGCCAGTCTTGTGATGCTCTCTCTTAGACGTCGACGGCTCTTTCACTGGCCGCTCCTTCTTAGGTTTGCTCTTGGCTACACGCATGTATCCTGGGTCGTTTTTTACACCTGGCCAGTATAGCAGAGGCCTCCCGGTGACTGCCAACTCAGGATCGTCCTGTTTATGCTCTTCTACAAGTCTGCGCACGTCCCTCACCAACTCGATTGGTTCCGGGATGAGTGGTGGCACGTTCTTCTTGGAGACAGCCAGGGCGTGAATGTACATGATGATAGCCTTGAGGCCGAAGAGCTCTTGAGGCGTGATATGCACTATGTGGCGATCGGCGACCGACTCGCGGTAGGCCAATCGCTCGTGCTTAGAGCCTAGAAGTCGGTGGGCAGATTCCTCGTCCAAGTCCAGATGAGTCCGACCCAATAAATGGTAAACGTACTTATCCAGCGCGAACCACTGCAGTTCGGTGAAGAAGGGAAAGCGGAACTTGTGCGGCACCTTCGTGACCTCCTCGATTTGAGCCACGCGGATCTGCTTCTCGATGGCGTAAGAGTGCAAGAAGTTTCCGCCGAAGACGAGAGAGTCCTCTGGGGTGTACACAGCGTGAATCCACCCTGACGGGATGAAAAACGTGTTGCCGGCTTCCAGGGACACTTTGCCGCACTTATCGACAAGGTCGCCGAAGAACACGTTGCTCTGCTTGCCGGAGAGCGTCCACTGCTCATAAATCTTCAAGTTGGTTTCGTTAGGAGGAATAATCCAAAACACCTTCTTCCCCTTGATGATGTGGTACCACACGGAGGTGCCGCCGAAGTCTATGTGGAAGTCGGTGTAGCATCCGGCGACGGACATGAGGCAATACTTCTGTACTTTTGGATAACGCATTTCTCTAAGATCGTTCGTTCCCTACAAGAAGGAAAAAAAGAATGACCTTTGGCTTGTCTAGGCAGCTACGTTCACTTACCTCGGTCTGCTGCTCCTTGAGATGCCTCGGCCACACGTTGTCGACCCAGTCCACTTGACGCACTACCTTGGGGGCAATGACTATGGGCTCGAGCTTGGTGAAGGAAAACTCCAGGCTAATGACGTTGAGCTTTCGACCGTCCCGGTGGGGATTATTGTAATACTCCTCCCACTCCTTCATGGACATCTCGCTGTTGCGTTGGGTGTTGCAGTCCATCACCTCGACGGCCCTCCGCGCTCCCACCGCGTTCTTCACATCGGTCACCGTGAAGGAGTCGTCGGGCATTGTCATGCCCAGCCCGACTTTGTTCTTAACGAAGAGGGGGACAGAGAACCCCGTTCTGGAGAAGAAGATGAAAGTCCGATTCAAATTTCACTACTACTTGGCCAGTCCCTGCGCGTCATGAACTCCAACGACGCGTCTATGTACTGTCATACGAAAAAAGACATGCACGAACCGTTGGAAGTAATCCAGGGTGACTTCGTCGCCACGGATCTCCTTAACAAAGAGAGAGAGGAACTTCGGCGACAACAGTTTCTCGACGACATCAAACGTCTGCCGGAAACCGTCATCTTCATCGTCGGAGTCCACGCCGTCCACGTACTGCTTCCGATCGGACTTGTGTCGAAGTGACCGATCGCCGCCCCCACCGCCATCGGAAGAAGACCTGGCCAAGGTGGAGCCGCGGCCGCGACCTCGTCGGCGGGTGCCGCCGAGGCTCCCGGACGAGGACATGGTCCGGATGGAGCGAGACGGACAGCGAAGGGAACAAAGCCGAGTTTTTCTTCTTCTCAGTACGTTCCTTTCTTTCTCTCTCTCTCAAAACCGGGGTCGAGCTGTTGGGGCTCGAGCCCGCTCACGGGTCGGGCCACGCTGGCCTCTGACTTGACCCGGATCGAGCCGCATTTCTCGGCTCGTTGCCTATCTCTACCCTCTCCTTGGCGTGTCTGTGTTTGTGTGGCCCTCGGAGCCACGCAGGGCACGAGAGTGCGGCCCGACTGCGGAGGGAAGCCAGCCTCGTAGCTGCTGCCGGCGCCGCCGCTGCAGCCGCTGTGGTCGTTCCCTCAGTCCGCTCAAGTGAGTGCAAAAGCGTGCACTGTCGTGCTCAGGCTATTTTTTGTTATACTATGCTATTTGTGTATGGTACATTGATGTTATATGCGACGTTGAGACACGTGGGTAGGGAAGTAAAAGATAGTCATTTTATCGAAATTAAGTGTTAGGTTGAGATCCGCCAAATCAGGGTTCAACCTAACGGAATGCTACAGCAAGCAAAAGTGTAAGTGCACGTTTTAGTCTGTTCTCCCACGTGAACTTAAGCAAAATTTGCCAAAAACATTTCTGCCCATAAATTCTTTAAAAAAAGGTGTGTACAAGACTAAAAACTGTTTTGTTTCTAACTCTCCATAAGCTATGAAAGACTGAAGAACAGGCAGCTTTCATGAGCACTGTTGACCCAATATCTGCCTGAAGGTTAATGAAGGGAACTTCTTTTCGCACAGAAGCTCTGCTCATCCGCCAGAGGTTTGATGCAGGGATGAAGAGGATTGGGAACGGGACGGGCAAGTTCAGGGCAGAGGTGCCCAACAAGGATAACCCATTTATCCAGAAGAAGCAGAGCACCAGGTCAGCTGACAGCCCAATGCAATCATGCAAAGAATATCACAGGCAACATGAGAAGACATGTTTGAGTAGCTGACATTTCAGACATATTTCTGAATGCTGTCACCGTTCAACAGTTCACTCGCTAGAGGTGAATTATGGCATAATGAATGGTAGCATAATGTGCATATGTCGTAGCTGATGCCCATAAACTGGACATATACATCAGCTCAAAGGTAACTTTTCTGTACATTTGCCTCAATCAGTCCTGGTTTTTTGCTTCTCCTTTAAATTCTGACTTCTCCCCAAGTCTGGACTTGAGGTAGCAGGACACTTTCCACTTGCCCACAACCGTCGAGAAGTTACACAGTGGCCTCTTCTGACACTCGAGGCTGCAGTCTTGATAGTGTTTAGTTTCAATCCCTTGGCTTCCCTCTTCAGCTGTGATGCCACCACCAAGAAAGTTGGCATTGCCGAACACGCATTCTTAGAAGGGCAAAAGACGAGGAATGTTTACCTATCAATGAGCAACAAGTTTTGTAGCACACAGAGAAATGTTGGCAGAAGGAAATATAGCACCATATAGTACCGGCAGGTGGTCAAAAGAGTGGGCTGGGCAGTCTAAACAAGGCAGAGTTGGCAGACGAAAATATTACAGTATATTCGAGTGTCTCCTACAGATTCAGCTCCTCCCCAAAAATACTGTGATTTCTGGACATATCGCTTCACAACAATGAACGACAACTGCTGGAAATCTGAAAGTATCTCTATGTGCACCAAGTACATGGTCCAAGGTCGCTGTTTGCCAACAGCCACTAAGCAACATCAAGGACAAATTCCTCTCAATGCGTTGTAAGGGACAGATCATAATAAATTCGACTTGGCAGGTGCTACTTAACGTCGACCTTGGATTTTGAATCTTGAGGGCCGCATTGCCGACTCTGGAGCCGGGGTGTCCGAGGTGGAGGCCCGAGAGATTTCAGGCAAACCCAAAATCATTCGTACTGTGCTTCTTTGCAAAAATGATGCTTGTACTTTTTGAGTAAAAATACAACCTAGTACAAAAAACTCTATTGTGTAATAACATGAGGAAAGTCTCATAAAAATGTACAGTGCTTAGGATCCACATTGGACGTGTCGGTAACTACAAAAGTAGGTTAATAGGTCAAACTATGTCTTTCATATGACCCCATGGGTGACGCATTGCCCGGCTTTCACTTTGGTTTAATACACATATGATATTATGTTTGCGTACTAATCTTTAATGGCTCAACGCCTTTAAGAGGCCAGTGGGTGCTCAGAGCATCGAATGTTCGTATGTCATTGTACAGACTGAATCACTCGTATGCTGTCATATGCAATTTTTATGCACCATCCGATGCAAGCATTGAGGCCTCGATTTAAGGCATTAAAGTTCAGCGCACAAACAGAGAAGCTACAATGCGTCATTGTCGATGATCTTCACTTCCCTCTCTCGGTCGCTCCCGTCAGAGAGCAGCAGGAGCAAGGCGAATAGCAGCAGAAGTGGACCTGACGTTGTGCGTCTGGCAGGCGTCGGTCGTCGATGCTCCAGGCCTCTTCTCTCTCGGCTGCTCAGGCCGGCCGGCTAAGTAAGCCGAGGAGAGCTGAGATTGGACGTCGACGTCGGTCTGCGCAACACTCTCCATCATACAGCCTAGACGGGCGAACCCGTGGAACTTGGAACTCGTACACATTGTAAACAATCAGTTTGCCTCCGCCATGGCGTTGACCGCGGGCCGTTGCTTGATGGTCTCCCGCCTGTCGACCAAATTGGCTGCAACTGTTGCTCTTCCGAGCGACCGCAGGAGGAGCATCAGCTTGCTGGTTCCTCCGGGGACTCCGGACATGCCTGCCAAGACCAACGCGGAAATAGTTCAGAATCTGTGCGAGTCGGTTATAGGAACTCCCGACGTCTACGACCCCGTCGTGTTTCGGGCGCAGAGAGAGCGCCTGTTGGAGATGGTGCCGCAGTCGCAAGATGAGCTCCCGACCAGAAGGATGCTGGACAGCTTTGACCAGTCTGTCATCCCCTTGGGATCTAATTCCCTCCTCCGCGAGAGGTACGTCACTCACTTGGGCGGTGTCCGGGTTGGCAGGCTACTTGAGGACATGGACGTGTTTGCCGTACATCTTGTCTTTAAGCACATCCTCAACCCGAAGCAACCGGAGGCAGACCCGCAGGTATTGGAGTTTACTTTTACTGTAAACGAGCAGCGCTATGTTGTTGTCCCACGCAGTCGCCCTTCTCCATTGTCACTGCTCTGGTGGACCGTATCGACGTGAAGGGTCCGATCGCCGCCGACCAAGACATCAAGATGATGGGTCACGTCACCTGGGTTGGCAAGTCGTCTGCGGAGGCCACCCTGGAGCTGTTTCAGCTGCGAGAAGGTCAATGGGTGCACGTGACGGACGCCACATTCGTCATGGTCGCGCGTGATCCTCTGAACAGAGGCTCCTCCTTCATCAATCGCCTCGAGGCCAAGACGGAGGCGGAACGGGATTTGCTCCAAAGAGGTGTGAACAACAAGCTGAAGCGCCTGGAAACGGACACAGAGTCTCTCCTGAAGCATCCGCCGTCAGAGGAGGAGAAGAAATTGATTCATGACTTCTTCATCAAGACAGTTGATCACAAGGCGCTCTCTTTCAAGGCCAGGATACTCCCGGATAACTCCCGCTGGATGGAGACCGCAAAGCTAAAGAACATTCTTATCTGTCACCCGGAGTACAGAAATCGCTTCAACAAGATCTTTGGCGGCTTCATCATGAGGCAGGCATTTGAGCTAGCGTGGGCCACCACCTACGTTTATTCTAGAAAGCGACCCGTCATCGTGCGCATGGACGACATTCTCTTCCAGAAACCGGTCTCCGTCGGAAGTCTTCTCTACTTCAGCTCCCAGGTATCAGTCATGTCTGCGTCGAGCACGTCTATCTTGTTTGCATCTGGAGAAATGACCAATCTCTCACTCGCTATAGATTGTCTACACTGATGGAAGTCTCCTCCAAACAAGGGTGTCTGCCGAAGTCTTGGTACCTCACACCGGGGAACTGTCCGTCACCAACGTGTTCCACTACACCTTCGACATAGGAGACGACATCGCCCCCAACGTCATTCCCAAGACGTACCACGAGGCGATGCTGTTCTTGGAAGGGAGAAGGCACTTTCTAAGTTGCTAATCAAAGTATTTCTGAGAGTCGCTGCAAAGTTACTCATTGAGTCATGTTCATCCTAGTCCTGTTCCTGAGTTTATGGAAGTCTTGGACAATGATATCTGCCATATTACTAAGCTTAAGATGTTGGATTATTCGTAATATACTACTGATAGGTCGTGAAATTCTTTATGCGGCATCTTGTTCACTTCATCAGTGACCCGCTTGACGAACTTAAGTGTCTCTGTGTCACGGTAGACTATATTCAGGGCGTTGTCCTCGGGGAAGGCGGAGAGCAGCTCCTCGTCTTCATCCCTCGCCACGTAGGAGGTGAATCCGCCGCAGTCGGCTGTCCAGTCACGGCAATTGAAGAACAGTCTGGCGTCAAGCGCGCACTCCTGCTGGTCTGTGTCGTCGTCGCGAACCAGCGTATACGAGCCTTGGCGCCAGCGGCGAAATTCTGCCCGACATCTTGGCTCAGTCGACTCCTTGGCAGTGGTGCCATTTTCATTCGCAACCACTCCTTGGTCCGGCAACGTTGAGGAACACGCCCGAGGATTGTCATCTCCCTCTCTTTCATCTTGCTCAGTCTTCTGTTCATCTTTGCCATCCTCCTCTGTGTCGCTGCTATTGTCTGGAGCCAGCGGGTGTAGCTGGAGTCCCGTGAGTGTCGAGAGAAGCAAAAACATGGCATCAGAGGTCAGCAGGGACTGGCACTGTCGCACCATTGCTGGAGCAGAGTCGATGGATACCAGCCCGTACTGTCTTTGATTGGCAGGGCCCACCACAGACCATTCCAGGCTTTCATCCCTTAGCAGCGAGCTCACTTTCTCGAACTTTTCCTCGGACAAGAATCTCGGCAGGCTGATCTCGGAGTTGGCGCTGAAGTTCTCTCTGATCTCGCTCTGAGTTTCTTCATCCAAGTAAAGCGGATTAATCCATGAGTAAAACTCCTCACTAATGTCATTGGGCTGCTGCGTTGCCGACCTCGCGACTTTGTCCTTGGGAAGTCTCTCGGGCGTCCTGCCCAGAAACCACCCTCCCACAGAAAGCCTCGTCTTGTCTCTGGTGAGAACTTCTGCCACTTGATGAAATGACTCGGGGGTCACTTGGAAGAAGGCGAAACTGTTCATAGATGGGTAAAGGGACTTGACCACTTCCCGAGGCCGCCCGTGATCGTCGGTATTAAAGAGGTCGAGGCTCCCACCATCGCCTTCCCGCCAGCTTGGCGGTACCAGGTAATAAATGAAGGCAACCAAGCGTCCTTCCAGCTCGTCGTCGTGACACAACAAGTAGTCCGTATAATCGTATCTAGCGCAGAAGAGCGATATTTCTTCATCCAACTCTAGGCTGGTGACCTCCTGAAGCCACGACTTCACGTCTGATGATAGGAACTTTCTGAAGGAAGCAATAGTCGGTGAATTGGTGCTCTTGAGGTCGGCGGATTGCTTAAACTTATAAAGATCGTTGTTCTTTTCGAAGAACTCCACCTCTTGCAACTCGGACATGAGCTCTTCAATGTGGCTGTCGGCCTTAAGAAAGTCTTTTACTGAGCAGCACTTAAACGGTCTGGAAATGACTGAAACCTGTCCTTCGCAGAGACGTTCATCTTCCTGACCTTCTGAAATGGGACTCTCCCATGAGCTCTTCAAAGCTTGCATTGTCTCTTTTTCCAATAGAGTATCTTTGAGAGCAAAAACGTTTTCAACGTGATTCTTCGCAGCGCAGCTTTTCTTGCCATTCTTGTACGGCTCCCCGAGGTCGTTGGTGCGAGACCTCGACCTCTTCCCTTTCCCTTTGCCAGACATCTGGAAGAGAGAAGAAAAATGACAGTTGAGAAAGGTAATGACTTTGAGCTGAACAACCCCAGCCCTTCTCATCTATTTCACTTTGATGAACTGATACTTGACGTCGGACAAATACACGCTCTCTCCGCTAACATCATCGTAGTCAGCCCACTCCTTTGATGAGAGATCCACCTCGTCAAAAACCTTTCCACTCTCCTTATTTTCTTCTTCGTCCTCTTCGTCAACTATAAATCCTTTGGCAGCCCAGCCGTCCCTGGGGTCGAACTCGACCGGTTCCATCCCCCGGCAGTCAAAGGCGACCACGGACTTGAACCTGTCGTTGTCGCCGTAGTTGTAGCTATCCAGGGAATCGCGGTAAATGTCACAGCTGTTCTCGCGACCACATAACTTGCACTTGATGACAGCGTTGGCATGTCCTCGGCCACCCTTCACCTCGTGCCTATCGACCAGACAGACATGCTGCCAGTGATCGGGCACCTCGCCGCAGCTGGAGCACTTGAATTTGACGAACCACTTGAAGCTGTCCGCATCGTCCGGCCGCAAGTCCGTCAAGTTCTCTAGGTTGGCGCTAATCTGCAGCGCAATCTTCACCATGGCAAGTAAGTTATCTGCAAAGAAAATCTCGTTAAGTGTTCTTTCCGGTCACATCACGAAGCTCCGCATAAGAGAGGATCTCTTATCCTTTCAAAGACTGAGACAAATTTCTGTCCGTTCGCTCTGGTCACTTTCTGTCCCTCTTCGGTAGATTCGAACAGTTTTTCGACCACAGGATCTTCTTTCAGTTCGTCCTCAGAGAACCTCCTAAAGAGTGGATGTTTCTCCAGGTGAGTCGTCATCCACTCGTGGAGATCCTCGACATCCGTCACCGTGTAGAGCTTCCCGCCCTCTCCCAACACGTACGCGTACTCGGCCAGAAGAGTCTCATTGATGATGCGCCACTTGTGCTTGGCTTTTTTGAAATGAGGGTCGGGAAAGAGGAAAAACATCTTTTCCAGCTGTCCACGACGGAAGTAGTTGGGCAGGTACTTCATGGCGTTCGTCCTGAGGCAGGCGACGTTGCCGTACTTGCCCGGATGCCGCTCGCGCAAGGCGGCTATTCGATCGCGCACGTAGTCGGACACCTTCACCCTGATTTCCAAGCCTAGCATCAGCTTGTCCGGGTAGAGCGGCGAAAGCTTGGCCAACAAACCTCCGTACCCACAGCCGACGTCGGCGAAGCGCACGATCCGACCCGCCACTTCGTCGTAGTCCGGATATAGCGCCCGCCAGTCCATGAGGTCGGGAGACACCGGGTAGTCAAAGCAGTGGTCGGCAATGGGGTTGGAATGTGCCCGCTGCCGGTAGTACCGCTTCTGGGGCAGCGAGACGGCGGAAGACGCGTCTGAGGTCATGTCGCCGTCAGCCACTTTTAGAACACGTTCCGATTGTTTTGCCAACGCAAATGCTGCGCTGCTGTGTGCCGATACCGGCTCAGCGCCGCGGAAAGGTAGTGTTGGGGTCAAGCCAGCTTTTCTCCAGCCCGGGCTTGATAGGACTAATGCAGAGCAGGGTTAGGTCAGGCTGAAAAAGCCAATCCAGATCCAGCAGGGCTGACGCAGAAAGTACCATTGTTTCGTGGAACAAGGAACAAAATAACTAGGTTAAATGTTGTGTGAATAGCAACCATTAGAGTTAATTGAACCTATTCAAAAAGTTGGTTTGATTTCAAACTAAATATGAAGATGAGCAAGTGAATTTTGACTCCCAAAACTTTTTATTCAGATAGAATGGCTTGCCTTTGATTCACTACGTCACTGCTTCATGATCAAAGTGGTAACGCTGGATCGTGCGAATGGCACCAGCAGAAGAGAACAGAAAACTTGTCCCTTGTTTCACTGTTGTTCTTTTAAAGTTTTTACTGGCCAGGTTTTCCCGGGCCGAGCTCGGCCCGCCTCCATCACTACGGTGCAGTGCTCAGTGCACTGCTCAGAGCGGCTACCGTCATAGATTCACTCTATGCAACGAGCACCAAGAGACCTCCAAGTTTTTATCAGCTTTCAATTAGACCCATTAAAGATTGCAAAACATCTTGAAACAAGACTGGACACTGTTCAGCCTCAAGGACGCCTCCGAACTTTATGGCAAACTTTGTCGTAAAGTCACAATATCAAGGCTTGCTTTTGTATGGCTGCATGGAATAAGGTTCTCTCGGTTAGTGGGAAGGCTTTTCAGGGGAAAATTGCGTAAGATAAATTTCTATTAGCTTTCAGCTTTGGAGGGAAGTTATGAAGTGAAATTTCTTGAAGCGATGCCTCTTATAAGTCGAACTTACATCAACTAAAGAAGCAGCCCAAAAATTACTTTCACCTCAGGTCTTTCAGGATCTTTGGTACCATCGACGTCAAGGAGCATACAGTTACAAGTCCGTAACAGCCTACAAAAGCAAACCACACCTCAAGGACAAAACACACGCGGTATTTTGTCTGTACATGTATATGTACATGCCAAATTTGCATGAACTACGATGACCCAATAAAAGCAATAAAAATACATCTCAGAGGGGTGGGTTTTAATGTAGGCACCAATATAAGCAATGTAAGCCCAATGTTGAGAAAATTCGTTTTCTGTAGGTCTCGTGTTGCTTATATTCGAGAGTATTGTTATACTGAGATACAGGTCCACGTGCCTGAATATTAGATATGGACAGGGTTCGCAAGTCCAAGGGCCTGTCCTGGCCCGTGAACATGTCAGTGTCGATGTCGTTGGTGGCTGCTACGACTTCAACTTAGCACGCGGTCAACTGGCTGCTTTTCCCCTTTGCTTGTGCACGTCCGAACTTCGGATCAATGGTGGCGCCGAACATGAACATGACCGACGCCGTCGAAGCCTTCACGTCGCCCCTCTGAGGAACCATTGCCCGACTCCTGAAAGTTACTGCCCTTTCACAATGATCTCGACATCGGCCAATGGCTCCCACCACGTCAAATCCTAGCTCAGCCTTATGGGACAGAATTCGAATCCAACATCAGTTCATCGCTGGGCTCTTTCTCACCTGCGCTGACGTCATGGGAGACTTCAACGGCGACTCCGCCCTGGCCAACAGCAATCACGATAATACCGTCTACGGCACTTGAAAATCGAAATGTCGCCGGCTCGTACTAACTCACCGGATATGCCGTGGGACAGACCCTATGGTCACCCTCGGGGTCTAAGGACCTAAGATTGTCGCTACCTAATTGTGCAGGAACAGAAGGAGTTGACACTTTGTATTGATTTATACAATGTACTTTGGATCAACATGATTTATACGAAGTACAATGTACACGTCTAATGATTTTGAAAGTATGAAATCCTTACAAACTAAAAAGGTTATGTTCTCAAAATACCTCAGACAAATGTCAATTTAGGAGTGCTTGGTTTCTTGTTTCCTATTTTTGTGAGTCTTGGCTCATATTTCTTGGTATTTTTCATTTTTTTTCTTGGTTTTTTTAAGAGCTTTTTTTATATCTTGGTCTCCATCAATCTAGAAGAGAGATATAAGTTGGAATAAATCATGAGGGATGACTTATTCAGTGTAAGTGCACACCTTTCGTCACACTTGAGATGTCTGTGCCTTCAACTTGAGTGTCTCGGTGTTGGAGTTGTTGGCAGCCTCACTTTTGTGGAGGTGCCTGATGAGGTCATTGATGGTGAGGGCATCCAAGTTCTTGCAGATGAAGTAGAGAAGGAGCCAGTCACCAATCTTCTCACTATAGTTGAGGGAGGGAGGATCCAGGATGGCTTCCACATCCGAGCGCTTGGTGGACTTCCCACCCTATAAAAAGGATGAGATTCAGTCTCTAAGTTTACCTTGAAAGAATATGAACTTTTTCTATACCTTAACAGTGATAAGTGCCACTCTGATCTGAGGTCCCAGGAGAACCGCAAGGCGGTAGAGGAGGAACACCCCAGTGATGACTGCCACAATCACGAGCCAGAACCTAAAAGTATTCATACTTATGAGCAAAGAGAAGAAGAATTAAGTTTTTGCTCTTGCTGACCAGACAAAGATGAAAATCTTCTCGTTGATGATGTTGAGTGGAAGCACACAAAGTCCGTCTTTCTTCTCCACGGTACCCGAGGGACCGTACTTGTGGAATGTGCACTTGGTGACCTTGCAGAAAAAACCAAAGTTATTGGTGTTGGCATAAAGCCATGGTTAGCCACTCTACATGTTACTCTATTCTATATTTGCACCTTGGGAAACACCACATGCATGGGATCTCCCCTCTCTTCTGGTTCCATCTCTGAGTAGTTGATAACATCTAGGCCGTACGTTCTGAATTCGTAGCCAAGAAAGAAGTCGATGAAGTAAATCTGGCCGATCACGTTCACGAAGTTGAGAACTTCACACGCAAAGTACCTGCAGCAAACAATGCGTAGAGGTAAACTGATTTTTATACCTTATTTAAGAGCAATTACTCACCTTCCGGCATAGAGAGCATGTGTGCCTCTATGCATCTTGAAGTACTTTACTATGGTAGCAACTTGGTCAGCCTTTGAGACAGGGTCAATTATGGGCTCCATAAGGCCTGGAAAGAATCTCTGAGCTTCTGTTCTTCACTATTAAACAGCTGTGTCATTTTACCTTGCACCAGCATCCTGACCTTGCCTCCCTCAGAGGTCTTCCAGAGATACCTTGGGATGTAGAAAAGGGCAGCCTCCAGAAACAGGAAGAAGCACACCCACTGATAGTACTTGTGATACTTTGTCTCAGCACCTGAAGCACAGGAAGTATGTCTAGTTTTCTACATAAGTGCATTTATCAGAGCCAAACAAAAACACACCTTCCACAGGCGAGACTCCTGGATGGGGTACTTCCACTCCTTTTTCTCCAGTCCACCTAAACAAATAAACAAAGCTTCATTTCATCTACACACACAACACAACACAGTAGCATGCATCAAATTCAGGGTAGCAGGTCAATGACGGCATGTCTTACTCCAACTCGTCTTGTTATGCCACTGGCAGGGACACAAAAATCACTGACTAGAAGTTCTGAACTAGTCTTAGTTTCAGATTCACAGCAGACTATTATAGTTCGGTATATCCATTAGTTCTTGACTGAACGTACCTGAAGTAGGGCTATGTCGAGCCTTAGCTCGGCTCACTGTTCGAAAAGTCAAAATTTGAGCTCGTAATGTACACACATCTGAACATACATACATACCAGGCTAGGTCGAAAATTGGAATTCCCCGATGGTGTCCAAAATTTTTAACCACATACCATTTGAAGACTTTGTAGTCAAATGAAAGTGAAAAAAAGGAGTTTTAGCAATGGCCAAATGCATTTAAAGTTGCATAATACTGTAAAAGAAGTTGAAATTTTTCTTCTTCAGGACTTGCTGTAAAATATTCTTCTGACCAACTGGAGCAGTCAGCATTTTGGTGAGTGATTTTCACCCACTTTGGCAGCTTCTGACAGCCACCAGAGCTCAAATC
>JAAUXU010017861.1_pt1 | contig 40233 bp, 49 predicted proteins | sample 7278151 | NCBI WGS metagenome assembly JAAUXU01 (sample SAMN14350113, study PRJNA611818) | marine sediment metagenome | isolation source: surface marine sediment (1.8m) | place: French Polynesia: Moorea | collected 2018-08 | reverse complement strand
GTCCGTCGGTCATGACATGTAGCCTGTGCGGACAAAACATGCACTGTAAAGGTTTCTTCGGGGTGGTGGTGGTGCTGCTGTTATCAGTCCATCCCTATGCTATAAAACACACACACAAGTAGCTTCGATTGCTCACTGAGCTGAGAAAGACACAGTTCCAAGAAAGGACTCTGACTCCTCTCCATTGTCGGTGTCAACGTCCTGGAAACCTGAGCTTGTCCTTCGCGTCCTACGAGCATCCTGGATGAACTATCTGATCCAGAAATACTGGTTTCTTTCTATCTGCTGATCCTCGGCACCAGAAATGTGGCTAATCTGTCAATGGGAAATACGTAATAATTGACTAGTTCGTCTTCGCAAGGGCTGGAAGAGCTGCAGAATGGAAGTACGCATCTCACTGCCCGAGTTCTCATTTCGATGCCTTTTTCGCTATCATGACACCCGGAATCACTGAAAACCGTGGTCTAGGTTGAAGCACCAGGAATCGTTGCCAAGGAGGACGTCAAGACCTCAAGCCTTTAAGGTGACTTCATCTTAGAGGAACCTTCAGTAAGGTAAATGCTGCTGCTACGAGCACGTGGATGCCCAAATCATGAATGCGAGAAAAAAAACACCTAAAAAAGATTTTGTTGACTGTGTCCAACAATGTGCGCAGTACATTTCTTCTACCTAACGCACTTGCTCAGTGTCAGACTCCTCAGCACTTGCAATAAACACGTTCGTACAGTCAATTTCCTTCAATCCATCCGATGCGATATCCTTAAGTCAACTTCTTGCGTCACTTGGAGAGACATGAAGAGCTGGAGCTATCAACGCGTTTTTCTGAGCTCATTTTGAATCAGGTTGGTCATTCATGATTTGCTCTACGCACAGTGTGAGTGACCAAAAGTGTCCATGAATGAATATGTCGGTTTGAGGCTGATCCATAGCTTGGAGGGACCAGGGGAGCTCACTGCGGACGGAGTCCAAGGCGGTGGCTGTGACGGCAACGAGAGGAGGCCAGCAGAGTGCCATGGTGAGGACTTGGACGGAAAAGGTCAAGGACATGCAGCCTTTTCTTGGCTCACACTGCACGTGCTGCTGGAGTAAGAAGTAATGGCCACAAGCTTGGTGCTGGCAGCGGCATAGCTCAAGTGTACGTATTGCAGTAGTACGAGAAGGGGCTTTCCTTTTATCTTTCTGTGTGAGAAAGCTTCAACATCGCATAATGTGCTTAGAAATCCTACGTCAACAGGTTGCAACTTACGAAGAGGCGAATGAGGCCAATTTTACCCCCCCCCCCCGAGGGGGGCGGGGTGGGCCGAGGAGAAGTGGTCCTGCGGAATGAAACCATAACGAAAAGCATCTGGACGCAGCAAAGCCTTGGACACAAGGCATTTTTTTACTCGCTGCTGTCTCCTCCTCGCCTTTCCTCATTTCCAGTCGCTGCTATCTTCTTTGTTCAAGTGCACAAGCTCGTTTTACGATGAGTAAGAGAGCTGAGGCTTCGGCCTCTCTCACGGAAGTAGGCATAAATGCTGCTTGTGCAGCAGCAGCAGCAGCGACCTCGCGTAGGCACACAAAAGCCTTTCTCTCCTCACCTTCGACAGCCACTTGCATGTTATCCCTATCCATGGAAGCAGCGGCGGCTGCGGGCGCGCGGCTGGCGTCGTCGGAAACCCCGTAGCTGCCGCCGTCGTCGCAGCCGCCGTCGCCGCTGCTCCCGCTGCTGTGTAGTTTTACTGCGCAGTCAACGACGAACAAGTGTGTGCGCATGTGTGTGTGTGTGTGTGTGCGTGAGTGCGCGCCAGTGCGTGCGCGTGTGTAACGCGCCGATGGAGTGGGCGGGGAGGAAGAAGGAGGGGAAAAGCGAACGTCCGGTAAAGCGGCCAAGGAGAGAGGATGCGCGTGCGCTTCTTGCTGCTGCAGTTAGAGACGCCGGCGATGATTTTTTCTGCTATTCTGTCCTATTTCATGTTTATAGCCTATAGTATATCCGAAAGACTATACTTATTAAGAAGTTCTACCGCTCCACTTCAGAGTGATTTCTTTTCCAGCTCCTTTATGCAAAAAATGCATTTTTCCCCTTATGTGTGGTTACTGGATGATCACATCCAGGTTAAAACGTAAGTTGCAGAGCAAGCATAAGCATAAACATCATACTGCACTCCCCATTGATGAGGTGGAGGACTTGGTCTTCCCCAATGATGATTCTGACGTTGGCTTGGGCTGGGACGGTGGTGGCACAGGCAACTGATGAATTGCAATGATTCGAGATGCCTCCAGTGTGAGCAGCTGTTGGTCCATGTTTTCAAATCGGGCAGCATCTCCCGCCGGTTGTTCTTGTTCCTGCTGCTCCACCCGGATGATGGCGCTGCTAGAGGCCAATCGCATCGCCTCTTCCGGAGGCAGAGGTACCAGACGAGCTTCTCCTCCTCCATTGGCAGCGGCGGCGGCGGCGGCGTCGAGGGCCAGCACCTCTTCCACGGCGACGAACTGATCATCGCTAGCCGAGACAAACGGTTCGTCGAGATCAATTGGCGGCGGCTGAAGTCTCGATCGCCGGCTGCCACCGCCGCCGCTTCGCTTTGACCCGTTGCGGCGGGGGATCTAAGGACAATAATTATTGAGATGTTTGATGCAGAAAGTATTACGATCTGCACGTCTTAATGCGTGGGCGACGTCGACGCAATGCAGTCGATTTAGACAGAGCGCGTGAGAATCGCCCTTGCACCGTACGCACCGTACAATAGTCACCCCGCTTACCCTCTTGTCCACTGGCAGTTGATCCCTATGTTTCTTTCTGAGGTGCTGCAACAGCTTGGCATTTGATGCGTACTGCTTATGGCAGTGTGGACATGAGTGCGGTTCCGTCGTGACAGACCCAACAGTGGCCGAAAAAGTGCCCCCACCAACGCCAACGCCCTCGGGGTCCACTTGGAGTCGTGCAGGAAGCGGCAGATCCCGACCAGGGTGGTTCTTCAAGATGTGCGCTTTCCGCTTGGAGCTACTCTTGTAAATCTAAGCACAACAACGGTTAGTTGGTCTGCATTCCAGTGAAAGGACCGTAAGTCTCCACCTTGCTGCAGTACTGGCAGTAATAGTCCTTGGTTGCCTTGAGAATTGGCAAGTTGAGTTCTGGCACCGTGTCGGGCGAGATGTCTGGATGGCGCTTAGCCAGGTGGTTGACCAACATTCCTCGGCGCTTAAAGCCCAGTAGACACTCGTGACACTTGTAGATGAAGCGATGATAGTCATTGGGAGACACCTGAGAGAATCAAAAGATTTCATTCTGCTACTGATCCTGCAACTACAGTCTGCAGCACATATGCAGACCTGACTTGCGCACAAAACGTCATCCGTAGCTGTGCTTGATGACGTCCATCGCCTTCCAATTTACTTACCTTGGGGATGAATTTGGCCTTCCCCGTAGATGCCTCTCCATTGTGCTGCTCTTCTGGAGGGGTCTCGTACTGGTCCTCTTGCTTGTCACTGTTCTTCGTCGTATCCGTATGCATCCTCTGGACGTGTTCGCGTAATTTGTCCTTTCGTTTGAACTGCTTCCCGCAGTCGTTGCAAGTAAACTCTTTCACGTTTGAGTGCCTACAGAAGAACGAAAAGACAATGATGGCAATGCTGCACCATACGAATGCAACGACTTACACCACAACATGAATCTTCAACTTGTCTGCGCTGGCGAAGCTCTTGCTGCAAGTCGAGCAGAGGTGTCTGCGCTCCCCGTGAATAGCGCGGATGTGTTTGCGTACCAAAGAGTACTCAGAAAACTCCTGGATAAAGGAAATGTACGAACTGTGTGATTGTCAACTTCTAAGTTCAAAGCTCTACAGACTTACCTTGTGACAGCGCGGACACTCATACAGTCCGTTGATGCAGTGCTCGTGCACGTGCTCCTTTAGACTGACGATTTGCTCGAAGACTGTGCCACATATAGGACAATCGTAAGTAGCGTTTGCAGCAGTGTGCGTGTTGGCGCAGTGGATCTTGGCATGACAAGCGAGGGCGGACTTACTGAGGAAGCGCTTGCCACAGGAGTCGCAAGCCAAGGGCTTGTCTTCGTCATCTGTACCGTGGACGAGCATGTGGCGCTGAGAAAGAAGTACACGTGAATACACTGGAGTGCAGGACAGCAAGAGCTTGCTGTAGTCTTAACCATAGAAAGTAGAGAAACCTTTTTTCAGAAATACCACGCAAATGGCTTTTGCTACAAAAAATGTTTTAAGCTGAAGGCCAAGATAAATAGACTGGTGGTCAAAAGGCAAAAAAGTGTTTCTCCTTTGATTTGACGCCCCCATATAGCTACCAAGGCATCTTCGAGCCCACCATTGACCAGCACCACCCAATGAGGGGCATCGAGATAAATCCGGGCTGACTTTAACATAGGATTGGTGGTCCATCTGGTCTCTGTCAAGCTCAAGTCTTGTTACCAGTGGACTATGCTGCCTGGGTATTTGTCAAGGAGCAGGCTCGTATCATGTCTTGCTGCAACCCGGTGGCCCCCATAGAGGAAAAAAAAGGCCAACGAGTCCAAGGACTTTCTTACTGCTAGACGGTGGTGGCAGCAGCCAACGGGAAATGCTCAAGTTATAGCTCAACAAAATCTCCGGCGTGGACCACTTGCACGCCTGTTGAGAATCAGGCCGAAAGTTGTTGGCAGATGGTGAGCATTTCCAGTATAAATGTAAAATATTCCATGGCCTAAACATACCTCGAGTCTTTCCTCGGTCGAGAAGCTTTTGTAACACAACTCGCACTTGAACTGACTCCTGCTGCTCTTTTTCCAGGTTGCATCACTTTTGCCATCTTCGCCGTCTTCAACGGCCAGCTTGGAGAGCCCGTGAACAGAGACATGACCGACCAGCGCCAACCATGACTCAAACTGGCAAAAGCATTCTAAGCACCGGAATTTGATTCCATCGCCAGATTCGACCGTGGTGGCGGCTGCGGGCTGGTAAGACTGGGCCTCCTCGCCGGTCAGGTCTTGGTTGCTCTTCTCAGGGTGATGGGAGAACAGATGCACGTTGTATAGCGACGGTGAGGGAAACCAGAGCCTGAAAAAACAGCATGTCTGTGGCCTGATAACAAGGGGGGAAAGACTATGCAGTACTTACCTGCACGTCGGGCATCTGGAATAACGTCCTTCCGGGTCCCGATCGTGTGCTCGACGGCTGTGACGAGCAAGCGTCATCGGATGAGAGAAACGCGCAGGACACTCTTTGCAGCAGAGATGGCGTCGGGGTTGCTCAGGTCCTCCGCAGTCTTTGTGGAGCTCAACGTGGCGCGAGAGCGAAAGCTCTCGTGTGAACTGCCGAGGACACAACGGGCAGCAAAAAGCATTTCGCTGGTGCTTCTTTCTGTCACTTTTTTCGGGCAGGAGAACCTTGACTTGTTTTCGCGGAGGCTGTTGCTCAAGCTCTTTGTCGTGCTCACTCAGATGAGACTGCAACTCCTCCGAACTCTGAAGCTTCTTAGTGCACTCGAAGCAAGGCCAAAGGCTTTCGTCTTCTGAAAACGAAGCAATGTGGAATGACTACATGGCGCTATGCGAACCTCACAACTTCTCATCATCCTACCTTCCTCTTCGAGGACGTCTGGCACCGGCAGGTTCCTCTCGGCTGCGTACTGCGGCGAATAAGAGACCCTCAGCTCTTGCCGCGGGCAGATGTTCCTAGACGTAATGAAGAACAACTGATCGCCGTCCTGGGTCAATGAGACGTTGCTCTCGAGAGGCGTCGTTGCAGGGCGCACGTACTTCATCCAATTAGATGTATCTGCAGGGTTAAAAAAGTTAAACTCCAAGTCATTCATCGGTCAGTTTCCACATAAATATAAAACACTGGAAAAAGTACTTGAAGAGCTCGTAACAGTACATGAACTGAGCGATCCATCGGGCTTAGTGGATAAGTGTTAGGGACTTGTAGTAGGTTATTTCCTATCTCCTCGAGAAAGATCTGCGACCACAGCCTCTACCAGGGTGGTCTTACAAACTCTAAATCACTAACTGCGGCCAGGTGTTCTGCAGAAGGTGAGTGGAGAAGTGTCAGGACATGAGTAAGTCCACCATGCCATCGTGCGGGACCTCTTCCATTGAGAGGTGCGACTTGAACGAAAACATCGATCCAGATACAAAGCTCTTCTTCGGCAGTCTGCCAGCCTGCTTGACCGAAATCTACAGGACTGCCAAATTCCAGACGGGACAGTTCCATCCTCCTAGTGCACCAGTCCCCGGTTACATTAATAATCCGGTTATAGTCATCAGGCTTCCCGATCCCACTTTTCTACTTCATCGAGTGGAGGCTTTTTCATTGGTCAAAGTCAACAAACTCCGCTTTGCAGTCATCAAATTACCCGCAGAAAATTTGTGAATTACCCACGATTTTTTTTCGAATTTTTTTGGTAATTTAACTGTTAAGGACAGTGACTTGCGTGACGTCGTGAGAAGGTATATATTTTGCGTATGTTCTAATGCTTTAACTAGGAGAGGAATGGGGCCAAAAATACTGCGGGGTTCACACCAAATTATACACTCAGACCCAGAATTGGTAGAGAAATTAGACCATGTTGACACCAAAAATAACGAACAGTAGCGTCGATTGACAGTTAAAGGTTTCAACTTTCAATGGCAACACTTAAAGTCATCCAAAGCCTTCTCATAACCGTGCAATGTGTACTGAAAATGCCACTTATGTACAATTTGATCCGGCAGTCCCAGTATATGAGTTTTGCACTGAAGGTACATAATTAAAGTTCCATGGTGGTGAAGGCAATTAGTTTTTACTCAAATTGGTCAGAAGAATATATCGCCTAGAGTCACTAAAACCTTTGGTCCCGAAGTGATGACTATAACCGGAGATTACTGTACTACCACTCCTAGATGCTCAGTCAGAAAAACTTCAGTGCCATGCCCGAGCAATGAAATCGCGTTTGGACTGCCCATTGTGTCTTTATCAAGGAAAAAAGAACTCAGGAGGCAGGAGATTTTGGCCAGGAACCAGATACAAATTGGACACGAACAAAAAAGCAGCAGCAGAGTGACACTGGGACGAAATGGATGGCCAATGGAAGACATGGTCATAACTCCTGCTGTTGCTAGAAAAAGGACCTCCTGTTGCAGCAAGTGACAGATCTGAGGAATGATTCTGCTTATGAAGCAGTCCAGTCAAAATCATCAAAAGTAGTTTTTCCAAGACACTTCACAAGCAGCTTTCCTGATGCGTAAAGTGACTGACTGACTGACTTAACGTTAGGTCTACGCAGGAGGTTTGTGACGGGAGATGTTAGCTGTACATGTTTTGACAGACAAATCGAATTTAGCCACTTTTCTCTTACCGTCATCAGTGGTGTCGATCACAGTGGCCACTCCATTGGTCAAGACGATAAACTTGAACCCTTCCTCCTTCTTTAATTGGGCACCTTCAGTTTTTTCCTGCGGTGTCCCCTCTAAAGGGCCAAAGCGACATCCCTTAGGGATCTTTCTCCGCGCGAAGACTCCGTCCTGGAGCCGCCCTTCGGGATCTTTCACTTGCCTCACTGACAAATGCGAGGACGGCAGTGACGCACGTGCCCTCGACTGGACAGGGGCGTCAGTGATCTGCATCGTGAGCGGGTCGTGCTGGTGGTAGGCATTGTTGGCTGGCTTGCTCACCGCTCTCCTGGGCCTTAGTTCGGTCACGACGCTCTTGCACTCTCGGTCTCTCCAGAGGGTATCGTCTTCCTCTGGACTCTTCCCTAAGACCGGTTCGTCTACCACCACCGGATCGATGAGTACAGAGAAGGCCTGGTGGTTGGTGGGAAAGAAGCAGGACTCGTTGTTATTGGACTGGTTGCTGTTGTCGGAAGAGTCTTGCTGCTGTTGGTCTCGTTGTTGATCAGAAGACGAAGGCAGTGTCAGATGTTGTTGCTGTTCGGGAAGGGAATCCGGAGCAATGGTCGGGGATTGTTCCTGCTGCTGCTGATTTGACTTGACCAGTGGCTGGGGATTGGGCTGCTGAGGTCTAGCCAAAGCCTCCGAGGAGCCACTCTTGCTCTCTTCTTCCGCCGCAGCCTTTTGCTGCATCGAGTGTAATGTGCGCAGCCTCTTGCTTAGGGGCCCCGTCATACTCTCCAAAATCGAAGAGTGCTGCTGCTGGCTGCTTCGATGGTCCCTGGAAGTGCTCGCAGGGAGCACAAGGTCGAGGCCGTTTGGCCTAGAATCCTGCTGTTCAACTCCACTACAGCCTTCTCCGGCCTCTGGCTTGACCAGCGACAAATCGGGCATCTCCAAAGAGGCGATGCTATTGTGATGCTGTTCAGCCTGAGCGCTAGAGGAACCGTCACTGCTACCATTTTCATTCGGTTTTGGTGCTGCTGCAGGCTGTTCGGGACCGAATTTCTGGAGCTGGATGTCCTCAAGATCGACTGGCTGGCCGCCAAAGGCTCCGTCGTCTCCTCCGGAACCGTCGACGTCTTCACCACCGATGCTGGCAAAAGACGAGGACAACTGTGGTCCCACTAAATCGGGACACGGCAGGAGACTTTCCAGTCCATTAGACTCTTCACATTTAGAAGAAGCTACAGCAGCAGAAGAAGGTCTCCTGTTGCTCACTAAGCCACTGCTGGAGGTCCCCTCCCCATAAGGATTCTGACCGAAGCATTCCAGGCTTAACGGAAGGCTGTTGGAACATCCTTGGTCGCCGCTGGACTTGCTCAAATTGTTGTCTATCTGGAGGCGCTTTGCTGACGATGACTTGGACTTGCCCTTCCAGTCCTTCGAGTTACCTTGGTAAGGTTGATAAGCAGACGGGGCAGCAGCAACTTGTCCATTCGGCCTTAGAGGAGGATGTTTCTGGTTAAAAAAGTCATCTTCGGGATCGTTCGGAACCAGTCTGAACTGGCCCTCGTCCACTTGACCAGAAGTGGAGATGTTTTCGTCATTGTTCGCCTGCGGGTTGACTAGAGGAGGAGAACGACTGACTTCAGCAGTCCCGGCGGTTGCAGCGACGGTAGCGTTTTCGCTGTCTTCACCTTCATCATCGGAGCTGTCCAAGTAGCGAGACGACTGGCAAAATTCCGAACCCTGAAAAGAATATCCGACCAATTTACTTGATGCATTTCATTACTGTCACAGTCTCCTTTACCTCCATGTATTCTAGTCCAGGCACCCTGGAGAGTCCAGTCGAGTCGACTGTACTGTCGATCATATCATCGATCTCACTTGAAGGTGGAGGTCGAGGCCGCGGAACTCCACCGCCACCGCTGACGCTTCCACCTGCCCCTCCAACGCCAGCAGGCACCGGTGATGGTACAGACAGGTCGTTATCTCCATGAATGTCCACAGGCGTTGGAGGGACCGAATCGATGAGACCAGTCGACGAGGAAATCATGAAGTTGTCTGCGGGAGTCATTGGAGGAGAGTCCGGGGCAACAGCACCAATCATGAGGGCCGCGGCGGCGGCCGCGGCGGCGGCCCCAGCTTCAACAGACGCGCATGCGGCAGCGGCCTCTGAGCCTTGGGCGGCCGAGCTGCCGTTAACTCCACCGCTGCTGCTTCCGGCGTACATGCCGATACCAGAAGGTCCTGGTATAGGCTGTTGCTGTTCTTCGCTGGATCGGTGTCGCTTGACGTTTGAGGAGGTGGTCGTCAGTGGTGAATCTGGAAAGTCTCGCTTGAGTCCCCGAGATTCTGACGATGGAAGAGCAGAGGGGCGGCTGCCGCCCAGCGGTGACGGCGGGTTGGAGATTTCGCCATGCAGCTGCAGTCCTGAAGGTCCCGGGAGTGGCGAAGGAGGCCTATGACTCGCTGAGGGCGACTCCATAGCCACCGGCAGTAGGCTGCCCGACCGGACGAGGTCGCTATTGACAGCGGAGGAGCTTGTGACCCCGCCGCGAGCCTGGTGATTCTGATTGGGAGATGACGTGGACGAGAGTGCCGAAGCTGAAGATGAGGGGCCAGCACTACTGACGGCCAACAGCGACGGCGGTTGAGCGGCCGAAGAGCTCTGACTTGGTCTGAAGCCACTGCTGTTATTTGAGGCACCAGGATTAGACGAAGATGACGAAGGCTGTGGGGAGAAGCTGGCCACGCTGACGACCGAAGCTCTGGCTGCACCACTTTCACTGGGCTGCTCATTGATACCGCGGTCATCCGGCGTGGCGACGGCTGCACTCGCCGCCACAGACGCAGTGGCAGCCGAAGAGTTGTTGGACTTGTTTTCCTCGTTACGACTCTCTGTACTCGAGGCCGCCCAGAATTCATCAGAGTTGGACCCATCGTCAGGAGTGGCGGCCCCGGCAGAAGCGCATGAGACTCCTCGGTCGAGCCCCGAAGAGGCGGCGACGACAGAGGCAGAAGAAGGTCCGGGTTGCTGGTCTACGTCGTCTATGTCGCTGTCGGTCCCCTCTTGGAAGGTTGATCCCAGCCCCGACTGTTGGTGCGAGGGTCCGGGTTGGAGTTGATCGCTCCCGGAGGGGCCTCCAGCGCTAGCACCAGATCCGGAGATCCCGTGAGAAACTTCGTCGTCGAGTCCGACATCGGCGGCGTCATCGTCGGAGATGGCGTCAGCCTCGTCTCTGTGCTCCTGACCCGACTGCGCGGGACTGCTGTCCGGATCCATGTCAGTCCCGGTCGTCAAGGAGGAGCTCTGGTCCCGGACGAATCAGGAGGCACCGGGCCATGTTTGTTTATTTGGGGTCTGCCTACTTGGATCAGTCCATTGCGGCCGGCGCAGAGGAGGGGGAGGACCCGACGGCTACCGGCGAGAGAATCCAGGCGGCAGAATTGTCGTTTCTACTCGCCTCCGGGTAGGGCAGGGGCTACGAAGAAGAGCAAGCACCGATCGCTCTCGAATCCTCACTGTCTTTTTTGATTTTTTTTTTGATCCTCCGGAGTCTTTTTTGGGTCGAGATAAATGGCCGCGGTGCACTTCTTTTACGTAGTGGGGCTGAGCTCCAAAGCGACGACAGCTGGCGGCTGGCGCTACTTTCACTTCGGCGGCAGATTGGGCCTCGCTGCCTTCGCGCGACCCCGAGCACCGAGGAGAGTCTTGTGACGCGTTCGTCGGAAAAGGCGCCAATTTCAAAATCCTCAGGAGCTTCTGGACATCTCGACAAGAAAGAAGACCTGGAACCACGGAAGTGTTCAGTGTCGCTTCTTTTCCCATTTTTTAATTTTTTCAGCCCGCATTTTTTAAGTGCGTCAGTGCATGGGCCTACTGGTGTGGACCGAGATGGATACTGCTGGTCTGACCGCTCATGACGCAATCATGCGTCAGTTGTGTCCTGCTCACAGGAGTCAAAGGAAGTTACTAAAACCATTCACGATGGAGAAACTTCTCACAATGAAGTGAAATGAGTAAAGACGCTCATTTTGTTGCATTTTACTTTATCCTCTCTTTCGTCCTTTTCCTCCTCCTGGTCGACCTCGTAGGATGTGCGTAGGTTGATCACCTACCTTAGCCGGACGAGACTTTCTCAGGGTCACTCGAGCGCTGTTGAAGCTCTATTGTACGCCTGGCGGACGCACACGTCAGCCATCGCCTCATTCACTCATTCCACATCCTGTCCACAGTAGTAGGGAGAAGTCATGACCGTGTGCCTCAAGCGAAGGAACGGAGCGAGCGTCATTTTGCCTATACTGACTGTCAGTGAACCGTGATCAAAGAGGTGCCATTTCTTCTTTTTCGAAATGCATCCCCTCAATCCGCATCTCGTGATCTCAGTGGCGTTCGTTGCGTCATCTTGGCAATCTTCTGGGGCAATCGTCAAACGCCAAGTGGTCGACGAGGATGACGCGTAAGTTGCGCATCGAGTATGCTGCCAACGACCTTGATGTTTAGTGCGTGCGTTTCAGAGTAATCATCGATGCTGGCGGAGGAGGCGGGATTCCCAATGGTCCAGGTCCCAGCGTGCTTGGATCTGTGGACAAGGTCTTTAAGGCCGTTAAGGATTTTGATCAGTATCAGTGCATCGAGCGCATGGTATGCGAGTACATGCAGGACGAGGGGGACGTCGCGTCGGCCTTGCTCTCCAGTCCAACCTCGCTCTTCAGCGACTTCGAGTCGCCGAGGCCACATCGTCCGCCCAGACCTCGTCCTCCACAGAGACCGCCTGAGCCTCCAGGCTTGCTGGACCAATTGAGCGGCCTCATCTTTGGTCGAAGAAGACGCCGGTTGAGGAGATTCAGGCGGCAGAGCGGCACTAACGTGCAAGGCAACATCATCAGACTGTTCCAAGCCACAGGGATGGATTCCCTCAATCTGTTCCCTTACGTCAGGGCCGCACTAATCGGCCACGCCACGCGGGGAGAGAAGACGATACACACAAGAAGGGGATCCTCTTGTGCCAACCTGTACCGGCGGTGCCCGTCCAGATCGGATGAAATATTGAACTACCTCAATAATCATAATGGGGGCCTCTTTAACCAGGTATATCCAACCTAGGTACTGTACAGTGCATGTCGTTTAAGCTCTTAGACACATTCGTTAATGCATTAAGCAACATAAGAGAATAGCATTTGCAGGGGCTCTACGTAGATGACACAAGACGGCATATGTCAACATAGCAGTTGTCAAAGGACTGAATTAACCATCTTAATCCTAGGTCGAACCCAGTGTGAATCAAGAAGTGACTCCAATTCTGAGCGCGATAGTCTCCGATATGCTTGGTCAGGAATCCCAAGCATCAACTCCGTCCGAGCCTTCGCCAATCCTGGACACAGCTGACGCGATCTTCACATCTGCCGTGCTCCAAGAGGCGGGGAACTTCTTGACTGGAAACACCAACAGCATTGTCGGAAGCAACGGTGGGGGCGGGATTCTGGACGTGCTGCAGAGCGGTGCCAGCTCCATTTTTGGAGACTCCGTCTCCAACTTCTTCGGGAGGAAGAAGAAGTAGCCGAGCAATAACTCTCTTAAATAACTTCTCACCCTTTCGACCCAGAAAAGAAAAGATGCCGTGGTGGGAAGTTCTGATTTATTAATCTATGTCATTTTAGATCACAGCCAAACACAAAATGCCTTGTAATACCACAAGGTAAGTGGAAAGTCACTTTACACAAGCGTGTCAATTAAGACACGATGCTCAATCTGGTTGCTAATGGAGGAGGAGATTAGACAGTTTGACTTTGAAGCAGTCATGAGAGTTGAGCCAGGGTAAAATTCCGCAAACCAAAAGTTGTGTCAAGTTGCCTTCTTCAAGTTCATATGCTGAATGTGCTCATCGGAGTCACATTTAGGTACTGCAAAGGAGTCAAATGTTCGTAACTTTCATTGTAGAGTGACTTTCCAATTACCCTGTGCACATGAAACGAATACAAGCATCTGTTGGATTGCAGAGTGGAAATCGAGTATAAGTCAAGAGCATTAATAACCAGTGTAAGTAAAAATGACACAGTTGCAATTAAAGATCACAATATCAGAGAAAGATAAATAGTAAAAGCCGGATTCGCCATGATTTACACAAGCAGATGTCTTCTAATACGTAATCATAGTACATTATACACATAGTTTAAATGTACGTGTTGCAGTATCTATCTCATTCTGGATCATTGGTAAAAAGCAGGATACAGTTAAGTATGTTTTTGTATGCAGTAGCAGAGCTATGAGTGCAGCAACTTGTACGCAGGTTCGATTCCACTCTCCCCTCCCGGCCTTTTTGGTATGCAAGCGCGAAAGAACTTTTGTTTCTTGACTCTTTAACAACAAGAACATGTCTGATTAGACGCAACCGTACTCGTACCAGGCTGTGTTTTCTTTCTTGGTCTCTTCTTTTTCCGAGTCTCCCTCGTTCTCTTCCTCCTCCACGGTGGATTCGGAGTCGTCGCCCAATCTGCTGCTACCCGGCTTCGGCGGCCTCTGCGGCGGGCCGCGATTAGGCCGGCGGGAAGGCACCACTGGCGGGGACCTGCTCGTCAGACACAAGTCACACATCATGATCATGCAGAGCTGCGAAGTTCTTACCCAGCTTCACCGGGCACGGGGCTAGAGTCATTGCTCTTCCAGGCAGTTAATTTGGGCGTCGCCTCCGGGTCGCTACCATTAAGGTAGATTCGGCTCACAGTCCTACAATAGTACGTTACAACCTTCATCCCAATGAAAAATCTGTACCGTTTTTGTCAGTGGAAACCTACCTGGCCCGATTATCCCCCTTGGACGCAGTGGCAGTCATTGGGATTCCAATCTCACTGTGGCTGGAAATGTTCTGCAAGTGATCACAAGAGATGTTTTAGAACATTACTTGTTGACCATGTTTGACCACATTTGACCTCCTTTCCAACACAAACGAAAGGCGCGGCATTGAGGTCAGTACCTAGGTGACCTCAAAGCTCATACTCAATCGAGCAAAAAACTTTCCATACACGAAAAGTTGTGTCGCCTGCCAGTCTACAAATCATTGATAACCTTCCTTTCTTGGTGACTGAAGTCTCGCCAATCCTGAACAGACTCTTGACTTTCTTAACTTGCCATAACGACTTCGATAAGTCTTAGGCCTCAACTACATATCAGCAATGGGTTCAGCATCGAGCATATCAGAAAGAACCGAGATGCTCCAACAATCTCGTACCTGGCTGACATCTTGATTCAAGATGTTGTCAGTATCAGGGAAAGAGTGGCGATCCGTCACTATAAAGAGAAAAAGATTGTAGAAGTTAAGTGCATTCGTCAGCTTTAAATGAACTCTTTACCGTGTACGAAGAAATTGCTGCCGGAGAAGCTACTGACGGAGTTGTCGTCGTCGGCGTTGTGGCCTCCGTCGTCGGATTCCAGCTGTTTCCTGTAGCCTCCCCCATTGGAGGACGACAGCTTGCGTAGCTCGGACATTTCGTCCAAGCTGCCGTTTGATCCTACTGAGGAGCTGTCATGGCCGCCGCCACCTCCACTTTGGTCGAGATGCTGCTGTTGGCTTGAAGAGGTTGGACCGGAGGCGCCGCCGGGGTTGGCGCCGCCGCGGCCCCTTGAGACCGATCGGACCCTGTTGCCGCTTGACATGAGGTTGGTGCTTGCTTTGTACATCTTGCGGACGAGGTTGCCAGCTATGTTGGTTCTGGTTTGCAACACATGGATCATTATTACATGGATAAATGTACGAGCAATGGCACAATCATCTCACTTCTTTGGCGTGGAGTTATCCATCTTCTTGTACTGCTCCATTATTTTCTCCTCTAGTTTTTCCTTTTGCCTGCTCAGATTGTTCATTTTGTCCGAGTACACCTTCTCCTCCTCGTGAAAGTGCTCTTTGTCATTCAAAGTCTGGGTCAATAGCTCGTGATACTGGGTCAACAAAATAGAGACCTAAAAATATAGTTGTGAGATGAGCCAGTTCATATATACGGTGAGACGTCTCTACCTGACTCATGAGCGACTTCCTGTCGTCCTCCAGGGAGCTGTTCATTTGCGACAGCACCTCGCATCGATTAACAGCCTTCGAGTGCTCAACATCCATGAGCGCGAGCTGTTCCTGAGCTTCGTTCAACCTGCCCTTTACCTCAGTGTGCTGTAGCCTCAGCTGGTTAAAGCTGGTCTTCAGGGTCTTGTAATCGGTCTGCAGCCCGCAGTATTCGCCCTTCACGCGCTCATTAGACGTGAACAGTGAGCGGAAGTCGTCCTAAGTTCGAAAAGTTGCAAAATAATGCGAATATACAAAATATAGTATGTAGCTAATTGCTGTGCAAGTGAGTGTGTTACCTTAAGTCTAGCGTGCTCTGAGCGCAAATTCGCAAGGGTCCTTGCGTCAGCTCGCAGACTTTCTCTCTCAGCGTCGATTGCCTGCTTCGCATGCAAAATCGCGTCTTGATCCTCGGACAGGCTCAGACTCATGGACTGGAGCTTTCTCAGGTCGACTCTGAGCTTCTTTTCCACATCCTTCTGAGCGTCGCGCTCCTTGAGGAGCGTCTCGTAATCTTGCTGAAGGTTGTCATGGAGCTTCTGAAGACCGGCCTGATCTCTCAACAAGTCAGACCTCTCAATCTGCCACTTCTTCTCCGTCTCCTTGGCCTATAAATTTACGTAATCAATGAGTAAGGCTACTACTGTGAGTACTTAAGAATTTGTAACTGTACACTTGCCTTCCTCTTGAACATCTCCAAGGAACTGTGGCTGACTTGCAGCTGGTTGATTTGCGACAGCAGCGAGGTCGATTGCGACTGCAACGTCGAGTTTTCCACCTCAATCTTCACTTGTTCTTCGTGCAACTTCTTGATTTTCGATTCGTACAAGGCAATCTGAGGAAGGTTACAATTGACGTCTCATAATGTATGCCGTAATCAATCAAACCTTACCATCTCCTTGCTGCTGTTAGCCTCCATTCGGAGACTGACAACCTCAGCCTGGTGCTGGTCTCTCTCCTTAACAACCTTTGCTAACTGACTCTCTAATCCAGCTCTGGAATTGCCGGCCTGAACCTGAAAAACATGAGGCGCGAATTATTAAAGGAGTCACGTAACAATATGGAACACCGCTAACAGTTCATACTTTTAGTTTCAACACATCTATCTCCTGCTGAAGTCCGGTCTTCTCTTCCTGGACCTCTTTGAGAGTTGTCTCCAAATTGCTGATGCGCTTCTGACTTGACTCGAGCAAGTGTGTCATTGAGCCCTCAAGGTTCTTTATTCTTCTGCAAAGAAGAATAGCGACATGACCTCCAGTATCAGTAGTGCGAGGAATGACAATCGATAGAAAACTTACTCGCTGGATATAAGTTCAGTCTCTCCATCAAGGATGCTCTGATCAATGCCGAGATTCTTCAGCTGAGCCTGGAGTCTCTCGAGGTCATTTGAAAGATTGTCGCTTCTGTAAGGATGTTAGCAAGAGACAGCGATAAGCATATGTGCCCAGCTGGACATAGACTCTTTGCACGATATGCACGTGTAAATTACCTGATCTTTTCTCCCACCAGCTCTTCTCTGAGCTTGACGAGGGCTCTCTTGTCTACCGAACATGCCTGCACCAGCTTCCTATTCTCCTGCTCTAGCTGCCGCAATTTGGTGCTTTCACCAGCAAGCTGTTCTAGCTCTGACGATAGTTTCACACGTTCACGCTCCACTGACAGCATCTTGGACTGGAGGTCCTCGATGCTGGCGTCCCTCCCGTCCACTGCTTGACGGAGTCTTCAAGCAAAAAAGGTCACTGCTAACATGATCGCACAACTAAGCAATAGGTGCTCACCTGTCCACTTCCTTGGCAAGGCTTTTGTTCTCCCTGTCTGTTTTGTGTTGCCTTCCCTCCAGCTCCACATTCTCCTTCTCCAACTGTTCCGCTCTACGTACGCGATCCTTAAGAGTATCCACTGTGCGCGACAGCTTGCGATTCTCGGCTTCGGAGGCCTCGTGCTCCACGGACAACTCGTCCAGGCGCTTCTGCACGCTGCCCAGCTGCCTTGACAGCTTAACCGTCTCCGAGGCAGCAGTCGCTGCTCGTTGTTCTGCCTCCTCGCCACGACGAGCAGAGGCCTAAATGATACAGTAACAAATGCATCCAATGAATACAGGAATACAGCTTTCTTTGCCCACCTGTAGCGTCTCAAGGGTCGCACGCAGCTTGTTGAGCGATTCCCGAAGCTCCTCACGTTCAGTCTCTAGATGCTGAACTCGCTGGCTTTCTAAGCTGAGAGCATCCACCTGTTTAAAGAAGCAGCAAATTAAATGGGATGTTACGAAAAGAAATACTGCAATGATAGCTCATCGTGTTCAGGCACCAAAAAAAGCTTCAAGGGCAAGTTGCATCGAAGCTACACGTATAGATTATTGACCCGTGACTGTTGCTTCTTCCGATGTTGAAGGTAAGATCAAGCTGAACAACGGACAAGCTGGTGATCAGTAAAGGCACAAATACGGTCCTCAGGCTTTTCACATAGGTCAGGTCTCGTTAATTTTGGATAAAGTAGGTTTTGTTGAGCCTGAGCATCTACATCTGTCTACGGCTTAGACAGACAAGCTACACTAGCAGAATGCTCCAGCACAACTGTAGCGTCTCAGGACTTTCTGGTTGGGTTTATTTAGCTCTACAAAATTCTTGTCGAGATCTCGCAACCCTTAAGACCCAGGATGATTCACAAGATTCAACGAGTGACAGTTACTCTTACTATGGAAGTATTCGCGTACTCCTTGTCTGGCATGTACATGGACAAGCACTGGAGATAAAGCTCTACATGGATCGCCTAAACCTAAATCACTATGTGGATTCACTCTGCGAAATGCATTTTCCTATGGCGCAGCTTACCTACGGTACATTTTTTTGTGTGTGTGCAGCCTGCCATTAAACCATAGCTTACCTTTCTTGCAAGCGACCTTGTTTCAGCCGACAGCCTCGCCTTCTCTATGCTAAGTTCGTTGTTGTCGGTCCTCAGCTTGTCAACGGTCTTAGCCAAGCGGACGTTCTCGTCGCGGACGCGGTCGAAGGAGTCCACCGCACCCTCGTGACTCTCCTTAAGTGACCTAGACGAAATTCGGTTGAAGAGTCGCATGCACTTCATGAAGAAAGTGCATTCACCTCAACTCCTCCAACTCCTTGGCTGTGTCCTCTAGTCTGGAGTTGAGTCTCTCCTTCTCTAGCTGAAGGTTGTCCAGAGGCTCTAGGCTCGTTTGCAAATCAGCCACTTTAGTACTCAGACGCTTCTTCTCGTGCTCGATCTTGCTCACTTGCGTCTGGAGAAGAGTGCGCTCCTGAATGAGAAACATCTGTTAAGTCTCCGACGTAATTGCAAAACGCAACCTCAATTAACCTTGACAAGCTTCTTGTTCTCTTCTTCCAGCACCTGGAGCTGCTCGTTCTGACTCTGCTGTTGCCTCTTTCGCATCGAGTCCACCTGTTTCTGCAGATTATCGATCTCGGTGTCTCTCTCAATCCGGAGTTGCTGCTCAGACTCCTTCAGCGCAGAGGCAACTGCCTCCATCTCCTTGGCCCTGTAAAAAGAAAATGACGTACAAAAACTCTTCTCAAGGTACGAAAGCTACTGTTTCTACTTTGATTTGAGTACGGCGACTTCCTTCTCCAGATCTCCATTGTAGTCTGACTCCTTCTTGTGAAGTCCTTCCAGCTGCTTAACCGTCATTGAAAGTTTTTTGTTTTCCTTTTCGAGATCGAGGATCTTCTCCGAAGCCTCGGCGAAGCCAGACCGCCTCACGCTTTCCAACTCGGACTGAAGCTTCTGATTCTCTAACTCAAGCTTGTGTATGCGGGTCACGTCCTTGTCGATTTGCTCGGTCAGGATGTTCGTGTCCTTGCCTAGAAAAAAACAAAGCCATATGAATCATGATTGCCAAACTTACTCCGTGTCTCACCTCTGCTACCCCTCAAGGCCTCTATTTCCTGAGAGAGATTTCGCGACTCCGACAGCGAAGTCTTCGCGCTCATTTGCAAGTTGTAATTCTCCAACATCAGCTCGTCCGCACGGACCCGCTCGCTTTCTCTCTCCAGCTGAAGGTTGTTGATCTCCGTCTTATGCTTCAGGATCTCATTCTCCAGAGCAAATATGGACTCGCAGCGCTTTCTGGATCCTTCCAGTTGTTCCTCCAGCATCTCCTTGGTCTCAACCAGAATCCTAGAACGTACAGAAGTTTCTAATGAAATGAAGTGTTGACCTTAACCACCGATTTCGTACTACACTCGTACCTGTTGTCTTCTCTGAGTTCCTCGACCCTAGACTTGTAAAACTCGATGTCCGTGATTTTGTCTTTGTATCGCTGCATCTCGGCCTCGAGTTTGTCCACCTTGGCCGCCCGTTCACGGACAATGTCAAGTTCATCTCTAAATGCCTTGGCAGCTCTGGCTTCCTGAGCCAGTTCCAGATTCTGGTAAAATGAATGAGGAAGACAAAATTAAGAATAATACAGGTTGCCATCTTGAGGGCATCCCAGAGACAGGTGAGCTTGAACTCCTTGTTTTCACCAGGCTTAGCAGGGTCTGTCGGTCTACAAATTAAGTTAAAGTGAGAAGACAGTCATTTATCTCCCGTAAGTTAGACTGATGAGAGCCTAAAGCAGAAGCCAGAAAAAAGTGCCGTTTTCTGTCTCAAATAAGCAGAGTGACTTGAGGCCGGCAGGAAAATTGAACGAGACAAAATGAAGCTATGCAAATAAGCAAAAGCTCTTTCGAAATGAGTTTCTTGCACACGTTTCCTTGGCTGAGATGAGACCAGGGTTCCTTGTCTCAGAGGTCTGTGACAAATGCATCGTATGTACTCAATGGCGTCTGTGGTTGCTGAAAACGTCAAGTATTTTTCCCTCCTCCCTACATTAACATAGTGCGTGCTACCATAGTACAGCAATAACACTTAAAGGGACGCAGATAGGAATCCCTTCTTAGCATGTGGAAATTGCAGGTTTCCCCAAAGAAGTGTTTGCTTTTCTTCTTGGTTCAGGCCGTGCAAGTACAGTAAAACATAAGTGAAAACTTCCCTAAGAAGGTTCCTCTCTTGGCCATGGAACTCTGCCGTTAGTTCTCTATTTCAGGCCCTGGCAGATATGGGTCTTTTGAGAGGATTTATGCGAAAACTGAGCTTTCTTCAATAATGGTGAGTGTGTGAGAGCAGAAGCTCCCAGTCTATCAGTTTGGCAGGCTGGGGAAATCTAGCGGGATGCAGTACTTTCTGGATGAGGAGAGCCAGCCCTACTGCCGGGTTACGCTAGTGCAGCACATTGCCATAGTGAACAAGCACAACAGTGTAGACTGACGTTAAAAAAGAAAAACCGCTTACCTCTTGCTTGAGTTTTCCAGTCTGGGCCATAATTCGATCCAGTTCTTCTCTAGTCTCTGCCAGACCCTCAGTCTTTTCCTCCCTGCAAAAGAGATGCGGAGCAGAGATACATAAAGTGAAGACATCAAGAGATATCTCGGCCTAATCTGAGTTCTCCTCACGTACATAAAGCATAACTATGGCTGCTTTCTATCCTCCTAAGTTATAAAAAGCCTTGAGAAGAGGCTTTTTAGCCAAAAGACATATCTCACTTACAGCTGTTGGTTGAGCTTTCGCACTCGTGCCTTGTATTCAGCCACTTCCAGAGCCAGGTGGTTCTTTTCCGGCGTCGGTCCAGCCGAGGACACCGAGGCTGCGGCCGCCGTCGTCACCGCTGAACTGTCGCCATCTTCGGTCGCCTGCTTTGAAGGCGGTGAGGCCAGACTGACTTCGGTGAGTCGTCGGGCGTATCCGTCTCGTTCGCGGACGACTCGTTTCACGTGCGTGACGAGCACCGGGTAGAGGCTCTCGCGCTGATGGGAGGACAGACGAGAGGGGTCGTCCAGCTCGAAGGACCACACATGTTCGGTCGTGTCGGTCACCTTTTATGAAAGAAGTAATGACGTCGTTTCCAATATATTTTGCAGTGTTATACAGATTGATGATGATTTTCCAATACTTGTAGGTACTGTCCAAAGATCTAGATCGCCAAGGGGCTTTCTCAGATGTGGACAGGGTGTACCAAGCTAATTCGCAAGGATGCCTTTCACCTTCAAAATGAGTAGCAATACTTCTTCGCCCGCCCATCCTAGTCATTGCCGGAGATAAGGTGTATGCAAGTTTTAGCACTAAAGTTGTATGCAAGTTTTTGCACTAAAGTATCGGTATTCGGTTGGAAGAGTCCTGGTAGACACAATTAGGGGAAAGTTTGGGCAACTATCCTCTTTCATTCGAGAATGCTTGGTGCACCAGTAGTGCTGCTCACTCGAATACCTTGGTGAATACTGCCATGACGCATCTGTTTTGGAAGAGTGGACGATATTTACTAAAGTTAGGGCGATGAAGACGCTTGTGTCCGGTCATCGCGTAGTGAATCGAGTTCCGGAAGCGCTGTTTTTTGCCCTGGTTGTGAGCAGAAAAGCCAAAAAAAAAGCAAGAGAGGCTTCAGTCCCCTCTTTCTCTATTATACCATTTGTGACATGGCCGGAATTGATTGCCAGTTTTCCAATTTCTTTGACAGTTTCGAGTGTCAAAATTTATTATTGATTCAACGGGGGCGAGACCTGAACGGGTACTGAAAACAATATTTTGCTCATCTTCGTTTTCGACGTACGTATAAAATGATCATTTTTTTGCTTGCATTGAACGATTTTGTCATTTCACCTTGAGTGAGGAGAGCACATTTTTTTCAGGCCTGAGTTCTGGCCTTCTCCATGTTATTTTCCCGCGGGGGACTTTTATGGCCTAGAACCAATTTCGGGCGTCCAAATACCTCAGCTGCTGGCAGCAGAGCCCTAACAACGTGAATGGCACTGCAAACTAGTATGGGACAAGCACGCAGCGGACACAGTAATGCCACATTTCCTTCCTACAAAACTATTGCATTTGCTGGGGGAACTGGGATCGCACGACAGCTATTATAAGTATGGACGAAAGCCCTCGCCCAAGCTTAATGGAACGACCATTCTTACCTCCCGGATCTTCTCGGCGATTCCCTGCTGCAGGGTGACGGGCAGATTCTTGATGGAGGCAATGAAGTGTTCCTTTTGAGGGCATTGCACGGCAGCGCCGACCAAGAGCAGCAGCAGCTTGTCCAGTTGGCGCAAGGAGTCCTCAGAGGGGGGATCGGCGCACGCGGACAAAGGGTCTGGCAACCTGATCACCAGACACTGACCAAGGACTTCCTAAAGAACCGACGTAAAACCAATGTTACACACGACTCAAGCAACTCCACCATTCAAGACAACTTGCTTCGTAATAAGCCTGGAGACGCTTGAGCAACGATTCTGTGTTCACAACTCTGGTCCTGTAGTCCCACGAGAACCCCGACGACAGCACCGGTTGGGGAATGTTGGCGTCACTGAAAATGAATGATAAAGGACTAAAAAAAAATGAAGTACTGTTGAATAGAAAAGTACCACACACAAAAACTTTCTTTTCAAAGAAGCAACTCCATTGCTCAGCAAGGACAAACTTTCCCGCAATAACAGTGAGTTGTAGACCTCTGCATGCAACCACAGGTGAAGGGAGCTTCACAAGATGTTTTACCTTGTGGCCCCAGATGGGAATCGCGATCTCTCTTGCTCCGGTGGCCCCAGAGCTGCGATCTAATCTCATGTGTGTGGTCTCGATCAGAACATGCGTACGAAGTGATGGCACTTTTTTCCCAGCACCCGGAGGCAGAATTGATAAGGATGGGACGTTCATTGGGCCATGACTCAGCAAAAAGCATAAAGAGATGAGGACTGTGAAGATTTTTTCTCATTTCAGGCAATCTCCCAATCTGTCCTTTGCCAGGAAAAATGCCCGCTGCTGTCTTCCTCACAACAATCCCCTTTACTTTTCTTCAGACGTCCTTTTTTTGACATTCTCCCTATTCTCTCGTTGATGCCCGTGATCTCCTCCCTCTACATCCTCCTTCCGGTTGACATCATACATTTTTTTCACTCATACGCTCCTGTACAGTATTACCAGAGCCGTGCATGTGTGCCACAGAGTCGTTTCTATTTGGCTTGAGATGACATATCTCCTCCTTTCGACAATCCCAAAGCTTGCCAGGGGGGCTGCAAAGAATTTGCTGGCATTTTCTTTCTGCCTATGCTAAAAAAGAAGAGAAGTTGAACGAAGAAGATGGGGGCCTTAAGGCCGTCATCTCTCATCTGCGTTTTCCATTGAAGACAGGTCGATTGGAGCAACCTGGACTGCTGCTTCTGCTGCTGCCAAAGGGGGAAAAGTAGCGCACGAGGCAGCAGCCGCAGGCCACGAAAATGGGACACAGGGCAGAAGCACAGTAGGATCACATTAGCATGGCGGAGGAAACGACGAGATATTTCTGTCTCAGAAAAAGAGAAAATGGAAGGAAGCTTACATGACCTTTTTGTTCGTACCCAAGACGCACGCGGAGCAGCAAAAACTTTCCTCCGTACTGCTACCTGGGGAGGGGGGGACTATTCTAATACTATGCACCGTTAAGTCTAAGTCATAAGTCACATATGTGTAGTGTAAGTATGTATCAAGGGAGGAATGGGCTGCTTAGTTCTCTCACAGTATTACACAGAAGAGATAAATTTTCCGCAAAAAACTTTCGCCTACTCCTCCAGGGGAGAAAAACTTTTCTTTACTGAAAGTGCTCGCCCAAGTAGAGAAACAACAAATTCGGGATAAGCTGATAGTATGAGTTGATCAGTACCACTATAACTTTGCAATGATCCAGCGAGTGGACGTGAAAGCAACTTTTTGTACTATTTCTTTGTTATATAAACTTTCCGGGTACTGCATGTGTATGCTGTATTCGTTCGTGCACAGGTGTACTGCCAAGTGGGACGTAGAGATCATCTCCAAAAAGCTCCACATCCCTTATAACGTCGTTCATGCACTGAAGGAGAAAAAAACTATTTGCTCACTCCGTAGAGCGTGTTGGAAATCTCTGCGTCTACAATGCAAGGATTAGGAACAGTTGGCCAATGAGGAAACATTTTAAAAATAAACTAATCTAGCAAGAATGGCTTCCAGGCACCACTTCAGACACTTGTCACCAGCTGTAGGAGAACGTGATTCAATGATGCCAAGATCTGAAAGGTTGCGCAGTCTGGCCACAGCTCCTTCAATGTGTTTGTCAACTTCTCACTTAGCCAGGGAGGTAACATGAGCAGGAGGATAATTGTAACTTCTTAACAACAATGATGACGACACTAAGATTAAGTGACTGAACTGCTCACATGGCCCCTCAGGCCCAAACAGCTTCAGTCAAAGTAAACACCCTCTGCTGAGATCAAAGCCTCTAGGCGAGGACAGAACTTCCTACAATCATATGACCACCCAATTGCTCCAAGAGATTTGGCAACTCTCCTAGCCGGACTACAACCCTAGTGACTGCTTCTTGTGGGGCTCCTTCCTGGACAAGAGGATCAACGCCACCTCCCTCACCCATGTCGATACCGTCAAGACTGTCATCCAGTAGTGCTTGGGCTCTCTAGACTGCGACGTAATCCAGTATGCTTGAAGGAAGTCGGCTCGGAAATTGGTCTTCAGCTTGCTTAAGTGTCTTACTGTTCCTCTGAATTCAATGCATCACCGAGCAGTTCGTTACTTCATTACTTTGAACCAAGTCCCAGAGGACTTCTAGGCCACGAACAGCAAGGAGGTGTGGAACTCTCTTGAGGTTATCTTCCAATGTAAGCAGTATGGAAACCAATCTATGGTAGTAGTCACCATTCGTCTGCTGCCCATTTCTTTCCCGCCGTCATGAAACGTACTCAAGGAGATTACATGAACTAACATACACTTACAGTGTGAGTCAAAACGTCCACATGGGAGGACGTGGGAGGGGACAACAAGGGGGTGACCGCGTGCAAGGGTATGAGAGAGAAACAGCGTGGGTTAAAGGTACCAGAAGAAGAGTTTGATCGGGCAGAGCATTGACAAGTGTGGGTTGACAAAGGACGAGGACACAAGCCTTTCTTATAAAGCTGCCTTGACTTACCCCTTACAGTTTTCTTGTGACACCTCTTCTTCCCTCTCTCACACCCTCTCCCGTTGAGCACCTCTATCCCTTTATGTCATACCCACTTCTATGCTGATACGACGCGTTATTATACTGAGAGACGCTATTACGAGAAGGAAAACCAAGCATATTCCAAGCCTAGCATGCGCGGCGGTTTTTTCGCGTCACGTCTTCTCTCTCTCTCCAGAGAGAGAAAAAGAGAGATAGAGACGTGATTACTGCGTCTGTCTGTCTGTATGCATCATCCAATCTAATTCCCTGCTGTTATTAATTTGTACGTACAAGTAGAGATGTTGCAGTTCAGTCACGAACGCGTCCTCATCGTGACCAAGAGCAACGAGGTCTATCTGAGCAAGCAAACGTGCATTCGTTCACTTGTTCAGTACTTTCTGGTGTACCGCAAAAAGAGAGAGAGAGAGAGATGACATTGCAAACGTTCGCGTCTGTTTTCACACGTTCCAGCTATCGTGTGCAAAGGAAAGAAACGCGCGCAAGGTGCGGTGTAACCCTGGGGATCATTGTTATTGCCGGCGACATCGATCTCTTTTGCGACAATGCGTGAGAGACCTCCAGAGGTTTGAAACATTTTGCGCTGAGAAACGACGGATGGAACTTTAAGGGTAGGTCGTCGGGTGACGGCTGTGAATTGAACACACTGCGTTTATGTACGTATGCTGAAGTGAGAACTAGTGTGACAAAATCCGCCAGTGTAAACGGGGCCTAACGCAGCTGTAACGACCTGGAGGTCGGCACTACTTCAGTTTTCTCCAGGGAGAGCAGATTCTTTTTTAAATTTCTTCAGAGCTTCCGTCGAGCTTCAGAAAAAAGAACAATCCAAGTTAGACTGAAATGGTTGTGCGTAACAGTAGGAAGAAGAAGAATTCGGCCTTACGGTAAAGTATGCAGAAGAACTGGAGTTTCTCCTCCAGCATGATTTAGTTCCCCAGCTCCCTCAAGCCACTAAATGGAGAGAAAAGCACCGAAGCAAAATCCCCAGAGGCACTGCATACGCGTACATACACGACTTCCGGTCTGAGGCGGTGTCATCCAAGCTTCTCTAAGCTGTGATTCCTTGCAGAGAAGAGGCCAAACTTTTAGTCACCTATGTAGGCATCTATTTTGCTGTATACCCACGAACCGACTGAAGTGAACGTACAAATAACTGTCGAAGATGTCCTCCCTCACGATGCTGGTCCCTTGCTAGAGTCAACTTCACACCCAGCAGCGTAGAACATAGATCGTCTGCTTAAGAAAATGCATTTCTATTCGTCACCTAAAAACCCGAAGCCGGTGATTACTGTGTCAAGAGGTCACAGCCGCAAAAGTCTCCCATAAACCCACTGGGAGAGAAACGAGTAGTTTTCAACAAGCGAGTGAGAAAGAGACGGATTTTTTCCCCTCTCTCACTCTCACACACACCTTTTCCGCACTGGAAGTCATGCTGGCGTCACACAGGCATTTTTTGTGCGTAAGAACTTCTTAAGAATGTCCGTGCTCGTAGGATTTTACCCTGACACATTTGCTTGCTTCGGGTCACACCTAGGAAATCATCTAAAGACTTTCCACGATTCCGCTTTGTTCGGAATGGCTTCTTTGCATCATGTTGACTGTTCTCAGCTGGAGTTCCTAAGAATTTCTTAGGCAAAAGTATCACCACCTTTTTTTTAGGAAGAAACTCGTCGATCGTTTGAGGGGATAAAAACTTAGACATGAAAGAAAACCTTTGGAAGTTCTCGCACACACGAGGCTCCGTCCAGCAAAAGCCCAAGTAAAGTTTGGCCTCGATCACTTCATAGGCCCGGGAGAAGTTAGCATAAGCACAATACATAATTAATGAGATGGCAGGCACACAATGTGTGCCCAAAATAGCAACCAGATGAAAAATTCAACTCTCCTACTGTCTTAGCACCTGAGCATTGATGTAACTCATAGATTATTTCAACCAATGACGACTCACAAATCGCTGTGTTTTACCATGGAACTCAGCTTACATTGTCAGCACCTCCAGCCACTTCTGCATCGCACAACATCTGGGAGGACTGCCAGAGGTCGCTATTTTTTGTTTGTTCGCACACACTCGTCCCCAAGCGTGTTGAATGCACCGTTCATTCATTAGATTTTCAATGAATACGAATACACAAGACTCCCCTGTGGCCTCAAGTCACTGGCATATTTTACTGTAGTAAAATGAGATAGTGGTAAAGGATCTCCTAACCTTGTACAGCAACGAGTCTTCAGATTTACACTTGAGGTCAAAACTTTGCGTTCAGGCAGGAAAGAAACAAGGTTTTTCATGATTGGCCATATTCATAACTAGTAAAAGGTAAACCTTAAAGGTGATATTGGGGCAACCATGTCCTGGCTGACATCTACCATCAAAAGTCCTAACACATATTGTACCTTTCAGGAGGCAAAACATGTCTAAATGTAGTGATGCAAGAAATGAAGGGTTCAAAAACTTGCACACAGCTTCGGGAGAGTGGGTCTCACTCGCTCATCGGTAGGAGCAGTGCAGTACTTTCCTTGGGAGAAGTCAGTGCTGTCATTACGCATTCTCACCAGCGCGTTTCCGTTAATTGGAAGTAGAATAGGTTGATTCCTTAGGTCACACAGATATGCAGCTACCACAATCTTTGCTACATAGGCGTACGCAAACTTTTGACCTTAACTGTATGTGTGCAAGACACAAGACATTCCTCATTGGCACGCAGGGTGACATGGTCTCTGGATAGAGGTGATCACTTGGTAAAGCAAAAAGGCCAACAACCAGGTGCAAGACCCGATTCAGTGGCCTTGACGTTCATTGGCGGAGGACCATTTTTGGAGGCTACCTTACATCATTTTGGTACTAAATCCGACCTCGTGCCGCAACAAAAGTGAAGTTTTGACCACAACTGAGCGACGTCCTAACGGCCTCAAGTCAATGCTACTTTTTCATGCACCCTTGTGCCTTGTGTATCATTTTTTTACCAAGACTGTGTCAATTCTTAGCTACTTTTAACTTCATTCCAACACCAAGCTATGACGGTTCATGGGCCTACGTGCCCCTGCCGCGGGCAAGGAAATTGATATTGGCTTGGCTACTTCTGACAGGACTATTAAAGCAGAGCAACAAAAGAATCTCGCCGAACTCACAATGATTGAAGTACGTTGTGCAGGAAAGGAGTGGCAGTCAGGTCCTCGAATGCCAGATGGGCAGGAGAGTCCGGGAGGGTTTTCAGCTGGAACAAAATAAGTCAAATGGATAAAAGGAGTACTGTGTATGAGGAAATATACGCTATTTCTTTCTCAAGAACCAATGACACAAATACACAACCGCCCTCTCCAGCACTGACGACTGCAAGGATCAGTTTCACTGGTCCTTCCAAAGTAATTGTTGTAATCGTTCAACATTGCCAAGGACAGGCCCAGTCCGCTATCTGAGGAGGCAACCCAGGTGCAGATCTCGTGAGACACTCATTAGCCTCCACTGGTGCACTCACACGAAGGAGATTTCATGCATGGCCGTCTAAATCTCTCGTTGGGTTTAGCCGCCCACATAAGATTTTCAACGCTGCATAGCATCAATTTACTCGTGGCACTCACCCATGTGAGTAGGGGACTCTCCATGAATTCGCTTATCTTCGTAGGATCCATCTTGAACAACTCTCGGCTTCCTCTTCGGAGCGCACTATTGTTACTGTCCTGAAAGGCAAATGAGAGGTTGGACCTGTAAGTCAACAAAAGTTTTTCATAAGCAAAAACTTTTCAGTCGCGGGGGAGAGAAGCAAGGCTAAGTTCATCTCTCTCTATGCTGAGAAGAAGCCTTTTGGCCTCACTTTCTACTGCTGCGGGCAACCAGACAAATATGGCGGAAGTTCAAGAAAGGAAACCACTGATGTCAGCAAGAGGGGTAAAAAAAATTGGTGACTTGCAGAATATGCATGTAAAATTCCCATTAGGGATTGAAAGTGAGATAACTGCGCCTGTGGCAAGGAAAGTGGAGGTTACATATAGTGATCTTTACTAGATAAAAGGCACGCTGCCGTTCTTGCCTTAGCTTACAACTTCTCATAAGGAAAAAGACTAATGAAATAATGTCTTTGTCAAGTCAGCTCAGGTTGACCTTTATAGGGTAGATTTCATTGCGACTGTTGTCGTCTGCGGGCCTCAAACGTCAGCCTCGCATCAGATGAGATCGCCAGATAAAGTTTCTTACGAAGAGAAAAAGCACAGGGAAGCCGGACCAAAATCCTCCAACTTAATCTTGGCCTTGCTCGCCGCAATCGCGGCCTCGCAGCAGCTGAGACCTCAAGGACGCTTTAAATTTAAGCAGGGAGGTATAATAAGGAGAAAAAAGATGGTTTGCAAGAAGTATATGGAGGACCGCCTAAACGGACGTGACAACGTCTGTCGGGACACTGCGACAGTGCTCTTGTCCAGCCTTTGGTGCGGCCTTCGTCTGGCAGAAAGAAAGAGAGAGAGCGAGAGCAGAGAAGAGAGAGCAATGTCCTCTACCTTCTTTCACAGTAGGCTAATCTAACTACACCTAAGACTGCAGTGTAGGGTAAAACGACGCCGAGCAATGCAGGAGGAGGTGGTCTGGTGGGGGGGAGGGGGGAGGGCGTGGGGGAGGGAAGGCAAGGGGAGTGACGCAGGGGGAGTGGAGAGGGAAAACCCCAAGGAATCGTGAGGAAGAATGCGGCGGGCCTTTCTTTTGTTGTTTGACCTGCGCAGCAGGGCTAAGTCCCTTCATTAAACATCATCTAAGACCTTTGTCTTCCGCCTATTCGATGGACGCCGCTGTTATTCTGCATCGAACCTGAGTCACTAGCTCTTACCCTCCGTCTCGGGGACGTCCGGGACCGCCGCGGTCACATCAGAGGATCTCCGCCTCATCCACTTCTCGACGGCGTCTTCGTCGAACCGTCGACACTCGACCGAAGAGCAAAGCCAAAGTAATCAGTCCAGTGAGCAGCGGAAGGAATTAGAGGTGTATGACGAGCTGGTCCGAGCTCGAAGGTTCGCTCGACAGCTCGAAGGCTATTTGGCAGGCTCGACGGCTCAAAGATTTCCGGGCTGGGCTCATCCCTGGATGAAATAGCAGTCCAGGTGAGCGGTGGCAGCGACTGCAGCGACTGCAGCGACGGCGGCGACGGCGGCGCTGGTCGCTGTGGCTGCCGTCGGCTTCGGCCGGAAGAAGAGCCCAACAAAACTCACGGACGGCGTCTGCTGCTGCGAGGCAGGTGTGTTTCAGTAGTTGTGGATGGACGTGTGTGTGTGTGTGTGTGTGCAGCCAACTCGTCGCCGTCGTCGTCGTCGTCCTCCTCCTCTTCCTCCTCCCCTCGGCCGCCCGAGAAGGACTGGCTGAAGTTGCGCACGCGCACGCTCAGTTTCTCTCTCTCTCTCTGTCTGTGCGTGAGTGTGTGCCTCTGCTCGGGCTTCCGTCACGCTCACAGAGAGAGGGAAGTGGCTGCCACCGCCAGGGAGACGAAGCAGCAGCATCTCGCGCTCTCCATTCACCCCGCAAACGTGGACGCGCACGCGGCAGTCGTGGTTTTTCACGGGACCTCCGGAGCGCGCAAGGGCAAGCGCGCGCCCGTCTACAAAACAGGCAAAGGCCGTGAGGATCTTCCAAGGCCGCCAAAAAAGGCCCCGGAAAAGAGAGCCTTTTAGCAGTTAAGGAGTAGACAGAGCCATTAAAAACTTTTGGTCTGATGCTGATGTAGAAGTTACCATGAGTTTACCTGCACGCACCTCGCTAATTTCCCCCCGGTGATTTGGCTAAGCGGTCCTGACGTCATCCCCGCGAGGTTGCGCACCCTCTATTCCTGGACGTCCCCCATGCGTGCGCACCAGATACACTCTGCACAGCCGAGCGCACTATTATTGTACCTACTACATACGGCAGTGACATCCCTGGCCAAATACAGCGGCTGTGTGGCCTTTGCCGCAGTGTGGCCTGCGTCATTCATGCAGTCTCGATATCGACAAGCCAGCCCATTATGAATTGAATGCCATCCTGCCTGGGCAAAGAAGGAGCCATCGAGCTGACTGACGGACCTTGCGCCGGCCGCTGCCGTCCTCCACATGATCATGGCGTCGCATGCGCCGTCGACGACAACGCGGGCGCGGACGTCCCTTGCAATAACCAAAATTCCTTTTTTGCGACATGGCAACAGCCGCGAATCAGGCAGTTCTCTCCTCCACCGAATAACTTTGCTCAATGTGAACTCTGTGCGCCAACTTGTCACATCAGTGGGAAGGAAAAAAGTGCTTGGCCGTCATGTTGATGGTTCCATGTTGCTCCTACGCACATCACTCCTAATAGCGTTCTTAATGACGTCCCCGCCGCTTATGTACCTCCGAGTCTTCCCGCTTTACAGCGCTTTAAGGCACTTTTGCTGTATAAGAGTATACAGTACGCCAGGGTTGTAACACCGGTAATTTCCAGGCCATTTGTTCGTCTCAGACTGTTGTGAAGGCTTTTTTGTAGAAGTTGCGCAGCTGCTCTCACTCGCACGTCAAGAACGCGTCGCAAAACTTTAAAACAAATGCCAAAAACACATTCTCGCATGCACTCTTTGTAGTCGCCACATTTGCTTATGATTGCCCAAAGCAGCGTCACCATTGTGTTGTGTGTGGGTGTTGCCGATATCCTCGTCCATACATGGAGACAATTTGTCTTGATGTGCCGAGTCCAGTTGCTAAGGCGTGACTGCACTGTTCTGTGCTCTGCTGTACGTTGCACGGCAGAAATCCAATAAAAGCTCATTCCATCGACCCCACTGCCTCTCATCCTTCTTTCCCATCAGAGGAATGCTGAGCATCCACTTATGCATAAGGGATTTAACGACTATTCCAGACTTTTGGCACGCTTTATTAGTGGATTTTACTGTCGGTGTGAATGCATCTCTCTCGTCTTCCCTCACAGGTGTCTGAATGACTCTGCTGCTCCGTAGTTTCTCCTCTCTTTTCTCTACAGTGGGCTGAGGTATTTCCTTGCCCCACAAGATGCTGAGCCAAGCAAAATGAGAACGCTTCAAGGATGTCTGAACGCTGCTGCTGTCGACTGTCGACCTCACATCCCCAGCGCTCCAGAAGAAAAAGCTTTCTCAACTGGAGAGCACCTATAGGTACTGCAAATTGCGGTACAAAGCACAGTCGTTCACTCCAAAAGTATTGTAAGTATTACTGCACCTATGTCGAACTGTGAGAATGCAACGATTGCTTGGTGTCTCACTGTACCACCAAGTTGTGCTTCTGCTCGAGGTTCCAGTAGACATGAAGCTGGACTTCTCCATCGCTCACTTGTTAAATTTAGGTTTCATTGTAGCAGCGTTTGGAATGTTAGTCCGTTAACCCGATTGTTCGCCAGCTTTCTTTGCTAGGGGAAAGTGGAAAGGCGAGTGACTTTTATACTAGTTTCCAGTTGCCGCAGCATTCCTTCCTCGGACCCCGGCCCAAACACACACACAGGCGCTTGTACACACGTAACTTCGGTGATAATGAAGATTGATCAGCTAGGAGTTGGGGGACTCGTTCAACGAGAACATGGCGACGAGGCTAGTCAAAGTGTGGGCAAAAAGAAGAAGACCAAGAGCAAGTCCATCAGAAGAGACTTCATAGCAGATCAGAAGACTAACAAGGTAGAAGTTGAGGAGGATCTCCGACGGAAGAATGAGCATATCAGCAGTAACGGCAACAGCCTCAGCTTCTCCTACTTGAATCTTTTGAACGCCGTCGATGGCTCCTCGTGGTCGTTTCCCCAGCGCACACAACCCATAATCACCAATAAGAGTGGCCACTACTCTGGGAGACGAAATTCGCTGGGAAGCGCATTCTCCTCGAGTCTCGAGTATCTCCACCAGACCAAGAAGAGCGATCTGAGAGCTCGCAGCAACCCCATCGGTCTGGCGGAGCCGGAGAACAAGCGCGACGGCTTGGGAGTCCTCAACAAGGATGGGTCCCTCTATGGAAGCAGCGAACACTTGTTCAGCTACACCACTGTCGTGGAGAGGAGAGCATCGACTTCGTCCATCGGCTTCCGCGCCGGCAGTGGCCTTATTGCCACTGGAAAGCCGGCCAACAACCACATGTTCTGCATGCCATTTGGTGAAACCTCCACGGCCTCTCGAGGTAGTAGTAACAGCAGCAGCAGCAGCAGCAGCAAGAAGGTCACGACGAGTAACGGCGGCACCAGCGCTGTGGGAGACGTGACCAAGGCATTCATCAGAAAGGGGATTGCTGAGATGGAATCTTTGACCAAAGCAGCTTCTTCCATAGAGACCTCATCTGCGTCTTCCCTCTCAAATTACTCCTCAGCTTCAAGCGAAGAAGCTCCTGTGAGCCAACAGAGAGAAAGCAGTGGAACGTCCAACAACGTGGGCACCTTTCAGGCGGTGGACGTGCTACTGGAAAGCACTTTACTGCAGCATCAGGTAGAGTTCACAGTGCCCAGAAGAGGCAGAAATCGACGCCGGTCGAGCACGACTTTGCCCGAGCAGAGCGTGACCATCTCCTTGCCCGCGAGTCGGGCCCAGAGCCGCGACGCCAGCGCCGAGAGAGCCAGGAGAAGCGGAAGCGTCGTCGAGGAGGTCTTCAGTGGCACATTCCAAATGAGGCTGCCCAGATCCAGAGGAAAGAAGGCCAACGTCGAGGAGGCAAAGAAGGTCGCCAGTAGTTTTTATGCGTACAGTGCCGGCTGTGTGGACAAGAATAATGAAGATGGCCATGACTCATGTGCTGCTGCTGCTGCTGCTGCTCCAACCGAAAGCATAACGAAAAAGGACGACTTAAGAGCGATGGAGAATCTTTCAACGGTGACTCACGCGGCAAAAACGGTTCAGCAGAGTAAGAGCGGAGAGTCGGCGGAAAGAAGAAGAGAGCAAGCAACAAGGCCGCAACCTGAGCATACTGCTATAAAAAGCCAAGGTCGGGATGACAAGATAAAAATACAAGCCAACTCTCACGGAGTGGGGGAGGCTTTGAAGAGTCTCACGGCCGCCCTGGAGAATCTGCAGCACGAACAGCAAAAGCAACAAAAGACGAAGCACCTGAGTGTCAAGCCTTGTAGTACTTCGCAGAGCACGAGCTTGACCGTCAGCCTCAGGTCGAGCAGGTCCGTCACTCCGGAGAGAAGCGGCGGACTCCGCAGTAGAAAGAACAGTATGGACTTGTATACGGCCGAGGTAGACGTGGTCGCTGGAGGAAAGAGGAGGCGAAGCAGTAGTCGCACGCGCAGCACTTGTCACATCCGGTGCGACGACAACACTGTAGGCGACCTCCACCTCTGCCAGCGATGTCACTCGCACGAGCACCCGACCGATGACTGCAAGACCTTCGCCAGTCTCAGGTGCCCTCGATGCCTCCGGTGGGATCACTGGGAAGACTCTTGTTCCTTCATCAAGAGCGGTGCCAATCCTTGTGCCAAGTGTCAGAAGCGAGGTCACGGCCAGGACGTTCACGATGCAAATGACTTCGCGCAGAGGCGCGTCATCGTGGACACCTTGGGCTGGGAGAGCTTTGCTGAGTGGTTCTATGACGACGGTGCCTTCCGCAGTTGGTGGCAACTGAACGGTTGCGTCGGAGTTCCCCTGTATCGGTTATATCGACGCAAGGCTCAGTGGCGCACCGAGGTGGCACCCCTCAGTCAAGACGAGCTGAACAACAACGACATCTACAACTACATGACGAGGAGCAGCCGGATCTTGAACGACAATGACTCGGTCCTTGCTAAGACTATAACTCCTCCGGAGAAGCCACCCAGGAGAAATTATACCCTGGAGAGAGACGACAGCATTGATGAACTCATGAAGACCATTGCCAAGCCGAGAAAGCGGGTCGAGGAGCGGGAAGTAGAAGGGATGGAGAGCGACCGGTCAACGCCTGAACACTTAAAGAAGTACTCAGGCACCATGGACGACGACGACGAGGACGGCGACGGCGACGACGACGACGACAAGGAGAACAACATCAAAGAGCGTCGGAGAACCTTCTCCGACACTCTCAAGCTGCTGGATGCAGACATATTGGCAGAGCTGGACGTTAACTGATATGAGCTGACCTTAGAAAGTTTCCAAAATGAACTTGTCTTCCAGCTTGATGCAAGTTTCATCAGCAGTCGTGGACGCTTCATTATCATCTCGGCTATCATGACAAGGACTTTTTTTCCTTGGGCCATACTGGAAAAAAGTTGCTGACGACATGCGTGACAGCTTTCGAACGCAAATTTTTTGTCTAATGAATGATGAAGCGACGGTCACAACCTGCGAGTCTTTACTTAGCAAAAATTGCGCCAACTTTCGCACTCGTGGCAGCTTGTAGAAAGCAGTAAGAAGAAGATAAAAATAAGCTCAGGTTTTATCTGCTGTTCCATCGAGGCAACGTGGGACAGTTTGAGATAGGAAGGGATGCGGGACGGATACATGCGCACAGTATGGGCTAAACGTATATTTAAAAAACCGTCATCAACTGCAGCTAGATTAAGTCCATCCTTCTGTCTCTCCAGCGTCGTTTTCAAAGACTTTCCATGCTTCATTTCCTGTGACACATTGTATTTGACACACAAGTAGCTCAGGCGAAGCATTTCGTGTCATGGCCAAGGCCAAATAGAAAGTCTAGCCCAGAAACAATTTCGCAGGACTTAACTAATAATTTGTAAAGAGATTATCTCAGTGATCCGGAAAGTAGGCACATTCGCCCATTTGTGGAGAGTGGGAAAATTTCTCGGGAGTAATTAGGATCTTATCGGCAAAGAGTTTGGAAAACATTGGATTGAAATGTGGAAAGTAGTAGCAGCATCAGGACACTTTTTGCGCTCCAAAGGCCGTTCTAGCAGTTCTTGAAGGCCGAACATTTCTCTTCTCTTCTTCTGTGAAACCTGCATACTTCACAGCATGTCTTGAGCAGACGCAACATGATATAGCGTAAGTATCATTGTGCTTCTCTTATAGCATAACGTGAGTATGAAGAAAGTTAAAGTAACGAATGCAAACAGTCCTTGGTGAAAGGAATTTTTGCCAGAGGAAATCGCATGCACACAGTGAAGTGAAACCCTTTGAATTTCCGCTCCAAATTGGTCGTCGAGACACTGAGACAAATGATTGAGTACATAAGCTCAAATTGTGATTGCCCATTTCGATGACATGACACTCAACCTGCAGCAACCCCCAGACACCAAAAAGGCCTCATTTTTTCACTTTTTCCGGTAGCTTTTTAATGAAATTGGCCAATTTTTTGGGGCACTCCCCCTCCCCCTGGCGATGGGTGGGGTGGGTGCGGAGAATCCACCTCCGGATCCCCCCCTTGGCACGCCAAACCACCTCGTTCGGGTCGCCATTGCTGGAACCGCTAGGTTGTGTGAGAGCCAAGAAATGACGACGTAGTGATGGAATCGAGCCTCGTAACTTCGGGCCTCAGCCATTATCGAGTTCGACCCTTGAGCGTGAGCTTTGAGCACCATTGGAACGAAAGACGAAGGGACGGGAACAGATACACCCAAACGTGAGATTTTGCGTGCATTCGGTAAAAAGAGTTGATAAAAATAAACAAACAAAACGCCATAAGGGATGAGAAATTAATCATTTTGTCTTTTCGCCCTCTAAAAGGGTCGCTGTTCTTTTGAGCTCTCACGCGCCAAGATGAGCTGTGGCAAAGTTGCTTTTGGTGCTGGATCTTGACAATCAATGTCTGAACGATCAATGTCAGGCGCGGATTCCGCAAAAGAAGCTACCACTGCAGTGGATGCACCGCATTCTCCCCCGAGGAAATCACTCTAATCTCGTGCAGCACAGTAAACGTATCAACTTCACCAGCTACTTCTGGTTATGTATGCACTATAGGACAAGTTCTATGTATGTACTCTGGTTAGTAGGCTTGTCTACTCGTAAATACATTCGATTAAGTCAAGTCGTCCGTCACAAGAGTCAGACCTATGCAGTATAATATAATCATTAATCAACAGTATGAACTGAATTCGATATCCAAGTTTATCTTTCAGTGAGTCAGTCTTACACCAGAGGGCTGCACTCTCGTGGCATCTAAATTTTTGCGCCATCTAACGCCTTGTTAGGAAAACACCATTAGGACGCTGAACATCAGCTGACTGCAACAAATGGTAAACAAGACAGTCTTTTCAGCCAGTGAGACTTACGCAGGATGGCTTCTTCCAGCGCCGCAGTGCCGGCCATCAAAGCCGAGGACGTTCTGGGCAAGACCTGGGATAGGTGCATCTCGGACACCCTCATCAAGATGAGCGCCGGACTCGCTATAGGTAAATGACCTAAATTTCATTCTGACGATTGTCACCTCCTTTCTCTCCTCCCTACCCGTCGCAGGTGGCGTCTTCTCCTTGGCCCTGTTCAAGAGGCGCGCGTGGCCACTGTTCTTCGGCACTGGGTCCGGATTCGGAATGGGATACGCCAACTGCCAGCACGAGATGGGAGGGGCGTTTCAGCCGGCCGCCAACACAGTGCAAGAAAAGACCACTGACTAGGAAGTGCAAGAGCCACGCGCGTTCCTTACACTCAGAAGCTGTTGATGGCCATAGTCACTCATAGTGCTCATTTTTGAAATTTATTGGAAAAAAGTACAAGAAAAAGTTGGGCAACCGGATTCTAAAAACTTTATTCTTTCGAACAAGTAGTACACGGACAGGCAAACTTACAGTGGGCCACAACGATGTTCTATGGGGACAGAATATAGAATAGAAGTGGGAGCAAAAAATAGGTGCTGGATTTTTTTTTTTTTCGACTCTGACAATTTAAAATTTTTGACTGGCTGGGAGATCTATCCCAAAAAAGTCGACACTGTGACAAAAAATATCACGCGGGCAAAAGACACTAACAAATTCTCGGAAGACTAAGTCTTTTCATAAAGCAATGACTCTGGTTTCATAGCCGGGTCGATTAGGTTCTACTTCTTAAGTCGATTGTGTAAAAAACCTTCATTTCTTCATTGAGCTGGTCCGCATTCACGCGGAAGTACATGGAAGGGCTCGACTCCTCGATGTCCTCGGCGCTGTATCGAAGAGACAGTGTCTCCAACGAGTGGACCACGCGCAACCCTCGATGGATCAGAATCAGAGTGTACGGGAACGCAACTTCTTCGTCGCGCCCGGAACAGTGCCACGCCCAGTGCAAGATCCCTACGTCCTTGACGATCTTGAAGACGACGAAGAGGACGGAGCAACGTATGTGAATCATACGTTGCTCTCCGGACTTTCCTAGACTGAAGCTCCCGCCCATGCGATGCCCGATAATGTCGCTTACCACGAAAGAGTGGGTGGAGTCAAAGTGCCTGGCGATGTCCACTGACCTGGACGCAGTGACGCTGCATGTCTCTCCCGGGCAGACAAACGGTCGGCATGGGCAGCGGTGCGTCGCCGCCTGCCGCAGTGGCATTCGCCGCGCGCAGCCGTAAGGACATTCGATCTCCAGAAGGCCGAGAACGTCGTCACCGACGATGCGGTCGGCCACCAGACATCTCACGGTCCCCCGTGAATCCTTGCAGACCGGGCACAGGGCCGGCGGCTCCAGGCGCGCCAGGCACGCGTTGCAAGTGAGATGACCGCCTCCCATGCATTGGCGAATGGGCGGCAGACAGGTGACCCAGCAGACGGAGCACTCAATAAGGGACAACGTCCTTTTGACGATGTCGGACTGATCCATGATGACGTCGTACAAAGTCTTTCGGACGATGAAGCCTTGTCACACGTATTAGGCCTTACCGGTTGTTCCTCCATTCGGTAGAAGTTGCGTGACTAAAGGTTGGCTGACGCTATTTGATCTTGTGGACGATGCGTCGGGCTGATGGGTCAGGCCCGACTAAAGACCGGACGGATCTGGAGTGTCTGGCCGATGCGTCGTCTGTTCATTTCATTCATAGGGATCCGACGTAAGAGCCGAGTCCTTCAGACCATGTGAAATGACCATCAGGATGCCTTTTGGAGCAAATAAATCCAATGCTGAGGGTTATTCTCACAGTCTACCTAACTGAGGGACTCGGCTCAGGTCACAGGGTTCTGATGTCAGATTGGCCCGTGATATCCCATATCGCTTGTACCATGAAATTGGCTTCACTTCAGCATCAATACACTTTATTCAGTCAGTGAACCTTAAGTTGCACGAGCGCCTTTTTCAACGTTGATTGCAGCCAGAGATTTGCTAGTAGAACATCGCTGGTTGCAGCCTTGAACATTGTGCTGCCTTCGTTGCAGCAGCGTGCAACTTCTTTACTTTCAACTTGCAGCTTCATGCAATTCCGCTCGATGCATATGCAAAAGTACAGCGTCTATCTACTGTATTGTTCTTCCTGCCTGCTGCAGCTAGTTGCATTAGTGTTCGAGATTCGATTAATCTGGAGGACCAACTGAAGTTGATTATTTTACCTCCTTTTGACCAATTAATCGATTAATTTCAACTAAAATAAGACGTTCATATTTTGGCCCCAAGTACGTGTGTGTGTGTGTGTGTGTGTTCACAGCCGATACCATCCTTATAAACATCAAACGTCAAACAAATGTACACTTGTGTTTGAATCCCCGCATGTCAAAATATCCCAACGAGTGCAGAAGTGAGGCCACTCAAAATTTTGGCAAATGCCCACAGTTAGTTATCCCTTTAATTAACCTCATTCTGGAGCAGACAAGAAAAATTTGGAGACCAGTAAATGTACAGTCCTTGGTGTGTAAAGATTAGCTGTGGACATGACAACAACAAGCTAAAGGGAATTGCCCCTCAAAGCTTGTGTGGATATGTGACTAAGGATTTGCAGCAAATTCTCCTCCCTTTATACCCCATCCTCCCCTTCTACCTCATCTTCTTTGCAATCAGACGTGCACTCACCAGTAGGAATGACACAATTTTGATTGGTTTCCACCTCTCTAG
>JAAUXU010068157.1_pt1 | contig 40234 bp, 45 predicted proteins | sample 7278151 | NCBI WGS metagenome assembly JAAUXU01 (sample SAMN14350113, study PRJNA611818) | marine sediment metagenome | isolation source: surface marine sediment (1.8m) | place: French Polynesia: Moorea | collected 2018-08 | reverse complement strand
CTCACATCTTTCATGACTCACACTGTGTAGTGTGTCGTTCGTGACTTACAGTCGGTCCCTAAAACAGAATGAACAAGCTATCATAGATGTAGCGCCCTGCCATACCCGGTAGATGTGCCTACTACTTGCATAAAAAAAGGCAGTAGAATGCTTCATGTCAAGTTATACACATTTTTTCAGTGTCAGGAGTAACTCTTGAGTACAGTAGCACAGCCTGCAGCAAACAAGGCATAAGAATGCTGTTGCAAAAGTAGGGGCAGAGCACGAGAAGACAGTTGATACTTCATTGCATTGCCTTTGGCCGTTTTGACGTCTTGCAATGCTCAGGGTAACTTTCTGCACACGAAAGTAAACAGACCTCTGGATGTGTTATCAAGCTGAAAAAATGTGGTTTTCATACATAAAAACAGTTATGCAAAACATGTGCACGGCTTCTGTGATAGCTTGTTTGCAATTTTTGTTTGGTGGGCCAGTACTTTTGGGTCCGACTGTACGTATATGTTTGTACATACTGTATCAAAACTACGGTTGAAAAAATCCCTTCTCTTTGATAGCCTTCCCTTGGCTTTCGCGGCGCATTCGCAGCGGGCTCAGCCGTCTAGGAGAACAAGCCGCGGCTGAAGCTTTCTGCAAGAACCTCCGGTCTATCCTTCTGGAGCCTCCGGTGCTCGGGTGTGCCATCATGGGCCTGGATCCCGGTGTGCATTGACGATTGTGTAGCAGTTGTAATTAGTTAAAACTTCGATATTTTTGTACCTGAAGTATAATTATCATCATTTAGGCTTTCGCAATGGCTGCAAGGCTGCAATTATCTCTCCGACCGGCTCTCTTTTGTACACGGGCGTCTTCTATCCAAGGTTCAACGGTCAATCTCCTCTGTCACCAGAAGAACGCAGAGAATTTCTCAGGTGGAACAATGAGATGGACCGTGTCTCAAGTACCCATGAATATGATCCTTTTCAGACTAATAGAGACTCATGGTGTAAAGAAGATCGCCCTGGGGAACGGCACTGCGAGCCGCGAGACGGAAAGGATGCTGGTGGACTTGATCAAAAGTGACCAATTGCTCAACGGTGTCGAGTATGTCATCATCAGCGAGCAGGGCGTGTCCATCTACAGGTACGCAGAGTGTGTGTAACGTTATTATCAAGTACACTACTTCTACCACGTCACGTCCGCACGTAAACGGGCATGCTGTATGTTATCCAGTAGCGAGCACACATACAATCGACATACATCCGCAGTTGCAGCAAGGCTGCCCTGTTAGAGCACGGTGACCTGGACCCCTGCCTGATTGGCGCGGTGAGCATTGCCAAGAGGCTGCAGGACCCACTGGCCGAGTTGGTCAAGGTCGACCCCAAGAACATCGGCGTGGGCATGTACCAACATGATCTACCTCAGACAAAGCTTAAGAGAATAAGAGAAGAGGTCATCTCCGAATGCGTCAGTTTTGTGGGTAAGCTCACAATAAAATAGTACTCCTTTTGGGGGGATGCATACTGTGTGAGGCAAAAAAGGCACTTTGCCTCCTCCTCCACCCTCCCAATTGTAGTGGACGTCCCTTGTTCTTACCGACACTGGACTTTTTTTTCGACTCACACTGTGTGCATCCTACCTGGTGGGAAGCACCTCTACTGCTTTTACTTTCTAGGCGTGGACCTGAATTTTGCTCCTGAGCACATCTTGCGTCGCGTGGCCGGTCTTGGCGAGGTCAAGGCCAAAGCTATTGTGGAGCACCGCAACAAACACGGCAACTTTGTCAACAGGCAGCAGCTCAAGAAGGTCAAAGGCATTGGGGACAGCATCTTTAAGCAATGTGCAGGATTCGTGATCGTCCGACGAGATGGGTGAGCTGCCCTGGACTTGTAATGCCCTAGATTTGTAATTTAGAAGGTAATGAACTGATTCTGGCTTACTGTTTCATACCTCTCACTTTCAGAGACTTTCCCTCAGCAAAGTCCAAGGAGAAGCCAGATCCTTTGGATTCTCTTCTCATTCACCCAGAGTCATACGACTTGGCGCGGAAAATCATCACTAAAGAAAACTTCTCTGACACAGATATTGGACGGAATGACTTTCGCCTCCACTTCAAACGACTGCATCTAGATCAAGCCAAGTGCCATGGCCTTGCCTCAAAGCATGGAGCTGATGAGGCCGAAGTGACCATGATCATGGAGTCTCTTTCCCATGTTCCTGGTCAGGAAGACTTGAGGAACCGAAGAACGAACGGCGGTCCCATTTTTCGTCGTGACATCACTCGTTTCGAAGACTTGAAGCGTGGCGACGTGTTACGAGGCCGAGTACGTAACGTCGTGGACTTCGGAGCATTCGTGGACATCGGTCTGGGTGGCACCTCTGGTCTGATCCACAAGTCCAAGTATGGAACGATAAGTAGGCCCCTTGAGCCGGGAGACGGGGTCCGTGTGAAGGTCTTAGAGAAAAGCAAGTCCAATGGTCGTGGCGAGAGGATATCGCTTTCGCTGGAGGAAATCATGTGTTGAGAGCCCTAAGAAACATGCTGATTGATCCCCCCTTAAAGTGTACTTCATGTGCGTATGTATGCCGCAGATACATGAATGATACTACCTGTGTACTAGGGAAAAGTGTTACTTGAATGAGTTGGGGATTTTTTCCTCTACAATGTCTTCGTCATAATCGTCGTTTTCGGCTCCTTCAAAATTTAAGCCACTTTCAAATCGCTTCATGTCATCGTCTTCGCCTGCATGGAATATGGCAAGATCTCCTTCAACTTTGTCCATCGTGCTGGCTCCAATCTTAAATGCGTCACCTTCAACGACTGTGCCATCGAGCTGTTCCCTCTCTCCCATGTGGCCGTCTTCGTTTCGCTCTGTGTCGTCGTCTTTAATGAAACTGTTGTACGCAATGTTGTGACTTTCTTTTTCTCCAGCTTGTTCTATTGCAGTGCCGTGGCTGTCCACGTTATCGCCAGTGTCACTCGTGAACTCAGGAACTGTCCGGGAAGCACCTTCTTCGGAAGCAGGGGCGTTGGCGGTCCCGACAGGGTTTGGTTGCTCTTCCTCGCCTCTAGAACTGTCCTCAAGAGCGTTGGTCTTGTCGTCAAGATGCAATTGGTCGGCAGGAACGTCACCTATCCTGTTAGCCGAGAATGTCACCGTGAGGTCTTCGCCTGCTCGTGCCATTCTTAGAAGCAAGAAGTCTCCCTGGGCGAAAGCACCGGACTCCATCACCTCCACCTTTACTTTCTTTCTACTCAAGGTTGCTGCCAGCGTCTTTGGGGTGGCCAACGGCGGCGGAAACTCCGCAAAGCCACGTATCTCGGCGAGAGGTTGAAGCTCAAGGGACTCGCTCGTGCCACTGATTTTGTCCACGCTCCCCATGATTTGCGCCCCGTTGATCTTGCGATCGCCGTGGTGAGGATCTGGCTTGACGCTGGCTGAGACGTCAAACTCCCAGATTCCCGTCCGGGGTATCTTGAATCCGAACTGTTTGCCGGCGACTTTGACGAAAGCCAGACCCCCATAAGGATTTCTCTTGTCCGCCGTACCGGACATGTGTGACGTGCATTCTACTTCAGGATCTATGATGGGTGAAATGCATGTGGAATCATTTTGCCATGAGCTGCTGCGATCGCAGGTGATCTCCTTCTCAAGACGGTCAAGAGCCTCATCAGTCACACCTCTGACTTGCAGATTGCATTGCACGCCCTCCAAATAGGCTTCCAATGTTTTGTCGGCAATCGTTTGCAAGTCGTCGCCTACGGTGGAGTAACCACGGTCAGTTACAGTGTGCTTAATAGGGTGAGTGATATTTTTGGTTATTTTGGAAAATGCGTCTGCAATATTGGCCTTTCAGTGGGGCTGGCTGTAATATGCAACCCATATCAGCGACTCTTTTGACTCTCGTACAAGAGCTTCTTTCCCCACTTGGATACAGAGTGTGGCAGAATGAAACTTTGTACATATTGAAGACTTACCGTCACTGCTGCCAGCAAGATTAGCTACGACCAACTCCATGTGCTGGCTGTTCTTGAGGATAGCCCGGTGAAGGCTGGCTATCAAGAGGGTGATCTGCGTCAGGACTGCATCCAGATCAAAATTCACCTATTTCATTTATGCAATGGGATATTAGTCGCATGGTTACGTAGTGCTACCTCGACTTGGTCAACTCCGTCGGTCAGCACAAAACGTTGACCAAGTCGAGGCTTGTATACGATTGATGAAGTCCCCCTTTACCAACCCCACGCAATGTTGAAAAAAGATTTAGGTTGTTTCATATCCACTCATGGACATACATAAGAACACTGCATGAGAATCGCATACAGCAGACTGACCTCTTTACTCCCCCTTCTTCAACAGCTTCCTCAGCCATTCCGAATGATCTAGCCCTGCTCTCCTCCACCTGCTTTTGCCCTGACCACACCCTTTCTTCCCCTTTAGAGTACCCGTACTTATACTACTCGCAGTACGCGACAGCATCGAGTACTTTTCAATTCGACTTAGCACCTGCAACAGGTAAAAATGCCCCAAAACTAAGAAGTTCAGTAATGGGACAATTGCGGCAATTGAAGGATCTGGAGATGACGCAATGTTTGAAATATGTACCATAGACCTCCGATATAATAAACTCCGATGCAGTACATTGCCCCGGGGAGGGTAAAGATTTTCGTGACAACCGACTTTTTTACTGCATAAAAGCAGTAAAAAGTTCTCTAAAGTAAATTTTCCAAAAGTTTCCGACTTTGACATAGTGAAGATTTTTCCCTGGGGTTCACAGCTATAAGATTTGAATTTCAATGCCACTTCATGCACTTTGCCAGGCTGATTCAGTTCATCTCCTCTTCAGAACAAAGGCCTCTCATGAAGTAAAACTCAAAAAAGTGTCTCAGCATGGGAGAGGTTCGTAAGTTCTAATCCTTGTCCCTGTTCTAATCCTTAGGTGCTATATACCGATGCAGGGTACCGACATAAGATCCGACGATATTGAATATCGCCAGTCGGTATTGGCCTAGGTCAGTATCAGGTAATATCCCACCCGCGGTGTTATCGTCAAAGTCAGTATTATTGTCAACTCCGTATACTATCACTTGCTCGTTGTTCCCAAGATCATTTTCTTCAACAAAAATCTGACATTACTGAATATGAAAACAGTTGTACCCCGCTTGATGAGTAAGATTTTACAAAGTACCGACTTTTATCAGGTACCGACTGGCGATAATTATAGTGATACCGACTATTGCCGAGTTCTTCTGAAATAGCGACTACCGACTTTGGGCCTTGATATCGCATCGACCTAGATCGTACCGACCTAGGATTTTAAATATCGCACACTCTTACTTAAAACCTGTAACTATCGATTGACACCACTGTTTGCTACTTTCGGCGTCAACTCGGAGTGATTTCTGTACCGATTCCTGGTCTGAACGTATAATTTCATGCTGAGCAATACCACCCCTCCCTCCCAACACATCTGCAAAAACACTCACTGCATGTTAGACGACGCCCTGACTGCCAACTTCTGCAGGGACGATCAGGGCAGCACCAGCGCCGTGGGCAAAGACGTCATCTTTTATGGTTATTTTGGAGCCATTAGTATTTACTCCCCCCTGCACTTTCTGGTTGGTCAGCGATCAAAACAGGCAAGAGACTCTTGAACGCACGGTAAGTTTACTTGTCAGTGCGCATCATGACCTGAATGCTACGGGCAAAGATGCGGAAGTATGCGACAAATGGTTCAGCGCTCGTACCTCTTGCAAGAGGAGCAACAGCGAGATGTGGAAGGGGCAGCGCAAGAGCGAGAGACCCGAGAGAGTCAGAAGTTGCAAGAAAGAGAGCGCTGAATCGTACTTTACCTCTTCGCCCTAACACATTGATCTCACGAACTCGTTAAGCACTTAATCAGTTATTAACAAACGAAGCCAAAATGATGACCAATAATCAATTGAGCTCATGTTAGGTTAGCTGGTCAATCTGGGCAGAATTCCCTACGCAGTTCTGCAGGATTTCTGCGCAAATATCAAAAATGTTTCTGCTCAAGCATCAAAAATGGGAGAAAAGGCCTCGGAATAAAGTTGACCAGGTTGAGGTCTCACAAGACCCCAAAGTTGGCTTCTTTGATCGGTGTACACTATAAAGTTGACGAAGTCGAGTTTTGTTGACAACTCCGGGGGTTGCAAAGCACCTTTTGTACCGCGAATTAAAAGGGTCATAGAGTCATTCGCATTGAGCATGGATGATTCTTGATGGTCTAATCCCGCCTACCCCGGATCTTTACTATCACCAAGTTTAAAGTCTAACGGACTTGGAACATATTTTCACCTTTCCTGCATCGCCAACGCCCTCGTCCAGCGCCTTCCGGTCCGCTATATAGTTCGCTTGCGCCTTTGCCAACCGCTTGACATCGAGCGCCGTGAGCCTGGGGTCGACGTCGTGGAAGCAGTCTACGCCGATCGGGCAGAACGGGGCCTTCACGAGGCCAGCCACGAATGGAGGGTATTGCACTTCAGACTGGTGGAGAAGCACAGGATTGTTTTAAATACTTACTAGGCTAGGTCGAAAAAGGGTCAATTTCGGAAATTCACTGGTGGGGTCTGTTTTTTTTTTTTTTTACCTGAGGACGAATGATGAAGATGTAGTCAAACAGTTTTTAAGGAGAGTTGCATTTACCTCTGCCCAACTTGATTTGAAATTTATGTAGTAAGCTACTGTAGTAAATTTGCTGTGAAAGTAGATTTCAGCTCCGAAGCTGTCCAACTGGGTGAAAATCACACACCAAAATGCTGACATGCTCCAGTTTGTCAGAAAAATATTTTTACAGCAGGTCGTGAAAAAATGACAACTTATTTTACAATATTATGCAACTTTAAATGCATTTGCGCACAGATAGAACTCATTTTTTCAATTTTCATTTGACTACAAAGTCTTCATATGATATGCAGACATAAATTTCCTACTCCCGAGTAAAAAAAGACTACGGTATTGCCGCATAACGCGTTAAACCGTCGCGTTTTGACGGGGCGGTGTCCCAGTCAGCCAATTCAGCCCTCAGAGGAGGCCGCCATGCGTCCATGGCTCTGCTGTCCCTAGGTTTACAGCTTCTTTGCGCTGTGCCCTACCAGTACGAGTCTGGACTTCATGTAATACACGTATCTTTTACCTTGTCTGCGGCCGCCACGCTGTTGAAGAGCACCTCCAAGTGCTTCAGGTCCTTTTTGCTCACCTTGCCGGCCGCTTTAAGCTGCTTGGTGATGCTTTCTGCCATCCTACCTAACAACTGAGTAAACGGAGGCGGCCCGTTATTTTGTGGGAATCACGCAACCTCATGGTACATGTTGATGTTCTCTGGTCACTACACACTGCACGTACGTAGTCTACTTCAAAGCCCTAGACATCGCGTTCAACAGGTCGCATAGATTGGCTTTCACCTGGATTGCCGCCTTCGTGTTGGGGTCCAAAGTCTCCTGCAATCTGTTGTCGACGTGCTCGCTGATCAGCCGCATGATGTTGTCGAGGAACTGACTGTCGGAGCTGAGGTGCTTACCGTCCGCGACCACATCGCCTCCCGTCGAGGGCTTGTCCGGGTTGATTCGACGCATCAGTGACAGCAAGTGGTTGAAATTGGGGCTCTCCGGATCATGGTGACTGAAATGAGAAGTGATTTCTTCTATCGGCACCTAAAGACACTTTCCCGGTCCTTGGTATGTTAACCCTATGAATTCCTGGACGTGTCCGTGATCCACCGTAGGGCTGAACGCTCCATAGGTTCCCGTCACTACTTGAGAGTTGGCGTTCGCCTTGATGGAAATGCTCGGCTGAGGGAAAAGAGAAGGCTTTGAGGGGTAACGTGTTCAACAATCTGCACAACACTGCTTTTTGAACCGTACACACCCCTTCAGCGAGCTATTGTTACGTGGGTTTCACTAAATTAATAAGTTTTTTATCGCTCTGGTCCATTGTTGACTGGAAGGGGCGGAAGAACTTGATCCCTTAAAGCCTTTCTTGGAGCTCCCTCACCTCACCTCAGTGTCTTTCGCTACCGTACCGGGCGTACGGATGTCACTGAAGCAGTTATTCTTAGTAAAATGTTTATTGGATGGTTAATCTGTCTTTCATTAACTTACAGCAGTGCAAACAATGCGACACACGTGTCATCGCATTGGTATTTTTGCAAACTGCAACAGTCGCCCAAAGATAACGTGCTTGACGGAATTCCGCACACCCGGTACAAAACACAAGTTTTGCAAATGCGTTTTCATTTTTAAACCATTCTTCGCAGAAGGGGCTGGGATTTGCCACCTCCTTAAGGTGTAACCCCCCAAACCATGCCACGGCAAGCTTGGCCACGAGCAGTATAGCCGAAGAACAGCATCTGCTTCTATTGATAAGTTTTACTTAATAAAACCATTGCTGGTGGGAGGAAGAGAGTGTTTTGACTCCACATAACCCCCCATCAGATCCCCTTAGCCTCGACCTATGGAAATTTCATTCGGCCTCGTAGCAGATGTGGTCCGAACAAACAACGCTCTCAGTAAGGCGCAAAATCCCAAGACTCACGTCCATTGGATGCTCAGAGTGATCCATCAAAGTGTGCATGTAGGCATGAGAATGATTCTCCTGGTGCTTGGATTTGTTGGACGGCTTCTCCCCCTTCTGGCTCCTTCTACTGCCCAACACAAGCTTGCGGTGCCCAAAACTTTTGGGGTTACGTCGTGTTGATGATGGTTTTTCGATGAAAGCCTCCTGTTCAGACTTGTGGTTGATGAAGAATCTGTTATTTTGCTGGTCCAGACGGCCCATAAGTTGTGCTCTGTCCGGTCTGAGCTCATGGTCTTCTTTGACCAGGCTTCTCTGGAAGCCATGTCGAGCCTGGGCAAAGACGCCGACCTCATCAGATGCTCTTAGACGTGTTTTTTCCCTCCCTAGTAGAGATCCACGTTCACTACCTAGTTCATGTAGGATATACGCAATTAATTGTCGTTTCTAATGCTTTCTTTCGTCTCAAAGCTCACTGTCGGGAAAGATTACGTCAGCCTCCACCAGTCGTCTCTCTCGGATCTGGTTCCCAATGAAATCTTCCCTCAGACCCAAGGGTTGGCTCTCAAAGATCCAGAAGGGTCGAAGCAAAGGACGCCGAGGACCTGGGTCTCCTTCCCCTCTTGGCTGCTGATAGAGGCCCTGATAGTGTTTGCTGCCTTCGGCACTTTGCCATAGCAGCAGCAATAAGTGGAGGCTCACTTGCTGCCGCCGCTTACTGACGCCTATGCCGCAGGTGACCTTCATTGGCAGGATTTTGTCCACCTAATACTGACCGTCATCGTGCCTTTGTCCACATCCGCTTGGCCGGGGAGTGCGCTTACTCGGTGAGACTTTTCGTCATACAAGGCAGTCGTAACGTGACCAATTCTCGGATAGTTGAGAAGAAGAAACTAGCCAAGCCCGCTGTGTGAGTCAGAAAGAATGCACTTCGTCACACATCTTTAGCTCTGTCCGTCTCTCAGTCATTCCCATTGTACTCCGTCACCCCTGTGGCCACGTTGGAAGCCTCGTCCGCCCCACCGGACGATCTTCTCGACTCACACTGTCTCCACTCCCGAACGACCAGGTACTGCAGTACTGTGTTGACCTCGTTGTCGTGAGGCAGTGAAAACTGCCTTGGCGAGCTGTTAATCATTGTTAAACACAGCCGAGACAAGAAACCCTGTGTTCTTGATCTGTAGAGCAAGAGCGAGGGAGAGAGGCAGCTCGAAGAGAGAGAAATCAGTATGAATGCCTCGTAAGACTAAAGACTCGGTCAAACTGACGACTCAGATCAGCACTCTTGTTGGTAAAATGTGCCTGTCGAACACCTCGACGCTCCGGAAGGTTTGGATTCTCAAGAGAAGTTCTTGAAGAAGATCATGGAGAGAAAATTGGACCAGTTCCGTCAAAATCTCATGCTCAATGTGGAGGCTGCTTTCTTTCCTACTTTTCCTTCATTTACTTCTTTTACTGGTGTTGCTTGAAAGCCGAAGAAACGAAGCGTTTGAAGCAGCCGCTGTCGTGCATGCGTGTATCTGTCCGCGCAGAGACCTAAATTCTTGGGCCAAAATCCGTCTTGATGTGCCGGCTGCGCCGTACAGTAAAGTCTCGATTTAACGATACTTTCGCTGCTTACTAACTGTTGCGCAAAGAACTACATTAGTGTCGATTTGACGTTGCGGATGAATCAAAGTGGATGTGAGATTTACGGTTCTTGTCGCTTCTGAGCTCATTTAAGCTAGCCAGGTAATAACAGCTGTTTAGGCAAGTGCTTAAAAGCTTGTGAGTCCGTCCCAGACCCCCGGGGCAGACTTCATTCAATAGTTTACTTTTCTATAGCAGACTAGTACCACATATTCTACAGTTTTCTGCCATACCATCTGTGAAGATTTTGCACAAGTTCAGCAACATCGCCGTGGGCCTTGTGAGCCTGTGACGATAGCATCGATCGTGCAAATTCGCATCTTTTCTTCCGAAATCTTACAAGGCAGTCATCTATGATTCTGATTTAGACTCCCTTCGTCACTGGTTTTTTCGCCGACAGGAGCAAATATCGATTCATGTAGGCATGAGAGCTGGAAAGTTGATTCATAGAGGAGTAGGGTTTTGCACTATATAAAAGTGTTTGAAAAGGGGAAGCTCACGTATATGACAAGAATGTAGATGAGGACGGTGAAGATATCAGGGTACTGAAGCAGTGAAAAAGTTCCTGCTCACGGTACGACTTATTTACTCAAGTTATTACGCCGCATGTAAATTTTGTTATGTTATGCAGTACTTACACGTATGCTTGTGTATCTTTGTTCAGCCCTGTGAACGCCTCTGTATAACAACGTGTCTCAATAGAATGACAGGGTTGCCACAGACAAGGAAACTGGGGCGCTAAATCGAGACCCCACTGCAACGCAATACTGTAGGAGTAGGCGTCGTTGTGACTGAGAGGGTGTGGCACAGGGGAGGAAAGGAAGACTTAATTCCATGTACTGTGGGCGTGCGAGCGTTGCATGTGTGTAGATGGCCAGAAAGCATCTCATGCACATGTTGAACAATGCATTTGAACATCGATCAAACTCGGCCAAATGCGGAAGCGATGTTGAAAAGTGCACACAACTGATAAGTTGAAGCCGCCACACGTTTGAGGAAATCCACAGCAGTGAATCGCATGCACTTGGACAAGAACCGTAGCAAGGGTCCAGCAACAGAAAAGTCATTCTTCTTTCTTTGCCGTGCTTGGACTGCCTGACTACGAACGTCGATCTGTGGGGCAGCGGCAGCAGCGGCAGCAGTGCTAGAGTGTTTTCCTGGAAAGTCGTCCGCCAGAGCTGCATTTGGAGTTATCATGAAGAGCGGAAACAAAATTGCGCAACAAAGTCTGTGATCCCTGCCTTTCAATTAGAGCAACTTTCGAGGTAAGTGCATGCAGTACAGAGAACTTATTTTCTTGCCCGCTCGCACATGAAAAATTCAAGACCAAATTTAGCTCTGGCCATGCATGACGATTCCTAGACGCTTACCTCAGGAGGCGGGAGGGGGGATTACCCTTTTTATGGGGGAATTTGTGCATATCACCCAGAAACAACTCCCATTCTCTGTGTACTCACTACATGCAGCACCTGTGCTGACGTTTCCGTTTATTGCAATTTGACCGGTGCTTCCTCAGTTTTCTGCTTCTCTTACCTGTTTGTGAGTGCAAATGTCTGTTTGTGTACTTTCCATTTATCTGACGGTTTTTCAGACTGCGAGGACAGGAGGTGAGAGACTTTCTGCCACACAAAGTCGATTTTTTTTCTTAGTTAAGCACGCGCTGGGGCCGTCGAGAAAGGCATGTTTCTGTCGTGCCAGAAGCATCCCGGTACCGAGCTCGTCGTAATGGCAGTTTTTTTTGCTGGGCCTCGTTAAAGGCCTCCGTAGAGCGACGCCGTTGGGCCGATTAACAGGGCCGATTAATTGCTACTAATTAATAATCTAGAAGTGTTATTTCTCCATTTTGTAGAGCCTTAATTCATTCGTGTCACTCCGCTGTGGACTCTTGGTGGATGAGGTCCTCGAAGTACTTCCCGCCCATGCTGACAATCCTCAGGGGTCTTGACGCATGATCGAATTGATGACGCGTTGCAGCGGCTGGCCACTAGGTTCAGTTTTAATGACGGTCATGCTGTTGCAGCAGTTGACTTATCATGACGAACAGCTGAGGGGACACAAAGGTTTCATAGAATGGCAGAAAAAGCAAATTACCTTAGATTACCCAATATCACTAAGAGACGCCCTCTTCCCTTCCCCCTCTGTCCCGACGGTTCTAAAAATAACAATAATGGTCTCATACAAGCCCCACCCCCGTCCAAAAGCTATATGTTCTGGTAAAGGCCTATGGGCATTTATAAAGTAATTTGCGGCAATTACAATAGCCAGTCGAGACAATAAACCTCACGGCGGGTGACGCCACTGATGATCAAAACTGTGCACTGCGTTGCTTGACGTCACTGGCTGGTGCACGGCGTCCGCCGGGTGGACGGTATCAAGCGTTGTCAGATCTTGAGAGGAGGCGGGCAGGGGGAGTGTTTGTCATTGACATTTTGCCAATTTTTTTCTCTTTCTGCGGGAAATCATAAAGAAATGAAGCAGAGCAACATCAAAATCGACTTCGTTTTTGTCGATGCTCAGACGTTTAAAGCTAATGCGTGGGACGTCACTATGACATCTCTCGCTTTATGGACGTGAAGCTTTGACCGTGATGCGATTTATGCTTGTTACTGCGTACAGCCATTCCTCACTTTGAGAGAAAAGTGCTCCGGGAATTGCGTTCTTTGAGTGAAAATTCGTTATTCGAGATCTGCGTATACCTCTTAGAAATTGCTCCGGAGAAGAAAATGTAGCCCTAGATGAGACTTTTTAGTCACTAAATAGGAATCTCATAGCTGGCAACAAGGGAGGGGCATTTGGATAGAAAAAGCACGTTCAGCTGATGCGATTTGGCCAGACTACAGAAGCTATCTTTAAAATCCGGCCAGATCTTCGGTTTATTTAGCAAAAATTCAGACAGATAGAGAATACATTGAAAATTTTTGGCGGCGAGACAGTTTCTAATTCGACATATTTCCTGATGTGGCTGGAAAAAAAGGTTCGTTAGGTGAAAATTCTGGTTGTTACCCGAAGAAAGGTATCAAAAAGTGGTTGCTCGTTAAGTGAAAATTCAGCGAAAGCCGCTGAACGAGGAATGCCTGCAATAGAAATGGATCAGTAAACCCTGAGATACGAGGGGCGTCAAACTTTTATAAAATGTCACTACTTTTTGCATTATGCGACAATCTACAATTGTGAGTTTCTTGCGGCAATATCTTCGCTCTGCAAAAAAGCTTTTGTTTTCTTCATGCCAGCCGATTCTTAACACCAGATCTCCATTCACTCTCCTCCACTCGTGAAACAGTTCAGTGATAGAATATGTTTAAGTCTTTATGGAAGATGAATCTTGCTCTTTTGTACCATAAAGTCATTGCCTTCTACGACAAACTAACTGAACAAGAGTCCACCTGTTCGCAGGACACATTCGTTTCATTCTTGGTCACGACGGAAGATGTCGAAAATGATCCTTCGGCCTCACAACGCTAAAGGCAAGGCCTCGATCACCTTTGATGGCGACAGCAGCAACGACTCAGCGGTGACCCCGAGATTCTTCTTTGGCCTCTGCCCAGTCAGCCTGAAGAACGAGGACCTGAAGGCCTGCTCGGGCTGCCTGTGCGTGTGTTACGCGGACAAAGAACAGCAAAAACGAGACTGGCGAAAACACAAAGTTCTGTGCAAAGCTCTCAGGCCTCTGGGTAGGTGTGTCTTCTCGGCATGTACGTAAACAACCCAAAAATCTAGGTTTAGCGATATTTCCTGGACTTTTGTCTCTGTCAACGCAGTACTCGATTTAACGATAGCTTTTTAAGGCGACGAATCATATCGTTAAATCGAGAATCGACTGTACTCCGCATGTATTGCACACATTCGAGTGTACGCATAATGGACCAATAGTGATTCCCCCTTACTTACTTATGCTTTCTGACGGGACTGTGCCCATGAGAGGATCTGAAAGAAGAGATTCAAAATCCAGCAAAAGGAGCTTTGTAATTTTGACCAAAGTCAAGGAAGTCATGGCCCCTCAATGTTGTCGATCGTCATTTTTCTCAACATTTTACAATTTATTTTGGGCCTCTGCCTATTTTTTATCCTTGAATAGACTAGAAATAGTGACGTAGCAAGGCAGGACTGAAGGTCTTCAGAGCGGATATTTCATGGCGAGATAACAACAAATGTGTTTTATAGGCCAATCTGTAATGATACTCCAGTAATTTTGAGGTGACTTTGTTGAATGGCTTTGTCATCCCTGAATTACAAAATTCCTTTTGCCCATGAAAATTTTGAATGTCTCTCTTTAAATGAGCCCAGTTAGTGTTTCTTGGTCTTCCCAGAAGTAAGCATCAAGTGACGTGGAGTTAGTCCACTCTGTCTGCACATTCGTAAGAACCTTGCTCAATTGCTTCTTGCGACTGTACAGCAGAGTCTCGATATGGTTCACCTCTGGTCAGCAGGGAAGAAGTTAAAATCTCTTAGAGTATCACGAGGTTCTCTAAAGCACGCTCTAGAGACGAATTAGAGTGTCCGGGGAGTGAGACTGAGTCAGAAATTGACTTCTAACTAATTGGGGTGATACTGAAACTGCGAATACTAGAGAAACTATTATTATAATCTCGTCAGCTCATACACAACAAGCAAATGACATGACTATTTAAACTGCACCAAGTTCTCATGTTCGGAGGACGTCAACTTTTTTCGTTCAGTGTGAGGCCTTTCGTCGAGGGCTTCGACTTTGACGAGACAAAAAACTGACGACACCTTCTGCCGTTTGAGATGCTTCATAACCATTGGTCAGGGCTCCCAGGAATCGACTGAAGTTCGCCATATCGAGCGTTGCCACTTTTAGCAGTGCCCCATATCAAAGTGTGACTTTTGCAGTAACGAAATCGGTTTACGCAGAAATGTTCACATTATCTTGTACACACTATACAAAGAGTCTTCCACATCTCCTTTTCCAGTTCAGAAGGAGAATGGCAGCCTTCTCCACCCGTTATCAGGCCGTCCCCAGGCGTCGATGGAAATCCAGCAGATTCTGGTGACTTCCCTGGGACGTCAGCTCAATCAGTTCGAAATAGACCTTCTGATGTATCCGCGGCTCTGCTCGCTGTGTCTCAAGGGAGATCAAGTAAGCATTTTACTGTGAGTTCTCGTCTTGAGTCACTTGTCCCCTCATGTCCCCAGTGATCCAGAGCTCTATGGTGAACTGTCCTGAGTGCCGCTGCGTGGCCTACTGCGGCCTGGCCCATCTCGAGGAGGACCAGGTGAAGCACGAGAAAAGCTGCAAGCTGCTTAAAATTTGCCAAGAGGACTACGTGGTGCAGGTGGAGGCAGCCCAGAAGTCAACGCAAGTCAAGCTGAAGAATTTCGCACCCGTCTTCAGGTAATTTTGCAGCAATCACTATGCGCCCCCTTTGGTGTAAGAAGGAGGGAACTTCATGGATTTGGCAACCTCTGATGGACTCGACCCTGACATGAACGCAGCCTTTCAGCGATATGCAACTGTGTGCGAAATACAGGGCGGGGGCCTTTCTACATTGCAGTACAGCAAGCCTCTATTTAACGACATCTTGCGCCAAACCCAACCCTACCGTCAAGAAAATATTTGTCATCAAAGACTCATGCAGGAGTCGTCTTTGCTTTGTACCGTAAGTGCAGGGGAGCTGGGATAAATGGGATTTTTCTTGGGATTGAATTATTTTTATTATTGAGCTAAGGTTATAAAGGATGCGGTTTTACCGAAACTTTGATGTGCAGGACTGTTTATACGTAAGAGAGGGCTATTTTTGCTGAACTGGTTAAATTTAAAGCAACAAAATGTAGTCACAATGAGTGTGCAACTCATTGTGCGACGGAAAAATCTGTGCTACATGTATAAAGGACACTCGGAAGCAGAATCTCTAGCTTGTCAGTGTGACGTTGAACAAGTGTTTGGTCGACTGCCTCCAACCAAAAGACAAACAGAGATTCTTTTACTTTGAATAAACTCCGTGGCAAAAATGCATGGCAAATCTTTCTTGATGCAAAGATATTGTTAATCCACACCGTGTTGGTTCCTCAGGGTCCCGACTTAGCATAAATTTCACATTTTGACCTCGTCGAGGGTGTCTCATTCATGCAGGGCCCACTGTGATCCAGGTAGAGGGAGGTCTAGAGGTCTTTGCTATCGCTGTGTACTTGTAGCTGCTGCAGTGGATGTACAATTTCGACTACGTAGTACATAACGGATGCGATTGGTTTCGCTCTATGGATGTGCTACATAAGCACGTTCGAGTAGAGAGGGGACAGGCTGGGGAAGAGCCCAAAATACTTGTAAGAGGTTTGGAAGGCCTCCGGGGACCTGCCTCAGTTGAGCATGTTTTCAAGCACTTAAGCTGACTGACTCATGAGTCTCAATTGGATGGCGGACTTGGCGGCATAGGGTGGACTATTTGCTCTTCATCAAGATTCCAGCTAGCTGAAAAGGGGTTAGGTTTAAATTGTCACTGTACGCACAAGTATACATACTGTACATGACTTTTCTTCTCCATCTTGTCCTCTGCTTCTTCAACGGCAGCTCTGACGGAGTCTACTGAGTTATGAGCTTATTTGTTGGACTCCCCGTCCAAAGCGCCCCAGATACCGAAGCCGAGAGATCGACCAAGCTGTACTTCATGGGTCCCAATGACCAGTTCAAGGCCAAGAATCAACTGACTGAAGCTAAAGAAATCGCATTCTGCACGTACAAAGCTTCGTCCTACAAGCGCTTCAACACCAGCAAAGCAAGCCGCTATCAGATCCACGCGGACAATGACCATGGATGAAAGGGTCCATTTTCCCCAATTCCTGCGGTCGCACGAATTTCACGGCCGATTGGCAGTTCCGACCTCCTCTGTCCTAAAAGCAGGATGTAGCAGTGACTCCGCCAGGGCGCAGTTGTCCTCGTACGTGCTTCAGTATGTGTCCGACCTCTTCCGAACGTACAGTACTGGGTGTAACACAATTGATTACATTGTCCCCAGGAATCAAATACCAGGTGCGTCTGAATTATTCCATACTGTAAATGAACATGTAGATCCACTACTAAAACAGATTATGCGCTAATGTCATGGTTTCAACTGAAAGCAAGTTTGGAGGGCTACCCGGGCTAGGACACAGTTTGGAGTCAAAACACTCTGTGGTGTCAAATGACTCACAACAAGTGACCGAGACAGCATTCAAAATGCCACTTTTTTGAGCAGGAAATCCTTTTGGGGGGAGGTTGCAATAAAGTGAACATCGCAACTCCCGAAATGGAACAGTTGCCTGCTTTAAGATGTTTTTTAAATAATACTCTCAATTCTCGATTTTAGCGTGTTCCAAATTAACGACAGTTATTGAGTTAACCGTACTTCGCCACTTTGGCTTTCAGGACAAACATAGTAATGGATTTGACGACACTTTTCAGCGTGACAAACCATTTCGTAGAATCGAGAATGTAGTATCTAGCGTGACTTACTTCAGTGCGTTTCTATTAGTGAATTTTGGAATTTTCACTTTCACGCCAATTGTTTGTCATCCCAGCACGTGCATGCACTTGCTGTGAGGAGAGCTGTCTTGGAGCTATTTTCTAGTGCTTTGAAAAGGCATGCAAGTCTGTATTTTTAAAAGCAAAACTTCACACGAGTTCAGTCTAGAGCCTCTACATTGTGCCCATGCTAGTTTTGAAGCTGCCGTCCTGCTACTAGATCCACATGAATAGGCGAGCATCGATTATAGGCTAATTCAAGCGCACCTGGTGTATGTTCTGTGCTCTCCAAATCAGGGTTGCCATAATGTTGGTCATACGCTTTGGTGCAAGTCTCACATGTGCTCCCCACTTGCTCTGGTCCCGCCCCTCAAAGTGAGGGTTACCCAAATCAAGGATCATTTTGGGTGCCTCACCAATTGCAGACGCAACGATTGATTAGAAAGGCAGGAAGTATGCAAAAGCGTGACGTGTTGGGGAATTCAATTCTGTCTCACCCTGTACAGGACGTGTACGCTCTTCTATGATTCAGCCGACTGAAGTTGTACGACCACGTCCGCAGGCGGGGTCCACGCTGGCCTCCCTCCCCAAGAGGGAGTCGTTGTTGCGCGGCGATTAGATACAAACTTCGGGGGAAAAAGAGGAAATTTTGCGAGACAAAAGTTTCTTTTGGCACAGCGGTCATGCGTCAAAGTCCTCAACTTTCTTTTTCCTCTTCTTCATCATCGCATGGTGGAGGAAAACAACTGGTGGTCGAACAAATTTAGACTGGCTGTTATTCTCGACTTCGGGGAAGTCGTCCCGTGCCCACTCTAACGTGCGCCGTCAGATTTGAGCAATGTGAATTAGACTCCAGAATTATGTTCCAACGGTGTTTCTGCTCGCCTTTTTCTGTCAGATCCTGATCGCTTTGCACGAAACCGCGCCAAAAAATAGGCTGGCGGCCGCACCGTTGTCAGAGGCGTTGTGTAAGAAACTGTAGAAAGACGACGACTGCGACGTATTTGATATTCATTGCCTTTCACTCTTCCACTTCCCGTCAACAGTTTGAAAGAGGAAGTGGAGAAAACAGCCGCAAATCCTTGGAACTGCAGTAAAAAAGTGTTCAATTCACGTATTTTTCCTCCCCCCTCAAAAAAGGTCCCACGCCGCTTTGCCGAAGGACATTGACGTTGCGTTAAGGCCCGATCTGGAAGCCAACTTGGAGAAGCCTCGCGAGGTGACGCCGAAGCTCTTTGAATGCCACCTCAGACATCTGTCTTTCAGGTGAAAATGTATTCCAGCTACTTATATAAACCCTTTCTCCTCTGCTAATGTTCCCGTGCAAATTGTCCCTTTCTACGTGGGTTGCAAGGAGGCTGAGGCTCTCCTGTAGGAATAGGTGTGCAGGGGAGGGTAGGGTAGGGGGCTGAGCACATATAAAGGGTGCGTCAGAGAAAACTGTATCACTTGGCGTCGGCACCAGCATCAAGGAGGACTTCAGCGTGGCTGCCAACGTCTTTGCGGAAGACTGGATGGAGTTGGGGTCGAAGGAATCATTGTCCTGGCGAGGAAATCTCACTAGCGCAACATTGGTCACACTCGTTTTGGTTCTTGAAGCAGTTTCCATCCGAGACAATTTAGCTGACGGACCCTGTACACACCTAAACCGCAGCAACCCCAGGGAAGTCCTGCTTTAACCCCCTCCCTCTTGAGAACCCTCTTGCTACCTTGATCCGGCAAGCGAGATTGGCATGGCTCGTGGTTGTAAAAGAAGTTATTTATCCTCATTTAACAATGCCTTTTTCAAGGGGGCAGAAGGGAGAGAGACAGGGTAAACTGCCTGTGCTGTATTTCGTAGCCCCTCCAACAGCAATCCTTTAAGACAGACCCCACCCTTTTGGTGACCCCTATCAGTGTTAAAAAAATGTAGCCTTTGATGAGTCCGTCCATTTGCACGCAAGGTTTTAAGGGGTAACTAACTAACTACGTGTGACAGCCACATTCGCATCATTCCCTACCTGTCCAGCCAGGTCTTCTCTGCTGACAGAAGGCTTGGATATTTATTATTGAAGCTCTGCAGCTGTCAGGGGGAAGAAGTCTTCCGTGAACCGCAGCGATGGCTGAAAATAGGTGGCGTCAGCTTCTCTCACACCAACGAGACCAAGATATGGTCCTGAAAGTCGCATCCTCGTTGGTCGTGGACACATGTTGAACCTGGTCAGCAGTTGCCACGGACGTTGTCTCCAACGACTCCTTCCGTTACCTTTCTCATTCGATCAAGACTTACGAATCATTCATGCTTTTGCTAATGTGGATATCAGTCTCTCCATAACTTATGAAGAGGTTGATGGGATAGGCTTTTCGACGAAAGAAAGCTGGCTCAACAATATTTAATAGGGGCAGCAGGCACCACCTCTTTATGATTGTATAGTGGTACTTTTTCTTCTCTGACTCTGGAAAATCCGGAGGCCTTGAAGGCAACATGGTCGCCACAGTCTACCCCAAACCTTGCCCTAAACCCCATTGCTACTGTGCTTTCTCTGAGCTTTCTCTGTGCACGCTTCTAAATGCAACCAAAACTGCCTCTGTTCATGCGTGATGCATCCTTTCACAATGCTTCACTCACACGTGGTACAAGGGCTCGCAGAACATGACGATGTCCACAGGTCAGCAAACAGCGTTTTGCCACTGCCAAACAACAACTTGAGTGCCAACTTGTCATCCTCATGTGGACTAATTGTTGTGTGTGTTTTTTAACTTACTAATGGACACTCACGCTGTGCACACTCAATCACTGCAATGATTCAACTGAAATTTCGGCTATCCATGGTCTTACTATGCCAAATGCTTCCCCCCCCCAAACTTTCTCAATGAAGGCAGGGTCATCTGTTCTGAGGTTCCAGTCGGAAATTGCTTTTCCTATCATTTCTATCTGTCTCGTGATGCACACACGCAAATCATGATCGCTATTTGTGCACTACCTGTATGTACAGTCCAGGATATTGTACGTAGTCACCCGTGGATCATTGAGAGTGCGCATCATGTGAGTCACTTGTTCAGATAAAGCCTCCGGGCTGATCTCCCTCATCTGGACCTCTTTTCCAGGAGACCAAGAAGCTCTCTTCTAAAGAAGCAAAGGGTTTTCACGGCACCAACTCTACAGCCTCATCACGACAGAGCAAAGTTTTTTTATTTACTGAATACAACAATTTTAGGGGAATGAACGTGCAGTCTGGCCAGTGGACATTCCCAAGATACTTCAGAATTAGTCTTCTTCCTACACACTGAGAACGCAGAAATGGCTCTGGAGTGAGACTAGCTTGGCTGACGCGACCAAGATCAATCAGGCGAGAAACGCACGCTTTATTTTTCTGGTCATTTTCAGCATGGGTGTTTTGGGGGCGGGACAACATTCGTTTGCGCGATGAGTACAAAAAACCTAGGTAAGGCTAATTGTGGCGCACCCTGTAGAACTACCCCTCAAAGTTTCCCCTCAAATGCCCAAACAGACGGACTTGGACCGCTCATACACTACGTGCAGTCCGTCGAAGGCTAAGAGCAACTTTTTCATCCTGTACAGGTACACCGGACCTCTGACGGTCTTGCTGGGTCTGTTTTCCTCGTCGTCGTCGCCGTTGTCCTCGTCGTCGCTGACGATTCACTTGGTGGGCGCGCGGGCCGCTGAGGTGGCAGATCTTGACTCCTGGGAGATCATCCTGGCTCACCTACCCAAACTGAAACGCCTCACTGTGGTTATGGTGGGGCCAGAGCTAACGTGAGTTCTTGCATTTCGGCATAAAATGTCAGCTTGAGATGTGCAACAGCCTCTGCGACAGATTTATGAGACGCGGCCACGCACTGATGATGACTTTTTGCATCATCTCTAGCTTTCTGGCGAACAAAATGCATCTTCCGATAAATGCAGGGTTGCCAGATCAACAGAGAGCTAGAAGGGCGAACTGTCAGGGTCTGCCACATCTTGAGATTAACCATAATGTGAACCTTTTCAAGTAGCATTAATTGAACAATGTGCTTGCTGCGAAACTGTACTTGGCTGTTCTACTCATCCCACTCCAAATGAAATCCCCCGCTTCAGGAAGGAATGTCACATTTTTGGTGAAATATTGGAGTGCAGCTGCAACTAAATATGTCATCTAAAGCAAGCTTTTATCTCCAAAGCCAAGTTAATATGAGCCCTCTAGTTCTTAGTTATCTGAGCGGCAAGAAAGTTTCTTCTCCCAGATCCAAAACAAGCTGTTTTACCATTTTTATTCACTGGAATGATGTCGCACATGATGACCAAGGAAGGACGAGCCGACAGTGAAGGCAGAGACAGGCAGGCCTGTGGGCCTTTAGGCAGCTGGGCCTCTGCATAGGCATGAAAGGAGAGGAAGTAGAGATAGGAAAATAACGGTGACAGCATGAATGAAAATGTAGTCAGCACTGCTACAATATATAATTTCAGTGGGACTTGGAAAAAAACTCTTCAGGTCTTGCCAGGACATGCCACAATTTCGTCATCTGGCGGGGAACATTTCTTCCACGTTTCTGCTGGACGCTTCTTGGTCTTTTTCAAATACAACATTTGGCTGGAACTATGCAAGTTGGCCTCTCTGGCGAAAAGGTTGCCTTCTTCTTGGTTTCTTCTCTCCTCTGCGTGCGTGCGTGCGTGCATGCGTGCGTGCGTGTATGCGGGCTTCAGTGAAAGCAACGTATGAACTTGGGATCATCACAACTTGCCTCAAACTTGTTGTCACTTCGTAAGTCTCTCGAGAAAAAGTCCTCGGTTGTACGTAGTAAATATTGTAATAAGGAAAGAGAGAGAGATAAAACTTTCTCAAAATGCTTGTATACAACCTTTCTCACCATGCACACAGGATGCATGGGTTCATTCTACGTCAGTGCGATATCGCAAATGAATCGATATCGCGATATTCAACGCGTAACGATAAACGCCAAATTGTCAAGATAATACGTTTGCTGTTATACGTACGTCACAAGTTATTGAAGATGGTCTTTATGTTTTACCTACTCAAGTGGTTTTGCTCTCTGGGTGGTGACCCATAAGATCCCTGGACCGCCAGACTTTCCCAGCATAATTTGCTGCTTCCCTCAACAATGTGATCTCGCGATGCATTTTTGAATATTGCCATAGTCCAAATTTTGCAATTGTCGCGAATATTCAATGCCGATTCGATAGATTGCACTGTTTTAGTTTACTCTGTCGCGACACTTCAAACTTGAGGAGGAAATGCAAGAAATCATTGCGCATCGTGTCGACCCTCGAGTCCTGGTCATAGGCGGCAAGAGCAACATCTTCATCCAACTGACCCAACAGCTGTCTGGACTGCTGACTTGACGGTCCTTGAAAAAACATTTCAGTGGGGCGAAATTGACCTATTTACTATACCTGTGTTGTGAAATCTGTGCTCAAAGCTGGGGGAGGGGAAATTGCAACGTACACTGAGACAACCTGTACATGAGCGTAGCGCAGTGGACTCCGCTTAATTGCGTCATGGTTATGCTTCATTATCCTAAAAGGGATCCTTGAAAGAAAAATGGAAACCCTCTTCATCCTTTCTGCGGACAACCGGAACTTTCAGCCACTTTCCCTGACGAGAAAAGCTTTGCTTCTGATGGGCAAAGCTACTCCACGTGTAAAGTGGCCCGTATCAATCCATATGGCCCTGAAGAAGAAACTCACATGGATCCTATGGATGAGCTACCAATTCTAGGCAGAAGTCAATGTAAAACTTACATAGTCCTTCGTAGTCCACCCACCCAAGGAGTGCCTCAGGTGACGCAACTTCGGCTGAATTGGAACCAGGCTTGCCTGCCTCTTGGGTCTCGATTAAGTGGAGTCGTCTGTATCTGCTGCATTCCCGCTCTTTTCAAATGTACAACTGCAATGCGGATATTTTATTCATCCCCACCTTAATGCAGTGCATCTATACAACCTACAGTATGTGCGAGCGCAGTGTGTACTTAGGTACACGCCCGTTGGTGTTTACCTCTCCTTCGGCATGCAACGCACTGATGCAAAGCGACGTCCTCGCATGTGCAGAGTAGTGTTCGAGTCGATTAACCGATGAATCGATTTTTAGTTGAAGTTTTCACTGGACCAACTAATGGAACAAATTTGTTTTAATCAATTTAATTGTGCCTTCAGTACAGAACAGTGTACAGATGAGGTGAAGTCATGTTCACAGCTAATCTTTACACACCAAGGACTGTATATTTACTGGTTTCAAAATTTTTCTTGTTTGCTCTAGAATGAGGTTATTTAAAGGGATAACTTAACTCATGCGTGATCTTCAGGCTTGCGGGCATTCACCAAAATTTTGAGTGGCATCACTTCTGTGCTCGTTGGGATATTTTGACATTTGACATTTGCAGGGATTCCAACACAAGCGTACGTTCGTTTGATGTTCATAAGGGTGGTATCAGCTGCAAACAGACACACAGACACACACCCACACACACACATACATGGGGCCAGAATACGAACGTCTCATTTTAGTTGAAATAAATCGATTAATTGGTCCAAAAAGAGGTCAAATAATCAACTTCAGTTGGTCCTCCAGATTAATCGAAGCACTAGTGCAGCGATGCTACGAGCAGTGGAACGACTGTTCTTTCCAGCTGTTCTTCTTCCTCATCTTCGTGCATACAAAACTTTCAATATTGATATAGTTGAAAGTCGAAATGCATTTTGGTTCCTCACCAAATCCTCGAACCTCTGGCTCAGTCTAAAAGAATCACTACTAATAAGACTTGATGGTCTTTCAATAATAGTGGAGAGTTTTGCTGGGGATTCTCCTGCAGAGGATAACTTCTTTCATCCATTTATGTTGAGGAAGGAGATGAAGCTCACAGAGGGATCACTGTAATTCTCTGGTGGAGCAAAAACCTGGTCAGGAGAATCCTTGGCAGGGAGGAAAATCTGTCCATTTTACTCCCACAGATCAGTGAGAAAATACCATTTTTATGTCGTACATCATAAGACTTGCCCACGCTTTCTTCATATATATGTAGGTGTATATATGAAGGGTGGATCAAAGTACTATGCACTTCTTTGCAAACTTTTGCATGCACCGTGTGCCTGTTTAATCTGAAACTGGTGCATGAATTCGTGGAAGAAAAGTGTCTGCACAGAGTCTGACACTTTTGGAATCGTGTGACGTTGCTCTGAGCGGTGCCAACTGCTCCAACTCCAACTCTCTTCAAACAAAGAATTACATGTGCAGCTGTTGGCCAGGAGTGACAAGCAGTTGCTAAATATGTTGCAAGAGTTTTTAACCCTCATTTTTAACTGTTGTTGATTACGCACTGGGCCTAAGAAAAATGCTGACTAGTGAAAATGGGCAAAAATCAAAACAAGTCAATAACATCATTACTGGTCCTTAAATGCAATGGTTGCAAGATCAGACGGCGAACAAGTTGACATGTATATTGACAATACTCTATGGAAGTGGCCCTGCTGTGACAAAGTGGCAAACCCTGTAAGCTGCCAGGCTATTGATCCCTCTTTGCCGTATTTTATTTCCTTCTGTCCCAAGTGCTACCTTCAGTTTTCTCTTCTCTCCTGCGCCAGATGCAAACCAAATGTCCCCAGTCATAGACTCCTTGACCAAAAAGTGTCAATTTATGTAGATGTGCAAAAACTGCGAATTTAAGTTACTGTTCCCCAAAAGGACTGCGTTATGTAAACATACTTTTAGGCTATATGTAGCTTTCTCACCTACGCTCAGTAGGCAACATGTGGGATTTCAAGGGTGACATAACAAAAATTCGGTTGATCAGGCCCAATCCAGCTATTTTCAGCAGTGCATCTTGCGAATAATCGATCGAGGTCGTCTGCTTGACAGCAGGGGCACTCTTTTGCGTGCCTTCCAAGCCGCCGTAGCTTGGCGGACTCCAAAGTTTGCCCTCAGAGACCTAGTTTTGCTCCTATCTCCCTGCCATTATAAACGATAAATTTTACTTACCGAAGACATGGGACCTCTCGATTCTGCGACTGTAAGCGATGACTGTGCATTATGCTCTGAGTGGCAGGAAGTTTCCTGTGATTCTTGCAACCTTTCATCAAGTAAGGAAAGTACTTACTTTAAATACTTGCATGGCAGCCTCAAAACACGTAATCGTGTGTAGAGCCTTGGAAAGTAGTATTATGATTAAAGATACATCGCGTCAGGCATTATTGACAAGTTTTTAGCTTCACAGGACCTTCCAGACACACTGTGCTTGGCCCTGTTGATCGAGTTGGTTCCAAATGTACTAACGTATCTTTTTCAACAACTGCTGCTGATCTCTGCAACAAGCACCTAGATTAGATAAATACCTGCAGTGCGTTCATTTTTGAAAGGCAAGTGCAAGAATTTGAGTCATTTCACGGTTGGAATTAGTGTGATGGGGTAAAAGGTTATGCATCAACGTAGGTCAACAATAGCAGGTGACCTCAGTCAGTTTCAGGCATCATCCTCTGTTGGCCTCTACCTGTCTACGTAACCTTGACTAATATTGCAATCCCGTTTGCTTCTTATAGGCATTGTTCCGTGATGCATGAAGTGGGTTTCATAGTAAGGAGGGAAAAAAGCTGCCGTAGTCTCAGAACAAGTAATTTGACTGAAAAACGACTAAAGCAATTATTGTCCAGAAGGCTTTGCTGCATCTTTTTTACCAAAGTCATTTTTAGTTAGAAATGATCACCTGTGGCACTCTTCAGCTCGCTTTGATTTCTGTACTTTCTGTACATCATGCTAAGTTTGCTTCCATTGAAAAATCAATTTTACTCAGACATTTCTTTAGAAATGGTGAGAAGTCATGATACCAAAAAACAAATGTCAATTGTCCCGATTTGCTCCTGTTGCATGCATTCACGTACAAGTGTAACAAGGTTGTGCAACCTTCCTATTTCTTTGTTCTGTTCTTATGTTCAGCTGAGCAGGATAGTACAATTCAGTGGACATAAAGCGCAATATGCAAATTTAGTGCAATGAAAAGCATCGTAAATCAGAGTTCCAGGCCGGTAGAGACTGGCGATCATGTCTGGAACTATCACAGATCAACATCTAATGTAAGAGTCCGACTAATAGTTTCAACTCATTACATCCATTAAATCAAGATCATCTGCCTATCATAAAAGACGGCATTGTACCTTCATTGACCTCATGAGAGTCCAAACCTCAGCTTGGCATCTCACTTATCTACATCTAAAAGGTACAAACTATGCTTGCATATAAGTAGCACATGACATAACATCATGGTATAAATGTTACGTGCACTTTGAAGACCAATCTCTCCCATGTGAGAAAATAACCAAAGACCAAAATACGAAAACGTACGTAGGAAGAAAAGAAGTGCCAATCCAAGAAACTGTGAACATGGACTACATTGTTAAGGTTCGAGAGGTCATACGGGACAGAATGGGTGTCTAGATCTTTCCGAAGGTGATGTTGACCCTGTCAAACACTCAACAGGGTTGGCAAACGAAGTGTAGACTCATTTTTAATCCTTAAAAAAACCTATAAAAATTTAAATTTTGTGCATGTTTTTGCTGATTTAGCTGTAGGAGAGTATCAATAAACAACTATTGCCATGAAAACTGCGAAGAAATCAAGCAAGATGGCAAAAAACTGTGTCAAGTTGAACATGTCAGCTCAGATTGAGGCTCTCACAGCAGAGGGAAATATGGCAGCTGACATCCTGAAGCAGTTGATGCCCATGGTGAGCAGGTCAGGGGTGTTCAAGGTGCTCAAGAGGCTCAGGTACACCAGGTCATCTGCCCCCAGGGTGAGAGCTACGCCCCAGAGCAAAATTATTACACCCAGGCTCATCAAGACAGTCAGGCAGAAGATTGCAAGGAACCTGGCCAGGGGCAACAACCAGCTGGCCAAGGAGGCCGGGATCATGAGGGGAACCATGAGGAATCTTGTCAAGAAGGACCTGGGGATCAGGCCTTACAAGAAGACAAAGTGCCAGCTCCCGTCTGCAGCCATCAGGGCTAAGAGATTGGCCAGGGCAAAGTTTCTCTGTAAGGAGCTTCAGTCAGCCCCACACTCTCCCGTCATCTGGTTGGATGAGAAGCTCTTCACTGTCCAGGCCATTCACAATGTCCAAAATGACAGGGTGTATGGAAAGTGCCTTGACAGCATCCCTGTGGAAGTCAGGACCACTTTCTGCTGCCAGAAACCCACCTACATCATGGTCTGGACAGCCGTGACCTCAGATGGCCACAGGAGCCCCCTCTCATCTTCATCCTGGAGGGAGTCAAGGTCAACCAGACTGTGTACAAAGACATGTTGGAGTCAGAGGTGCTTCCATGGCTTCAGGCTGTGTCCCAGGGAGCCCCTTTTGTCTTCCAGCAGGACGAGGCTCCCTTGCATACAGCCAAGAAGGCACAGGCTTGGTGCCAGGAAAATTTTCATGGGTTCTGGCATGCTGCTGATCTGTGGCCTCCATCAAGCCCAGACCTCAATCCCATGGACTTTTCCATATGGGCCATCCTGGAGAGGGAAGCCTGTTCCAAATCACACAAGTCTGTCCCAGCCTTCAAGTCAGCCCTTCTCCATGCATGGGACAAAATTGATGCTGACACCATCCAAGGCACCTGCCATCAAGTCCCTCACCATCTTTGATGTGTCATTGCCACCAAAGGCAGATACTGTGCAATTTGATTGTACCAACAGGCTTGTTTTTAAATTCTCTTTCTAAAACAGTTAAAATTTTAAAAATTGAATAAAAATTGTTGAAATTATAGCCTTTTTTGTAGTCTACTCTTCGTTTGCCAACCCTGTATCTCTTTTACTCGCAACAGAGGATGGCCAAGGGCTTGCACAACTTTTTGTTGCTGAACTCTGTCATCTCCGGCTTCATCTACCTGATTTTCTCGTGAAATCTAACTCTTTCAATGTCCTCCTCGTTATATAAAAAAGTGGCGGTGAAGTTCGAAGAAATGACCCTGAATATCTGCCATCGTGAGAAGAAAGACTTTTCCAGTGAAAATGAAGCCTTTTCCACGGAACAGTCGGCCCCTTCCTGCTTTTGACCATGATTTGACAAGAGATGACCTATGAAACTGATAAAAATGATGGAGTTCTTCACCGTGTTGATGCTGCTACTGCAGTAAGACCAAGCAGGACGGGTACAAAGCCCCCCTCAGCTCCTGACACCATCTGTTTGGAGCAGAACAAAGAAGAAGAATAACCATCGCTTTCTGGCGGAAAACCTGCTGCTGCACTAAAAAATCACTGTCACTGGGGAATCAAAGAGCGCCTTTCTCCCACCTTGGCTTTCCCAATTTTTGAGATGAGAGGAAAAAAGGGGGACACTGAAAGAGGCTCTCAATTCTCATACTTGGCGTACACACATATATATACATACGTGCGTGCATTTTTGAGGAACGTACGTATAGGATGGATGGATGGACGGATGGACGGATGGACGGATGGATGGATGGATGGATGGGTGGGTGGGTGGGTGGGTGGATGAATGGACGGATGGACGGATGGACGGATGGATGAAGCCGGGCAGGCAGCTGGCAGTAGTTTGCAGCAGGCAGGAAGGCAGGCAGGCAGGCAGGCAAGCACGTAGGCAGGCAGGAAGGCAGGTGGTCAGGCTGGTAAGTGGGACCACCGGCAGGAGGCCATCCTTCCATCTCCACCCGACCCGTCCAGATAATGCACTGGGTCGCCTGAGGAGGAATTTGAGCCATAAATTTTCAAAGGATCATCTCTTTCCTCGCTTTGGGTGCATGGCAGAATGTGGCAGGTCATATTTTGCTTGTTTAACGTCGTATATCAGTATGTAGGACTGGAAAAGTCCATGGGGAAGATGATCCATACGAGTGACCGCCTTGACGTCCACTCCGTGCGGCCTTGGATCTCCACTAGGTCCACGATGCTGACAGCTTTGCCTCAGTTCTTCACAGAGGTTTGACAGAGTTTGGCAACGTCCTCTGGGGCTGTTTTGCACAGAGCATAGCGAACATAATCGTCGAGATGCGTCGATTTGACGATATCGAGACCTGTCAGTGATTTGAGACTTCCTTTTCCGAACGTAACTTAGCTTACATAACGTTAGGATTCATACATTAGTCACGTGCAATGACGACATTTGCTGTATTGCTCTCTACTACGGTCCCGCTACTTTGGCTGACTCCAGAGAAGCGTGGCACCTCCTCATATCACCAAAGCAGAAGAAGAAATGTGTGACCCAGGCCGAAGTAATGTCACGGTGTACAAAGATTCCACCTTAGCTTCTTCGTTCAATTATAAGTGTTATTAATTCGACAGCAATTTTTCCTTGATAAACAGTGTGTAAGCTGCTAAGCTGTCTTCAAATCTATATACGCATCATTGTTCCCATACGCATAGTTAGGACTCTGGCATGATTGGCAATAGCGAGCGAAAGCCTTGATAGAGGAAAAAACAATGAAGCCACAATTTTCTGCTTTCACGCACATTTATAGCACAGTAAAGGTCTTTCCTCGCCGAAGCATAAACGGTGCAAGTAGCCATAAAAGCGTCTTCTGTAGAAGGGCAACGGGTGTCGACCAAAAATTGCACAACTGTCAGAACTGTTTTTACATGCTGCGCGCAACTAAATGAAAGAAGCTGGTAGCGGATGGGAGATATGACGGATCCAAAGGTGTCAATGAGTCAAGCTAATGAGTCCCAAATCTGCTGCTTTTCGCAAGTCCTTTTTTTCGACTGTTTTGGGCAGGCTTTTGCTTGGAATGACTAAGTGTCCGTCTGCTTCTTCGCTTTAAAGCGAAGTTCTGACGATGTCACCCACCCATGTTCAGACTTGGGTAGAGCTCAGAGGTCTTCGACGGGTCGGAGTTGAGGGAGGGGTTGACAGCTTCTGAGATGTGATATATTTTCTTCTCTGAACAATTTCTCTATGGCCTTAACATGATGGGTTCTGGCGAGATCAGGCCGAAAACATCATCAGCATGAAGTTTGGGCAAAACAGGGGGTCTAGATGAGGTCTTTAGCATCTTCTCCTGCAGATTTCGACTGACACTGACACTTTCCGTGGACAAAGCAGTGGCTGCTCTGAAATGTCTCAGTCAAAAATGGCTGTCCACATCGTGCTCTGTGTTGGGTACTTATCCATGTCTCCATGACGGGCCTCACTTCCTTTCGACATTCCATTCTTCGTGTTATATCCTCGGCTCCCTGGGCATCCTCAACAGGTAACACTATGGTTCATCATCGATCACAACGCTGGTCGATTCAGACCACGTGATGCCTCCTCAGGACTGAGGACACTTTCTTCGCTCCTCCAGCTTGATAGTTGGCACCCTTATGTCGCCTGAGACACGTGAGATGCTCTCGCTTCAAGATCTTACGTGCATATATGACTTGGATGGATTCGAATGTTTGGGTCAGTTTTTGGGGTTGACATTCCAGAGCTGCCATTTTCACCTGGTTCCTGACCTGAGTGGGCATCACTTCAGCAGTTTGACATCCCTTTCAGGGAGCTCTCGTCATAGGGATGTTTTCCTCATATCTCTTGGTCATCCGGGACCCTGTTCTGGTCTTCATTCTCATCTCTTGGAAGTGATAAATAGTACGCCTTCTGTGTCAAAATAAGTGAGCCATGACCACGTTTCATTTTTTCCAAAATAAGTGCGCCATCTGAGCGGCATAAATATGATGGACTGATGGAAGTAGGACCATAACTTGACTGGCTGAAATTATTTACTCCAGAGCACTGGTTGTGGTTAGAGTATTGTCTCAATAAACCATTTTGGTCTCTCAGCAGCAGCAGGACATGCTAGATCTCAAAATGCTTTTTGTCCCAAAGGTCCGGCTATTCCTAGTGCAAAATCCTTCAATTTCAGTGCGAGTCACAGCACGAGTGATTCTGATTTCACCTCCAAATTTCTAACTTTGGTGGCTCCTAAACCCCACAACTAATGCCGCTCAACCTCCCAATCAGTTAGTAGACACCAGGGATCATTAAAGTGGAGTAGCTATTATTAATAATAATATAAGCTGCCCATTAAGGTTTTTTTTTCAAGCAGCTCGCTAAAGTTTATTTTGAAATGTAGGGAGTATAAGCTTCATTCATCCGCCAGTTCTCTCAAAATTAACCCTCACCAATGACGTTGTAGCACTGCTTTTGAATTGATTTGTTCATGGACAAAGCTCTAATAAGTTTACGCCAAATCTTCGCTCCAAATTCCTTCCAAGTGATTCCCATGGCCGCAAGAAATGATCAATATGGCAAGGACAACTCTGTAAAGAAATTTCCCCTGGGCGAAAGTGAAAAAGAAGCTATTGGTCTATTTCATCAATGCACGTTCAGAAAACTGTCACGTACTGCAGGACGTGGCACGTACTGCTTCACTCAGTAACGTGAGCAGCTGCACCCCTACCTCTTCCATGACCAACGTGGCCATGCTCTCAAAGGTGTTGATCCTCTAACGTTAGTTTGAACTTGTGTGTAGTCACCAAAATTATTGCTCCTCTCCCGCTTCAGCTGGCCGTACCCGTGCGACGACTTCTGCTACGAGAGCTCCAGTCTGCGGGACGCCATGCCAGAGGCCGAGGTGAGGTACATCTTCGTGCGGCAGGAGTACCACAAGGCAGTGAAGGTGCTGCCCAGGCCGGACTGCGTGGCCGCTCTCAACTGCGGCTTCATCTTCTACAAGGTGCATTCAGTACAATGCCAAGCGCGAGCAAAACGGGGACGATTGACTGTGAGCTTCATCATTTCTTGTATGACGGGCACTGAGTCACCTGAGATTTGTGAAGCAAACAAATGTGCCTCATCTTTTATTGCCCGATGCAGAATTTATTTTCAACTATGGAGCCACAGGTGGCAATGCCGGGTTCATTTCGCATAGCAAAATTGATGCACGTGCTGTCGATGAGGTCACTGGACATGGTCACTCTGGCCTTCGGGAATTCCACGTTGCACGGCATGCAGTGCAGACTCGCTCTTCCACGTGTGTCCGAGTGAGGTAGTCCAGGCTGGAAGGCCCGCAACTATATTTTTTCCAAATTTCTGCTATTGTTTGCACTTTCTCCATGCGTGAAGACACGTTTTACAAATGTCAGAGGAGACCGAATGCAATATTCCTTTCCAAGGTCCACACCAATGCTGTGAATGGCTGTCGAGATGCCGTAACAAGTGAGGTTGACATCTCAGGTCATCCTGTGCAGAACAGCAGGTACGACTTACTCAAACCACAGTGAAACGAGCTCTTCGTTCAAGCAAGCTTTTTTGGTGCAGTCAAGCTCGGATAAGCGTAATGGATCGATTTCCTGGGAAACATTTCACCCGTCCGAGCTTTTCCCCTGGCATGGATGGAAGGCTATTTTCAGAGCAAAATGAAAGCTCCTCTAAGTACAGTATGCGCACGCATGAGACAGTGACTTAAGAGGACAAATGTTCAAACTTAGGCCAGTTTTTTTGCCGCAAACAGTAATTAGAGGTCTTCTTGGTAAAATCTAAAAGGCTTCCACATTGGATGTCATGCACCTACACACAGGGTTGTCTCCACATCAAGTTTGACGCCGCGGGGGGTGGATTTCCGGTCTATTTTGTCAGCTTTCGAAGCCTTGAAGTTATGCGATCCCCAGTTAAATGTCCTTTGGCTGGAAACCACTTTTGACTCGATCTCTGGTCAGATTGGTCAGAATTTGCATCGTTTCCAGTCCTTGCACGTGCAAGTGTCATGTGGAGACCCATGCATATAGTGTGGAACGTTCAGATCTCCAGCACAGTCATATGTAGTCTGCAAAACCACATGTATACACGTACATATCCCCCCCCCCAAGAAAATGGGTGTATTTTACGCGGTTTTGAGTAGCAAAATCATACAATTTTCCTACCAGGATGGAGTGATGGTAGTAGGAATGGGAAGCGTGGTATGTGAAAAAACAGCACACCCAAAGTATTGTACAAGTGTACAACTGTGTAATCGCTTGATCCAGGACGCCGGCATCAGAGTCATTGTAATCACTTAACTTCGCCGTCGTTCAAGCAGACAAGGCCATGGACAATGAGACTTAGCAAAACAAAAAAGGCAGCAAGACTTAAAACCGACCCATCTGCCCTCCGCTGGCCAGCACTGTATTTACCTCAGCCAATTCTGTGCACGCCCTGACCGCCTGCCCACTGTTCCTTCTACTCAGAGATAAAAGCAAGTGTGACCCCTCAAATTTGCATTAAATGACGAAATGCTCCTGGGTGATGAGCACGGTATTTTCCTCGTTTTCCTCGGCGGTTTGACGTGTCCTGTGACTCAGAAGAAACTCCTAAAATACAGCGCTAATGCATTGAGATGCAATATTTAGTGAATACGAGATAGATATCGGTACAGTTCAACCCACTTAGGTGAATGGATAACTGGGAAACCCGCAATTTAATGAAAGCATTGATTTCCAAAAACCATTTATTATTTCCTTCATTAAAAAATGATTGGTTATGGAGCAAGCAAACTGCAGCACGTTCTGTCTCCTCCAGTAAGGTGCTGAGGTGATAATGGTGGGTGCATTTAAAGGTAATCATTCACTTTCTTGTGCATTTCTTCAGCACTCTTCACCTTGAGGCGATTGCACTTAACAATAGACGTACGTTTTTGAACCAGCGATCATTTTTCGAAAAAGTTGCATTGAACGTGAGACAGACTGAAAACACAATATTACCGTATATTAGTGTGACTCTGTGAATTCGCCATTTACCTTACTCATCCAGATTGCCTGGGCAGGTAATTTGTGGAGCTTGCACGATTTTGGTGAGTGGCGATTCATCTAGCAACTCACAGAATTGATTCGGAGGCGCAATAAGGGTGGCTCGTGTTTTTACGGCCCGGGCCGACTCGGGCATGAGTGAGATGGCCTTTTTTCTTCTCAGAGTCGTATGCAGAAGCCACTCAAGTGCACACAAAAGGCGATCCAATGACTTTTCAGTGCTGTGCGCAAATGACTTCTCTGAAGTATCAATCAGGACGAAGCAGTCGTTCTTCGAATCGAATTATCCTTTCACTGACAGCGCAAGAATTCGAATTGAGTCGAAACCGATTCAACAAATGGTGTAAGCACCATCATTCTGAGAGACAGAGATGGACAACAACCATTCTTATTCTTCACTTGTTTCTCTAGGTTCTCCTGCCAATGTGTTTATTTTAGGGCCAGTTCAGAGAAAAAAGCAGAATAGTTATTTACACACGTGCACTTCATAAGATAACCCAACCAAACAGTGCACGCTCAGCACGCTCTTCCTCAAGTCTCTGGGCTCTTTTACAGCTTTCTACGCTGTGCACGTATATAATTCATCTATACCCAGAAAAATACATTTTTTAGTGCGAACTTGCTGCTTTACCTTCCATTTTTCTTCCCTAGGGCGGAGGAGGAATTGATTTTTTACCATATCTGCTGAAATTACTATACTTTCTGAGGAACCAAAAATGGTTTTAGTATATTTTCGGCTTTTCTGCTGTATTTTCCGGGTTTTCAGTATCGTTCCCCTGGTGGTTGTGGTTGTGCCACTGCTACAGAAAATATCCTACTGGAATTTTCGGAGTTAAACCAGGAACTTCGCGTTAAATTTCAAATTGCCGGGTCGTGATGAGCACCATATTTTCCGCGTATTTCCGATTGAGCTTTTGAAGGTTCAAATTATTTTAAGTTATGCAATCCGACGGTACCTGTGTAGACCGTGTCTGAAGTTCTTAAAGTGACGGGAATATATACATTTTAATGTACTTACAACAGTGAGCAAAAGTGTGAGAGCCATCAACATTCCGAGTTTACACGCTTTTCTCTTTTTTTTTGGTGTGGGGGGGGGGGAGGGACCCCAAAAACGCTAAGTGAAGGTTTGACTTTTGGAGTTTTGGGCAAAGAAGAATGCGCAAGAAACTGAAAATATCCAAATAAAAATCTTAATCAAAATGAACGATATTCGCACCCAGATTTAAAATTGAATCCTCCCAGAGGAAAACATTCTTCAATTGAAGGAAAGTGTCAAAATCACTGAAACAACCCTCGCTGGGAAGGCGCAATCGATTTATTATCAAAAGTAAAAAGAAAAGTTTATCTAAGGCAACGAGCAGATTAATTTCTCTTTATCGGGTCGGCTTGGCTCGAAGTCTCTCTCGACGAGCCGACGCTCACCCCTAGCAAAGGCCAAACTGATGCGGATTTTGTTGAGCGCCGTTGGCTCGGAGCTCTGAGCTCGGGGCGCGGGTTCTGGGTGTCTCCTTGCGAGTTCGAGTCGACTCAAATTGAGAGATGTCAGCTCGAGTCGAATCAACAGCTCGAGGAGCTCCAAGCGTTGAGTTCGCGAACAGTGAAAAAGTCCGCTTGAGTGGGTCATTTCTGCCTTCGCTTTCATCACTATCAACCAGAGCCACCAGACGGCCGATAGTTATTTAACAGTTCGGCCGAAAATGGCCCATAGTTGTGCCATCTGGCCGATGATTTCAAAAAAGAAATGGCAGCCATGCTTGAAGGCTCGGCTCGAGCTCAATGAAACTAAACTCGTTATTACCCTTATTTGACACTGAGTCTACATGCTGACTCAGTCTGGGATCGACAGAACAGTCCTCTGACTGAAATAGGTATGGATTTGTGCAAAGGACAACATTGTGGCTGTTGTAGAATTTGGTGCAATATGCATATTAGTGGCTTTGATTTGATTGAAGCCCGATTTGGCTCTAACCCACCCAATCCCAAAAAATTCTGCATATTTATGCACCATTCAAAAAATATGACGTTGAGGTAGATGCTATTTTATGAGTGATTATATGACTAAGGCACCCACTTTGTCATCTTATATATCCACTTGTGTATTCCGATTCTGAAGTAGTTTCAAGGAAGAGCTTAGAAGATTATCTGCTGTCGTGAATGGATGCCTACTATATTCCTCGCAAGCTTGACATTTTCCTTGAAATTGGTTATGATTTCTTGGTCGCATAGTTTATCGAAAAAAACGCAACACTTATTGTATGAAGGTGTCACATCGCACAGGGTGTACCGTAAGTCTAGGGAACTTGCTCAGCCATACTTAGTGCTGAAGGTGTCCTCACACTTACGGGACACCCGGTACAGTGCAAGTCCCGCTTGCCCTGGACGAAGAGTACATGCGCACGGGGGTATCCTCATTTAATACCTCCTGAATGATGTTTTCGTGGAGGTTCAGGTGGTCAAACAAAGTCATCCAGGCCGAGAAGGCCACTGGACGTTTAAGGCCTTTTTTCCCTTCGCCTGCTGAGTCCTGCTGAAAGGAGAGCAAATCTCAAGTGTCGCAGTCTTCAGAGCAAGAACTTTGCTCAAAAAGTTAGGCCACATGAAATCTTTGCCATCGTTGTAGTTGTCAGGATAACGACAAAAAGCGCCATTGACGATTATGCAGGTTTATTCCTTCGTTTTTGCCAATGCTTTTCCGCATTGCGCCAATACATTTAGTGAGTGGAAGCGCGGTACAGTAATGACCTGCAAAAGGCAGTGAAGAAAGCTCTCACTTAAGCTGTTTTCGGTGCATTTTTAACTCGTTACACACCTTCTTTGTCCATGGGAGTGAGACAATATTGTCTGAAGCAACAGCTCCAAGATTTTGAAATGTTACGTACGTTTGCACACGTTTATTTGGCTTTTCTCCTCAGTTTTTCCGCCAATCAAGTCCTCGACCAAGAAGAAACCCTCTCGGTGACAGCAGAGAGGAGATTCCTTCACTTTTATCACTGCACCAAAACCTTGCTTTACCGACCAAATCAGTGAAAGGGATTATTAAGTCGGATGAATCCAGGTTTGCCCTAATGGAGTGGATAACAGAAATAGGAAAGAGAACAAAGTTATACCACTTCGTCAAGTTGGACAACCTTGGGCTGGTTTGGTTTGTTGTTGGACAACAACAACAAACAGGCTTGAACAACCCTTTCCTCCAGTTACGTACTGAGTACCTTTTCGACTACCCATTCTTCCACACCCAAGCTTCTCCAGGTTGGGAATGGTTGCAAGCTCGAATGAATCGTCTGGGCTCGAGTTGGCTCATGAACGTAAGTAGTGACGAGTCACCACTTTACGCGCGCCACAGTGAGTCATTCAAATGTAGGTAAACAGTCACTACTACACAGAGGGTTGCTGACCAAAACTTATGCACTAAAGAGTGAAGAGAATGGCAGAAGGGACCTGGACGAGTGAATGGAGGTTTGCCAGTGGGACAAACCAGATTCACTGAAATAACCTGGAGAATAGTGATGTGGTGCGAGTTTCGGGCCGAGGCTTGAGAACCTCTCTATGCAATTTTGACTGCAGGTGGAAGGAAGAGCTAGAAAGTCCTTGTCTTGGGGGCCCCGAGCCTCCAACAGGCCATGAAGACCTGTAAAATAGGCCTGAGCAGTTTCTGGAAGACAAAAACCTGGCAAAGAGATTAGTCTACAATGAATCAACAGCAGGATAACACAGAAATTGTATCGAAATCTTCTTTCGTTTCTGATCCTACACTATCATGCAGTCATTGTGCACTAGCCTGGCCCTAAAGCTCCGATTGAGTGAGTTAAATTTGGAATTAAAACCCCATAATCTCCTGATCTTTGTTACTGCCACAAGGGCTAACGGCTTTAGCATCTCATGCTTAAGCTTCGTTTCCAACCTGATTAGATTAGATTGTGGATCAAAGGTTCCGTCGACTGTCTCTAGGACATCTTAGATCAAGAAGAGAGTCAAAGTCACCAAACCATAATAGTAAATTAGCTTTACTAGAGCAGTTGTTCCGTGCACAATTGTTTGTTAAACCAATGCAACAATGTCAGTTTGACTAATTCGAATTCTTACCCTTCAGTCTTGGGACGCAACCATCCCTTCTTTGCTTCGCCACCCGCACGTGCCCCTCGTCTTCACCGAGTACTACGAGGAGGACTGCACGCTCAACCTGGACAAGGTTTCGGCCTTGGTCGGCCCTCGTCATGACCTGGTAGTCAAGACGGCTCCCACTGAGAACAGGTTCGCCAGTCTCCTACCCGCCAGGATTCCCACCGGCTTCGCCTTCTGCAGGTTTGACCGGAGGGCCATCGTCCTGTCCAACGACTTTGTGTGCATCGTAGAGAAAAAAGCATAAGGAGCGAAAATCCTACGTCAATCATCATGACATAATTAGTCTTCTGTTCGGATCGCATCTTCACTGTACAAAACCTTGACTCTGAGGGTCAGGGTGGGGTTGACCCCCGCCCCCGTCCTTCTTGTCAACAATGGACGAGGCACAGGCCGACAATGTGATGTCTGTGTCTCTTATCTATATTCAGTAAACTCTTACCTCCCCCTTCCCCCAGGGGAAGGTGAACACAAGTGGGCGGATTATGCTGCCAGCAACCAAAGTTTCAATATTCTTCTACTGAGTAGAGTCTTAGAGCAGACGTGTGCCCTTCTTCCTCTTCCTTAAGGCAACGACGTTCAGGCTGCTCCTCTTCACGTGTCCCTTATGAGACACAACACAAAGCTTGCGTCGTCGTCGTCGTGGCAGCATGAAATGAAACTCTTACGCCTAATGTTGCACCGATCGATTTCCCATAATTTGCCATCCTGTGCGTAACATGGAACACTGCTGTGCTATGCAGAAGATTCCTGCATGTTCATACATGCAGTAAAGTATAAAGCTTCAGACAGTTTAGAGGATTTTTGGTTTTAGCTTCACTCGATCACTAGATGATAGATCTATGAATGTAGCTAAAACAAGAACTAAAAACTAACCGGAATCTTCCTCAACGGCGTCAAAAAAGGGAAAGAGGAATCAACTTTTGGGGTCCAAGCCCGTGTTTATCATCATCGTCGAGACAGACACGTTATGCCAGTTTTAGACCAAGCCCGTGAGCGAAAGGACTTGAACGGGCGCGTTTGACATGTCGAGCTGCACCAGATCCACGAGGGGGGGGGGCGAAAAGAGCCAAGAAAAGATATAACATTGGTCTTTCCTCTATCAGTGGGCTCCCACCTACCAGCCTACCTATAAGGCTAAAAATAAATGGCATAAAATATTTTGGCTGCCGAATTCGATGTCATTTTTAGCCTTTTTAGAAAAGCCTGAATGGATCCCCTAAACATGACTCTTTGAGTCTGCCAAAAAGAGCATTTTTACACCTAAAACGATGTTCCAGAGTCTCTACAAGAGGGGCAAGAAAAGGAGCACATGAGGGAGTAAATGCAAATTAGCGGTCACCAGACTGAGGAGACGGAAGAAGAAACGTGTTGGGAACCCCTGTTCCCCACGCTTTATGTGTACCTCCGTACATGAATGTGACAGCTTAAATGAGTAAAACGTTAGCAATTGTATCGGACATATCATCAGAAGCCCTTTGACCCTACATCCAATACTCTCAAAAATTCTTGGTAAACAACTGACTTTCGCAAATAACTCTACAAACACTCCTATTGGACGGAAAAGAAAGAGAGGGAGACCAGTGAAGGCCAGAAAGACACTTGATAGAACGATTGAATACGGCCATGAATATCCACACACCCAAGAACACTTAGAACACTCAGAAGGGTCTGAAAACGGTAGTAACGTTAGTTCTAGATCTTAAAAGTAGTGTGTAACAGTGGGATCCGGCCGCTGGGCTTGAGGGACCGTGTTGATCGGACGCCGGACCGCGATCTGGAGCTGTAAGGCAAACGATCTTAGGACTACGGCCGAGGCTTAGGACTAG
>JAAUXU010042923.1_pt1 | contig 40263 bp, 50 predicted proteins | sample 7278151 | NCBI WGS metagenome assembly JAAUXU01 (sample SAMN14350113, study PRJNA611818) | marine sediment metagenome | isolation source: surface marine sediment (1.8m) | place: French Polynesia: Moorea | collected 2018-08 | reverse complement strand
GATGATTATAAATATGATGACATCGAAGGTGGTGGCGTTTGCAGCGATGATCGTCATGATGATGTAATTATTTGGGATGTGATGCTTATCCTATGTACTCAGCAGGCCAGCAGGCCGATGCTGTGGAGAGAAGTTGCGCGCTGGTACAGCTGCACAACGGCGACTCCACAAAGGCACGACGTGCGCGATCAGGCGATGATGAGTTATTTATTTATTTTGGGTGTGTGTGTGTTTTTTTGATGGCGATGGTGACGATGGTTGCGTGCAGTCCCTTAAGGACAAAATTAATTAACATGCAGTCCTTTAAGGAGAAGCGAATTCAAACTATTCAATTGGGCGTGCAATCCAACTCAGCAAGCTTCCCCCTCACTCATGACGGATTGGCTGGATCGACTATCGGGAGTGAAGCTTTGCAGTGCTTGAGTCGAAATGCTAAGGACAGACGGACGGAGACAGACAGGCAAAGACAAAGAGACAGACAGACAGACAGACAGACAGACAGACAGACAGACAGACAGACGGACAGACAGACAAGAAAAAGAACTTTGCGTGGCAAGTACTTCAGTACCGAAAGGTCAGTCTTGGTCAGCAAGGAGAGACCGTAACAAAAGTGAGTCACCTCCACACCCGCATGCTGGACCACACAGGGACCAAGATTTTCGGGGTTTGCTCTTTCTACAAGACGCTTTTTGGGTCTGTTGAGGGGTTCATTGTGTGCCTCTAAAATCCCAGGGAAAATTGAAAAAAAAAAACATCTCCAAGAAGGGGCTCATTTGAGCAATCACTGTCCAGTTGTTCATGATCTCTGCTACACTCAATAGTGATTTGACCCCTATCGAGTGTGAGCAAAGAAACCTGTCCAACTCCTGCAATGTACTCACTCCCCAAGTACATCGGCTTCGTCACTACCGAGTTCCCGGCGGCGCATAGCAGAGAGCAGAAGTGTCTGGACTGGCCATGATTATTACCAACAAAGAGAGACCCCCCCCCCCAGAGGCGAGCGCGAGTTCACCCATTCCTGTCGTCACGTATGAACAGAAACGAACAGCTTGCAAAATGTCAATCACAGATGAGGGGCGATGGAAAAAATGTGGTCGAGAAAGCTGCTCTCTCTCTCTCTCCCTGAGATTTTTACCATCATCTTTTCGTGTGTTTACCTTGCTCTCACGCCCGCCATCTTCACTGCATGGGAAAATGGCTTTAGTTTGTGGAGGGGGAGGGAGACTCTGCAGATGAAAGCAAAAAATATCTTCAAAAAGATGCTTCCCAACTTGGCAAGAGTCCTCCTCACCAGAGGAGAGCCAATTCCAAGACGATTTCACTGCACCGCGCGGCAAACGCCAACAGGGCCACGACGGGCACGGCCACCATGGCCACGGCCACCACGGGCAAGGCCGCAACAGGCACCAAACTGAACACAAGAGAACCGTCCGGGGTGACGACAGACAAGCCAGTCACAAACTGACAGATTCACCACTTGCTCTGCTACTTGACCTTTGTCGTCGTCGTCGTCGTCGTCGTCGTCATCATCACAGAGACATCTTTCTCCTTTCTTGGGGCTGCCTCTTTACAAACTTTAGTGTCGGTCGGCGTCCAGCAGTTGGGCAAGTTGTTATTGTTGTTGTCATTCTTTGTGTTGGCGCCAAATGTTCGGTGTCTCTCCTGAGGGAAACTTCTTCTCGGCCCCGATATTCTTCGCCCGTTCATCTCTCTCACGTATGTGTGTGTGGGGGGGGGGGTTATGATGGGGACAAAAGAGGGATGTTTGTCTGAGAGACGACGAGACGACGGTATTGGGGGTAAGACGTCCCCGTGGTGAGCAAGCATGGCTGTTGATGTCATCATTTCAAGCTGTGGGACAGTGGATCTTCCAAAAGCTGGGAGAGGACGGGGGAAAAAGTCCATTTGTCCGGGACTAATTGCATTCTTCCATGGTGAGAGAGGTCACGTCTCTCACACACTTTTTCAAAGGACAAAGTTGCTTACGAGATTAAGACCTGTGGCTTTCACTGGCTGTGGCAACAAATCACAGCCCCCCAAACATCCACGCTATAGAGCTCGCAAACATACTCAGGTTGGAATATTGGGCTGCTTTACCCATTTGCAGATCTCTGTCTGAAGAAGATTTTTGAGTTTCACATCAAAGACTTCTTCACTTGACAGTCAAAAATGAAAAAAAAAAAAAAAAAAAGAGAGAACAGGCAACTAGAGAGTGCATGCGGTGCCTGCTATTTATTGTGGTCCACGCCACGAAGCGATTGTCACGCCCATTCTTTTCCACTCACACGATGCACACAGTACAGTGTGAAGTGCGGCACAAACCGAACTCATACGGTGCATACGGAGAGCGCCGTCATCATTTTCAATGTCTTAAGCACTTGACTCCTGGCAGAAGAAAAGGATCCCGAGTCCTCTGCTGCTCGTTTTTTTCATTGTTCTGTCACCTTCTTTTCTTTTTTTTTTCTACAACCATTCACGTGTCGTTTGTTTCAATTTCTCGGCCGAGTTCTTGCGCACTTCAAGGATGGAGCAGGGGAAAAATGATCCCCGCACGGGGAAAGAATTTTCATTTGGCGGCAACACTTTCAATGGAAATGAAGCGGTTAATTCGGAGTTGTTTTAAGCAGAAGCAGCAGCCGCAGTTGACAGTGGACGCCGCGTACTCGGGGAGGGGCGAGCGCAACTCTAATTACAACAACTGGAGAGATGAGGCGAGTAAACGTGGAGGCTGCGACCGAGGCTGCCACCGAGGCTGCCACCGAGGTTGCTCCGCCATCCATAAATTTTAATCTGGTGTTTGCGGCCTCGCTGCTCGTGTCTTTCCAGCAGGATCTTATTACAAGGCCGCCCGCCTCCACGCAGCCGACGGGACCAAGACGAGCTCGAGGTCACCACACCAGTGACGGAGACCAACAGGGTGGCTGGCGACCAGACGTCATGCACAAGCGTGCGGGGAGAGAGGGGGGGGGAAAGGGGAGGGGACACGACGAAAGTGGTCGAGTGACCGGGGGGAGGGCGGTAGGCGTGGTGAGCCGCGCCGCCGCCTCCCTCCCGCCGACCGGACTCAATCACTCCGCTGTGCGTGTACTAAAAGCTTCTTACCTTCAGCCGTGACTTGGATGAACTGACGGCTTTTTCCTCCTGCTCCTCAGTAAGTTCGCGACGGCGACGACGGGCGAAACTTGGCTAACGGGGCGAGAGCCGAGGAGCGGACGGATGCCGAGAAAGAAAGAAAGAAAAAGAGGGCGCGCACCAGAGTCAACAGGAACTGCGTCTGGAGGGAGCGAAGGAGCTACGTGTACAGGGGCGGGCAGAATTAGCGGCTGAGCTGATTATTCTGGAGGAAGTTGCAGCTGGTGCATTCAAATTTCCTGCTAAACTGAAGTCTGCATGACTGAGCTGTCGTTCGGCGCCACTTTCATCATGATCCATCAACACACGAGGAAAAGAGCAACGACGTCAACCCTGCTTGACCGCTGAGGGCACAGTGACCCCCTCCAGCGGGGGAGGGCATGTGCGTGTGAGGACGTGTGTCACTGCTTCTCCGGAGTCATGAACCACCACCAGCAACAACACCACCTTCGTCAAGATCTTCGTCTGGAGCAACGAAAGTTTCACCTCTCTACACTGTGATTCAGCCCACCCACCCCTGCAGGTGCAAAACTACGGTTTTGTTTTTTCTCTCTCCCAGGCAACTTCTCTTCTCCTAAATTGCGCCAAAGAAGTGAAAAAAGCAAAAACAAAACAAAAAATGGTCGAGTGCTCAGAGGGGGCAAAGACTTTACGTAGGCCTGAACAGAGAGAAAGAGAGAAGACTCTTCCAGCCAAGTAGGCATTTATTCTCAAGAATGCTTCGTTAGGAATCAACATGAAGGAAGAATCTTTGGGACGTCTTCGCAGAGCGATACAGATTAGATCTGTAAGGCTTTTTTCCCCCCTTCCATCTGCGGCCTCCATCTGCTCTGCTAGAGGAAGAAGAAGAAAAAGAAGAAGACCCGCTGACGATTTGTAGCATCGGCCTGACGAGATGTGTCGATAGAGACCACGACCGAAGAAGACTTCCTCTAACGTCGGTTAAGGCTATTCCAGCAGTCGGTGCTACGCTGGGTCTGCACGCACTGCCTGCCCACGGTCATCGCCATTAGATACAAGTGACACACGATTCTTGATTATTATTCCTCTGGGCCTGTTTTTGCAGATGTCTACCACATGTGCATACTGGAGCAGTTCTGACCCCTCTTCCTTTTCTTCTTCACAGAGACTGAAAATGATAAAGAGCAAACACACTGACAACCTGGATGACGATGATGACGATGACGACGGTGACAATGATACAAATGAGCAGGATTTTGTGTTTTCTTCGGTATTTTGTGTGCTTCTTTCTTCGCCTCTTTGTCTACAGGAGGACGCAGCCTCGACAGCAATTGGAGCCAATCGGAGGCTTTGAACTCTTTCCTTTCTTCTCTTTCTGTAAACACAGAAAAAAAACACATGAGAAGCTTAAACACGCGTTTCATTGGATCACATATTGAGTAAATATTAGTATGATTCTGTCTGCTGCCAAAGGAGGAATTCAGGAGAAGGCGTCTCGTGTCTTCTCCCTCATCAACGAGTCCCTGAGCAGAAGTAGCAGCGGAAAGTTCAACAACGAGAAGCAGGAGCTACACTAGGACCTGGAGCCGGTTAGACAGGGACGGGCGGGCGTGGAGGAAGGACTGGGTGCGGCAGCAGAGCAGTCAGTGCAACTGTGTTAACACAGGTTAGCGCGCGTAACACACTCCTACTCGCCCTGATGCATACGAAACGCCAGATGGGCCTGGCGCGCGCAAAGTGGCACGCGTGGCCAGCGGCCTTGGACGCCGTCGACCTGGAGACGTCGGCGGCGAAACTCTTTGGACTCCGAAAGCCAAACAACGAAACCGCGGCGTCAGAGCGCGCAGGAGTAGGGAGGGGAGGGAGGAAGGAAGGAAGGAAGAGAGAACTGTCCTTGCGCCTGTTGCAGTTGTTCTTGTTCTCGCTGCTGTTGCTGTTTTAGAAGGAGCCGCCAACAACAATTACCATACTCATACTTGACCTATTGGCTGCGGCGGCTGCTACATAATGCGACATTTTCGCTTCTTTTTCGTTCTCTGCCCCTGCAGTCTCTAGAAAGATGACAATGGAGTCCGTCAGCCCAAGAGACAATTTCGCTCGGACGCATCTCGACGACGGAGAAGCAGCCCCAATCACTCACGTCTATCCTGATCTCTCGCACGAGAGTGTAGAAAGCGTCGTCGACCCCCATCCTCGTCTTCGCGGACGTCTCGATGAAGGGGATTCCGTAGCTCTTGGCCACCTCCTTTGCCTGCCCCATGTCGACGTTGCGCGTGGGGAGGTCGCACTTGTTGCCAACCAGCACCATGGGGACCTGCAACAGAGGAGAAGTGGCTTGACACTTGGCGACAGGCACGAGCAGGTCAAGTTCAATGGCGATGCCGAGGTGACGGCGGAGAGCAAGAAGAGCTCCGGACCATGCACTAGAAGCACGCCTTCTCTGACAACCTGTGGGACACCTCCACTTAGAAGTGTGGTACGACCAACTGACTGGCAGATTCCAACACAGGGTTGGTAGCAGTGGGTGTAGGACGCGCGAAGCATGACTAACGTCAACTGAGGAGTCAAGAATGATCTGTCAGCTTGAGTTGCGCTTGTACTAGCCGAGTTGGACGAGGAGCCTCCGTCAGTCACAAGAGTCACAGGGTGGCTGAAGCCCCGCGTGCACATGTGTGACAAAGAATGCGCCAGCGTAAGCTGGACTTAAGTCCAACAGAGAGCAGAGGGAAGGTCTTTATCGCTCTCCACAAGCCTGACTTTGTGCGGCACGTTCGTTCCCTCCTACTGGACGCTACTAAACGTTTGCGTGTATCGGGCCTCACCTCCTCGGCGTCTTTCACCCGCTTGATCTGCTCCCTGTAGGCGGAGATGTCCTCGAAGGACTTGGCGTTGTTCACGGCAAATACGAGCAAGAACCCCTCGCCGGTCCTCATGTACTATAATGGAGATAAGAAAAGTCGTCGCGACTTGTTCAGTCAGAACCACAATGCCCTGGGGCCGCCGCAGGTCTACCTGATCGCGCATGGCCGAGTATTCTTCTTGACCGGCAGTGTCGAGGATGTCAAGGAGGCACGTCTCGCCGTCAATGACAACCTGCTTGCGATACGAGTCCTCTATGGTGGGGTCGTACTCGTCCACGAAATGGTTCTGGATCAGCTGGATTGTCAGGGCGCTCTTGCCGACGCCGCCGGCTGCGGAGACAACCATTGGATTAGCTTTCGGGGCCCAACTAAGGGGCTAGCCTCACTTGAGACGGTTGGGGCAGCACAAAACTGGTCGGGAGAGCCAAGAGACAGAACCTGAGGCAGAGGTTGGTCGTGTCTGGAGCACCAAGAAGCGCCACTCCATGAACACCCTGCCTCAGGGCTTTGTCACTTTTCAGGCATGATTCCCTTGGACTACTTGAGGTAGCAACGGAAAATGTTGGGTTTCTCGTTCCTCCAGTCCAGTCTCGAGCTCTCGCTCGCCCAGACAACGTCTTGGGCTGGAAAGACTGATCAGCAAGAACGCCCCGAACAAATTCCGCGCCCGCGACCTACTCACCTCCCACCACCACCAGCTTGTACTCCATGACGTCCGAGTCGACTGCTTGACGCTTGAGGATGAACCAAATGGAGGGAGCGGAGGTCGAATCGACAAAGAAAAGCAAACTGCAAATTGCAGCGGCTGCGACGGCTGCGACGGCTGCGACGGCTGCGGCGACGAGCAGCACGGGGGGAGGAGGAGGAGGAGTTGTGGTGACCGAGGAGGCAGACAGGGGACAGGGACAGGCTCAGGCTGGAGAGAGAGGACTACGCTGGCTCCTTGCCCGATCGGCCGGCGAGCCGCCTGTTGAAGTCAGAGCCACACCTGCTCTCCCTCTTTCGCCCTTCCAAGAAGGAGCCACAAAGAAGAGAGCGACAATCGATTCTAGATCCGCTAGATGGCGCCCTCTGCGCCCTCTGCGCCCTCTGCACCATCTAGCGGAATAAAAGAATGACATGAACGGTGAAAGAAATGTGGCAAGTCGCAATCTGCCTGTTCGGAGAAATTTCTCAGCACCATCCACCAGCTCTTTCTTGTCTGTGGACTTGTCGAGCGAGAAAGCCGCTATTCCCCGCCATGTCAACCCCGGCGGACGGAGCTGGCGACACTTCTCGAGGCGGCGATGGGGGCCGACGTGCAGGGATAAGCGAGTCGAAAGGGGGATGTACGATCTTCGTGGCCGGTATCTCCCCCACCACGACGAAACGGGATCTGTCGGAGGCGTTCTCGCGGTTTGGTAAGGTGTCAGACTTGACGTTGCGCCGACAGCGCAGGGCCACGTCGCGCCGAATCGCCTACGTCACGTTCGCCGTGGAGGAGTCTGCCAAGAACTGCCTGTTGCTGACATCCTCGCCGTCCGACGAGAGCGAGGGAGGGACCATCAAGCTTGGCGGGTGCAGGCTCAAGGTCATGCAAGCGATGTCTTCACCAGGCGTCACAAGAAGTCGAGGACGTCGGGATCGCGGCCGCCGCCGAAGACGTCACCGTCGCTCAATCCGACGTTCAGGAGGCCATAAGAGACAGGAATTGAAGACGCGGTCAAAGGCACCTGCACTACCAACGGGAAAGGAAAATCGGAAGCTGTTTATAGGCGGTCTGAACAGCTCCGCAGACGAAAACACTCTTGCCGAATACTTCTCCAAGTGGGGGGACTTGGAGGACATTGCAGTGATCAGGAGTTCGGAAACGGGCAAGTCACGAAGGTTTGGTTTCGTAACCTACAGGGTGGCGGAGATGCTAAGTGCTTGTCAGGAGGCTGGACCACATAGACTTGGTGGGCGACGGGTGAGAATCGAACGAGCCATCCCAAGAAAAGACACAGCGTTGCGCGAGGCCGAGCTGGTCACGGCCAGGCTTTTTGTGGACAAACTGGGCGATGGTGTCGAGGAGAGCGACCTGGAAAAGTATTTCGGTTCATTCGGCAGGGTCATAAAAGTGGAAATCATGCGCGGGAGCAGCAACGGCAAGAAGAGGGGCTTCGCTTATGTCAAATTTGAAGACGATGACGTCGTGGACAGGGTCATATCTGCGGGCCAGCATGAAATCCTCGGCATGCTATGCAGCGTGGAGAAGGAGGTCGAGCTACCAGGGTCGCGGTCAAGCAGGAGGACAAGATCGACGAGATCAGCGAGACCATCTGCGTCTGCTCCGCCACCCGAGCTCCTAACGTTATCTTCAGTCACCAACATCTCCCAAACTGCGACACCAACTGCATCACCGGCTACTTACGAGCCAGTTGACCAAAGCAGAGCGCTCTTCTGGCAGATGCCAGCTTTGATGCAGAATCCGATGCAGAATCCGATGCAGTCTCACAAGGTGATGATGGCCAATCCGTCTCTCCAGGACGTGTACAACACTCTCGTGAATGGCTACAGCGCAACAGCGATGGGAGAGCGCTCCAACCTTGGCTATGTCAACCAGTGGGCAAAGTTGGAGGCCCAGAACAAGCGCGACAACTGGGGCCTGGTGCCATGTTCTACTTCCTCGTCCAAGCACCAGCAGCGCCGCAGTTGGTTTTCTCCCTATGAAGGCACTCCTGACGGCGAGCACGTTGAAGTAGGACTCCAGCTTCGCCCTCAGTCTGGAGGGAATCGGGAAGAACGCATGGGCTTCGGTACCTTCAAATACGACCATCACGTGATGCCAGTTTGCCCAAATCAGCCCAACACCTGAGCTGAGACAAGGCAGACTCTTGAGTACGTCAGAAAGTCAGTGGTATGAAATCGTTAGTCAGAAGAGAGGAGACTTCACGAGAGAGAAACTTAGTGAAATTTCTTTCCTCCATTGCTAATTCAATTTGAACCAATAAATAGCATTTGCCAGTACAGCCTCATGTTGTAACGACCGGAGCTGGAACAGAACCAGGGTGCGCGGGCCGTGAACCGACTGGCACTGGCTGCTCCGGGCTGCTCGCATGGCCCGGGTCCGTGATGAGAGAAAGGTCGCAGTCATGAAGAATACCGAGCAGAAAGAGGGAAGGCAAGTGGCGTCTCTTAAGCCACGGCCTCTTCCAGGCTGTTGGCGGAGGACACGCGGTAGAGGAGCGACACAGGAAAGTTGGCCGATGTTGCCAATACTGTACTCATTCTTATATGACTTAATAACGATGCAATTCCAGAAGGTTCTGCTTTATCAGATGACGACGACAGGTTGACCAAATGGCATCTTCGAATCACGACGCAGTATTGACCGTGCTCCACAGGAGAGACTCTTCGTCCCTCTCAATGAGTCACGTCGACACTCTTGATTCAGATGGTCCTGGGCAAGAACGAGCGTAGGCGTAACGACGACGACCCCGCCGAAAGCGAGGTCGAGCAGGGAAGCCAGGATCAAGTTGGGCTCAGTGCTTGCTCGCCGGCTACTGCCTGCTGGCAACTCTGCTCAATGCAAAAGACTACAGAAAGCCCCCGGCTGGCGGCGGCTAAGCAGCGTGAAGCTCGCAGCAAGCAAGCAGTGGTAGCTAGCTACTGGAGAACGCCGACTTCGTCTTGTTCCCCATTACCATGACGTCGGTCGACATCAGCCCAGAGCAGAATGGTGGCGTGCTGAAGGAGATAAAGCGCGAAGGCGCGCCTGGTGATGACAACCGCCCGTGGAAGGGGGACCGCGTCTCCGTCCACTACATTGGGACCCTGGAGTCGGATGGCAGCAAGTTCGACTCCAGCCGGGACCGCGGACAGGTCTTCAGCTTCACCCTGGGCAAATCGGAAGTGATCGCCGGTTGGGACATCGGAGTGGCCACCATGACCAAGGGTGAGCTGGCCTTATTCACCATCAAGGCGGAGTTCGGCTACGGTGAGAGCGGCAGCCCGCCAAATATCCCCGGTGGAGCCACGCTTGTCTTCGAGGTGGAACTGGTAGACTTCGAGGGCGAGGACTTGTCCAAGGACCGAAACAAGGGCATCGTCAAGAGAACCAAGACGGCCGGTGAGGGATTGGACCATCCAAATGACGACTCCCTGGTGAACGTGAAGCTGCTGGGAAGGCATGGAGACACGATCGTTGACGAGCGCGAGCTTTCCTTCTCTCTCGGCGAAGGACAGGAACACGGTGTGCCCGGCGGGCTGGAGACAGCGCTACAGAAAATGAAGAAGGGCGAGGTGGCTCGTGTCTCCTTGTCGCCGGCGAACGCGTTCGGTGCAGCAGGAGATGCCACTCGAGGGGTTCCCGCCAACGCTACTCTCGTTTACGACGTGACATTGAGTACTTTTGAACGGGCCAAAGAGAGCTGGCAGCTGGATGGCGAGCAAAAGCTGGAACAGGCCAAACTTTTCAAGGAGAAAGGAACCGAATTCTTTAAGGCCGGCAAGTTCGAGCTGGCGGCCAAGAAGTACAAAAAGATCGTCGATTTTTTGGAACACGAGATATCGCTGAAGGGCGAGCAAGAGGAGGAGCGCAAGACGTTGTTGCAGGCCGGCAGGCTCAACTTGGCTGCGTGTCATCTCAAGACGGGTGAGTGGATTGAGGCGAGGAACATCTGCGACAAGGTCGTCGAGGAGAACCCGTCGTGCACGAAGGCCTTTTTCCGTCGGGGTGAGGCTCTCATGCACCTTAACGACCACTCGGTTGCCAAGGAGGACTTCCTGCGGGTGGCCAAGCTGGAGCCTGAAAACAAGGCAGCACGCAACAAAGTGACTTTGTGCAACGCTGAAATCAAGAAGCAGAAGCTCAAGGAGAGGAAGACATTTGCTAATATGTTCGACAAGTTCGCTGAGATTGACGCCAGACGCGAGGAAGAGGCCCGGAAGAAACAACCTCCGTTAGAAATCAACGAGTGGGAGAACAACAAAAATAAAAAGGACAACGACGGCGACACGATCAAGGTGTCTGGCGACGTCCAGATGGATCTCGATCTCACCAAGGAGATGGACAGCGCAGAGAAGGCAGAAATGAGAGGGTGAAACGAGAAATCTGGCTAGTGAGTCCTATCTCATGAGGTCAAAATGCCTCAGGGAAATGGCGCGAAAAGAATCGTTCGTGTATCCCATGATGTCCGTCTTCAATAAATATCAAACAATTTTTAGTCACTACTCCCTTGTGTTATGCTTCTCCTCCTGACTGTCGGTGCTGAGAAGCTCACCTTGCCAAGTTGTTCCAACCGCACTCACGTCCACGGCATCGGTTCTGAGTTACCAGTGGCTGCAGTTCGAGTTCTCGACTTCGAGCTACATGTATCTTGTCAGTAGAGTGGCAGAGGCCTGAGCTGATCTTGATCCGCCTCATTATGGTTGCTCTGAAACATAGGCAAGGGCAAGCATTTGAGAGAAGCAATGAGGGGAGTTCCCTCTGCTTGGTCACTTTTTCCCCACTGATATCTACTTATGTGCTACATCAGTCGAGATCTTCACAGAGATCGCTTCACATACAGGGTCCGGCAGGTCTTTTGGAACTAAATTTGAACACTCGTAACCACGGCCAATAGAGAGACCTCAAGTCACACAGTGGCCGAATCATCTTCTTCAGCGACGAGAAGATGTGGACAGTGGACAGGTCCTACAACAGCCAGAACGACAGATACATCGCCACCATGAAGTCCGACGTCCCCCCGGTGCAAACCACTAAGTTCCCAACCTCGGTCATGACCCTGGGGGTGATTGGCAGCAACGGGGCCGTGATGCCACCGCACTTCTTCAGGCCCAAGGAGAAGGTGGGTGCGGACACGTACTGTGACGTGTTGGTGGATGAAGGACGTGGCCGGGGACACCGACTTTGTCTTCCAGCAAGACAGTGCACCCGCGCACACAGCCAAGAAGATGGTGAACATGTTCAAGTCCAACAACGTGCTGTTCTGGGACTCTCACACCTGGCCCCCCAACTCCCCTGACATGAACCCCATGGACTACTACTTCTACGGGAAGTTGGAGGGGAAGGTGTGCTCTGTCAGGCACCCGAACATCACGTCCTTGAGGACCTCCATCAGCAAGGAGTGGGTCAAGGTCTCGGCTGCGGAGGTCACCAATGCCTGCTCGTCCTTCAGGTCCCGGATCGAGAGGATGACAGCCGCAATGTCTAAAGACTACCTAGTCAACTCCACAACCCCCGAACTACTTAATTACCCTAATTATGCAATGTTAAATAAAGTTCCAAAAGACCTGCCGGACCCTGTAGTGAGAAAGTCAACATGAGTCTGTGATGCATCCAAGTTGAAGCCAGGAATACCAAGCAGACTGGCATCTTTGGGCACTTGCTCAGTTGCTCAAGTTGGAGAATTCGTACATTTGGCTTGGACGTAGCACTGGGTTTTCCTCGCCCTCGGACGCACAGAGGATGAGGACAAGCGGACAGACCCTTGGATCGTCCCCATGCTTTCTCAGAGGAGAGCTGCAATTCCATGTCTGTCCTGAGCGTCCGCTAGAAAATCCGCTACTCGCCTCCAAGCTCGTACCCTTCGGCGCCGGTAATAGATAGAAAAAAACCCTCCAACAGTGTCTGGTGCGTGCCAACAAAGCCACGGACGCACAAATCTGGTTCTCTTTTTTTTCGGCGGCAACTCCGAAGGCGACGTCGTCAAGAATTGCCAAATTTGTTGGCGTCCCAATTACTTTTTTCATCAACCGGTTGCTCGTCGAAGCGTGAACGCGGACGCTCGAGCGATGGTGCCTGGCTTGGGCACGACCAAGAACGGGCGGGCGAGCGTAACGGGTGGGACGAGGGCGAGGGCGAGGGCGAGGGCGAGGGCGACGGCGACGGAGTGTTTGTGCAAGCTCAAAACTTTCCGCTGGTCAGTCAAAGCGAGTGATGAAAGACGCACAGATATGGACAGGTAGGCAGGAAGGACTTGATTCTTCTCCTTCCTCTTCGGAGACCCCGCTAAACTGCTCTAGTAGTGAGTGCGCGAACACGTCCTCTTATTGAGCGTCAATAAGAGCTCGATTGTTGGGCCTTCGACACCCGCGGCTCATCCCTCCTCGTCCCCTCGGGCTCACTCGAAGCTCGAGTGGTGGCAGGAGGACATGTAGTAGCTGACATGCAAGTAGAAGATGGAGGAAACAAGCTTGCTGCTGTCACTGACACTATTTTTTCTGCGCTCCCGTGGTCGAGCGTGAAGGCCTCGCTGCGATTGATAACCGTAGTCCAGCTTGTTCTTGCAGAAGATGATGATCGCTTTGAGGAGTGGAAGGACAGCTTCTTTCGGGACCAGCATGTCGATCATGTCGGCGTCGTTCTCGCCGCTGCTGCTACTGTTGCTGCAGCCGCTGCTCAACAATTTCTGTTCCGCCACACATCTCTTGAAGGGAACAGGTAACGAGACACTTGCACTGCACGTCCGTATGCGTGGTCATCAATGATGATTTACGTACTAGACGCTCTTGCTGTCATTTCTGCCTTACTAGCGTGTCCGCAGCCGCTGGGGCTCACGACCGGCGCCCTTGAAGACTGGCAGCTCTCGTCGAGCTCTGAGTTGTCTGGCGAGGCCGACTGCGCCACCAAATTCGCACGTCTCAACGAGCCCGGCGCTCGCGCATGGTGCGCGGCGCGTAGGTCCAAAAAGGAATGGCTCCTCGTGGACCTCGGCGTGGAAAGTCTGGTTTCCGGGGTCGCCGTGCAGGGCAGGGTGGACGAGGATGAGTGGGTCACGAACTTCATGGTTTCGTACAGCAACGACGCCTACAAGTGGGACTTTGCCAGGGACATTTACGGAAACAAGAAGGTGGGTGCGAATGATTTCGGACGACCAACGGAGGCTGATCTATTTATCTTTTCTTCCCCTTGTTTCTTGTCATTTTGTCGGTGGCAGATCTTCAAGGGCAACAGCGACGCGTACACGGTGCGCCACTCCTACTTGGAGCACCCGGTGTCGGCGCGCTTCGTCAAGGTGCACGTTGCCGGCTGGCACAAGCATCCAAGCATGCGTCTGGAAGTGATCGGCTGCCAAGGTACGTAGGTTCCTGGCTGAGCTATTTGCCCGTTCCCTGAACCTACCGACGTCGTACCAGTCAAAGGACTGGCTATTAATCAGTGTGGGTCGACGAGGACACGATTTCCTGTTTTCTTATTGTGCGACAGATTGCAACGAGATCATCAGCATGCAACCGTTCACGGAGGTGAGCTCCTCCTCCCACAAGCGCTGGAGTCGCCGCAGAGGCGACCGGAGAAGTGTGAGGTCCTGTCTGCCCGAGATGGCCGACATCTATTCGGCCAAGGGATGGTGCCCGAAGAGGCAGAACGGTAAGAGTCACCCCGACAGGTTCTTCTCTCTTCTCTTCTTTTTTTTGTGCGGGACCAACGTGCTCATGTACGTGAACAAGGAGTCCTCATGCTGATTGCAAGCATGACATGATGTGCAACGACTTTATGAGCAAATCTTCTCGTTTGTATTGTGTGGGTCTCAACCATCTCCGTGTCTTACATGCGGACTCAGACGTCCACTGCATTGACCACGATTTTTATTTCACGAGGTGCGACACCACAAGCTCCCATTGCTTGCACAAGGACCTAAACGTGTTCCTCCTTCAGACGATGGCTGCTTCTTTGCTTCTTTCACCTCTGCCAGATGAAAGAAAGAAAGAAAGAAAAGAGTTACTTTTCATTATGCCCATTGAGACGGGTCAGAAAAGGAAACACCCAAATGGTCGCACCTGATTTACAGATTGGGCGAGACCTGCCCATATGTGGCGGCTGAGCCCAAATTAAGTGCCAGGTTTTCTGTAGACAACCAGTGGCTGCAATTTGACCTGGGCCCGCCCACGACAGTCACCGGCGTCATCACCCGTGGCCAGGGAGACAACAGGCGCAGGTTCGTCACCGCGTACACCTTGTCGTACTCCAACGACTCCTCTCTCTGGTACGTGGCAGGATACAATTGCACGGTGGGCGAATTGACGTTAGATTGCCCCTGCAGGTTCTTTTACAAGGAGTCCAATCATCTAGAGGCCAAGGTCTTCGCGGCCAACTTGGACAGCACCACGGAGCGGCGCCACTACTTGAACGAGCCACTGACGGCTCGATTTGTGCGCATCCATCCGGTGGCGTGGCACCGGCGCATCGGCATGAGAGCTGCAGTCTTGGGATGTCCGCGGCGAAGGGGACAGAGCTGCGGAGAGGGATTCATGCGAGTCAATGACGGCGCTGCCTGCGGTAAAGGAGACCTTGTTTTGTGCCACAGTGACGGACACTTGACCCTTTCGCCTGATTGTAGTGGCCAACAAGGCGTTCAAAGGTGAGACGTGGGTGAATGACGGCCGCGGCAGGGCGGCGGCGGCCCAGTGGCGCTTCGGCCACTCTTCGCTAGCCGTTGACGGCAACATGGACACGCAGCTGGCCAACTGCGCCATTCTGGACAACTACCGCGGCGCCTCGGAGGCGCCGCTCTGGCGCGTCGACCTCGGCAAGACACAGCGAGTGCGCGGAGTGCTCATTCTCACTTGGCAAGGGAAGGGACAAGGTAGGAGCTGCAAGATCAAGAAGTTTTCCTCCCGTCTTGGATGCCACAGAAGACGTTCGTTACTTTATGAAGACATAAATTTGGAGGTGGGCGAGACTCCAACGCCTAATTTTTCTATCCGTATCATGCATTTGCAACGTGTCGCAAAGAAGGGGGGGGGGGGAATAGCTTGAATCCCCCTCGGTCTCCGCGATGCAGTCGGAGTGCAACACCATGAACTTGTCCGTCACTCATACGTGCTCGCAGTGGGACACCCGATCCTTTTCTCACTCTCCCAATTCCATCCGCTTACCCCATTTTCACCCGCTCAAAGAGAGGCGACCAGAATAAGGGCTGACATCAATTGATGCAGAGACAAAAAGGGCGTGATAGCTATTGATACGGGCGGAGGGAGGAAGAGGTGTCGTTGATCGGCCCTGCCATATCAGGAGAGTTTTTGTCGACCCCAGTTGATGGTACCCAGGTCCCCCTCCCCTCCCTAGGAACGAGTCTTGATGCTCACTTCACGCTCAACTCTTTCATGCTTCACAACCCAGGTGTCCGACTGGAGGGGACAATGCGAGAAGAAGGCACAAATGCTAGATGTTCTAATGCTGACGTTCAGTAGGTACTCGCCGTCTTGCACGAGGTCGTGTGCGTACCGCAGGACGGACGCGCCCTGATCGTGCGGACGACGACTTGACATCACCGATAGAACCAGGTGTTTTTCGTCCCGCGCGCACAGATCAGGACCTTTGTCACGTGGGTCTGGACGGACCCGCAATGTGGATGCGTTCAGCAAAGCGGCAGCTATCAATTAATTCAGTGAAATTTCTCTTGAGATGTCAATGATTAACTCGGCTTGAGCGGGCAGGGTCTTTGAGGCGCGATTTCGGCATCTTGATCATATGGAACGGAGAAAATGAGCATTGTTTGGTACAGCTATGTTGACCACGAGAGTCGCTCTTCACCACAGTTATATGGAACTGAGGCTCTTGACAAACATCATGAAAGTAGTGCAAGTGCTCTGATCATTGTTCCGCTTCCAGACAAACTAACGACATACAGCGACTACGTGCACAATCTGGAGACCCTTGTCGTGTACGTGTCGACGGAGGCGTTGGAAAGCACCTCTGCTCTGCGCGCCGCTGGCGCAGGCGCCAAATGCGCCAGTGTCTCGCGCCGCAGCAACGCTCTCTTCCACCCAGCGGTACATTTCGAGTGTCCAGGTGCCCTTCTACTGCGCAGCTTATGGCTTTCTGCACCCAGTCACACGTGCACGCCTCATTTTTCTTTTCTTGTCTCGTAGAACCTCTGCATGGCCAGTACGTCTACGTGAAGGCCGTCGGGGCCCCAGACAGGTGGAGCAAGACCTTCAATGTGGTGCTCTGTGAGGTGATGGTCTACTAAGGAAAATCTCATCAATGAAACTGAATTTCAAGCGTCAGCACAGCACATGTGCGACGTCAACCAGAACAATAAGTGCCAGAAAGAAAAGAAATTCCATCGAAAGAAGCAATTAGCAACAGAGAGTAGAGGAGCCAGCACAGCAGGGTTTGTTTGTCCACGATGAACGTCACGCCGGGAGCCACAGAGAGAAATGAGTGGATGAGGAGAGCGACTTCGCCACCAATCTTCGATTAATGGAAAACTTCCTCTGGCGGTGGAATTTGGTTCGGAGAAAGCGACGCTTATTGATTCACGCACAATTCTCTACTTCTGCAACCTTCGTACAAATAAAACCCACCGAACGTTGAGCAGTGTAACGTCTGGTGCAGCGGCTCCTGCTCCTTCGTGAGACGATTCCTTGTCCACTTGACTCTCTTCCCTGGACCCACACACTTGAACATACAAAGCAAACTCCAAATGAGTGCCAATTCAATGCTGCCGGGTAGAAGACTGAACCGTTTCTCAAGAGCCTCGTTGATGCTACAGAAGAAATGTGAAAAAGTCAGGACGCCAAGCAAAAGACGAGATCGGCTAGATAATGTCCAGTCCAATGCTCATCATAGCGATTTATTAGAAAAATAGGAGTTATTGAGAGTTTTTTCTTTTATCTAGCGAATCTTCATGCCTCTGAAATCTTATTGGGTTCTGTCATATAAAATCAATTGCTCCTCACAGTTTAAGTGTCCTCAGAGAGGCAGTTACTAACTACTGTAGTAGGGTAGTAAATGTAAAAACCGAGAAGTACAGGACGAGGTCGCTCAGCGGCCAAGACGAACGCCACCTCCAGCCTCCTCTTCTTCCACTTCTTGGTTGTCTACATTGCACATGTGCGACCGTAGTTAAAAGCATATTTTCGGCTTCTGGGCTTTGTTACTTTGATGTCGCACGTCAAGTTTGTGCAGTACCAGCACTTGAATACCATCGGTCCCACGAACGTGAAGTATCAAAGGCCAGACCCAAAAATGCAGCCCCCAGCTCGTGGGTCGTGAGATGCAATAGTCGAGACAGACGTTACGGCATCGGACAACCTGAACTGTATCATTATATGCGTGTGGTCTTTACATCGTGAAAATGTCGTACCCAACCCTGCCTGAGTCTATCACAACAAATCCTGGACGTTTCCTCCGGCTCCCCCTATGGCATGGGGGCCTGCGGCGGCAGGAAGCGATTTCCCAAACTGTGCGGTCCTCGTAGGCGAGATGACAGGGGACTCACCCGACGAGGCAGACGCCGTCTTCATCATAGCATTCATGGGCACAGACTTCTTCTTCTGATCCCTGCCGCTCAGTGAAAGATTATCAAGATCGATGTTCAGCTTTCCAAGATCGGTGCCCCACGTCTGAGGCAACGCGGTCTGCTGGGTGCTGGCCATGTTGCCTGTCTTTTTCACTGCATCTTCGTTATTGTTGTTGTTATTGTTGTTCACGCCGGCCAAGGCTCCGAAGTGGTGATCGTTGTTGGCCCGAGGCTGAAGAAGGGTGGGGAGAGACATCATAGGATTGCTCATCTCGGCAGCTGCAGCCGGAGCCGGAGCCGGAGCCGGAAACGCACTGAGGTCCAGCCCACCGAGGAGGTCGATGGAAGAGGAAGGCCCGAGTAAATCAGTCGAGGCAGATGCGACCTTCTGAGTGTTGTCCACGACGGAAGGGGCGGCGGGCAAGGCAGCCAGCAGATCAGCTGCTGCTGCACGTTCACCGTCGACCTGATGAGCATTGTCAGAGTTGAAGGCAGAGGAGAAGTCCGCGAATTCATCACTAGCGACAACAGCTTGCTGCTTTCCTCCATCTCCAAAAGCTGAGGAGAAATCTCCAAAGTCTCCATTAGCGCCGCCGTTGGATTCTGTCTCTCTAGGACCAAAGGCATCGCTGGTGAGGTCCAAACCAGCAGAAGCATGTGTAGGGGCTGCTTCGCCGCCGCCGAACAAGAGGTCTACGTTACTCTGCTGAGGCGGCGGCTTGGCTTGTTGCGGCGGATTTGAAGGCGGTTGTGGCTGCTGCGCAAAGGTGGCGGCGGCACCCAGGTCAATGGGCTTGCGCACCTTGATCTTCTTAGTGGTGGCTCCACTGTAGCTCTTACCAGCGGCAGCGCTGCCGCCGCTGGAATTGCTCCTTTGAACGGGCATCTCCTTGGGAGAAGTATTGTTCCTAAAGTCGTCGTCGTCGTCGTCCTTGAACTCATCGATGTCAGGTGAGTGGGCCCTGTTGTTGCTGGTATCCTCAAAGTCAGGGGAGCTGTCTCTAAAGCCTCCGGGTGACCTGCTCGACGAGGGCCACCGGTCCTGCCAGTTGGAATCAAATCCCCGACTGCGGAAACCCATGGACTCGTTGGAGAGGCCCACATACTTGGACTTGTTTTTCTTCGCCTTCTTGCGCTCCTCGCGAAGACGGTCGTCGTCCTGGATGAACTCAATCATGTCGGCCACCTTGTGACGGATGTTAATGCCTTGGTCCTTGCCTGTGGGGAAGAATTTAGTTTACTAAGCTCGCTAGCGCTCTGTTGCCAGCATGCGTACCGTTCTCATCTATAAAAGCGTAGTTCTCCATGGATCTGAGGTCATAAACGTGCTCCCTGGCAGACGTGACGACCCGCTCACTGCCATTCTTGAGCAAGTAGTCGAGGAGCAGTAGGGACTTGTACGTCCTCCGCCAGTTACTGCGGTTGTCCTGCAACATGCGCTTCCACAGCATACCCATGGCCTCCGGAAATTGCTCGTATGTGAAGGTGAAAGACGCGATCTCCTGCATCTGAGCGCCCGATGGACCCCACGGGTCGTCGTTGGTCGCGTCCCGCACCTTGGCCTCCGTCTCCGTATAGTTCATCACAATGTTTGTGGCCTTGTCCACCATCTCTCGGACCTTCCACATGGAGATCATGGTGACGGCGGAAGAGGCGAGTCTCGAACGTCCTGGGTACAAGGATGAGCTGTTCGCCGCGGAGTCTTTCGTAGTCGCTGCAGACTTGATGAGAGACCTTTTTTTTATCAGCGTTTTCTTCCTTCACGATTCACTTGACTCAGCAGTCAGCACGCAGCGCCAGGCTGAGCTGTTACACTGCCTTCCTCCTGCTGCTGCTCCTGGCCTGCTACTGCTTCGTGGACAACGGCTGCCCGAGCGACTCCTCAGCCAGTGACGCCGGATCAGCCTCGAGCAGCTCGAGCGAGGAGAAAAAGGCCTTTACCGATAGCTAAGCAGGTCCAGGTAAATGCCAGAGCACGAGCACGACCTTGCTGCTTCACACGGCATCAACGTAGTCAACGTACTGTGTGCGCGTCCGTATGCACCGACGAACGCACGAACGCTGTCTGTTCTGCTACTCGGCAGCGGCCAAATTGAAACCTTCGTCAGTGCTACTTCGACAGCGACGACATCGACACGTAGTCATGTTCTCCAGGACCCGCACGTGCTCAGGATGAACCTGCGCTGTCTCAAGAACTACTTGGGAGCCAATACGAATCATCGTCGGGATGAATTATGACGGCACATTTTAGTTACTCGTGCAGGCGGAGCTGAGCCTCTCTCCGCGCTCTTGCGAGCTCGACAAAAGCTCGACGAGGAGGACCTGGACGGAGAGGTGGCCAGGTCGAGAGAGCAAATCGAGCCTCACTGCGGACTTGCTGACGCGCGCACGAGTCCTGCGGGGCGATCGAAAACCAGTTCGGGCCGGTCCACACGCGGTGCGACGCAGATAACGAAATCAAGTTGTTCGGCTTTTAATCGTGACCACGGTACTTGCACTTCATCCTTGCTCGTCCCTACTTCTTCTTCGGACGGATCATCAGGCGGACCTTGGAGAGAAGCCTCCTCTGTTGCAGACGTTCCTCGTCGTGTCGGCCGTTGACGTTCGCTTTTCTGATTGGCAACTCCACTCTGAGCTCCAGCAGCCGCAGCATCATCAGAGTGGTCGACAAGTCAGGCTCGCCCTGAAGTAAACCTGTCCACGTTTCGGAACGTGCACATCGTGTGCGTACGATGCGCGTCGTGTGCGCAATGCAGCCGATGATAGAAAGCAGCCAATGCTTCCTGGATCCGCAGCATCCCCGAAATAGTGGCGAACATCGCCCCGGTGTCGTGTTCATGCCAACTTCCTGAGGTCCTGACTCTAGATCCGCTTGGAAAGTTTCTCCGGGTTCTCGTAGAGCCCCCGGCTTAGCATCACCGTCCAACTGCCGGAGACACAGGCATCCCGGACTCGAACCCGCAGCAGGCCATACCTACGTAGTCACGAGTAGCGGAAAAGATGGACAAAGTTTGGACCTCTCTGATTTACGCACCTGAGTGATGCGACTCCCATTCCTTGATGGACATTTCAGCTGCTACGAGCGCAGGTGTCCTTGTACTTCTTGCGCGTGTCCTTCGGAGCAACAGGTGTGGATTTGGGGTTGCGTTCTGGCGCCAGTTGAAGCAGGGAGCATCCGCAGACGAACGTTGGAGACTTGCGCTGCTCTCGACCAGATTGTCACAGCAGCGAAGGCCAAGAAGAGCGTCAGGGTGACGAAAGCGCCCAGACACGACTGTGTACTCGAACCAGTGGCTGGCGCCGTTCCGTTATCGTTCCTGGCAAAGAGCAAAAAGTCGACAAACGTTACTACTTCCGCTTCTTCTCTCCCAAAGCCAACTTGTTGCTTGCTGCCAAATCGATCCGAGGCAGTTGGAAGGGATCTCCACCCGCTTCCTCACCAGCAGCGTCGTCATCTTCTGCGCCGTCGTCTTCGGCAGATTCTTTTTCATCAGCTTTCTCATCAACTTCCCCCGCCTGATCAGGCATATCGGGCGTGAAGAAGGTGCATCGAAAGACCAAACTGCGGGATATTGCGCGTACTCTCCATCTGTGGACTCGAGTCCCACCATTCGAGCAAAAACTCGCAACAGCACGAACCAAAAGTTATGCTGGGCTCGATCTTCCAACTGTTTGAAACACACCTCTACAGTGTCCACCATGAAAGAATCCTCGCAACCTGGACCTCACCCAATCAGACGTGAGCACAGCCTCACGCCCCAATGGCCTTTGTTCCGTGGGTGCGTGGGGATGTTGAGCATCCCCTGCCAACTACACAGAGGTGTCAAGTACACTAAAGTGGACTAATTTTTAACCTCCTGAGATGGTCCAACTTAACATTGTCAGGATCTGCAAGTGTATCGAGGAGTGTGCACGATCCGACCTCGATCCGTATGATCTGAGTGAGCTGTGTGGACAGGAGGCAGAGGTGCCCGGAAACTGGAGACGGTCGATGAGAGAAAACAAGCAGTCATCGGTACTTGAGAAGTGAGTACTCATTGGGAAAGCATTTGCTCGTCCTCCCAGAACTCTTCTGAGATGGTGAGATGGGCTTGGTGTATGTATCTCTATCCTCGTATGTTTGAACAATTTTCCTCGTAACATACCTCATACTTCACCTTAATTAATCTTGTGTACTCAACACTCCTTGGGCCCACTGCTGCTTAAAATGTTTTCAATCTAACCACATATAAGAAGAAGAAAAATCTATAGGGTCTCAGACCTATTGCAATGGTCACTACACAAAGTTGCACCTTAACAGCTGAATATGTTGTATGGGGGTTGTATGCAGCAAAGTGAAATTAATATTTTTGAAAGAGATTTTAACAATTCATTCGTTGAAGGCTGTGGACTCACCTGAAACCACTAATGTTGCACATACAGCCATTCCTGGAAAGCAAAAGCCCTTCGTAGCACCACTGCTGACTCTCCCTGAAGTCATGAATCATTACACAAGATCAAAAATTCACCCGAAACCAAGAACAGCCGCCATCCGGCGCCATGCCAACGAGGAACACAAGAAAGAGATGCTGGAGCTTTTGGACCAGAGTGACCAAGCCGTCAAGCAGACCATAGTGGACGTCTGGTTCGAGAAGACTTCATTTTATCATGCTGATTGAAGTCAAAAGAGAGGGGGTTAGATGAAGCTCTTCCATATTTTGTGGCCCCGAACTTACAGCCTCCGCCCTGACAGGTGTTGATGACGAGGGTTTACAATCCTGGTGTACCTGGTGTACCTAGTGTGTACAAAAAGTACACAAAAACTACTCACTGCCACCAATCTCACAACTGTTCTTATGGAGAATCGTTGTCAACGTGAGTTGAGCAAAAGCTGGTCAGTGTCAGGTTGCTTCTGCCACGACTGAGTCGTGGACATCTGGTGGTCATGTCAGCTTTATGACCCCAACATGTCGTTTTGGGGATGAAGGCGAGAAAATGCTTTGCTCCGAAGTTCTGAGCTGTGTCACAACTGTAGGTGGTCACACTGCAGAAAACCTTAGCTTGCAGTTAACGGAAGTCATTCAAGAACATGAAGACAAAGAAGCTGTACCTACTGTTCCGATGTCAGTACAGTATGACAGCGTTTACCGTGTGAGTAACTGCCTATGCTGCCTTGATTTCGAGTCAGGTTCGCAGGATCCAGTCCACACTTCTAAGCAGTCTACACTGGATTGTCCCAGAAACGAATGCCACCGATTGGTTTCAGTGGGAGGAACATCCCAGCCGCCATCACGATAGGTGGTGCTCAAGGAAATGACCCGGTGCCAGCTTGATCTTTCTGCTCACAAAAAATCTGATCTTGTTTTTTGCCAGCATTTAAATGCTCTCTCAGGGACATATCGTCAGTTATCAGAGTAAGGACTGAATCCTCCTTGGGCATTTTTTCACTCTCTCTTGCATCAGATTGAGAATATCCTCCTAAAAGCCCTGTTCAAAATGGAAATCCTCTAGCTACGTTTGGCCAGTTCTTGTAGGAGGAAGCTCCAACACGTTGTTGAACCAAACATGTTGTTTTGCCATTGGAGAGTTACTCCAAGGGCAAATTTCCCCTCTTTTTATGCCCCTTTTTCACTACATAGGGTCTGGACAGTTGTAGCTCCTTCAGTCCTCTGCACCTTGCCCATCCTTCCTCCCTCCAGTGAACTAGTACAGCTCCTTGGCTCGCAGTGTCCCCGATAGCAAGAGACCGGATTTCTCACACAAAGATGATCGATCGCAAGTAAATCTTGACCACAAATTCCCCTGGCAGCATCAGCATGACGTGGAAGGTGGGATGTTGGAATACAAGACTTCAATAAACAAATCATAGAAGAGACACATGGAACCATACAAGCAAACAAAATGAAATGGACCAAAGGTACTGCATGTCCACCAACAAGCACTGTAGGCTATCGCCTACCGCAGGTCATATGAGTCCAGACGAGTCGTGGCCGCTCGTGTGGCATCATCGGCGTGAACAGGGGCAGTGTAAAAATTGAAGGCACAATGATGAGCAGAGTTTTCCTCCCAAATGATTATGAGGAAGAGCCACGGTCTCCAAGACTGAACATTGCACCAGATAAAAATGAGAGTGAGCCAAATTAGAAAACAGTCACCTTTCATGGTGGGTGATGTCATCCTGGCTTCTTTCGGAAGGAACTGGAAAAAATCCCCACTGTGTGATTATGTAGTGCTATGATGTCCACTTGGAATGGATATCCAATCCATTCCAAATGTTTGGCTGACATGTGCTTCAATGCCATAAAGTATGCGGAAGGAAGACAAAAAAAAATATGGACTTACTTTCATTGTAAAATGGGGAAGCACAGGGCAATTTTATATTCAAATTGCGCTGCAGTAACTGAAACAACTGTCTGGCTGTGAGGTAATCCACATCCTTCATGTTGATGCCAGACATAGAGAGAGGTTCCCCAGCTTCTGCACGGGGGAACATAGACTACGCGTGGGAAAACACTTTAACTACAGTGAATTTGCCTCAGAGAGACATGTAGACCAGGTCTAAGGTGACTGAGAGGGTCTGGCGAGTTCATTTCAGACTACTCAGCCACCTGAGACCAAGACATGGGGTTTCAGTAGTAACACAATACTGTATTCTTCTACTTGGAGGGGACACATGCAAGAAATCCTAGAAGAATTAGGAGAAGTAGACCAGCAACTTGTACCTAGCCGATCTGCCCCTGAAGGGGACGGACAGCTGACAGGATCTGCTGCTGCAGCAGGCAGAGGAGAAGGCAGGAGAGATCTTCTTGGAGAGGATCTCCTGATCTCTGAGTGAGAAATTCGGGTCCTTTTACACCACATTTTACCAAATAGAGGGTGCGACTATGCTGGCATCATTTAGCAGCTGGTTAGTCTTCAGAGATCCCAGGGTCAAGACCCAGCTGGTCCTCCGACCGGGGGTCGAGGTCAAGCAAATCCAGATCTGTCTCTTCAGAGTGAATCGACACCTGAGGACTGCTGGGGGACACCTTAGGTGTAATACTGGAGCTGTAGAGAGAGGACCTCTTGGTGTATTTGGCAGGCGGAGAAGTAGAAGGTGCCATTGATGTGGGATGAGTGGTGTCTGAAGCTGCCATGAAAGCAGAACATGATGCAGTGAACGGTGCTACGAATGAAGTGATAGGTGCAGCGGGAGTGGAGCGAGAGGAAATACTCCACTCCATGCACTGCACTATGCCAGAGGTGAGCAAGTAACCCGGAGACTCCTGATGCGTTGACTGCATCCGGTTGAAAGATATGAGCGATCGACATTACGCGGCGAGTTAAGTGTTAACTATTAACATTACTTATCAAATACTGTTTAACTTTCTCTACAGTTACCGAACAACGCCTAAACAACTATTTCAACATGGTCGACGTGAAAATCGTCTTGAGGATCTCCGGGATCTTCTTGGTGTCAAGGCACACGAAGGCCTTTCCCGACGGGAGTTGTCTAGCCAGTCGATGAGCCTGATCTCCCAGGGAGCCCAAGAAGATGGCGTAGGCAGATACCTGGCAAAGGCGCATATAGATGTCACGCGCTCTGTACACTTCAAAGACGCCCTCACCTGGTCGTTCCTGTTTAGAATCTTGGCAAAGGACTTCGGAGAAATGCCATAGCGGTCAAAGTTGGCGTCAGATAGAACCACCACGAACGATTCGTCATGATCATCCACCATTTTCCCCTGCAATCAGAGACTCATAAAGACTCGCACACGCAAACACCAGATTATGTGACTCACCAAGTCATTTATTGCCGTGTGGGTGGCCTGCAAAGTGTGGTCGCCCGACCAGCAGAACTGCGCGTGGGCGTGCATGGTTTTGAGAACCTCCAACCTCTCTTTCTCGTTTTTGGGCTCCCTGTTCAGTACGAAGGGAATTGCGCTCTCCTCGCCAGAATGACCGACCAGGTCGTACTTGAACTTTTCCGAGTAGCCCTCCAGGGCTTCCATCACCATCAAAGCAGACTCCATCATCCTCTCGAGGCGCTGGTCGTGACCTTCATGGTGATCACAATATGCGTAGTCACGTAAGATGCAATCCTTGTCCCCGCAACGACCTGGAGCGCAACTGTAACTTACCGTTAAAGCGGTACATTGATCCTGAGCAATCCAGAAGAAGCCTCAGCCGCTTAGGTTTTTCTTGCGGTGCACCAGGCTCTGGATCCTGCTCTCCACGCTTTTTGTATATCGACCTTTCTCCCGTAATGCCCTCAATTAAGCGAGTGTCATCAAGCTCACCTATAGTGTCAAGAGGATGAATAAGAGACACAACAGTACTCTGGCTATGTACGAATTACTCACCAGATGTCTGATTCTTCAGCCACTGCCTATCCTTAGCCTTCGCCTGCAACCCGTTTATGATGGTCCTCAGAGCAGTCACCTGCTTCCTGACCTGTGCCGCATATCTTTCGTACAACTCCGCGTCGTGCTCGCTCATCTGAATTTGCCGGAGTCTCTCCTCAAAAGCTCTGCGGTTCATGTCGCGGGCAGCCTTGCGGATATGTTCAGGCACGTTGGCCTTGGCGCTGTCGGGGATCTGGTGGACATCGTGCCCAGAATCCAGACGATAGGGGCCGCCATATCCTCCAAGACCTGTATGGACGTATTGACAGATGTCGTGACAATGAAATTGGAAGGCCAACGAAAGTTCTGACCTGCAGTGTCCCTGCCTCCAGTTCCTCCGGCCCAGGTATTTCCCCCTACATGAGGCATATTGTCCGGATCAACCTCTCCGTGCTTAGGACCACCCAGGTCCTTCACTATGTCACGCTGTATGGTTAGCTGTTGGTGCTCTAATCCAGTCATCCGTCGCCATTCCTCTAGGGAACGCTCCAAGTTGGCAATCCCAGTCTCCCACAAGCGCACGCAGCCGGAGTTATCAACGCTTACGAGCCCCTCGTTCGAAGTTTCGCCGAGGGCCATAACCTAACAGCAAGTGTAAATAAACTAAATGTAATATTCTCTCTCAGTGTTAAGTGCTGTAGCTAGCTCCATGACATACCTGATCTGGGTATGTCTGGCGATACCACGACGAGTACACTGACGACTCAGGTGGCTCCGGAATGGGCAAGTAGCGCAACTTGCCCGCCATAAGGTCAACCACTTCCAGGAAGGCAGATATTCCACCCGGAGCGCTCAGTCCGTAGTTGTTCCCAGCGTATTCTGACGGTAACGCTTGAGGAGAAACTGGACGCACCAGCTGGCAGCTCTTTTGTAAGAACACCTGACAGCGGCTGGGGTCAAAGTAGGGGGCGGCGGAGTAGTAGCTGGTGTTGATGGGGCAGATTTTCCTCTCACTCTTGAGCGACTCCTCGCTCTTCTGCCAGGCTAATATCTAAAAAGAAAAGAAAAAAATCTCGAGGGTACAATACTTCTATATGGGACTAAAGTTAGGGTGTACACTATACATGCTGAATAATTTAATAATGAATGTCATCCCTCACCTCGTTCGGACTGAATTCCAAGTCCGGAAACCCCAGGGCCAGTGCTGCATGCATCTCCTCAGTCACAAAAATAGTGTTGGGTGTCACCATGGCCTCTCCTAGCACCGTTTTGAGTCCAAAGTCATTGAGTCCACCTGGGAACACTTTTCTTATGTCCTTGATGCCACAGTTCTGGGTGATTGGTATGAGCGTATCTGGCAGGACGCTATCTTTGTCGCTCTTCCTCAGTATGTAGAGGTTATTCTTTCCATCACCATTATCGCCTTCGCTGACTAGTAAAAACTGACTCTCGCTCAGGGGATGCATCGACTTGATTGCCGCAGGCAGCTTCACCATGTGCGCCGTGGGATTGTCGAGGTTCAGATCTATCAGTTCAATATTGTGTCCGCCTGGCGAATAGCGGACAAGTCTATTATCGGCGGTAATGTTGCTACAAAGTCTCATGAATTCGCGACGTCCTTGACCACCAGCAACTAATTTGGTCAGCGTCTCCACAACTCTGGGCAGGTCCAGTTGCATCACCTTCCCGGTGTCAGGATGCACTAACAGCATAACGCCTGAAATCTCGTCGTGAACAGCGAGGATGCCATCAAAGTCACCGCTGAGGGGCACCGCCTTCACCCTGGCCGCCATATTGGTTTTGCGGGGGTCCTCAAAGAAGTGACTCAGCGACAGACGGCGAAACTCGTCGTCCGCGAGACCCATTGAGTACAGCCACACAGGTGAGGAAGACAGTACGTGCACCTGGTCCATGGCAACGCGATCCTGCTGGTCTCTCAATACGCAAACGTCGCCCACCGACGCGGCATCGTGGAACGGCAGTTTCCAGTAAGCCTGCTGTTCCGAGAACCCCAAGCCTCTGGCCTCCACGCGGTCTAGTCTCCCTCTAAAGGTCGTTACCTCTTTCTGCGACGAAAGCAATAGTTGTCTGGTAGTGACTGGCAATGCAACAGAAGATCCTTCACGACCTCCAGCTATCTGCCAGTGTCCCAGAGTTTGGCGTGGTGGCAGAGGAAACTCGCGGCCCAGTCCGAGGTTGAAGGGGGACGTGTGGATTGGAATGCCTACCATGAGAAAGCATCATGTCAACACGCTGCACGCACCTCTCGCACAAGTAGTAGTCAACGCGTCGAGTTTATAAATAAATAAAGCGACGTCTGCAGCTAAGATCACACGTGAACGGCACGTGTACTAAAACGTGAACTCCTATGGGTCATGCAAGGCATCGCTTTATTTACAGTTCACTCGATCAACAATGTTGTGGAGCACTACATACCATGTTTGTGCAACACCTCATCGAGACTGTCCCTGACCTCCTTGTCGTAGGAATCAAAGTCAAAGACGTTTCTGACCACTGAGCCCAGACCTTCGTCTGGGAACATCTGCAGATGTTTCACCACGTTCACCACTTCTCTGGTCGAGTAAGGATATTGGATCAGGCCGTCATCTGCCATGGTTCTCAATTCGGAGAATGCCCTGACCAGCCTGCGCAGAGTGTTCTCTGGCACGTCGGGCCCATAACGTCTTAGCATAGAAAGCTCCGACTCCACTGAAGGGTTGTCCACAGCGTGGCAGCTGAACAGGTCACCCATCGCACCGAAAAAGTCGTTGCCAAGGAAGGGGAAGCCAGGTCGGTTGGCCAGCACCACCACGCGGAAATCCGGATGCATGCGGATCAGGCTCGACTTGGTCTTATCCTCTTGGTCATAACGATCAAATCTGGCGGAGGTGACAATTCTTCTCCCGTCAGAAAGGATCATTTCACCGGACTCAACGAGGGTTTTGAGCACACAGGTAACGTGAGTAGGCGCTTTGTCAGCCTCGTCCACCACCAGAACGTGGCCCGATCGGACCGCTCTTACCAGGGGGGAATCCTCATATACTATGACTCCTTCGCGTACTGTTGGCGACAAAGTTAGACTTTGAACTGTGGTGTCCCTATGGAGTTGGATGTATTCACGAGGGCGATGGAGTAACCCCAACATGCGATCAATCAGCTTGTTCTTGCCCACGCCCTGATTGCCGACCAGGAGGAGGTGTTCTCCTAGTAGGAAGTCTTGCAGCATCGCCTCCATAGAGGCTACATTCTGCCAGGTCTCGTAGAAGAGAGTCTCTGGAATTTTGGAGCGAACGTCTGGCGAATATATTGGCGCGGAGGTCTTGCCTATGGTCAGGATTCCCTTCTCAATGCTGCACACAAAGTCTTCCTGACTGCCCTTTTTCTCTGCTTCAGACTTGTGCATTCCCATGTCGGCCATTGTCTTTTCGAGAGCTTCTTTGGGCAGGGAGGGCAAGAAGCGCGCCAGACACGCCTTGGTGATTGCACCGTGTGCACTCTCATCGGGGAATCGCCCCAGTCGCCGGGCAACACGCAACAATTGTCTGGTTGAGAGAGAGTTGGAGACTGAGCGAAGTGATGCATCTTCAGACTGGCGCAGCCGTTGAGTAACTTTCAGAACCTCTTGTAGCACCTGGGAAGGGTGTCCTGTAAGGGCAGACAACACACCCAACTCCTCCTCCTGCGAGAGGGGTCGCATGGAGTGGAAGAAAAACATAGACAGGACCTCGGCCGTCAGCCACTGCTCCTTAGCACTGCCGCCCACCACAGGCGGCTCCGCGAGAGCCGCAATCCGGAATTCAGGCTTGATGGGAAGGATTCCTCTCTTCGCCATATCATCTGTACTCCAACCGTTCTCCTCTCTGATGGCGTCATATCGCTCTTGTCCGACCAGACGAGTGCCGTCGTATAGCTGGAGTTCTCTATCGTGGACAAGTCGATGCAAAACTCCAAGAGTGCCTCTATGGATACGATGAATCCCGTCCAACACAGCCATCTTCCCCTCTAGGGCTGCAGTCACCAGTGGTGAGTGCCTCCACACCGTGTCTCCATTGGCCAGAGTCGTCCGCTGCTGTAGCAGGTCCCTCGCTGTCATGTCCTGATACAGCATGATAGGTTCCAAATCGTAACCCAGCATTTCCGCCAGTCTTTGCAGTACAATGCTCTTGCCGCAGCCTCGAGGACCCACGATACAGAAGTCCTTGACCGCATGAGTCAAGGCCAGCTGGCCCAGGAAGGAATCGTGATAATTTGTGGAAACGTATCCGGACGGAGAGATGCTTGCTTCACCCCTATTTTTGCCTGCAGGAGCTATGATGCCGTACTTGGCTGATCCCACCTTCACTTCCATTCCGGCCTTTTCTGGGATTTCTGCCGAAGAAACTGACAACAACTTGACGTTCTGCTGCCGTCTCGCTGGCGCCATCTGGAAGTTCGACAGAGTCTCCTCCACGGACTGGCAGCCGTCTTCTGGTAGAAAAAGATTGTACGGATACAGTCTGAAGACGGCGTCTCTGTCACAAAGTTTGGGCGCCAAGTTCATCATGGAGATGAGGGCAGGCAGATTTTCCACGGGAAAGTCCGGTAGTCCTAATCCAGCAGACTCATCGCTCAAAAGGGTGTGCGCAAATGAGAGTACGCGACTGACGGTGTCGCTGGTGAGGTTAGGGCCTAACGAGAGCAACAACTGCAGCTCCTCTTTGTAGGGAATGTGACGAATGTCTCGAGCCTGCGACAAAATAAGCATTCTGTACGCAAACAAGTAATCATCGACGGGTTTTCCCACAACGTACCTGAAATCGAGATCTCAGTGGAGGGTCCAGCGGATTCCCTACGTACTTTGGCACTGGAAGCCCCAGTGCTATGACTCGAAAGTTCTCGCTGACTCGAACCAGCTGCCACTTATCTAGCTCCTCTTGTCCATGTTCCTCCAAAAGCCGATCATAGCGGTCGGCGGGAATTAGAAGGCGGCCATCCTCTAGGTGCATCTCTCGGTTCTCCAGCAGGTTGTTTAGGACGGGAAGGACGTTCCTCTCAGCCTTCAAAAGAGATACGCATTGAAGAGCACAAATCTTTAAATTGTACAGTTCTAATTCATCGAGGCCAACCTTTTCTATGCCTTCCAGCAAGAGAATCCTTCCTTTGGCTGCCGCGTTCACCGCGCTTTGGTCAATGTAGTGCGCGGTACCGCCCACGATCTCCCGCCTTTGCTTGAGGTCACTCTCCGTGGTGTCCCTCGACAGGGCAACGTATTCGAGTTCACGCCTTGTCAACTCCAAGTACTGCATGGCCAAGCTCCTCCTGAGCGGACTCGGGCGACCTATCAAAAAGAGGTCCTGTCCCAGAAGGTCCTTCTGCATCATCCATTTTAGGTGCTAAACAAGGGGGGGGGGGGGGAGAGGGCCGTTAACTCGGTTGGTACTGTGGAACGTAGAAAGATACATGAGGACGTCACCTTCCGCATTTCTGGTGGAACCTCCCCATCTCGGGGAAGAAACCTGGTCGGCACGAGCTCCGGGTTGTTTGACTTTTTCACCGGCTTGGTGACGTCACCGATGGAGATTGTCTTATAATTCCGTCGCCAGCAGGCACACTTGCCTAAGAAAGAGGCCTCTCGGAGAATGGGGATTCGAACCCACATGATGGTAGTACCGATGTCAGGGCCCTCTTGGAGCAGGACGGACAGCCCCGATCGTGCGCCACCGCGTTGTGAAAAACAAGGTCAGGTCAGTCTGGCCGGCCACGGACTGGTAGGCATTTGCCAGCCCTTAGCTTGTTGCAGTTGACTTCATTCTATCTGACTTGAGCTTTAGTCAGCGCCAGCAGCAGCATGAAAACTGGTGACTGAATGACTGAGACTGAGCTGAAGCTTCACTTGACATCCAGAATCTGGACGCGGGCTGTTCAGCATTCAGTGAAGATGTAAATATTTACTCATCAAGCCAGCTGCCAGTGTTGCCATTGTTACCCAGCGTTGCCATTTGCGTGGCCGATAAATAGAAGAGCTCTGAGGACCTGCGAAATTCTGGGAAGTCTCGTAGCGATCAAGCATTTAGCAAATGTAAAGCTATCTTTTCTTTATGCTACACATTGCTCCTCAGAAACAAAAAAAAAGCCACCGGGCATGGGACATCATTGATCACCTTCTGATTTCTGCAGATTCCTGTCACTCAGTTGGTCTACGTCCCCCCCCCCCCCATTGCTACTGGGGCCAGCCCAGAGCTAGGGAGTAGCAGCCCCTCCGCAGGCTGGCGGCTGCTGCTCTCTGCTCTCTCAGTGTACTTCTTGTGCTGCGTTATTTCGGTGCCAAGAAAAGTAGGTCCAGTGCCAGAGCAAAATGGTTACGCCTCGATGTGGCAGGAAGAGGCTCCCGGACGACGATCGCTTCATCACCATGTCTTTGGTCTCAGCCTCGTTCTTCTCCGCGACGTGAGTTGGCATGGGGGGCTGTCTGGGAGCCCCTCGTGGCGAGGGCGGGGGCGCCCAGGACGGAGGCGGCCACGGCGGTGGTGACGGCCATTCTATGCTGAGTGACTCCACCTCGTCACCTGTGGGTGGGGTCATCGGTACTAAAAATCGACCTCTGAGGTACGTACGCAAAGAAAGTAGGATTGTGTAAATTGTAGAACTGCCGGTGTCGTTTGATCATATCAGGCATGAGCGGATCCGCTGGAAGTCCGACATCCCACTGACGGAGGGTCAGCTCAAGTCGAAGAGAGACGAGTTCTGGGACACGGCGCCTGCGTTCGAGGGGAAGGCTGAGATTTGGATGGCGCTCAAGGCAGCGGTGGAGGCCACCGAGAAGGAAGAGGACTACACGGTGAGCTCAACGTTGCGTCGAACTTTCTTCCTCATCGACAGTTTCCTCTACCCACGCAGTTAGCTCAAGCCATTTTGGACGGAGCGGGAGTATCCCTGCCCCATGGCTCTTTGGTAGAGTGCTACGACGAGCTGGGCACGCGCTACGCTATCCCCGTCTACTGTCTCTCGCAGCCCATCAATCTGCTGGTCGACGACAACGACGAGTCCGATAGCGACTCGCCCGCAGATTTCTCCGAACCGGTGACTGAAGATCCACAGACTGATGGAGGTCGGGAGATGAAAGTCCGGGTGCGCTTGTCCCTCACTGGTACGGACGACGTGAAAATGGTAGTCCGTGCCAACGATAGCGTTGCCAGGGCCAAGCACCGGCTGTTCAGAGAAGGTGGAGCAGTGCCAGAGCCGGCGAGGCAGCGCTGGTTCTACGGCGGCAAGCTCCTGAGGGACAAGGCCAAGTTCTCCGAGCTCGGGATCCCCTCGGGCCACGTCATTCAGTGCGTGGTGCATCAACTGGACTTTGACGTCATACAAACCAAGTAGCAACAGAATGCAAGCAAGCAAAGCAAAATGTGGTCTCAAGAACTTCACCAGGCGTCGGAAACGATGGTGGAGAACAAGATACTCCTACAAAGTCGCAATTGGCAGTACGAACAGTACATTACCAGAAAAAGTGGCCATGCTGGGATAGTCCTTCAAGGCCTGCGCAGGCTCATGAACTTTGACAGTTAGTACTTTACTTTTAAATTTCGACTGCTGCTAGTCAACGCCGTGGACTCCGTGCCATCGACCGCCACTGAGCTGCGGCAGGAGTAGCGGCCGAGAGCGGAATCTATATTATTTAGTACTCCCTCGGTCAGAAAAAGTGATGCGCCATTTGTAGACGCTACGATCGTTATCTCAAGAGCTGCCTGGCTCACACCAAAGTACTGTAGGGTGTTGAAGTGAACTCGGATCGATGCACTGATCCTGGCCGGTTTTTTTTTCCTATGACAAACTTAGCAAACATGACCAATTTAGTGAATGTTCCTCTGCTGACCGCAGAAGTCGACAGTCTGCTGTACTTGAGAAGCTACACTTGACAGTGCAACTGTGGAAAGCTAGATCAGTTTACACTAACACAGCACCTCTGTCGATTTGTCTATTTTGGGAGTAAGTCAAAACATCACTTGCTGGGTCTTGAGAATGCATCCTCAGCAACCACAGACAGTTGAAGAAGTGTCCAGGAGGAGAGTAAAACTGGTCAGGGTGGTCCTGTGTCGTCCAAGTCGAACCAGACGCTGCATCGATCGAGTAGGGCAACCAACCTACCTGCCGCCCTGCCTGGCTGGGTTCCTTCAACGCAAGAGTCAAGCAATTTTGCGAGCCAACAACGCTATCAGAAAGTTAGAGCAAAAGTTAAGAGTGTCTGTTTGGTTTGGCCATTGCTGCAGTCGTGCACGTAGCAACTTTTTTCGATCGAGATGATCGACTTTTCTCCGACGAAAGGGAGTAAGTACGTGAATGGCGCTGTAAAAGTGAAATGTTTCGCTTGGTGGAAATTTTCGCGCATTTTGCGCCACAGGCGCCAAAATTGCTGCAAGCATTTTTCTTCCCTGCGAAATTAAAGACGTGCCAAACTGCTTTTGCTCGACCGCCAAAACTTGACTCGCGCGCATGCATCAACCACCTTTATGGTACCGCATTTTCCAGCTCTGAGTGGTGTTTGGGCCTCCCCAGAGAGCAGTTCTCCTTCGCAGTACATGGAGTCCGGGCGTTAAGTCGAAGTCCATCGGTACATACGAAAGTAGCGCTGTTAAATCTCAGGATGCCAAAGAGAGGGCACGGCCATGTCATTGCAATTTCTTATCTGAGCTTTGTCTAAGCATAGGTCACTTCATAGTCAGATGTGTGGCACGTACTTATACGCAAGTGAAGTATGACTGTCTCTTACTGCATACCGTACAACCATACATACTTACATACATACATGCTGCTACATATGTAATTACTGTATATCATTGTTTTGGACTGTTGTCATATCTAATTATAAAATAAAACGCGTGTTCATAAAGTCAGAACGAACTTCAGAGTTAAGTTGAGGGTGTCTTTTTTTTCTCCGTTTTTCCAGAAGCCCTACCACTGTCACAATGGCACTGGTTGCAGAAACCACTCTGGGTTGGCACCTGTCCCACGAGAGTTTTCTCCGCGACACCTACGAGGAGTTCGGACTCGCCAGCAAGCCAATATTCGAGATGTTGACTCCCTTCCTCATGGATGGCCAGGCTGCAAAAGTGGCTGCTCTTATGCGGTCAGGCGAGCCTCCGCGGAAGAAGCGCAAGAAGAAACCTCCACCTAGTCTGTTCAAAGAAGAGAAGGTGCTGCTCTTTTCCCAGCACCTGAAAGAACTGAGAAGTCTAGGTATTCGGCATGACACGCCCGATGCAGACCTCTTGGCCGAGAACAACCGACCTCTGAGGCGCTTGGTGGAGGATCTGGAAGATCAGTGCAAGGAAGATCTAGGTCAGGATGAGATCATCGTGCCTCCGGGAGCTCAGTACAGACTAGAAGAGATTACTCCAGAGTCGCTGTTGAGCTTGGGATCGTCGGGCCGTCGGTTCAGCGTGGTCTTGCTCGATCCGCCGTGGGAGAACAAGCACGTGCGACGGCAGAGGTGGAAGGGCAAAGGCTATCACACGATGCCGAGGCACTCCCTGGATAACCTTCTGCGAGAGATGCCACTGGGGGAGCTTTTGGCCGAGAAGGCGGTGGTTCTTGTGTGGTGCGGGATGGCAACGAGAGAGAGAGCGCTACAATTTATCGAAGCTCAGGGCCTTGAGGCCAAAGCCGAGTGGCTGTGGCTCAAAGTCACGAAGAATCTGGAACCTGTGGTGCCGGATGACCACCCACACAAAGAGACCTTTGAGCTGGTGGTGGTGGGGACCAGAGGGATCGTCGGTCACGACTGCAGAGATCAGCTGATACTGTCGTCGGTACCTAGCGGCGTTCAGTCGCATAAGCCTCCGTTAGTCCTGGTGTTGAGAAAGGTGTTTCCTGAGATCTGGGAGAGCAAAGACGTCAAGTGCCTCGAGCTCTTCGGACGTTACCTCGTGCCCGACTGGACCACGGTGGGGAACGAGTGCCTTAAGTTTCAGCAGCTGCATTACTTTGAGAAGGTCGCAAGCAAATAAACGGTCCAGTATATGATGACGGACTACAACAGGGTGTGATACGTGCGTGCATGGGGGTCATGTGCACAACTGTCTCCATGACCTCTTGATGATGCACTTGTGCTCTACGATCTCTTGATCATAGAGCACAACCTCTGCAGCCCGGGGTGGTGCTCTAAGATCAAGAGATCTTGGAGCACCACCTCTGGCTGCAAGGAGTGCCAACAAGGAAGCTGGAGCCAACCTGATGCTACAGCCTTCTCGCAAGAGGTGGTTGAGGCTTCCAAACATTGTTTTAACCTGGACGCACACTTAGCAGAGCTTCCGCTTGTACTTTCCACAGTTTGCTCAAGCCGTCCCTTAAGTAAAGAGAGAAAAAGAAACTCGAGTGCGCCGCATGAGCCAACTTCTTTGGTAGTATGAGCAGCATAAAAAATGAGCACGTCCATACGGTGCAGACGAAACAACCCTTCTGAGTCACTTTAAGCCTTCTTCACCTTCCTCCCTCTGGGTTCTCCCGAATTGGCGTGCGCCCACCAGAGAAACAGAGCGAGAGCAGAGGTTTCCCCTGCTCAAAATCTGGAGTCGAGAGCAGATTGCGACGCAATTTCGAACTCGCCAATCCTGTGTGAAGTTGTCACGTTACCGCGCGACGAAGAAGAGCAACAAGAAGTGGTGCTGCACGTCCCACGAGGAGGCGGAGCTGCTCCTGTGTCCTGCTGTGTGTTGAGTCATGACTCCTCGGTCGTAGGCATCCAACGGTCACCTGTACACAGCGCAGTCGGGCACACGCACGCGGTCGGAGTTTGGGGTTCACTGATCAGCATTTGGATCGTGACAAGCTTGAATCTCCGTTGTGGTGAAAGGGTCTCATTAGTTTCCAGCCATCATACTGGTAAACAGACTTAGGTAGAGCCAGGGAAAAGCGTTGGCTTTCTGGTCGAAATGTGCGAGGCTACAGTATTCTAAATAAGCACGGACAGAGCTGCTTTTGATGACGTTTCCACGTCTGGACAGATGAGGAAGTGAACAGCATCTGCTGCATGAGACGCAAATCTTGCTATGGGAGTCGTTCACACGTCCCACAAGGATGTGCCAGCTCCTGTGCTGCACACAAGAGTATGGGTGAGAGTATTGAGTACAGCAATATTGAAAAGAAAAGCAAACTGAGCACCCTTATGCGAGGATAACTGAATGAATGCGTTCTGGCCGCATGGGCAACTGTACGCATGTACTCTGTGTCCACGTCATTGGTACCACAATTCATTGCATCTCAACGTTAAAAACACTCATTTTACATAGCAGCCAGCAAAGTCCCATTAGTTGGTTACACTCTTCTTCTTATGAGATTCGCGCTGTTTTGCCGCCGGTGACAAGAGGTTAGCAAGTGGTGATTTCATTTGTTCCTGCCAAATTTGCAAGTGGGGACACTGCCAACCATTGCAGAAGAAGGCGTCGCCCCTGCCATCCATGAATGGGCAGCCTTGTCGGCTGTGGTGTTCCCGGCTTTTTGAGTGCTGGCCCAGTGCAACGTGATGAAGAAGTGCCCCACAACCTGGTGACAGGATCCTACTGAGAAGCAGTCATCATGGTGGCAGAAATGCTCTTCATCATCCTAAGTAAGTTCTCGGTTGGTGTTACTCTTGTTGCAGTCAGCAGAGCCCCAAACAGAGTCTGGATCGACGCGCTTTCCTTTTTTGTTGCTGCTTTCACTCGTGAATGATGACAAGTGTATCTGGCCACTGGAATCGCCTCAATCAGCCCGGGCAAAGAGCCCCGATCTGAGCAGTAAATGCAAACTGCCCGAAAGGAGCGCAGTGTACATACAATGAGTGCCAGACCAGATTGATGATGGTCCAGCACTGACATGGGGGAATGTTAGTAGTCGAGAAGCCATCTATTTTTCTCTTTTCTCCTCCGGCCGGGGCCTTTTTGCTGTGTCAACAGATGACGGTTCAGCACTACAGAGGGAAATGGGGCTCTAACGTACTGGACGCAGTGGAGAACGATCATACGTGGCAGCAGAAGTGGAGTCGAGGGAAGGGGGGGGTAAGCACGCACTCACGCATCCCTCGAAGTACAGCCACCACTTATGGAAACCAATACGCCGTTTTGCACCCATACCTGCTGCAGGGATATCCTCTAAGCTCCCTTCTTTTAACTGTCCCTCTGACCAAGCAAGGGCTCCGCGTCCACGTCACCGCCGGCGCAGTCGCTATGTGTGTACAGGACGATGGTAACGATACGTGCGTCCGTATGTGTAAGACAGGGGCTTTATGTGAAAGGAGGTCTAACGGTTGTACTGGAGAGAGGGCAATAAGAAAAGATTGCTTCCTGGGGAAAAGTGGGAGGAAGGAAAGGAGGGGTTGTTGCAGTAAAACTTGTCGTCCTCTCTCCTATCCTTAAGGAGATCAGGAAGAAATTACTCTGCGTAAGTGCTGCCGAGGCCGGGTGAAATTGTTTCAGCTACATATCTTTAATCCCTGCGTGCCATCCACCTAATGTGGCATGGAGCAAAGTGCTGCTTCATTCGCACAATTCCTGGACAAATTTGCGTCTGTCGTAGGCTTCTTCTCCTCCACCACTGGCTTGGTGGAGAGGACGCACAGAGAGGAACTGCACACCGGCCTCTACTCGGGGCCCTACTTCGACCCCAGGGGGACCCCGACCACCCTGACGGCGGAGACGGGCTCGCCGGTCACCCTGCCATGCAGGGTCAAGCAAGTGGGCCACAGAGCGGTGGGTGAGAGTAGAGGTATGGTGGAGCGCAACCACCGCTATGGCCACTGCCTTCCCACGTACAGGTTGCCTGGATTCGTCGCAGGGACATGCACATCCTGTCGGTCGAGGACCAGATCTACATCTACGACGAGCGCTTCCGCCTCCTCAGACCCGAGGGGGGGGACGAGTGGAACATCAGAATCAGGTGCACCCCTTTTCCTAGCGAGGCGTAGTGCACGAGTGACACGTGGTGCGCCATGTCGACGACCACGCACAGCGGGTGCACGCACGTGTACCGCCAGCTCGTTGACTCTTCTCTTTGCCTTTTTCCAGGTCGGTGAGACCCTCCGACAGGGGCTTGTACGAGTGCCAAATCAGCACGGAGCCCAAGATGAGCCACCTCACCAGACTCAACGTCCTAGGTGCGTCAGTAAAGGTCGCGCTTGACCTCGGCTCAAATTTTGGACGTCGCATTACAGAGATGTCCCGGGTATCAACACCCTAAAGCTCTTGTTCGTCCTGCCCTGTGGTGCCCTCTGTTTTAGTCGTTAAATTTCCTGGCCGTTCTCTCATTTCATGGTAGCCCCGGTCTGCTACAGCGACGACGTCCTTGGGGAGCAACAAAGTTTTAGATTCCGGGCCAACAAGAGCGGAGATGTCATTTTACTTTATGTCAGTTGTAACTCGCTAGCTGCGAGGACAACCTGGGCTTTGGGCTTACAAGTGGGTTAACAAGAGCTAAAAGATGGCTTGCACCAGCGGAAAGGAAACTTTTGGCTGAGAACGTGGTCGCAAAACGTCGTTTTTGGGCAGATTCCTCTTACTTCCGAACAACTGGAAGGAAATACAGTGCTTGCCTTCAATAACGCCGCTCTTGATGCAAATCGTTGTGCTCTGCGCAGTGGGATAATTGCTTGAATAATTGAAGCTTGCAATGTGTGATGGACAGTGTTGGACATGAGGTCCTGCAGTTTCGTCAAGTTCCAGGCACTCGTTGTCATGCTAGAGCACTTAAAGTATCATGGGTTGATAAGAGGTCTCGGCCGAATTTTAATGTTTTTTACCACTTTTTCTTGACGAAATTTGATGAAATTTTCGGGGGGGGGGGGGG
>JAAUXU010097873.1_pt1 | contig 40306 bp, 42 predicted proteins | sample 7278151 | NCBI WGS metagenome assembly JAAUXU01 (sample SAMN14350113, study PRJNA611818) | marine sediment metagenome | isolation source: surface marine sediment (1.8m) | place: French Polynesia: Moorea | collected 2018-08 | reverse complement strand
GTAGTAGCCCATAGTAACCCAAGCTTAAATGTACGTGTACCTTACGTGACTTATGTGGTGAGAGCCGTCTACGTACACGCGTGCACTTATGAGTGCAGCTGCACTGCTCAAGTAGGAGGACAACGTCTGAACAGTGTGGTATTTGGGGTCTTCAATAACAGAAGCCAACAGCAAGATGCCAAAAAGTGGAGCCCATGCCAAATTTGTTTCATGCCCTACTCCTTCCAGAGATGGAAGGCTAAAAGGAAGGTTCTTCGCTCTTACAGGGTGGCTACAAACACTAGAACCATTTCAGAAGCCTTTTAGGACATTCTGGCAAAGTGGCAACCCTAACTTTGTCATTCTATGGCGTGCAATTGTTAATATTTGGGATAGAATTTACGAACAGTTCCTGGTGGCATCATTTGCATATCATCATTCATCGCGGTTTTAGTGTATGTTAAGTTTGCCATATGACCATACCCTTAAACGGGTTCGGGGCAGCTTTCACCATGTCGGGTTTCTCTCTTCCCCCCCGACCCGGCGGTCATCGTTGTCGTCTCGGCCTTCGTCTTCCCCTTGGTCATCGTCTTGGACGACGATCACTGGACACACTGAGAGAGTCCTCCAGGGGCAAGTTATGGTGCCTGATGAAGGCTCCTTCAAATCTTGTTTTGAATCCATCGACCTCGGCCGTCCCCTGAAAGCCGCCGCTCTTTTTACCACGTAGGAACACTTTACAATATAAGTACACTTTACTGTATAAGTACACTTTACTATATAAATGACTTCTTCCGACCTCCGCAATTTACTACATAAGTGAACGTCTCTTTTTTTGTGCACAAGTATCTTCTACAACTTCAGCAAAAAATGACCCAGTTCTCTAAGGACAGGTATAATACGACCTCACGACGGTCAAACGAATACTGAAGAAGTGATGTTGAGAACTAAAACTGTCTTTATAATAGTAGGGAGCAATAAATTTATTAGGTACTTTGTAGGTTTTGCTTGTTCTCGAGTTAGCACAGAACGTCACTGTAACATTTAGCAGGGCTGCTGCTGGTAATCCAGTGAGAATCCGATAATTCCTCCAGGAGCCTCACTCTGTTCCTCCACATCGGCCTCTTCGTCGGCGGCGGCAGTGGCGTCGGAGACTTCATCGGCGTCAGTCTTGAACGTCAGCCTGAAGGGACTCGCCCGACCTGAATCACGCACGCACAACTTGCCAGATCTCTATGAAGTAACACAACGTGGTTGATCTTACTGCACACTGTCTGGCCCAAAGTGTCATCGTTGGTCGTCACGCTGAACACCCTGCCGCACAAGTTGCCTGTGTCCACGCTGGGCGCCGAGCCCGGGGGCCCGATGGGCTGCAAGCACGTGTGCATACAACATAGACGCATTCTACTGCTGCTCATGCTCATCTGGCCAGACTTACGAATTCTGGAGAGGGAATCTGAAAGTTAACTGAGACTTTTCAATCTGTCATCAGGAATCCACAAGCACACGTGTTACCCTAAGGTAGTCGGCGACGCAGGGTGTTCCTTGGTCGGATTTGGCGGCGGTGTTGTCGGGGCTCACGCTGAAAGCCAGGTCAGCCTTGAAGATGTTGAACTCGTCACACCGGACGCGTCGCTCTTACCTGAGCCCGAAGCTCCCTTGGTCGCCGGCGTCGTCTTGCACCCCCGTGATGGACGTGACGTAGCAGATCCCGCAGCGGCCGGCCTCGCGGCGGATGCAGATTGTGTAGCATTGATTGGACAAGTGGGTGGCTTTAAAGTGGGACGAATCACGGATCACAGAATCACTGTTAGGGTAATCCAAAGCTCTTACTCGTGGCACCAATTTCGGTCGAGGTCGTCGGAAAGTTGAAGCTGGAAGTGAACAAAGTCAGTGTGGAGAACCTAATCGATTACACGAGCAAATGTTATCAAGATCGACTTCTACATACAGACATTTTAGAGAGTAGTTTGACAAACCTATGCACTATTTCGTCACCCTTCAGCCTCAAAAGAGTCACTGTGTGCAGCTTGTACAGCCTTGACACTGGGGTTGCACTGACCCCCTGTCCATGTGTCACCAGATCAAGCTGAAAACATTGCGTCCACAGTTTTAAGAGTTATATAGCAGCATCCCTAAGCTTCATATTATGATGCCTAAGGGTCAAAATGGTCACTAGACAGCTGCTGCGGCCCTCATATCCTGGACAGAACCCACAAAAGGACCAGGATCACATCTCCCAATCCATGATTTCCACCCAGCTGAATCAAACACCAAGGGGGACTTTTCACTTCCATGCTGAGCAGACAAGGTTTGATAACTTTGTAGCATTGCTTTGGAGCCTGAGCCACACCTGGAAATCCTGCCGCTGGTGCCAGTGAAGTACTGAAGGCATCCATCTGGACCTGAAAACAGTAAGGATCTGACAGTTGTCCAAAAAGTGCAAATGAACTTTAGTCACAGTTTGCAATCTTGACTTTTCTTATCTCAATGAAAATACTCTTGACTGAAGATGTTTGTCTGAACTAAAGTTGGACAGATCTTTTCCTCATGTGAGTCCAAGCTTGACTTCTCCTGGGTGATGTCTGGCCTACCTGCGCTTTGATCGCCGCACGTGAACTGAGTGACTGGAATGAGTTGAGGACACACATTAGTCTTGTCCGTGTTGAGCAAGGCCAAACCCTTGACTGACCTTTGATGTCCCACTGCCTGCTGTTGCCGGTGCCGGTCCCGCCGATGCCAAAGACTGCCTGGTTGCACTCGTCGCTGGCGTCGACGATCACTGAAAGGACAACGAGTGATGAAATGGGTGGAAGTGCCGTTGGTGGCGTCGTAGAGCTCACTGTGCTGGCCGCTGTTGAATCCGCATATTACTGGGGAGCCGACGTTGCCCGGGCTGGTGAAGGCAAAGGAGTCGGTGGTGCAGTCGCCGATGGCGCCGCTCACGGTGTCTTCATAGGCGGCGTCTATCGCAGCGGTCCCCACGAAAGGCTGGGCTATGTTAAAGGTCTACGCAGACTTGCGCGTCCTCAAGTCGTCCCCTTACAACGTAGCAGTAGCAACCGAGACTCACCATGAAGTCCAGCCTGATCCTGCATATGTTGGGCGACGTCTTGCAGATGGTGTACGCGCAGGAGGCGTCCAAGGGGTCTCCGTTGGACGACGGATAGACCAGGTAGGTGCAGTTCTCGCTGGACGTTTGACCGCAGCCCAGGACGACTGGCAGCAAAGAGTTGCAAGCATACAGGGTGATCAACGCAAACCGTAAGTACTTAAGAGGCCCATTTGAGGGCTCGCGCGTGTTGGTTTCAACAGTTCAGGCAGCATTTACAGCTGACATCACGTTATTGATATCGTTGATATCTGCTGAGCTCGGCTGCCATCCACGGCCAACAACTTCTCCAGCGTTTGGGAAAATGCCTGTGGATCGACAACACACAGACCTTTGCTCCCGTGACTTGTACATCGCTCCAAAAGCAACGGTCAAGGGACGTCAGCAAACTCTTCAATGATATATTTCTCTTTGCTTAGGGTAAGTAGCGAATTGCATCTTGTTGCATTGCCTGATGCCCATGACAGTTTGCAGTTTCTTCTGATCGCCCTGTTCTACTGTATGTGTACGATATAAGATTGTAAGTAGTAGTAGTAGGAAGCTTACATGTGCAGCAGACGCCAAATCCTTGAGCGCAAGATCCTGCACTGGAGCCACCTGGATCGAAAGAACCACATTCATGTCAGGGTCAAAGGCCAAGTACAGAGGACACCGCTTATTGTGCCAAAATCGGACGAAATTGGCATGTTTGCCAGTGTATTTTCATAAGATCTGCTAAGGTCATCCTGATTGTTAGGCGGCTTCCTCTGTGCATATATACAAGTATGAAGTAACAAGTTAAGTGTATTATTTAGGTGTGACTTTCCTCGATCTTGGCACTCCGCTGCAGTGTAGCAAGTGCCGTTCCTTTCGCTGCCGCCGTCGCAAATGTCGTTCTGGGGGGACGGGAAGAGCTCGTTCAAGATCTCGCTCAACGTGTCCAACTTGGATGCTCTTACCTGGAACCTGACGACTTGGAAGAGGGACAGAACTGGAAAGCACCCAAATCAGCGAGGACTCCACGTTAATGTCACGCAGATCACTTACATCTCTCCTGCCTCGACGTCTGCGAGGCCGTCGTCGCGGCCTCGGCCGAGTCCTTCTTGCCTCTGCCGGAGCCGCCGCGTCTCCTGCCGTCGATGGTCACGACCACGACCGAGATGGCGAGAAGGAGAAGTGACCTTTTCCACATCTCGACCTCGTCTGCAACGACGCAGTAAAAAAAAAGCCACTCTAACTCTAATTCTAACTCTGATACCAGTGTGACAGAGAAGAAAAAGTTGTCTTTTGGGCCTCTTTGAAGCCGATCCTCACTGTTTGGCTGCTGCGACAACAGTAAAAGCCCATTTTTTTTCTTTTGAGCAACAACCCATTAAGCAAAGGCCTCCTTTGTCCAGCGAGAAAGCTCAGCAGGGAAGCAGGCTGAATACGACCGAATAGCGACTCCTGAAGCGGACGCGAGCAGCGCACGTGTCCGGGGGAGTGGGCGATATTCAGCCCCCCCGATGATGCCCCTCGAGGTGGCCGTGTCCAAGTCGTCATTGGCTTTCGTCATCACGCAGAGAAGAGGGGACTGAAAGAATTGAAGTAAAGAATTGGCTCCGGATTCCATTTTCGACGCCTTCTTTATTTCACCGCTAGATTTTAGGTTGTTGTTACCTTAAATATTGTTTAGTGAATACTCAGACCATCGTAGAGGCCAGAAAACTAGTGTTGTTCACCTAGAACGAAATGAAATATAAGTGAAATATGAATTCGCAAAAATCTCCACGTAAAATTAAAATATTTTGGCCTTGTTTGATGTTCTCGAAAAAAGATGTTTTGACGAAAACCGTGCATAAAATCCCACCCTCCATTTCAGCATCAGCTTAGAGAACGACAACATGGTCACGGTGGTCACGGCTCTCACGGCGGTCACGGCTCTCACGGCGGTCACGGCGCCGAAGCGCCAAATCAGTTTAACCCCCGTGAAGGGGGAGGAAGAAATGGAGATTTCACGGGCTTTTGACATTGTTGACACTGAAGAAGAAGCGAAGAAAAAAAGCCCCCCACGGCGAGTTCCGTCGTCACGCTCGTCAACGTGTGCGCGCCCGGGTCCGCCCGGGTCCGCCGCACGGTCTCCTCGCTCCGTCCAGTGTGAAGTGAACAGCGTGAGCCAGAACTGGTACTTGCACTCCTGCAGTCATGATACGTTTTAGTTAATCATTCATATCTTGATACTTATTACTGTGGAGCTCGGTATTTTAGGTGACGAACTTTGCATTCTAGATTCTTCTGGCTTTTTTTACCTTCCATCCCAACTCAACTATCATTTTTTTTCCCGAAATTCCACATTGTCTCACTGCCTGTAGCATTTTTTCCTCGATTTTTCAGCATTTCAATAGTCAGTTTCATTGTTGTTGACCTAAAACTTGGTTGCTTTTTTATCAGCTTCTGTCTTCTTTAAATTGTTATGCCTTCAACGATGCGATTGGTGCTTCCTCTGCTCATCAGCCTCGCAACAGCCTCCGTGGCGGGAGACAATGGAGGTCACGGAGGCTCCTCCCGGAGAGGAAGTATGCAGATCCACAGGGTGGCTGCGAACACCTCTGCGCGTGTTTGGAGTCACCCTGTAGGTTGTGTTTTGAGCAGAAAAAGCATCACTTCTTTCATCTTGTTCCTCTAGAACTGTTCTCACTCTTCAGCGTGGTCCAGTTCAAGGTAAGGAAGATCACTTTGGCGTTGTCCATCCGCACCCCGAAGTCCACCGTCTGTCTCTAGAACGACCAGTGCACGACCGCGTCCGACTCCACCCAGTCCGGCACGTGCCTGACGTCAGACGAGTGCTCCGGCGAGGGCGCCAACGCCGATGGGAGCTGCGCTGCGGGTGCTCGGAAGAAAATTTGCCCAACTTGATGTGCTCGGTCGCGTTCGTCATGTTCTTTTTTTCTCAGGCTTCGGCGTCTGCTGCGTCTTCTCCATCACCAGCTGCGGCGGGACCGTGGCCAGGAACTGCACGTACATCCAGGTGCAGGAGGAAGCGTACAAAGGTTTACAGCAGCTCAGTTATTCTTTTGTTCTGCTCATAGAATTCGGGAAACACCACGAATCAGGAGTGCGAGTTCACCTTCGAGCGGATCAGCGAAGGTTTGGGCCTTTGGTGCGGGGCTCAGCAATCTGTGATTAAAGCAAAGATGCAAAATATATTTCAGATTTGTGCCAAATTAGACTGGACTTCGACACCTTCTCCATATTGCAGCCAACAGCTGCCACAGGTATTGATTCATTGAGACATCGAAATTTTAGCAGGAAAGTAACTAAAAAGTCTAAATTGACAAAGCTGATGACAGAACTGAACTGCTACAAGAAGTCTAAGGTTGGAGCGGCGCATCAACTTGCACATTGCAGTGCTATTTTCGGTACACACTGTACGATTTTTTGTGATGTCAAGTTCTTCCATTGATAGTGTAAACCTTTAACTGTCAATCGTTATAGCTGCGTGATGCTTTCTGCAAGTGTTCGTGAACTGATTTATTGATGTGAAACCCTGAAAAGATACATGGATTTACTGATTATGAGGTAGAGAAGCCCTTTTCAAACTGTAAACGACTGAAAAAATATCACATACTTGAGAATGCACAATTGTGGTGACATCAACGAACTGTGTGGCAACTCGAGTCAACCTGATGTCATAAGCTGCTGGCAGCCCTGTTCAAAAAGGTTAATGATATCCCTAAAAATGGACGAAGAAGCCCAAAACCGTTAAATTGCTGCTTCCCCACGTAAATTATTCAGATTTCTCTCCTAAAATTCCGAGATCTCGTCATGATTCTCACTGATTTGATGACTGACTCAGGCTCCTGCGACGACGACACCGCGGTCGTGGTCAGTCCGACTGGGGTCAGCCCTCCGCCCAACATCTGCGGGACGCTGACTGGACAACATTGTAAGATTAAAACTTGCTCCTTCATTGCAGCTGCTACTTTGACATTCTATAATAATTCTCCTAAAGTTGTTTCATGTCATTGGCGTCTCAGAGGTCAAAAGTCAACTCTGCACAGAGAGTTTTACAGGGGCAAGTCGTTCAGGGGGACGTCGTTCAGGGGGACGGCGTTCATAGGGACGTCGTTCAAGGGGACGTCGTTCAGGGGGACGTCGTTCAAGGGGATGTCGTTCAAGGGGACGTCGTTCATAGGGACGTCGTTCAGGGGGACGTCGTTCAGGGGGACGTCGTTCAGGGGGACGTCGTTCAGGGGGACGGCGTTCATAGGGACGTCGTTCAAGGGGACGTCGTTCAGGGGGACGTCGTTCAAGGGGATGTCGTTCATAGGGACGTCGTTCAGGGGGGACGTCGTTCCAAGATCCATGGCAAACCTAAGGAAGCAAGCCTAGAAACGTCTGAAAGAGGGGCAAAATTCGTCCCTAACGATGAAAAGATTTTTTCGTAACCAAATTTGGTTTTTTGGCACCTCCCAGATCCTTTTCCTACCGCTCAAAGCTTGGTCCATGTGAATCACTTTGTACGAAGTCGACATTTTCACCTCTGTGAGGCACCGACAAGAACAAAAACAAACGCTTTCCTTGGGTCACCCTGTATCTATCCTGAGTTTGACTTGCTTATCCAGTGTATTTTGAGACTGGCAGCACCGGGAACGCCGGGACCTTCAGCATCACGACCAGCTCGGCCACCGACGCCAGGAGGTACCGCGTGAAGGCGACCTTCATCGAATGCAGCAACCCACTGAGGTTGTGAAGGCTGACCTTCATGCTGAAATTTTTGCAAGCCCTACTCTTTTTTTGCATTAGAGCCCCAGCTGGATGTGTGCAATACTTCACTGGCACCTCTGGACGCTTCGCCACCTACAACCATCAAGAAGGCCGTCAGCTGGGCCTGCAGGCCTATTCCATCTGCTTCAGACAGGAAGAAGGTATGGAAAGGCCCTTGTGGAAAGTATCCAAGTGTTGCTGGACGATCTCCCACTTTCCAGGCTTCTGCTCGTACCTGCTGCGCGAGAACGTGGCCACGGGCATCCCCAGGGCTTTCGGCCTTCTACCTCTAGCAGCCATTGACGTAGCTGAGACTGACGTTAGTGTCGTCGCACACCACATCGTCGGTGTACAGGGTGTAACAAAATTGATTCTTCCCCAAAAGTTTGGAACGGGTTTTCCCACTTTCTTTCCTCCGGGTTGAAATATCGTTACACCCTGTAGCAACGCGCTTGGAGACTGAAGGACTGCATTCTCTGCTTGTTTTCCAGCCGACCACTTGCGCTACCAACTTCGTCCGCGTGCAGAACAACGCGGCGGGGGACATCAGGTGCGGCGAGGTGTTCAGCGACGTCGACGGCGACACGGCGCCGGGGACCGTGCTCTGTAAGACGGCCAAAGTCATCTTGTAGGTGCAGTCACAACCTCGAAAACATCTTTTCCAGCCGAGAAAGTCACCCCGTTCCAGGTGGACTACGTCACCGGGTCCGCAGGGTTAGACGGTTCCACCGGGTTCAACCTGGAGTATATGCAGTTACCCTGCTGAAATGCAACATATTTCGTTCCATGCTGCCCATGCAAAAGAACCTGCTCAGGTAACTTGGAATTCTTCACCCTTTCTCCAATTTTTTATCCCAACACTATTATAAGATTTTCAGAAGAAAAAAAATTGGCTGAACGCTCTGGTCAAAAAGAAAAGCACGACATTGCTTTGACTTTCAAATTTGAGCAGTGGACCTAAAAATAACAGATGTCTTTCACTTGTATTTTCATGGGGGAGCACGAGAAAATTTTCACTGTTCCACCACCTCAAAATAGCATTTCTCAAAATAGTGATGCCCAAACCAATGCCCCAGAGGCCCCCGTATGGGCTATGCCCAACTCGAGTATTTGATACTTCATAACATTGAGAAAAAGTACTAAAGTATTGTCTGCAGTTATACAGTAATAGTTGACTGTTTCATGTAAGGGAGCAATAAATTTATTAGTCGTGTACAAGTGAGGAAGCAGCATTTATTCGTCCAGCAACAACGTGGTCAAGGGCAGAACGCCCTGCACGGGAACCCCTGTTTGGATGGGGATGGTTCATCACTTCACGCAGGGGGTGGTTGGGTGCGACGCCCCCCCAAAGTCTTAGCACCCGATCTGTTCGTACTCCAGAGAGAACCCCACGATCCCGCCGGGAGCCATCGCCTGCTCCTGGTCATCGGCATCGCCGGCCGACGCCGCCTGCTCGTCCCCGTCGAAGTGCACGCCCAGACGGAACGGAGTGACTTGACTGCAAACCGTTACGGGAGCAGCGGGGGCCTGTGCATCCTCGGCATCGAAGAATCTGCCGCAGAGTCGATCCACCATGGTGCCGGCGGCCTAGGACAAGGGGAACGCGTGGTTGCAGCTATGGATCGGACGCATACTTTGCATCATACCTGCGGCGTGAGGATCTGCAAAGTGGAACAAGACCTTTCAGAGGGGGTGAAGCGTGTCAAGATTGAGATCTTTGCTCACCCTGATGTAGTCCTCGGCACAAGAGGTACCCACGGCCGACTTAGCCGCGCCTGCAGCGGGGCTGATGCTGAAAATATGTTTTGAACGGTGTGTAGGTGTGTCTAACATACACTTCTACTATATAACTAAATCCTTCAGGTGTCAGCAAAGAGGTTGAGTGCATAGAATCTCGATCAAAAAGAATATCCAAGCTTGTGAGCAGCAGTTTCGAAGAGGATCGATGAGTTTGTGCCCTGGAAAATAGATTTGATCCTTCTTGAAGACTTAAAAATTGTGCTTTTTTAACAGATCTTGCTGGACACCTCCTTGACTTGCGTTGAAAGTCAGCTGACACGAAGTAAATCGTGGGTGTTTGGAAAGGTCTTCAGATGGTTCAGGAAAAGTCGCAGCTGGAGGTCGCCATGTGCGTGAGTGCGAGGATGGCGTCATTTTTCCCGTCACACTCACCACATACAGCCAGAGTTGCCACAAAGTTGAGATCCAACAAGTACAATTGCTAAAAACAGGTACGTGTATCCATCATTTCGTCCGGTGATGACGATTTGGCAAGATTCAGGATGAAAAGTTTGATGATCAATGTCGGGCCTCAACTTGAGAAGGTCGGGGCTCAAACAAGTCCGGGTCTGAAGACACCCCCCGGTTCACCCCGACGGCAAGAGGTTCCCGCCCTTACGAGAGTCCGAAGCTGGCCTGGTTTGTGGGCATGCTAGCGACGCCAGCTTTGTAGGTTTTGTAGCAGATGGATGAGCACTTGCCCTCCCTCCTCACGCACACCGTGTACTTCTGGTTGGACAAGTGGGTGGCTGCAAAGACAATGCAAAGCGTGATCTTCAGCTCTAGACTCACCAGAGCCTCATGCTCACCTGTGTCTGGGATCTCCTCAGCCTGCGTCGGAAAGTTGAAGCTGAAATTGCAATGATTACTTGTATTGTTACTACAGTGGTCTCCACTTACAGTCATTCTTCTCCGGTCCTGATTTTTTAATTCATAAAATGTAGCATTTCTATCGGTTGAAGTCATCATTAAACTTTGCTTTCAGTCATCACTGTGCCCACTGAAACTTAAAATTACTGTGTTTTTTTCTGCGGATTCTTTTGTCAGGATTTTTGTGGGTCATTTAAATTTTGGAAAACTCTATGCACAAATGTTTAATTTTGCTGACTTTCTAATGTTTTACCCGAGGATTTGTTAAGTTTCTGCACTGAAGGGGAAGGTGAACAGTCTCTCAAAGGTGATCCCACAATAACACGAAGAGAGACACCAACTTAAAGGCATTGGTGCAACATAATGCAGACTTAAATCTTATTGTAAAGCACTTTACAAGAGGATTTGTATTGCCTTTAAGTTGGTGTTCACCATCATGTTGATGTGGGTTCTCCTTTGAGAGACTGGTGACCTTCCTGCTATGGTACGATAATAAAATAAAGTTCAATATCATTGAAAGCTATTTCTAAGACTTTAAAAGAATACACTTTGCGTCCTGACGTGATGACTACTGTTCTACTGTTGTCATTGTTTCTTAATATCATTCATAAACTTGAGTGGGACTAAAGCTTCTCAGGGCAAAACCCCTGTTTCAGCCCTAGAAATAGGCCCATGGCAATGACAATTAGAACATAATTCTATGACTCCTTGCAACTCCCACTTGTCTGCTGAGCAGGTGGACACTGTTGCTCACCTGGAAATGACTCCTGTAGTCCCCGTGAAGTACTGCAGACACCCCTGGGGTCCTCCTACGAGGGGGAGCAACAACGTGAGCTCCTTTCTCTCATGATGTCAGCACACCTACCTAAACCTTCCTGGCCACATCGGTACTGGGTGACTGAAAAAAAAGTCCGAGAAATTAGGGTTATTTGCATAAGTTCATCACCAGAACTCGGAATTTGGGGCAGAGACTCTAAAAATTGAGTTGAAATGCCTCCATAATCTGATAATAACATTACAGAATCAACAGAAAAGTGAATGTTCAAAGAATTCGGATGATAAATTGAAATCCGACGAAAAGGCCTGAAAAATGTCACTTTCATCTCCCATCCATCCAACTCTCCGAAGTGTAATTGCGAGTGATTAAGTAATCAACAAATCATTGAGCACGAACCAGCGATATCCCATTGGCGGTCAGCTGACGCTCCCGGGCTGAGGGCGAAGTAGGCCTTGTGACACCCGTCACTGGCATCAATGATCACTGAAATCATATTGTGTAGTCAAAGTATTAGCTGATTGTGGACCCGATCAAGTTGTGCTCACTGTGCTGTGCGGTGTTGTAGCCGCAGATCACGGGCGATCCAACCACTCCAGGAGCAGAGAAAGTGAAGGAGTCCCCGACGCAGTCGCCGATGGCGCCACCCACATTTTCGGCCGCACCGGTTTCTAAAGGTCGACGTACACTTAGTCGGCGATTGCGCGCGCCCGGATTGACGCCCGGATCGGGGTCAAAAAACGGCTACGAACTACGTAAGGGAGCATTTCCCCCCCCCCCCCCCCAAAAAAAACACCCGGAGACGGGTCATTTCTTCATGCGAAAGAAGTACAGGGCGGCCCAGATAGAGTTTCGACGACGAACGAGGTCACACTGCTCGTACTGATCAATGTAACAGGGTGACCCAAGTCACGTTTTGAAGTGCGGCAAAGCCATGATGATCGGGTAAAGTTATCCTGATCCTACCTGAGGTGGTGCCAACTTCCGGTGGTGAGATTTGGAAGACCTGAACAGAGCAAAGAAGAAGTAAGAAAAAATCTCAGCCTTGGTCGTGTTTTCGCGTACGTTGAAGTCCAGCCTGATCCTGCAGATGTCCGACTGGGCCTTGCATATGGTGTAGAGACAGCGGTCGGTGTCGTCGCCACTGCTCACCAAGTAGGTGGTGTTCTCGCTGGACGTCTCTCCGCACTTCAGGGTAACTACGCATAAACACGACACACTGGCAGCGCTGCCCTCAATAAGTCACATGTGGCAGCGCCTCAGCCAAACATGCACAACTGTTCATACGTACAAACGCAGCAAACTCCAAAGCCCTCGGCGCAGCTGCCCATGTTGGTGCCGCCTGAAATGAGAAGTCGAAGTTGGGTGCGTCCAACAGGCAATTGTGTCACGAGACCTCGGGATTTTAGGTGAAAATCTCAAAATTGGTGACTTTCAAGCTTCCATACTGACATTTATGCACTTAAATGATGTTGTTGTACGCCCAACTGCGTCACATAAACTAAACAATAACTAACTAACACATGATCAACTTTTTAAATATCTTGTGGCGTCCTAGATTTGTGGCCAGAATTCACTTGAAGACAGGCTTTGACCTAGCCTAATATATATCTTGTTCACTTATCTCCTCAGAACTCATGTATGTAGAGACAGAGCATAATAGATATTTTAAACTTACAGACTATACTCCTTCATCCTTTGGTGCACACACACCTCACAATGGATGTATCACCTACACACTGTAAGAACAAGGCTCGTGCGCAAGAGCCAACAATTTCAAAGGTTCATCGACTAACAACATGAGTCTAAAGCCTATCTGAACATTGAACGGCAATAAGAAAAAAATAACTTTTGTCATCTCAATTGCTCAACTAAAATTCCGAGATGTTTATAGTCGATTTATTAAGCTCTAGTCAGGCACCGCGTAAGTGGTAACCATTGGAGAAGAGGCCAAAAGGATTGCAGCAACTCTGGAAGTTCCTCAGAGTTGCCAAAGTGTTTCGGTGCCAAAGCTGGACTCTTTTTTTTTGCACGCACACTGCTTTGATCAGCACCAGGCTGACCGGGGCTCCCTAGGCTGACCTTGAGGGTCTTGATGCTGATCAACTTGACAACAAAAAGCTGATTCTTTTCTGATCTGATGCTGTGACCTTTGAAGAGTTCAACAAACCAGCTATGGACAAAGTAGCTGCCTAGAGCAAAATAACTGACACCCTGTACATTGATGATGGGATGATTTGTCTTTCACCTCTGGTGGAACATTCATTTGAAGTGTAGCAGGTGCCGTTGCGGGCGCCCCCGTTGCAGTTGTCATTCTGGAACAGCACATGTGCCAACAGTTGTGCCAAATGTGCCAAGGAGAATGCCAAAAAACGCGAGTACTCACGGGAAACGAGACCACTTGGAAAAAGGAGAACACTGGAAAGCAGAGGCTGTTATTGGAGAGGGCGATCTCGTCTCAAGAGTGACGCGGAGAACACCTCACCTTTGCCTCTTCTCGCCTTGGCCTCCTCGTTGCCGAGGACATCCTTGACTTTGACGGCCTCCGAGGCCGCGGGGCTCATCCGGAGGACGAAGCTCAAGAGGAAGAAGCTGGCAGGGACAATCACGACGTGCCTCATGATCCTAACGTGGAGAATATGACCGTCATACATGACAACATGGGCTGGTGCTAGTTTTCATGGGACCTCTGCAAAAAGGGGTCACGACAAATTCACTTAAAAACTGTGTTCTTTTACACAAGTGGGTTATGATGGGAAATAACATCTTAGAGTGAAAAGTATTCAATTTAACTATTGTCATTTTTACTGCCAGATATCGTGACTATGTTTTCAATCCAATTTGTTGCACCATCATGTTCGGTAACAACTCTAGAATGCTCAGCGATACCTACTTAATACTCATGTATCAATGACAATTTTAACTGTTTGTTTTATAGCTGAACGGAGCGCCACAGCCAAACCTCGGATGTCATAGGCACCTTGGCTCAATCTTTGCTGATTTCGCTCCTGTATAAGCAGGAAGCACAATTTTTACTGTGGGGAACATGAACTAAATAAAACAGCAAAGTGGCTTCTTGCTCTTTACTGTTGAACGAGAATGTGTAGATGTCATCTTGAACAGTAGATGTCTACAGAGCAGCAAGTGGGAGTCTGGCTGCACATTCTGCTAGGGCTTTGCGTATATGAACTGACTACGGCAATCCAGCCACTGAGATTGGTGTTGATGCATGACCCCATCAGATGATTGGTTAATCGGCATTCTGGCATCAGCTGCCTTGACATAAAGTCACTGAAAAAACATGTGAAGTACTAAAGTATACGTTTTTCTGCAAAAAAACCCAAGTTACCTTTTGTTACTAAATGTCTGGCTGAGCAAGTCAGCTGTTGCCCAAAGAATCTTCCCTCACATGAAACAATGGGAGTCACCTACAGATCCAACAGTGCAAGTTTTTCCGATTTTTCGACAATTTCTGACATATTCAGCCCATTTTGGGGCCAATTTCAGATGTGGTTTCTCCCCCCCCCTCCGCTGTGAAGACATTGCTTATTGTATTGTGCAGAAGCCATAATTTCCTCTTCTATCATTTATTATTTTACCATTTATATCGCCTCACAGCTGAGTCTAAGCCAAGAGCAGCAACACAGACCACATGGGCTCATATCTTACATTCTCCTATAATAATTAAACGAAAGCGTTGTTAAGTATTGGCCAAGTACCATGAATAAGCCAGCTTGACTAAGTCAGACTCACCTGAAATGAAGTCCTCTGTTGGACCTCCAGAAGGTGACTGACGGGAAAGGCCTACCTAGAGCAGGAAGCTTTTGCACACACCTGGGGAGTGACGAAAAAGGTGACAAAGCTGCCAACGCTTTTTCTTTTAGCGCCTCATAAACATTTCTGTCATCTTTCGCACAAAAAAGTCGTGATGACGGCTCAGGTAACGGTGCGGACAACTACAGGGTGCGTCAGAATGGCGCTTCTGCTACGACAAGACGCTATCTTATATATTCAGCCCTGAAAAGCCCTGCAAACTGTGGTTTTTTGTGTGTTCTTGGCCTCGAGACGACCTCGAGAGGCCAAATGTGATTGCCTGGTACAATAAGAAAGAATAAAACTTCTGGATGTGACATACATTAAGGACGTGTTGGTCGCACCATATCGAACCTGATCCTTGGGGGGGATCCTTCTCGGTCACTAGAGAGCAGAAAAGTTCTGCAATTTTCCCTGCGAATTTGAAACAGATCTCTATTCCAGTCTGCACACCCATTCTGGCGCACCCTGTGCGTATGCTAAGTTGGTCACTTCAGTTGGGCAAGCCCAAAAAATGAAAACAAAGCCCGACCAAAGAGAAATCATGGGATTCGCAACCGTTTCTTCCCTGATTTTTTGCCAGAAAAGTGCTAATGTGGAACGCAAACCTCATTTCCTCTCGCATAATCTTGGACGGACAGAGAGGGAAAAAATGTGCAAACAAAATTTGTCCACTCACGAGCACAGGGTGTCAATAAAAAAGGTGTAAACCTCTCACTCACGTCCGTCCTGCATTTGCTCATCTGCCACTGGCGCATCAAGACGTCCTCCTCTATCCTCCTCAGTAGGGCCGTGTCCGTCGCCATGAAGCTGTCCGTCGTCCTCGTCGTCTTCGTGTCCTTGTCCGTCATCCTCCTGACCACCGACGCCCGCAGGAGGTCGAGGAACAAAGGGCCGAAGGAGGACAAGAGCGAGCGTGAAGGGAGTAAGTAACTTGTGAATGCTGCTCAAGACCCTACATATAGATTATACTCTTATGCCAAACTTGGCATTGGGTTTGGCATTTCTGAGCATTTAGCGAAATTTTAGATCCTTGTCTAAGGGACAACATATTTAATCCCCCCCGCCGGCCTTCCGCCGACACTTTTGGCCAACTTTTGGCACTTTTGGCACATGATCACTCTGTAAAGCTAGATGCCAATTTTTCTTGAAGAGCATTTTAGGCTGATATCTTGAGTGCAAACTACGTCAACCGTACGTTCGCACGTGCATGACATTACAATGACTTTACCTTTTAAGTTAAACTTCAATTGTCAAGTTAAGCATCAACTTTTAAGTTAAGCTTCAACTTTTAGGTTAAGCCTCAATGTTTAAGTTAGCCTCTAACTTTGAACGTAACTTTTAAGTTCACCTTTGACTTTTTCCTCTCGTAGAATTCTTCTCCCTGTTCAGCATCGTTCAGTTCGCGGTAAGTGTGGCACGTTCAGTTTCTGTCTGGCCCCAACACATTGGCCTCCCTCCGACGTGTAGAACGACCCCTGCTTCACCACCGAGACCAACAGCATGACCTCCTCTGACTCCATGGAAGGCACGTGCCTCACGGCCGACGAGTGCTCTGGATCGAGCGGGGCGGCGTACGGAAAGTGCGCAGCAGGTGAAGTTCCTACAGGGTGGGATCAGTTTTGTTCCTGAACACTCCTTCAAACTTCAGCCGGATCGAAGACAGGGGCAAGGGGAGTGAAGACGCAGCTTTTACGTACAAACAATCTCCATCATGACGACTTCTACTACACTGTGCCCTTGTCCGCGTTCTTGATCTGGCTGAAGCTGCTACAGGTTCTACAAAAAAATTCTAATGCCAGGGGGATACCAAAGCAGGGATGCCACGAGCTGTTCTCAAGCTTGGCCCATTGTCCCCCCTAACCTGTGCTGATCACGGTCGGCCACCAAATCTTTCCCTGAAGCTGGAGCCGACCTTGAGCTCTCTCGACATGGTCAAACTGCTCAAGATGCTTGTCATGTGCAGCCAAGACCACTCCTGGGAGACCGCGCCGACCAAAGACACGCCGGAAGGGAGTCCACCCTTGAAAGTATCGAGTCCACCAAGAACATAACATGGGAGAACACACTGGTCACGGCCAAACAGTGTGGCATCGTCCAGCAGGGCAACTCCGACAGCAGGGAGAGAGGCTTGGGCATGGAGTCCGTCAGAGTCGTCCACTTGTCCGAGCCCTCCAGCACCAAAATTCGTGACAGAAATTTGTTGTAATCCCTCGAGGATTGGTTGAAGCTGAAAGCTCAGAGTTCAAAGTTTCTGTACTAGTGCAGTGCTGTAAAGAACCACCCTGCTCAGTACAAGGCTAGAGGAGTTTAAAGTGGGTACTGAGTATTAAACAGTTACATGTTTAGGTTCGACCTAACAGCCTAAGTTAAGGTTGTTGCTGTCTTAACCTCTGGCCCAAGTAGAAACCTTACCTAACTTGGTCAGTCCTCCTTGGATCTAAGAATGTGCGATATTAAGAATGCGAGGTCGGTACGATACGATATTAAGGCCAAACGTCGGTGTCGGTATTGGAGAAGACCTGGGTAATAGTCGGTATCGCGACAATTATCGCCAATTGGTACTTGGTATAAGTCATTACTCGGTAAAATATTACCTATCAAGGCTCTTTACTCGGGATACAGTTGTTTACATATTCAGTAACGTAGACTGTAGACCGATAGATTGTAGATCCACTGCTGATCATGACGATAATATACCGAGTTGACGATAACACCGGCTTTGACGATATTACCGAATACCGACCGGCGATATTCAATATCGTCGGATCTCAAGTCGGTACTCGGTATCGGTATATCGCACATTTTTACCGGGCTCACTACTATGCCGGTTCCATGATACTTGAGGAGTGCTGGTAAGTTCGCTCACTTGGTTCGAGATGTAGCTCTGCTCCCGGGAGTCCGGGTCAAACACCAGACCCGGGATCTCAGCTGCAGCGCCCGAATGACCCCTCTCTTCACAACGCAGGTTTCGGCGTTTGCTGCGTCCACAAGCTGGAGGACTGCGGCGGCACCGTGACCAAGAATGGGACCTACATTCAGGTGAGACGCCATTGGATCATGGCATTAGCACTGTACTGTGACGAGACTTCCACTGCCACAGAACGTGGGCTACCCCAAGGGGAACACGACGGCCTCGCAGACCTGCAACTACGAGTTCGACAGGATAGCAGACGGTGAGTCTTTCAGCCCCGGGAACGTCTGCCTGAGCTCACTCACAACTTTGTTGCAGGTGTCTGCCAGCTCAGGTAAGTGGGTGAATGCTTCATTTGGGCACCATTGACAGAAGGCAACGTTTTTAGACTGGATTTCGTCAATTTTGCCATCCAGGGCCCGGACCCTGCAACAGGTGAGCCTCAGTATCCATATCCACACGTACATATGTGACTTCTAATAACTTTTTTTAGTTATAAGTGGTTGAATATATGCCGGACTTTTAACTGTGTTTCCTACCAGCCTCGTCCAACCTTTGTAAAGTGCACAAATTTATGTAGGCGTCTGCGACGACACGCTGACCGTGACCAGCCCCATTGTCACCAACACGGGGACCAACCTGTGCGGGACACTCACAGGACAGCACAGTAAGTGCAAGTGCAGCAAATCTATATGTTTTCCATCTATATATCCGAGAAGTAACCGAAGCTATTTTGTCTAGTGTATGTGGAGACTGGCTCATCAGGTAATGCGGGATCTCTAGAGATTGCGACCGGTACGGCCACCAGTGCTCGAACCTACCGGATCAAGGTCACCTACATCATGTGCGACAGCGTCCTGAGGTTCGTTCTGGTCGCAGCTATTGCAAAAACAGTATTTAAAAAAACGTAGGAAATACTTTCCTTGAAGCAAGAAAATGTGATTACAGTGGAATACGTCTGGATCAGATCTTTTCGTGGGTCAGATTCGCAGGAACCAAGACAAGCAGTCACTTCACTATGCAGATCCAGATGCATTCAGTCCAGCACGAATTAGTGGATCAAAATGGCAAAATTTGATCAAAAGTGACTTAAAAAAAAAGTAACTCAAACCTTTTTTATTGGTTTCAGGGCTCCGGAAGGATGTCTTCAGTACTTCACTGGCATCTCTGGAAGCTTCCAGTCTTATGCGCATGCGTCTGGCGACCAGCCGAGCGAGCAGTCGTACTCGTTCTGCTTCAGACAAGAACAAGGTCGACCTGGTCTGGTTTTGAGTCAAAGTTTCAGCTCAACAACATTTGCCATGTCTCTCCAGGATTTTGCTCCTACCAGATCAGCGAGAGCTCAAGCTCCACTCTAGATGCATTTGATCTCAGGCCGATACTCGCACCAGCAGTAACAGAGACTACGGTGAGACCATCTTCTGGAGCCAGACTTGCCACTTTCCTTCTAAAGAAAAGTTAACATTTCTTTGATCCTTCCCCCCGGCCAGGCTGCCATCTGTTCCGGTGCTGGTGTCCTGAACTACATCCGCGTGCAGTCGGACTCCTCCACACCCGGTGACCTGAGGTGCGGCAGCTTCCTCAGCGACGTACAAGGCGACGAGAAGTCGGGAGTCATCACGGCCCCTCCGGGGGGCCCCCTTAAGATCGACTACTTCTCCGGACAAGGCCTAGGTGCTGGAGGGGGATTCAGTCTCGAATATTCTCAGATTCCATGCTAGTGCTGAAATTTCTTTTGAGTTTATTTAATTTCTTTTTGGTTGACCAAAAGATATTCGCAGAGCAAGATGGTTGTGCGCAGTTACTACACACAGTAGGGGCTCATTTTAGTCAAGACGTTCGGCGTCGTCAAGATTATGGCCAAGTCTCGCTTCAAAGTAGTGTCAAAAAGTGCTCAAGAAGCAAAAGTCATGGATCAACCGAGGCTTTACTGTAGCAGCTCGTGAGGAGAGATCAGCCATGATCGTTCCACTCCAGGCTGTCGTCGTGACACCTCTGTCCGAGGTCAGTCAAGAAGCAAAAAGAGTTGATCTCAGCCCTTAGGCAGTTGGGGCAGCTGGTCATGAGAGTGATCTACTCCACCAATCGTCACTTGACCGCAAAGATGTCGTTGGTGTCAAGGCAACAGTTACTCTGAACAGTTCTCCTTGCTCCGGACGTTGCACTCGACAGTCTGGTCGAACGCCTGCTCTGTGAGTCCCAAGTTCTTGCAGTCCGTAAAGTTTCCACCCTGCTCCTCGGCGCACATTGTTCACCATGTGAGTTTCTTCATTTTCAAGTGCCATTTTATGTTTGTAACCATTGTGTTTAACTTATTTTGAGAAAAATCTACCAAGCAAGCGCAGTGAGCGCCAAAGGCGCTGAGCCCCTCTGGGGCTGCGCAGCCCTCGGCTGCGTCTTGGGTACCACTTCTATATTAAAACAGTTAAATGCAGTTAAAAACAACTTATATACAAATATATTCAACTTGTATATACTTAGATTCTATCTATGTACAAAATTTATTCTATAAGAGTCAAATAGATACCAGTTATGCACATTGATTTACATTTTATAACAATTTTTCTGAACATAGATGAATGACAGAAACCAAAGAAAGTTAGTGAACAGCAAGAGAAATTAAAGCATCTCATTGATAAAAATGCTACAGTGAGCAAGACATTTACTGGCACTACTATATGCATATGAGAAAAATTGAGCAACTTTTCAATTCTGGTGATATAGAAGCTTTCAGAGAAGAAGAAGAAACAAAAATAAGAGACTTCTTAAGTGAAACGGAAAAGGCAAGTGGCTGTTTCAAACTTTACTCTCAGCTGCTCATTGGGAAAATGATTCAGATTTATCTTGACAAAAAAAGGCCTGGAAGAGTCAATGACATTTTTTCGAAAGTGCAAGAGCATGCTAAACAAATATGTGACATTATCAGAGCTTCTTGAAAATTCAAGTGTCATTGGTGCTGACTTCACTCTCCTCGTGCATAATCATAAGTTCATAAGAGAATACATAGCACAAAGAAAGTATGACTTTAGCAAGATTTAGAAAAGATACTTTCCAAAATAGCAGTCGGAGCCGACTTGACCCGACCCGAGATATTCTGACCCGCGCCCATCACTAGTAGAAACAGAAGTGGCTTTAGCCGCCCGCGAAGCAGTGGACACAGAATATTGTAGGGAGGGCACAAATCTTGAATGGGTACTATAGTACTACAAGTATTGAACTACAGGGTGGACACACACAGAGCACACAAGAATCTGACTAGGATGCCACTTAACAAATGCATACCTAGCTTAGCTTCATTGAAGCACACCAGACAGACTATGCAGTAGCTGGACGTGGTTGTCTGGCCCTAGTAACAAAAGTTCTTTGGGAAGCTAAAACTACATGATTGAGTTAGACTTTGGTTACTTTTTGCTTAACTAGACGCCCCCTCTACTAATTATGATAAATCGCAAGATCTGACACAACTGGAGAGAATTTGAATTTCCCGCCAATGTTTTCCCCATTTTGACTCTCCATTAGGGCAGTGTTGCGTATCCTCATTCAACCAATGCTTCTTCTTTCTTTGTCTCTTCTCTCTTTTTTGCACCTACCTAAAACTAAAAGTCAGGTCAGACCAGATTCAGCTGCCCTAAGAAGTCCTACTTGGTAGAACCTCAGCTCTCATCTGTCATATATGAAAATAAGCAATATCGTCCATACGAGCGAAATGAGGATCTTTTTCGCGCTTTGCATCGTGTCATCGTCGGGCCAGGCATGTCGGGTCGACTGCCAGAAGGAGCTTGCGCGCCCGGCGATTGACGGCATCCCGATCGACGCCACGCCCTGGGAGTGGAACAAGGGCGAGGGCGTGGCCGACAACTGGCCCGCCTCCCGGGAGGTCGCCGTCAACGAGGCCGCTCGCCTCCTCTGCAACCACCTGGGCTACACCTTCGGAAAGGCCGAAATGGCCGAGGGCGTCGAAACGGGCACCTACCGCTATAGCCGCAAGGGCGGCAGGCCCACCTACTGCTCCAAGTGCGGCTGGCGTCTCAAGAACGTCGTCTGTACCAAGCACTGAAGACATTTTGTGGACTTTTATCTGGCACTTTTGATAATAAATGCAAGTACCTTGACGCGGTTGTCTGGCTCTAGTACCCAAAGTGAGGTTGGCTTCACCCACCGAGCAGCAGACTTTGTCTGTCACATTGGGAAGCTAAAAAAAACCCTACATGATTGTATCTTCGTCATCAGCGGCGCTTGTTCAATCAGATATGCTTTATGTAAAGTCTCATGGAATTAGAGTTTTGCTAACTTAATGCTCATCGGTGTATTTTTGAGACAGACACAATAAATCTTGATTGATTTTTTACTCTGTATGCTTGCGACATAAACCTGACAGCGCCATCTAACGGAAATTCACCGTAACGGGACATATCATGGTCTCCGTCATGACTTTTTTGTGGCTAAATATCACTAACGAAAATGTCTAAGCGAGATCATATTTTTACCATTTGTTTTAGAAAAGTTGATTTTGCTGGCTGAACGAGACTCTAAGTCAAAAGTTTCATTCAATGAGACTTAGTATGGAGTGTTTTAAAAAGGTGAACCATTCTTAAATAACAGTTATTTAACAATTCTCATTCAAGAACTGAATGAAAACATGAGGACGGTTTAAATTAAAATTTGGAAAAAGAACCATATCCAGGTTGAAGTGCTCTGGAACGCCCCTTTATATACTACTCCTCGTAACGGAATATAGATGCTACTCACATTATAGACATTGGTATATAGCAAAGCCCCTGGACTGGCCACGGAGTAGCCTTGGAGACGTGCACCCAAGGCCTCGCTGGAATTCTGCACGACGGTCAGGTCCAACACCACAGTGGACTTCACAGACTCTAAGGTGTTCCTGCGCGACGTGCACGGAATGTGAAATCCATCCACATCGACCTTTGTCAAGAGTTCGTATGAAGTCAAACTAAAGTGGGAGATCTTCTCGGCCTCCCTCCTGTCCACGAAGGGGGAGCCCATGTTTGACCCCTTCGAAGGGGTTTCACCTTCCTCTTGACCAGCTGTTGGTCACCCTGTACGAGAAATCCAGACATTTTCAAAAAGATTCTTCTATTTATTCTCAAACTGTCAAAAAACCTCGTTGCATTGAAAAACGAGAACACATAATAGTATGTCACATATCACGTAGAAAAAATTCCACACCTAAAACGCTAAACATTCAACTCTTTCTCCTATGTAATGGATGAGTGTGTGTTTGTGTGTGCAATCAAAAAACAATCTTTCTTTGCAAGTGGCAGTTACGGTTACACATGCTACACTTACTTATGTTACATTCTTGCCTATACGGTAACAGCGTTAGCATAACAATGAGGTCACAAGATAAAGAATCACTCAGAAAGACATGATCCCAAAGTTACTGTCTAATGATTCACGGTCGGGGTCGGGGTCGGGCTGGGGTCGGGGTAGAACGTGCGCTCTATTTGCTTCCTTCGCCGACATCCCAATCTGGAAGATGTAGAGGTCAGTTGAGACTGAGATCTCAGCCAAGGAAGGATTCGATCAAGTCTTACCATCCGTGGACGACTCCAGAACTTTGACTGTTTCTTCACCAGGATCCGGTCGGTCTCGCCTCGTCCCTCCCGTCAGCTCGTCTTCTCCCGAGGACGTCAGGTCGGGCACCAACGGCGACATGGGCTCGTGGGGCTCCGGTAACGAGGACAACAAGTGGCGCCCGTCGTCCTCGACTGAAGGCATCTCGCAGTCCGAGCCCGTCTGGGAGCTCTGTAGGCAGGTGGGAGGGGACGACGACGAGGAAGGAACTGCGAGGCTGGACGACGCCAACGAGGACGAAGACGAGGACTCGACGACGTTTAGGATGGGAATGCTGCTACTGCTGTTGCCCGTTCTCCGCGTCTGCTGTTGCGAGTTGTTGTCCACCCCAAGGGCCTCCTCAGAGGTCAGGTCGGCCTCCACATCTGAAAAGGGCGCACGTGGTGAGACCCCAGTCGACACTGTACAGGACAGGGTGATTGCCATTGGCTTAATAGTAGAGAAAAAGCTGTCTACAATTTCCCTAGGGGTCTTTTTGCTTTTTCAAAGCACGCTAGGGATGTATCGGGCTCGAGCCCCAGCCCGTGCCAAAAAAAGTCAGTTACGGGCGGGCTGGCAACGGCCAAGACTGTCAGGTCCATCAAGCTGAGTATGATTAAGCTGCGGAGAACTTTGTGGACACTGTATACTAATCGTGAAAGTGCCTGGATTTGCCTGGGCTACTCTGGTTCATATGAAGCTGAAGCGTCATTACTTTAAATTGAGGATTACTTTTAATCTCATAGCTCTGAAGCTGTCACCCAGACGTGGCTGAAACTTACAATTGCAACGTGAACTTGTGATGTTCCAGAAATTGCTTTGTCAAAATTTCAAGAAAATGTATTAATACCCATAATTAGGACCCAAAACCTGTCCTTACTAAGCATCAAATAAATGTACCTCGATTACACCTCTCAGAGGCCAAAAGGAGGGTGGTGGCATTCAGGTTCATGAGCACAATGTTCAGTATCGGTATGCATCATGAGTTCAGTAAAACGTTTCAATAGTGTTTTACATAGAAATGAGGACCCTGGCAATTTTTTTTAAAAAAATAATAGACATTGTGCTAGTATGAACCTTTAAATTGCGGCCCTGGATGCCGTCACAGCGTGAAAAATAACAAAACTACATGAAAATGGGTAAAAAATTGTGAAGAAATCCCGGAGCTCGCCAGAGACTTGAACGTTGAAGAGGATGGCCTTTTCTCGGGCTGTGAGGGATGACTCAGACATGACGTCGAGGCTAGTGACAAAGGTTCAAGGTTTAACCAGGTCACAGAGGGAAAAAAAAGATTCAAACATTGTGAAGTTCTCCTCAACATGTCCAAGAAAGGCAGAGATCACATCCTCATGTTCTCATATGAGTAGATTTTTCCACTTGATGCCATTGGCAATATCAGGAGCCTACGGTACAGGTCAAGAGCCCCCAGGATGTGAACCCAGCAGTGAAATACACAGGGAGAATTAAACACTCTGCAAAGGCCATGATGCTGGGAGTTGTCGGGTCTGATGAAGGCAGCCTAAATGCCAACTTCTACGACACCATCATGTCCATGAAGGTGTTCCCAATGTTGGATGCCACATATGACATTGGGAAATGGGTGTGGACCCAAGATGTGGCTCCATGCCATTCTGGCAAGGCCGCACAGCAGTACCTGCTCACCAAGTTAGGGTCCAAGGGATTTCGGTTAAAGAAGCTGGCTTTCCAATTCTCCACACCTGAATCCCTTGGACTACTTTTTGTCAGTCGTCCAAGGATGGTAGCCACGGAGAGCAAGGTCTGTGCATCTTATCACTACTCGGTCGAGGCAATGACGTGCATGGTGGCGACGGAGTGGAGCAACATGTCCACTGAAACTCTCAAGACAGTCTGCTTGAGGTTCAGGACCAGGCTCAAGGCCTGTATTGCTGCTAAGGGGATGATTTTTGAAAAATAATTTCAAGATACATTCCTCATTTCTTAATTAGTTAGCAGCATTCGTAATTTGGAAAGGTTTTTTTACCGAACTTATAATACATACTGAACATGGGATTCGTAAAATTGTCCCCACATGATGCTGACTGTAGAACCAGTATTAGGGTGTCGGGATCAGGTTTTGCGGACACACTGAGAATTTTATGCCACACCTTTAGAAAGATACGTAATGTGCGAATTAAGTTGTCATGTCATGCAAATGCAACTCCTTCAGTCTTTATTAATGGTGCATCAGCTTCCAGGAAGGTCCACACTGTTGTCACACTGTTGCTTCCCTGAGCATAGCTGCATCAGCATCCAGGAGTCCAGAGACCTGTCCCCCGGATCTGGTGTGTACCGGTACACACTAGCTCATACTAGTACATCAGTACAATGTCCTGGTCTGGGTTGTGTTCCTGTTCACTTGTTTCTGTACGATACTACCTTATTCTGACTGTACAAGTCACAGTGCTCTGTGCATGGCATCATTCACAGAATCACAGTCGATCTGGCTACATCCACGATTTTCACAGTAAGCAGCCCTTTGCCAGGTAGCATCTTATTCCGTCGCGGGTCTGTGAGCCCACGGGCCTGTCCGAGCCCTCATTCTCCCGGCCTCACACATCCCTAATGCACGCTAAAAGATCGTTACTCCATCGCCGCAAAAAAGCAGCTTTGCCACCGATAGCTGTGGTCTCACCCCGCTTTCTCTGTCCTTCCAAACTTTCCGCTGACATCATGACTGACACAAAAAAAGACTTTCTTACATTTGTCGCCGAGCTTCCTGAGCAGGGGTCCCTTCTCCCTGACCGTGTTGTAGCCGCCGCAGGAGTCGCACTTCAGCCCCAGGACGTGGAACTGCGACTTGGAAGCGCGCAGGCAGTCACGGCACAGGCTGTGCACGTACAAGTCCTGAAATGCAGCCACCGAGTGTCAAAGTTTTGCTTCTCCCACAAGTGGAGAGTCTGTGGATTCTCCAATTGACAGCGTCACATTGGCAAAATGAGGACAAATTTTGCAGCATGAATTGCAATCACTGGTGACTACGCGAGACGTCGGAAGCAGGCAAATGAAAAAAAAAAAAGGCTGCTCGCATGTGTTAGATCTGTTTGCATCGGGATTTGCATTTCTGTTACATTTAGATTAAAGCACTGTCTGTCCTGTTTGAGACGGAGATTTGACAATGAACTGCCAATATCGGCAGCAAATCTAAACTTCACTGTCTAAAGAGGATTTACTGAGTCTCTAGGAGCTTAGATCCACGCATTCTGGCTAACTTTGCTCGTGCATCAGTCACAAATTGTTACGTCAAAGCTACAACTTTGGTCGCCATCATCACACCTTTGCTTCAGAAACAGCGATAGGCCAAACTTTGACGTCGCTACAATGAATCAACGTACTTGCTGTAATGAATAAACACATTGGTAAACTTAAGAAGCGACTGTACCTGGTAGGGTTTTGGCAGTGGCGTCTCTCTGATCTGCTGATCATAGAGTCCCCACATGACGGCCATGTTGACGAGGCTCCTGGCGCAGACCGGGCAGAAGAAGTGACCCGCTTGGATGAGGGCGTCGAAGCAGCTCTTGTGAATGAGGTGGTTGCAGGGAGGAATCTGCGAAGGCTCTCGTGACGTGTGGATGTCCTCCAGACAGATGGGACAGTTGGAGCGAGATAGGTTCTCGATGCACTGCAAGCACACGACGTTAACGTTGTTGTCGCGGTCGACGTCGTCGTTCTCTCTCACCCTGTGCTTTCCTTTGAGGTGCGCCGGCAGGCACATGTTGCAGGTGGGGCAGTGGAAGAAGTTGTCCCTGCCCCCGATCCTGCAGATGCCGCAGCCATCACAGTGGAATTGCTCTTTCTCCTCGTCGTCGAACAGCTTGCACTCGAAGCAGAAGTACTGGAGCAGAGACAAGGACATCGTCAACTCCTGCAGAGAAACCAACTGGCTGGTCTTGCTCACCTTGCCAAACACAGTGCCACACTCCTGGCAGCTGCTCCGGACCTCCTGCTTCTGGCCGCAGAGTGAGCAGACGACCTCCCAGACGTCCTCGCGCTGCAGCAAGTGGGACTCCTGGGAGTCGTGGCAGAAGCGGCACCGGTACGTCTTCTGGCAACACGGGGTCTGTGGAGGGAAAGAGCATCAGTGCCGAGATGAGTATTGTTTACGTTAAACTCTGATAACAATAGACAAAATTGAAGTCACACACACAGAACTCCTTATCAGGTCGCCGGTCCAGTCGTGCCTCCTGCATAAGATAATTGACGCAAATCACTCTATTATCACATCTATTTTCCTCATCAGCGATTTAACGTACGCGTATTGTATACTAGTGCAAACGGAATAAGAAATAAAGATATCTATCACCATAAGTTCATTAGGTGTCACATTTTTGCTCCTAATAGGAAATACCTATGACCTACAAACCAATAATACAGCCTTAGGCTTAATCTGCAACATACGACGGTCATCATGAAAGGTTGATTGAAGGTGTGGATGTGGAAAATAGAAGATTTTTAAGAATCATCTTCATGAGCAAAGATGTCAACTGTTGTCACTAAACCCATTGGGTGAAGGGATGTTTGACCAAGCACGGATGACATTGAGCTGAATCGAGATGACTTCAGCCACAACAAGTACCAGTTCGCCCCTCAGGAGTGGCTGCCACTTTTGGGGATGCTTTGAACGTCAACACTCAGTTCTTTGACAGACCTTTGCAATCCACAAAACTCTGGGCTCTGCACTATTTATACTTGAGCACACTGTAATCGAGCTGACCAGCAGGAAAGAGCTTCCAACTGGCACTCACATAAAGTTCCAGCTGACCCGGGACGTGTATGACTCATCCGTCAGTGAACAACAGAATAGCTGCATAGGACCCATTGTCTTCCATTGTCGGGGTTTCTCATATGAGCCAGAGCGGTTTCCATTGAGCGAATGCACGTCTAGGCCAATTCTGAGCCGACCTGACCTCGATGCTCAGTAGCGTCGTCGTCATGTTCAACGCTGTCCTCAGGGCCGTTCACCTGATCCTCCTCGGACACGTCGAGGCTGCGAGGCCTATGATAACACACACACACACACACACACACACACACACACACCCATGTCTATCCGGCAATTCAGTTTTTCAGACAAAAAAAAGCACCATTGCTCTACCTGGAGCAAATGTTTATACAGGTGCGCATGAGTACTTTGATGCAGGCTTATGTGTATGCAACACGCAATATTCATGGCAATCGAGAGCGAGGCAACTTTTTTTTCTGCAGCTCGCTGCGAATCAATGAGGTCAAGCTGTTATCTGCATTTCGTCAAATCAACGTTGAAGCAAGTTGTACCAGGTGAATAAAAGTTGTGCTTGCGGGAGATTAAGCCACGCTTGCATGATGGAGCCTCAGTCTGGACCTACAGAGTGGACATGTGCGATTGTGTATTTGCAAATATCCCCCGAAAACAACTGTGTGAAAGCCACCCTCGCTCCCTCCCCTACCCCAACCCCCCCCAAGTAGGTATGCTGATCCTCCATGCACGCGCTTTCACTCTCACAGGCACAGAAAATCGATACTCCCTAAGCCTGCTTCTTCTTCCCTCCCCAACCACCCCTCTTTTTTGTAGGTCAATATCAACGAGCATCGATTCAGTGGAGCACACAGAGAAGAGCTTTTCTCAGAGAGTCATTCCCCAACAAAAAGCAACTGGGGATAGCAGACACAAGGGTGTCTCACGTACGTTAGGTGGTACAAGAAGTGTGTCTATTAGTCAAAGTAGTGGCCAAGCCGTTCCTTGTAATGCATAACATTTCTTAGTCTATTATATAACATTGTAGTAGTATAATAATACTACCTGACTTCCTCAGTGAAAAAGTTCAGAAGGCTCCTTTGAAATAATAATAACAGTTAGTCCGTGAACTGTCTTTGTGAGAACTAAGTGTCCCTCCTCGAAGGAGAATGTAAAGTTATCACACTTTAAAGTAACTGTGACTGAACCGTACACACATGTAAGTAGAATAAGCTTGTTTGACTCCTCACAGCAAGCTATATCAGCTGACACGAATTAGGTGATTCGTTATAAGCATTAACTAACCAGCAGAGTTCAGTCAAGCCAAACTCAGCTACAAGTTCGAGTTGAGGCTGTTTGGATGTCGAGTCAAAAAAAAAAAGCCAGCATGCAATAACACATGGAGACAAATTTGGCTCGTCCACAAATCCAAAATTCCCAAATCCAAATTCAAGAGTAGCAGGAAAGTCTCGTTACGACTCTCGATCGAGTGAGCTGTGTACACTTGAGCTCAGGATGGAGCTACAGTGGAGCCCGCTTGTAGTGATGCCAAAACAAGATGATTGAATAAAGTCTGAGCTCACGAGAAGAAGTCTACTCATGGTGACGATTTTCTTCCTAACAATTTGACAGCACACAAAGCTGCTGTGCAAGTTCTTATTGAGAGTGGCAATTTGTGCCCAGATAAAAACAAGAGTGGAGCCTGAGATTTATTTATACACAAAGACTGGTAGACGTGCAAGTCACAGTTTGTGTGCACTGCGTGCATCGACTGCTGTCATTCAGTCATTTTCGTGACCAAAACAGACGACTGACATGCACTGGTCATCACTCACTGTGAGGAGTCATTGCTTAGTAGCAACTCTAGATGGGCCATTGACCAGTCCTTCAACACTGGACGGATTCTATGGAAAGAGTTAACTTTATGTCACCATGAAATGTTGACAGATATGACATTTTCTTTCAGGCCCACCAGTTTTGAGTCGTGCATCTCATGTTAAGCATGACTCGCACATTCTTTAAGAAAGCGTCATTTTGAGAGCTGTTGTTTTCAATCTTATTTCCGGCATTTTGTTGGTACTCATCCTCTGTCATAGGTCCATAGCAGTCCTGGACTTTGGTGGTCCTGCTGCGGTTTGACATGGGGCTGCCGAGGCGCACCTCGGTGAAGTCCTACTGGATGTTACCTGGAGCCTTTTGCTAGTTTTGTCAGTCTGCCATCTTTTGGCCTATAACTCTTAACTGCCATTGCACTGTCTGATGCTCTCTTCTCTACAACCCCCTCATTGCAGCTTCATCCAACAGCTGATGCTAAAAAATACTTCCTCTCTCATTCTCCACGAGCCATTTTTTTTCCATGTGTCTACGCAGATTCATTTTGACTCTCTGCATTTTGCAATGTCTCCGTCCATCTTTTTGCTTGCTTCGATTTCCTTGCTGCTTTTACCTGTGTCCACGATGCTCTTTTCGTGGCTGAATATTTGATGCTGCCGGATATTTCACTGTGCCGATATTGCTGCACTGCCTTCGTGTGCGCAGTCGAGACTCTAACAGGGATGCTGGCCTCACATTAGTATAACACATTACCAAGCTTAAAATGTGTAGCAAGTGATCGGAAATGGGGTGAAGCTTTCGTTTACTAATATCTCAATCGAAATTTAGTGATACATGATGCTTTCTGCAGAAAAAAACGACGGGTCTTTTTATATCTAGGAATCTCAAAGATTGGGTGCTCAACACTTGAAATCTGACGAGAACGTGGACGATGATAAGGATGACGAACACGGGGTCAATGAAGATGAGCAGGGTACTCAAGTTGTCTATGTCAGCACTAAAAGAGTTCTTGCCTGCCTCACATAAAGTTGCTTCATTACTTATTTACTCTTCGGAGTGACTTCAATCGAGGAAGCGGAGAAAGAGTCACCTTCAGCGTTAGAAAGTCTCAACTTGACGACAAGTCTTGATCTCATGGATCGTTAAATGGAGGTCTCACTGTGCTGCTGCCTCCAACACAGCAACAAAAAGACCATCAATGGGTGTACAACACACAGTATCTCTTAACCTTTTGCTAACTACTCATTCGGGCTCAACTTTCACCCAGTGCAGTGTACAACTTGGGGCACGCAGAGCATTCATATGCTTTCTCCTTGCCAATGTCAGTTGCAAAGAGGACTCAGCATTCTGGAAAGCAGGTCAAGAAACCAAGGAAACAGCGCCGGGGGGGTCTTCATCCGGGTGCACTGCAAGGGTGGGCAGGGTCCGGACGGCCTTCACAGCAAATGAGGGCGCTTCAGCTTCCCAATCTCACCCTCATGAGCAAGGATGAGGTAGAGATGGGGGGAAGGAGGGTGAAAACAGGGAGCACTTTATGTACTCTCGGCGGGGACAAAGAGAAAGTAGGGGGGTACAACATATCGATTCGCCGATGGTTGCACGCCATTTATAGGAGGGGTGTAGGATAAGGATTTGGAGGAGGAGGAGGAACACGTTACTTTCGGTGACCTTTATGCGGTGGGAATCGATTGCTACGAGGGGGGGAGGGGGGTAAACTCGCCCCCACACCCTCGATGGGACAGAAGCTGACGTGACTGCGACATGGGCACTTTTCTGGAAGGGGGGGGGGCACGAAAATCCCACCCTCAATGACATGCATGAGCTGGAGCCCTGTGAATGACATCATCGTCGTCATCATGATCCATTGGCCTAATGTATCACGATATGATCTTGGTACGCGAAATGATCCATATGTTGAAAAATAACATTAGTAGGATAGGGATTCGGAGGATCGATCTCACTCGCAATAGCACGAGCCATTGTATCCCGCCATTGGGTACGATCTATGATAAATAATAACTTTGTAAAAGTTACTCACGTAAAACTTGCACTTTCTTTTATAGTGCCTGCAGCCCATCAGTTTCTCGCTGCCTCCGCGGTTGCCCCCTCTATCGCAGTCTTCCTCTTCTTCGTCGAACCCGACGTCAGCATAGTCCTCGTCCTCCGCCGCCGAGGCGGAGGCGGAGACGGAGGAGCGCCCCTCGCCCTCCGCCAGCGCCATGGTGGCCAGCCGCGTTGTCCGAGCCCGCAAGGCCAGGCTCGTCCTGGACCGTGTTGGTGTCGCGAGGTTGGGGCCCCCCCCACTCTAAATGGCGAGTCCGGGCACAACGTCCGAGTGCAGAATAAACTGTTGTTGACGTCTCTGTCTGACTGTCTCTGCTTCTGCCTCTGCCTACGTGCGTGCGTGCGTGCGTGCGTGGGTGCGTGCGTGCGCGCGAGCGCACGTGCGCCTCCGCTCCCTTCTCCTCCTCTGTCGCCTCCTTCTCCTTCCTCACCGCCTTGCCTTTCTTCTCTGCCTCCGTCGCCTGGAGCCGGGGGAAGTCAGGAAAACTCTACGTACGTGGCCGAGGCGGACGAGGTGGTGGAGGAGGAGACGCGCACAATGCACAGATACCGATGATTTCCGGCCTAACAATTCAAGGCATTTATTTAGTGATGCAGTTGCTAAAACAATCACCGGAGCTGCTTCATTTTCCGACGATCGCGTCGAGCCTGCAGCGAAATCGTAGCCCTCCTGATCGATCAGGGAGAGGAAGGCTGGCCGGCGTGCGCGCCCTCGCCGGGGAAGAGGCAGGGGAAGCCGGGCAGGGGGAGGGGAGGTAGGAGGGGAGAAGGGGAGGGGGGAGAGGGCGCTTTTTGTGCAACAAATGTTTTTGGCTGTCGATTGTGGTACAGTGAAGCACGCATAAGTGGACCAACTTGGAGCAAAACAACAAAACTTCTTAAGCCAGCGGGCGAATAAGACCTGCTGCACTCACAAATCAACTGGTTTAGCCAAACACAAATTCCTCGGCTAAGGCAGAAAAAGGCTTCTTTTGGGGCCTTTCATCATCATGATATAATAAAGGCTGAGAGAGACGCAGGTGCGGACTACCCATTCTACCTTTATTTGGATCGTAAAGAGTTGCAGAGAAATGGCAGAAAGAAAATAGACCCTGGTAACGTCTTCAGAGAGTTTTCATGACATCCCAGCAACAAAACCAGTTATTAGGTAAAAGCAAAAGTGAAAATCCTTCCTGTCTTAAGACAACAGCGACAAGATCACTTTGAGTCCCACAACAGAGGACATTGGACAGACTGATGCTACTCTTGTCGAGTGGATTAGCTGCTCTCAGAGCTAGAGAAGGACGCTGTGGTGCTGGCCTTCACCGGGCTTCGAGGCCATTCTTTGGTGGCCGGCTCCAGTCCACCCGGGGGGCAGTCTCCGGGCCAGTCTGCCACAGCCTTTATGAACGAGGTTGGTCATCTTAGCAGCGGCTCATAAAGGCTTGGCCAAAGCTCTGACGCAATAGACCAATACGATGCAGATGAACAGAGCAACAGATGAGCGACCGTCGTTGCCATACGGACAAACCGTTTTTATATTTACATGTCCTGGCCGGATCAGATAGCACTGATGTGCCAGGCATCACAGTCCATGGCACAAGTTCCATGACATCTCCTCATATGCTGTGCCAGAGCTTATGAGGTGGAATTTGGATGTGGAACACAGTGATGTGATTCTTGGACACAATTTTGCGTACAGAGGTGTGGTGTCCAAGCTGCCCATTTTGGTGCCAGAGTGACTTACAGAAGCCCGGCCAACTTGAGATGCCGAAGACGATTGAAACTTTTCAGGGGGTAAAAGCGGATGAAATTGCCTGAAATGTTCATGGGTCAATCCTGATGATTCTATGGCTGTCCCGGGGGATTCACTCCCTGGGCCCTCCGGCACCACGCGCAAGCACGCCAAAACCTTGTGTTGGGGTGGAGAGGATGCTGGGTTCCGTGAAGTGACACAAAGAGAGCAACAGGGTGACACTTCAACATGAACACAGCTGACGGTCGTCACTTTGCAAACACTCAGGAAACAGGAAATGAGGGTTTTCAACGCCATGAAAATTTCGGCCAATTCCGTCACCTTTTACCGCCTGAAAAAGCCAAATTTCAAGCCTCTTTGGCATTCAGTTGCCTTTCTTTTGTGCCTTGTAGCTCCCAAATGGGCAGCCTTGACACTGAACTGCTGTACTCAACATGGTGCCCAAACATCACATCTATGTGTTCCACATCAAAAGTTCCTTCTCCATGCATTTCAGGGCAGTGTATGAGGTGAAATCATGCCAATGGAAAATCCTTACACCAAGGACTGGTATCCTTAATATTCTGAAGGGTTAGCTTTGTGTGGACCGACGAATAGGGCCTTACCCAAAACCCACTTGACCACTCCATAGGTCATGACCAACTGATGGAACTTTTCTGATGAACAATTGAAGTTGAAGTCACGTCATAGGGTCCTGAAACTCCATCTGTCTGTCCATGGCCAACGTGCCAAGGTAGAGTTGGCCAACAGCAGTGGACTGCTGTTAAGGGGGAGCCATTGTACTCCACTGCTTAGGGGGCGGAAAGTTAGCATCACTTAGCATCGGAATAACGCAATCTGCGGACCGGTCGTCAACAACAACAGCTTGTCAACCCATACGGGCTGGGCTCGGGCCCGCCAAGGCTCGCGGGCCCGCAAAAACTGAGCAGAAATCTTTCCCTGGCCCGGTGCAGGCGGTGGCACTGATCGCTTCCACAGGTTGCATGACAACATCGCTCTCCCTTCGTGTCTCCGTCGAGCAGCTACAGGGTGGGTGGCAATTAGGGTTACACTGACTGTTTTGAGTGCTTTGCCTTGAGACAGCACACTTGTGTCCGGCCTTCAGGAGGTCGGCGGTGGCCTCCGACAGGTCCTTGGCCGTGGTGAAGGACCTGCAGCGGAACTGGATACGTTGGTCAGCCTAAAGTTGGTCAACGGGTTCAACATCCGTCATATTGTGAGTGGTAACTGAGGACAGGGATCCAGCGGACCATGATTTCTGCTGCTCTTTGGCAACTGCGATTCAAACGTCTGTATTATTGCTTAAGTTTACAATTTAGGCAGAAGAGAGATCAAGATACAACTTCATTCATTGGTCACAGACGTAAAAAAAAGTGTAAGTAAAAAATGCTAATTGTATTCCGCCTGAATAGATGTGGGGGGTAAAATAATTGACCTAGGAATTTTAGCAGTTTTAATTTCAATGATTTTCCTCGCTTCTCCATGTTTTGTTTTGCATTTTCATGACCTTTTTTTCAAAATCCCATTGCCTATTGCACTTTTTCCTTGACTTTTCAAATGTTGTTTTACAATCTTACTTTCAAATTTCTTGCCCCCAAAGGGGGGAATTTTTGACTTTTGATCTCAACTCCAAAGTCTTACAGGAAAAGCAGTATGACAAATGAAAAATCTTGAACTTTTCATTGACTAAGGATAATTTTCATAAAAGTAAAAGCATCGGTTGCCTTGTACTTGCGGTCTATTACGCGGAAACGGTCATGTCGACAAAAGCTGGTGTACCTTGTCACCCTGCTTGAGCACTACCGTGGCTGATCCACTTCCAGAAGTTAGATCCCCTCGTCAGATATCCAGATGTCGTGTCAGGTATTCTTTTCCATGTAAAACATCCGGGACGTATTGTCAGCGGGTACGTTATATGGAAACATTCGGTATTGTATGCATCACTCGTCGTCACTTGAGAGGTTGCTAGACTCTTCCAGGAAAAGTTCCGCAGTCTGGAGTCTTATCCACAGAGCAGCTATGTGGTCGTATCACCTGACGGAAGTGATGGCGCGAGCCTGACAAAATGCGAGCTCGAGCTTTTTCGAGCCGCGCTTCGAGCCTACTGCAGTAAAATGATCTATTGCTCTGACAACTTTGCCAGACTATTTAAATAATTGGAAAATTGATAGAATCACTGACGTAACAAATTAGACAGCCAAATTAATTGTCATCAGGAGTCACTAGACAAATAGATCCTTTCACTGTAGTGTAATTCGGTATTGCTAAAACACTAATAAACTTAGTTACCAGTAAGAATCTTCATTGAGCATTGTTATGTCAGAAACTTGGTGACAAAGGCTGGTTCACTCACATTGAAGAGCCTTCTTCCATGCAGATGCCACCATTTCAATATTTCAATGGATCAGAGGATCCATCTTGAAGGGGCAGACCAAAAAATTCATGAACATAATTGTCTGCTCGTGAGCGTGAAGGACTTCGCCCAGTCTTTTGTGTCTCAGTGCTTTGATCGAATCTTCTCCACAAAATTCCAACCTTTTTCTTGGCTTCAGGCTCAGTGGTGCTCTGGTCTTCTTCTTCTCTTGGGGTTTCTAGCTCAGTGGCTTCTTTCTTTAGCCAACCAATTGTGTAGCCATTTCTTTCTTCACTTTGAAATCCCTGATTTTTAAACCTTGGGTCAAAGAGCGTTGACAGACACAACTGTTTGACATCCTCAATTTCATAAAGTATCTTGGTCACTTCTCTGGGGAGATTGTGTACAAGGGCATAGCCAATAGTTCCAGGCTTGGCAGTCCCATCTGCTCTTGCGTAAATTGAAAGAAGTGCAATGACTTTTGACCATGTTGCAAATCTCTCTCCTGAGATCTCTCCGGAGGCTTCATAAAGTGACTCCATAACTTCAATGGAATCCTCCATTGCCAGCCATTTTTCTTGAGCTTGAACATCCTTTCAAGCATTTCGTAGGTGCTGTTCCACCTGGTGGCCACTTCTTGAAGCAATGCATGGGGTTTATTAATTCCTAGATGTACTTGGAAGTTATCTAAGTTTCCTTTGGCGATAGTGCTTTGCCTGGTCAGTCTTACGATCTTTGAGGCACGGTCTCTCTCACTCCCAACAACTCAGGAGTTGCATTGATTGCATTTGTTGCCCCCAGGTTCAACTTTTGGGCAAAGCAGGAAATGTGGACCATCTTTACTGTCTTGCTTGTTGGTCAATTTCTTTCCACGCACCAGTAACAAAAGATGCTAAAAGAGTAGGTTACATTAGGTGAAGAGTGTCAGCATAGTACAGATTATGAAAACGTGTAACGCACAATTTTCAGAATAATTGCCTGATTTTTGCCATTTCAAAAAAAATTGAAAGAGGTGACATGCCAATTTGGGAAAGTGAGTCAGCAGAAGAACTCATCACACATGAAGTGCTCTAGTGTCACAATAAACACTCAAAACTGTAAAGTTGTGTTCTAAAAGTTGCGTCGCAGCGTCTGAATAATCAATTATATGTTGAAATTCCACTCAGAACCATTCCCAGTCAACGTATGACATCGATATATACCAAGCGACATTGCTTATGCCACAGCAGTCTATGAATACATGAAAAAAATCCTTGATCCCAGTTCATTTTCCAACTCGAGCCGCGTATCGAGCCTCAAGTTCAAGCTTTACATTCGAGCCTTCCAAATTTGCCTTCGAGCCCGAGTCCGGGCTCGGCCCCATCACTACCTGCCAGCTGCCTGGTGCTTGCTACAATGTATGTGTTTACGTGTCTTCGCATCTATATAACACAGAAGTGACTGAAAAGTACGACGATCTCTTCCACAATATGTCAGTCCTAATGAAGAACAGCACTAAAAACAGGGTCACAAACGCTCTGCGAGACTAGAAGGTGGGCATATTTTTGGCAATGCCAGCAATATATATGAATGTATAACCTAAGCTGCTGCAAAGTCTTTGATGCCCCGCTCGTCAGCAAGAGCTTCAAGTGAAGTCCGGTTCACATTTGTGGCGTGCAAATAAGCCCCCTTTCTCTCTCTTTTCTCCCACCCGCCGAAATCCCGGTGAATCGATCAGGACCACCTGTGCAACTCAGACAGCCAAGCCACCTGCGCGCATCTCTGTCTCTCTGATCATGAGCGGTAAAGGCGTCAACGCTTCCGGAGCCCCTGCCTCCGCGGCCTCCGTCGCCGCCGTCGCCCCCGTCGCCGACCCTACTCCAGGGGTCCACTCGCCAACGCCCTCTTCGAAAAGCAAAGACAACAAGCGGCGCACCTACAAGGTCATCGTCATCGGGGATTCCGGGGTGGGCAAGACGTGCCTCACCTTCAGGTACGACTGGCAACCTCCACAAGGGTACTTTTGACGCAACTGCAGCAAGATCCCTGTCTGTAGATTCTGCGCAGGACACTTTCCTGGGACGACAGAGGCCACGATAGGCGTGGACTTTAGAGAAAAAGTAAGTTTCACGTGATTACGTCATTACGCATCATTACTATGTGGGCTGGGTTGGCAAATTGGAGTTGTGGCAGTCCACGACTAAGTTGAGCTTAAATGCCTGCAGGTAGTTCACGTCGACAATGAAGACATCCGTCTGCAGCTGTGGGACACGGCTGGACAGGTAAGACGCGGTCGAGTCTTTCTTCGTGATTCACTCTGACTGAAGTCATCGTCGTCGATCAGGAGCGCTTTCGACGCTCGATGGTGTCTCACTACTACCGCAACGTGTGCGCCGTGGTCCTGGTGTACGACGTGACGAGGCGCATCTCTTTCGACTCCATGGTCCACTGGATTCGCGAGTGTCAGGAGCACGGGCTCACCAACTCCGTCCCCATGATCATGGTCGGGAACAAGTTCGAGGACGGCATCACTCCAGCTGTGACCACTGCTGAAGCTCAGAGGTAAGTAGGGAGAGGGTATTCGTGTCATCTACAGGGTGAACCGAAATTAGAGGCATTTTCTAAAGGCGGATGTTGTAGGAGGTGCTTTAAATTCGTAGTCGTTCAACTTACCCATTCTCCAACATTGTGAAATAAGATGTGGTCCTAGAGTAAAAGTGGACATTAGTGCAGTTTTAGAGGAGCTTCTTAGCTTGAAACAGCTTGTTCCCAATTTTTGAGTTAATAGTGCAGACAGTGAAACCTTTTTTCAAAAAAAAGAAGACTTGTACCAACTAAACCAGTGTCTCATGACAATTGCCCCCCCCCTCAAAAAAAACCCTGACATTTTCAAACAAGTATATTCAGAATTTCAAATCTATGGTTTTCATGTCAACATCAGAGGCATAATTTCTATTTTGCACGCCCACAGTGTTGACTTTTCAAAGCTTACACAAATCTTCCATGTCAAGTCCAGATGTTTTCAGTGGCTTCATGAAACATCCAATCATTGACAGGTTCTTTTCCAAAGGATAAAGTTCAATTTTAGTCTCCACATTTGCTTTTTAGGGTGCTCCGATTATTAGAGCAAATTCCCGCCCGCCTGAAGCTGCTCTATTAATACAGGAGTTGAGTGTACCATAAAAAAATCACCTGCATCTCATACGTGCGTGCGAGGGAGACATTGCTTCAAAAACGGTTGCTGCTGACGTGAAGCAGGCAGGGTTTCTTGCATCGTCAACTATAGAAGTACGCTGATAAGGTGCTTGGCTTTGTGAGTGCCTAACACGTAGCCCTTTTGTCTGTGGTAAAAGTGAACGTTATGAACCATTCGTGCGCAGCTCCTGATTTTCCCCAAACACAGAGCTCTAACATAAAAACATGCTGACAGTTACTTAAATATTACATGGGAAACTGGATGCCACTGTTGTTTGTTAGAGAGACCAAACTTGCAGAGAGAAACCCTCTAACCATGGTGACTATGTCCCAAATAAAGACACAGACCAGGTTTAGGACGCATGGGGTCTGACTGGAATTATTTAAGATTACTCAATGACTTGAAACCAACACAGAGGCCTTAGTAAAACACACACACTTTATTCGTCTACTTGGAGGGGACACGCACAAGTTATCTTACCAGAGTTAGAGCAATTAGATCCAGCAAAGTGTACCTAGCACAACTGCAACTGAAAAGGAGTGGTTTCCCCCAACTCAACTAGTCAGAGCAGCAAGAAAGAAGTTGAGATAGAAAAGCAGGCCTGAAGAATGGCTTGGCAAGCCTATACATGATCCAGAAGCAGCTGATCCTGTAGGAGGGGGGCCTGAGGAGGAGGCAGGTCCACTGAAGGGGGTAGGCCTAGGCAGGGGGGCCTGGGGTAGGAGCACAGGCAGGGGCACTGGCACTGGAGCACAGGCACTAGGGTCAAGCCAACTTCTAGCTGAAGGGAGTAGCCCTTCCAAGCTTGAGTGGACAAAAGTGGATTTGCTGCAAATTCTCCCCTTTTTATACCCCTTCTCCACTAAT
>JAAUXU010034877.1_pt1 | contig 40306 bp, 48 predicted proteins | sample 7278151 | NCBI WGS metagenome assembly JAAUXU01 (sample SAMN14350113, study PRJNA611818) | marine sediment metagenome | isolation source: surface marine sediment (1.8m) | place: French Polynesia: Moorea | collected 2018-08 | reverse complement strand
GGGTCAACTTCCTCACCTCACTGCAAGCAAAGTGCACGTGACCCAGCAAAGTGGGTCAAGTCGGCCAGCTTCGAGTCGAGGCAAGACCAGCTTCGTGCTGAGCACGCAGCGCGTGTTCACCAAGGGTCGAGTCCGCGCTGTTGGGTGGGTATGCGGCGAGTCTTATAATAACCCAAGCAATGCCGGTTACCTCAGCTAGTATTTATTTAAGTCGCGTCATTGATGGTACAAAAAAGTGGACGAGAAAGATGAACGAGACTGGAAAAACGTAAGTGTTAAAGATGCTGTACTCGAAGTGAGTCTCCCTAAAGACCCCACTGAAGCTGTAGTAGTGTGTGTAAGTTACTAGTTGAACGTCAAGACTGTTTCAAGGATTACTCCATACGAACGGCACAGAAGGCAACGTGTTTGACAGTTGTAGTCGTACGTGAAAGCAATAATACTTTGTCGTTAGCAATCGCAGATGACGATTAACTACTGGAACATGGATAGATCATCGCTGGAGAGAGTGAGAATGGACAGAGGCTGAGCAGATTCAAATGTCGCCAGAGAAGCATAGAAAAGGTTCGAAGTTAGTTTTCCATCGCAAGTACAGTAGTAGACAGACTTGATCTGCGTCTCACAGTTCTTAAAGAGCTTGTATCAGAAGCGACTCAAAGGAATTAATGCATATTAGTACAAAAATAGTTCCACAACTAACTTTGTACACCAAATCGTAGCTCCTCAGAGTAAATAAGGAGGTAAGAATGAGGCCATAAATTGCTTCACAGAGTGATATGTTAAGTAAACATTGCTTGATAATTGTTCCGTGGGGGAGGGGAGAGCAACTTAACTAATACTCAACATGCTCCGAGGATGAGGATGGGGGAGGACAAATTGGTGGGTTTCTTGGACAAATTGCACTTATGCTTTGTACTCTGGTACCAGAGGTTAAACATTAGGGGAGAGAGAGAGAGAGAGGATGCTATTAAAGAGCGTGAAGCCTGCTAAGGAGAGCTTACCTAAGACGTTGAAAAAATGGAGCTCTACACTACTCTAAAGACCTAGTTTTATAATTATAATAATAATAAATAGTCAGGAAAAGGGAGGAGGTTTCGAAAAACAGTCGTCTCCGTCCGCCGACTTGGCCGACCTCTCCGAGAGGTCGATCGTTGCTGCTGCTGGCCGACAAAGTTTTGCCATCAGCGCTCCGGCGATCGCTCGAGTTGGACGCGATACACCCGACGACGTTCGCGGCAAGTTTTCTTGTGACAAGGCCAATCTTTCTGCTGACACGAAGTGCCGCAGTAGCGAGCCTCCTGCAAAGAAGAGCAAGAAGAAGAAAGTGGCAGCACTCACGAACTTGTGGCGGTGGCAGACGGCAACGTAGCTTACCTGACAGCGACCGCAGATGGAGAACTCTCGGAGTTCTTTCTCCATCCTGGTGCAGGGCGGATAGCGGCACTCGTAGTAGTAGAAGGAGTCGTCCTCCTCTTCCACCAGCTCGCCGTTGCAATTGTAGTAGCGCATCATCACAGAGTCCATACCGTACTAAGAGACGCCAGTTAGTATTTGGCGCCGACGTCAATGTCTCCAGACCTCAAGGTGATGTCGCTTACCTCGTCCATAGGTTCCTGCGGCAACTGCTGGATTGCCATCCAGTAGAGGCTCTGCTCAAGATTGGCCACGCTTGGCTTGGGAAGCCGCTCCGAGATCTTGGTTGGATCATCCTTGCGTCCGCCTACGAGGTCACCAGCGAGCAGAGAGTCCGGAGGGTCAGTGGGCAGCGATCCTGAGTAGTGCTGGCACCATCGCCGGCTCAGAACCTCCGGGACTAGCATCAGGTTGTCGAGTCGGTTGTCCACACTCACGCAGTTCTTGTGCACCACCTTGAAGCCGGGCGCGATGCCACCGCAGTGTCTCTCCCTGCAAGAAGGTTGCAACGGTGATAAAGGACAGAAAAGGCCCGTCGGCGGCGCGATTTTGCACGAACCAGAGCAGGTCCTGCACGAACTGTCCCGAGTGCCTCCCTCTCTCGTAGATGTACGCGTAGGCGAAGATGGCCGCGCCACACCCGTTCTTGTCCACTTCCGTCCGAGCCTCGAAGGTGTACTCGTGCACCAGGCAGATGTCACGCTCGTCCAGCAATGCATATTTGATCTGGTCAAGTAAAGAGAACCCCGGTGTAACACTCACAAGGTCAACGCCAGTAGTGAACGAAGCATCATTCATTTGCGCTGCAGTGACTGATCCATCACTGCAGATTGACGAAGCTCAATCACCAGTAACATCTACCAATGACCTCAGACAAGCAATAAGCCCCATTCGCCCTGTTATACAAATCATAGGGTGGCTGCTACGAGATAGCATCGAACTACTGCATCAAATGGTTGAACAAGCAAGCGACGGTGACAGATGCAGCCAGCCCAACAAAGGCAAGAGCTGGAAAATATCGACCGGCCGCTCGTCGGAGAGCAGCTGCCGCTCCTTTTTTGTCTGGGACGGACCTCATCCCTAACAGAGACTTAGCCACAGCCTCCGGACCCCGACCAAGGATCACCTGCTTCAGGTGTGCAACCAAGGACGGCCACCCAAGCCTACAGTGGAGTGCACAGCATAGATGCAGCAGCGCGCGCGAGAAAACAACTCCGTGTCCGCCTGCTCCACATGAGTGTGCTTGTACACGGACGCGTAGCAGGACGGGACGAGAGAGAGAGAAATCGAAAACATCGTGCGCGCGTGCATGGAAAGAGAGAGCACCTGCCTAGGGTGAACACAAAGCAAATGGCGTCGCCGGAGCAGGTGACGCCAACTCTAATAATATTTTCATGAGCTCGAGATTGCATCCGTCCAACAAGATCCGCAAGGACAGATTCCTTCATGCAGTCAAAGCCTCTTTCCTGCGCCTGTTTTGGATGGTAGGAGGTCTCCCTATGGAGTCTCAGCCACCCTACCTACAGTGGAGGCATCTCTAGGCTGACTGAATGAGAAGCAATTAGCAAGGCGTTCAACACCACCCCCTCGTGGACGCCAACCTCAGCCGCTCCAGCTCGACGTGAATATTCATTTGCAGACCTGCTTAAGGGGTACCCTCGCTCTCTTTTCTCTCGCTCTTCCACCACATGCATCATTGATGCTGCTTTCTTGCTCTCATAATTCAACTTCCTCCCACTCCTTGTCCAACTTTTCCCACTTCCCCTCCAAGTTGGCTTTGAGAGAAGGACTAAAGTCCGCGCATGAAAGCTTATCTCCAAATTTTTGTTCTGCCAGGCCGAGCCACTTGAGCAGTAAGTTCTCCTTGAGAAATCACGCACGCACAGAGAAGAGTTACTTGGTCGTGACAAGAGTGACATCGACCGAAATGTCTTCCTCGGCTCTCTCGACGTCCCTTCCGTCACTGGTCTCATTTGCAGGGCAGGGGGGAAGGGGCAAATTGGGGCCGAAAACTGACGTTGACTTGTCGGCAACGGTCGAAATGGAGAATTACTTCATGCCGCAGTTCCTCACGCGGGCATGCAAAAAATGCGGCTTCTCCGAGAGTACGTCTTAAGGACGGCCTTCACTGGCGAAACTCCCAGTGGGCGGGCGGCGGGTGGCCCACCGATGCAGTCGTTAACTTTGACAGGGCCATCAAAACCAGTCACCACCACTGAGTTGGAGGTGAGATTTCCCCCGGGCAAACGATCCCTGCAGGCGCATTCCGGACTTTTGGCAAGTCGTCGCGAATCATTCTTGCGGCCCCGGATACTTGCTCACCTTTCCACCCGCACGTCCCAGTCGAACGATGCCCAGCTTCAGCCCCGAGGAGGAGGGGGAGGACGGTGACGACGACGATGATGATGACGACGACGATGACGACGACGACGACGACGACGGCGACGACGACGACGACGAGGAGGAGGAGGAGGGGGAGCCCGAGGAGGCCTCCGTGGAGCCCGACAACGACGAGGAGACCCCTGGGCTCTCAATCTTCATGACCTCCAAGCCTTCGTTCGTTCGTTCGTTCTGTCTGTCTCTTCCCTTTTTCTTTCTTTTCGTCGTAGTGATTAAAAGCTTTTGGGTCGAGCCTCTAAAGGCCGAGCGAGAGAGTTGCCGGGACTGGGCTGGGCAGCGACGCCGTTGCCGTCGTCGTCCCCGTCGCCAGCGGCAGCGACGGCAGCAGCAGCAGCAGCAGCAGCTCTCCCTTGTTGTTTGTCCACTGCCTCCCCTCGGGCGGGCGAGCTAACGCGCGCGCGCCCGAACGCCAGCGCCAGCACCGGCGCCAGCACGAGCGCCAGCACGAGCGCCAGCACGAGCGCCAGCACGAGCGCCAGCACGAGCGCTAGCGCCGCCTCCACATTTTACTAGGCGCATGATGCGCGCTTCCACCCGTGCTCTCTCTCTGTCTCTGCGCGCTTCCGGTTGCCAACCGCCAACGACCGCATCACGACCGACTGCAGCAGCGGCAGCAGCGGCAGCAGCGGCAGCAGCGGCAGCAGCGGCAGCAGCAGCCGCGGAGACGTCAACTCGAGCAAATGCGGCATTCCTGAGGCCTCCGGAGCATCCTGCAGCCGTCGCTGCCTCCGCCAAGATCAACTCCGACCCCCAAGTTATTGTAAAAAGGGGGGAAAAAGCCTCCGCTCCAGGGTAGAAGGATATATCTAGCCTTTTCTGCATAGGACTGTGGTGCCCTTGGAAAGTAAGCAGGAATCCGGTACCGAGTCAATGCGTCGTCGCCAGCTGCAAAACTTTTCCATCTCGTCGAAGGAGAGCAAGAACTGCTGCTGCTACTGCTTTCTCGTCCTCTGGTCGGGTGGCGGGGGTGGCGGAGGAGGAGGAGGAGGAAGTCCTTGAGCAACAGCCTGGTTGGCTCGCTTGCTTTGATGAGATCTTTTTTCTGTGTACGAGGGGGGAGAGGAAGAAGTCACAAGAGCGGAGAAGACAGTGTTGATTCTGGAAAGGTCCTGGAAAGTACGAAGCACTTTTTAGGCAACTCATTGCAGCTCTGAGAGAATGAGCCAAAAAGAAGAAAACTGATGATTCAGCTGTCCTTGCTACACACGGCAGTGGTGTTTCCATCGTGCGATGCCATTCTTATCCATGGAAACGATGACGTCATCGTCTTGTGATGCTTTCACTCGCTTTCCCTCCGAAATGGTGGCGTTTAGAAGCTCGTGTTGCAGCATCTGGGTGATGTTCAATACTACTGGAGCTGATAGTCCGCAACAGCCTCTGCGGGCGGAGGAAGTGCCTGCAAATTCGTTACAGTCGTAAGCTTCCGTCATTAACCTCCCCCCTGCGTCCCCGCCCTCGGCGTCCCCGCCCTCGGCGTCCCCGCCCTCGGCGTCCCCGCCCTCGGCGTCCGCCTCCCCCCAGGGGACCTGTTCACACTGTGACACAGGTACAGCTCGTCGGGGTACTTCCGAAAGCAGAGACTCAAACACTTACTGCTAAAGTGGGCTTCTTTTGCTTCGCCTCCGAAGAGAGACCATCTGTCTGCTTCCTTCTGGCGCTTACTGCAGATGGAAGGACATTAAGGGAGATTTAATGCCGCCTTTAGAGATTCCTTATGCTCCTCTTGTCTGCTCAGGGAGAGGAAATGCAAAAATATCATCATTCTGCAATGCCTGAGAAAGGGTCTCTCGCCGCGTTGTCCCTCACCGTGGCATTTCATTTATTTGGGGTTCAGCCTCCAGACGTCGTCCGTCCACCCGTGGATGAAATGTGACTCCATCACCGGAGGGGTCGCTGCGGTTGCTTTGATGAGGATCTGGACCCGTCCAGGGAAATGATTCTCACCGTGACCGTCCTGGAGATACCCGGAGGATCTCCCTGAAGGCCAAAACTTTCTCTCATCTTTGACGCGCGCCGAAAGTGGCCGATCGAGGCTCTTTGCTGACAAATGGAGGAGAAGCGATTGTTGGATGATTGGAGGTTGCGTGCACACGAGTCACACAAAAAAGATACCACGTCGCTTCGCACAATTTCCAAGCAGCGCGAAATTCTATTTTTCTTCCTCTCTATTGATCAAACGTGAGGGAAACGATGGCACGTGCAAAAATGAAAAGAAACAAACACGGCCTAGGGTTGTGGCAAGAAAAGTGCCAATTTGCCAGTTAAACGTCACGATCGCCTCAGGAGGAAAATCACTGGGTGGCCTCGCTCACCGCAGTCACTGAAGAAGAACGAGAAGAGGGGGACGCTGCGGAACTTGGCGGGACACCAAAGGCTTAGAAGTAGATCTGTCATCGCCAAATTGGTTTGCTGTTGTTGGCTGCTGAGAAAAGGGTGACTTTGCACAATTGTGCCATTGCGTGCTGGCGCGAGCTTTTCCCCCTCTCCTCCTCTTGCCACTCGGTGCCGTGCCAGAAGTGTTACTCGGCCGTGTGCGCCGCGATTTATCCGACTGCGCGTCGCTTTTGGCTCTGGGAAATTCCGTCTCCCTCGTACCAGCGTCCCGGAGACACCGCGGTTGCTCACGCATCGTTCCGCTCTGTGTGTAATCGGACTCGAGCCTGCGCAGCCACAGGTGGTGCGCGCGCGCCAGCAACTCGCTTCCTTCGGGGAAGAACTTGACATGCATGCCTGAGTGAGTAGCAACCTGTAGAAAAACCTCTTGAGATACCCTGCGTCTTTTCCTCCTTCTTCTTCCTGGATACCTCAGTCTCATTTCGTTAATGGGCACGAAGCAGAGCCGGAGGAAGAACTGGGGTGTTGGAGACTTGGAGCATTTGGCCGCGCAGAAGAGGAGCAAAGTGCAATGTGACCACGAAAATGACCAAGAGGGATGTCGAAGAGAACCCGGCGGTGGCTTCTACTGTTCTCCCTCGTCAACGGAGGCGTCCTCTTGACTCTGCTGACCAAGGAAAGTGGTGAAGAAGGGCAGGCTGACCGCGTGGCACGTCTGGGCGAGGTGTGCCGGAGGTACTCCGTCGACAATGCCAGATTGGCGGAGCATCCGAGCAGCTTCGGGCGCGAGGTAGTCTACCTCCGCAGCCAGAGCAGGGTGGCAAGCGTGTGCGTGCCGCACAAGGTGGGCTCGCACGCTTGGGGCCATTTCGCCAGGAGTCTGTCTGGTCACTCGTACGTATTCGACGGAACTCCCTTCGACGAGAAGGCCGCCAAAGTCGACGTCAAGGTGTTGGTGGTCAGGCATCCGCTTACCAGACTGCTCTCTGTCTACCGGATGGCCTTTCAGGACTGGTGCGACGAGGAGAGATTTCTGGCCAAGCAGTGGAAGGACACGGTGTGCAAGATGGACTTCTCCAAGGAAGACGGAGAGGTGGAGTCCAACAAAGAGGCCTCTGCCCTACACCTGCTGTCCAGCGCCTTCGCCCGGCATCGCGAAAGCAACGATCGCTTTGTGCGTGCGCTCTGGAGACATTTCCATCCGCATGAGTCGCTCACGGATCCCAGGCGACAACTCAAGTTCACCTTTGCACAGTTTGTGGACTACTTGACGAGCGACAATGGCTTGGAAGCGCCCCGTGCCCTGGCCGAGCACTGGGCTCCCTTCTGGCGCGAGTGTCCACCCTGCCACAACCTCACTCGCCCAAACTTCATAGTCAAGATGGAGACGTTATCCGCGGACCTGCAGGAGTTGCTGACGGAGCACATGCAGTTTCCTTCGGCTCGTCGCCTGGCAGCCTCCTTCCCTCACACGCACCGGCAGAGCGGCGGTCACTCCTCCGACGAGACGCTGGCCGCCGAGTACTTTTCGCAGCTGACCAAGGGGCAGGTGCGCAGACTATACGAACTGTACAAAGTAGATCACGACCTGTTCGGCTACGACCATCAGCCCTTCCTCGACGTGGCCACAGCCGACGAAGTGCTGTGAACTTCGATGTCCAATGTCCGAGATAGCAATCAAAATACTGTAATACATACAGTGGCCTGAATAAACGGAACAGATGTCACCACTGCTGTGCTACGAGCTGCGGGTGGAAGTCATGACACCCATGTGCGTGACAATGAGGTCGTGTTCTCAGCAGAGGATTTAGGCAAAATGTCTAGAATTTCTTTGTTAAAGACAATAATCGGATTATTCACGAGAGGGAGACCTCTGAAACCTAATCCTTTCGGGCGGAGACTACGGACGAATGTCCCAAATGATAAAGTCAGGGAGCTCCGGGCTCAGTCTGCCTTCACGTTCCGGAGGGTCCATTGCGGAAACTCATTCAGCTGGTGTGTGCAGACAGTCTGTTGTGGATCTTCACAACCTCCTTGAATGAGTGCTCGCGAGCGACCTCGCCTCCTCGGGCCAGTCGAGAGGGTTTGTCTCTGTGTGTTGCTTACGTCGAGTTGGCCAAGTTGGTGGCCACCACGGTCCTGTCCTCCAAGACGGTACCGTGGTCCTCGTGGAGTAACAAGAGGGGAATCCGTACAGGGAACAACTCACCTGATAGTTTATTTTCGCTACTTTGTGTTCTATGGTATATGCATATGTACTACATATTCGGTAGGTAGGTATGCATACTTGACGGGGCTTATACACAGTATTTAGGTATGTCATGTGTGCGTCGTATGGTGTTTATATCCTTTGCTCAGAAGTACATCTTTTTGCAACTGTCATGGATTGCCTTGACTAGAGAGATCGATCGTTGCGTCGCCGTGGTGGAAGGCACGTGGTTGTCTGCTTGCACCAGCGTGGCCAGGATGACGCCGGCGACTGCGTAACATCTGAAGTCCTCGACCAGTTGCCTCAGAGTCAGGCAGTTGGTGCTGACCCTGAGCACCACGCAGGTGCGAGTCAGCTGAGAGTGATATTCGCGCAGCATGTCAAACAAGAGGTCGCCCACGGCGAAGCCGCCGACTCCGTAATGTTCCTCGTCCAGGAGATATGTGTAGAAGTCGAGAAGAGGGGATCCTGGAAAGACATGTGCCTGTCAGAGTCGCCACAGCAACGTGACAAGGCAGCTTGCTCACCTAGGAATGCCTTGGTTAGTCCCGACAGCATGAGACTGACCGGCCTCCCCGCGTTGTCGTGTCGGAAGACCACCGAGTCCACATGGACGTTGCCGTGCGCGATGACGCTGAAGGGCAGTGCCGCAGACGAACAAAGTGACGCCATCTGCCTGCATATGCGGGAGGAGTCGCTTTCCTCGGTGCCGGAGACGCCGGTTCCACGCATCTGCGCCAGCATCTGGTCCGCTTGGCGCTCGTCTGCGCTCAGCTTGGCCAGTGCCAAGGTGTTGAGGAAGTCGGCGTAGAGAGCGTGGCACGTCTGCTTAATGGCGAGGAAGATCCCGTGCACCTTGGCCAGTGTCGACATCACCAGCAAAGACTGCTGCCTCCTCACGCTGGCGTCGCTCGAGAGGCCGTGATTGACTGCCGATGAGCTGAGCTGCAACAAGCCATAAGTCAGGCAGGCTTTGTTGGTGTCTTGTCCACAGCAATTTGTGGCATGTCCATAAAGGAGAAGTGCACTCACCAATGTTCTCTCCTGCCTCGAGTTTGATGGGATGGGAAGCGGCAGCAGCTGCGAGACGTCGGTCGCTTGTCTGCAGATGAACTTCTGCATCTCGCGCACCACCACGTTTGATTGTCTGAGGTCACTCTGATGAGCATTGCTGGCGTCATCATTGTCGTCGTCCAGAATGGGTGGAAGAATGCGGGGAAGAGAGCTGGAGCGCTGGCGGAGGAACGCTTGCTGCAACGACGTTGGCCGCAATGACCTTCTGATACTCGTTAGCGTACATACCTAAGTTTGTACACGTATGTAGTCTAAGCCGGTGCAATATATCGGTATCGACGTAGAGGGGCTTTCAAAATATGGCATCAGTGTTGAGTGACTTCAAAAATATCCAGACGATATCGATGTCACTCTCTGTTCTTGTCCACCCCAACTGATCTAGATGAGGAGTTTCTACGTCTTATGGCTCCTCTTTATGAACAGTTGCCATCTCGTCTGGTTGCCACTCAGTGCTGACTTCAGCAGTGTCTGTACTCAGACCTCAATTTATGGGTCCCTCACTTCATAAACATAATTCTTTAGGAAAATATGGACAACGATATCGAGTAGTTGTTGCAAACAGCGAGGGTGGATATCGCTATAAGTATTTATTGAACATCGCACCAGCCTAGTACGCGCCCAGGTCCTCCCGGGAGATGTTGGGCTTCTTCGGCTTGGCGGGAGCGATGCTTGATGTCTTAATCGAACGAGTGGAGGGCCATAATGTGCGCCATAAAAGCCTTTTATGTACTCTGCGCCGCCGTCGGGGTAGCCGAATCAGACGCTGCTGCAGCTAATCAAACACCTGGGCGACTCTTCACTCTCAGTTTGCGTTTCCTGTTAGTGGATGTTCTTCGGCACACACGCTAAAGCAATCAAAACTCACTCCGAACACATGATGAGCCCGTAAGAGCCAATGGACTGGAGAAATGCAGGCCAGCTTTTCCTACATTAGTCTCTGTTAAGAGACTAAGCCATTGTTAGTCAGCTTCAGCGCTTGTCTTGTTCCGCTGGAAGTCACGCCGACTTCGTAAGGGACGCAAACGCTCGCCCCGCTGCTCTCTCTGAGCGGAGAATCCAAGCCGAGCCGCCACACAAGGACAGGATTTGCCGATGACAAAAGTTCAGGATTAAGACAAAGAGAGCCATCGCCGCGAAGTTCGTCAGCTCCCCGTCGTCATAGAACGTGTGTAGGGGGACGAAGTCCGAATTCAGTCCGGTGGATCGCTGCTACCGACAATGGAGTGCACCAGAGCACGAAGCCAGAAAAAGAGATTCAGACGAGTCCAAGCGTTCCACGGACAGTCAGACAGCCAATGCTCCATTTCTTGTTCAATTTCCACGGTCGACGTGGCATTCACATATTTTATCGATGATGAAGATAAGAAATAAAAAAGACCCTACCTTGGCTTCGATGGGCCTCATAAGCCTCTGATCGGTGCCTTGATGTTGCTGCGACAGCGGCTGCGGCTGCGGCTGCGGCTGCGACTGTGGCTGCGGCTGCGGCTGCGACTGCACCTGCGTCCGCTGCGACAGCAAGAGCGGCGGTTGCTGCTGTTCCATGGGTTCGTTCGTCTCCGTCACTGACTCCACCTCCTCCGGCACCACTGATATGTCCACGGACGACGAGAAGTGGGGAGCTCCGCTGACGATCCTCAGCCCGGCCACCGGCGTCTTGCGGAAGTGACCCTCGGAATCCATGGAGCCGCTGCGGCCGCGACCGTGGAAGAAGCGCTTGGGATGCCTGTAGAGAGGTCGAGAGAGAGACAGAGAGAGAGAGAAAAATGTGCTCGTCAAGACGTTTCGAGTCCAAGAGGACTTTACCTCGTCGGAGTAAATGCTGTCGCCCCTGCGGCGGCCCCGGCTGCCGCGTCCGAGTTTATCTCGTCCGTCAGCATGAGAGGATACTCCTCGTCCCTGATGGCCGACAGCCCCATGGCGGTGTGCTGCAACTTGCGCAAGTCCCTCAGAGACCCTTCAGACTCTGACAGATTGTCGAGACTCCATCGCCGATTCAGCTTGATGCGCGAAGTCGCCGGGAAGAAGCGTGGGGATCGCGAGGGAGACGACGGTGACACGTTCATGGCAATGCCGAGTTGCGGTCTGCTGCTCAACGACCAACTCGTGAGAGGAAAGGCCATTTTCCAAGGACAAGAAAGCCGCTGCCGCAGCCACTGGTTGGTAGAACAGCTCTCTCTCTCTTCCGCCGCCGTCGTCACTCACGCGCACGCTAGGCGGACCGCCAATGTCAACTAGGCGGAACATTTTACGCAGTCGCCCTGCACAATTGTCCTGGAGTCTGTGCACAAACACTGGTCACACGTTGCCACGGGCGCGCGTCGTGGACAAGCAGGAGGAGGTCGCAGCCTCCCCCGTCACCACCAGGCCGGTCGTCTCAGCCCTCCGGACCGAGTGCGGCTGCTGACTCGCTCGCTCCTGCCCTCTCGGACAGCAATAATCCCTAAAAGCTTTTTGTTTGAGGAACTCACTGACTTTTGGTACGTGGAGAAAGCATTAAGAACCTGCGCTCTTCAGACCACCCTCTCTTACTTCAGCCTCATCGATCTAAGTAAAGCTGTTGCCACAACGGCAGAGAATGGATGCAGTCTGGCTGGCGCACGTGTGTGTGCACAATCTGATGCGTGGGCGACGTCATGTCTATGTCTAGGGCGAGCATGAGAGCATCGCAATCTGTCGGTGATTGTATTTCTCTAGGAACAGTTTCAAACGGAGGGGGGAAAACAAAAGCGGTGCAAAGCTTTAAAGCGTCTCAGGTAATAACAGTAATTACACACCTGCGTTTCTTATGAGGGGGGAAAAAGCACACACCAAATGATCAGGACAGACATAAGGAGACCGTGGACATCGTGGTCCTCCGTTCGCTTGCTCTCTTCTTTCAGGCTTATCACAGATAGCTCTTTCATACTCGTCCACAGCGGGCTAATCGACCTTGACGACGCTGTAGATCTTGCGTACGAACCAGAAGCAAGCGAAAAAACCGATGGTTCCTTAGGAGAGGAAGAAGAAGAGCTTGAGTGATGTTGCAGACGTCAACTTTGTACCTCCAACTCACCCGTCAGCAGGAAGAAGAGGAAAACCATGATGGACGTGTAACCAAAGTAGAGGAATGTGGACGCCGCCCCTTCAATCTCCAGCTTGGTTACGAAGTAGTGGATGCAGTAGACGAACAGGTAGAATGCGGTGAACCCACTGGTCAGGAAACTGCGCCACCACCAGTGATAGTCCTAAAATTGCAAAAACTGTCAGTAGGCATTCTTCCATAAGTGTCGGACCTTTCATATGCATGCAGCTGCAAAGGTGTGCCCAAAGGTCACTTGACAAAGTTCAAAGCACATGTGTTGCCACGGCGGCCGAGGCACAGGTGCGCCAACATGTGGTCGTCACTCACCTCTGCGCACAGGTGGAAGTAGCAGAGTAGGATGGTGGTCTCGGAGCACGTGATGATGAGGATGATGAAGACCAGAAACATGAATCCGTACATGTAGTAGATCTGCGAAGACCAGATCGAGTTCAGCACGAAGAAGAGCTGGATGAAGATGCAACCGAATGGCAGCACGCCGCCCATGATGATGCCGGGAATGGGCTGGACAAAGAAAAGCAGAGAAAGGTTAGAGATGATAGGAGCTTTACTCAGTCACAACATGTACCTGGGTGTAGATGCTTTGATCGGGGATCTGTCGAGGTATCTGGTTGGTCCTGACCGGATGTTCCAATGCCCGCTTCCTGAATCCGAAAAATGCGCCCACGAAAGTCAGAGGCACTGACACGCCAAACCACAGGGCCAAGAGCGCCACCAGGGTGAAGAACGGGATGGCGGCGGAAGAATCTTTATACCATAGCACCAGGTTCATGACGAAGAAGTGGGCGAACACGACGCTGCAACGAGATTACGTTATCCTGTTTTCCTGTATCATTCGTCGGCTCTTAAGTCGTTCATACCCCGGACACAGCATGGACGTCAGGAGGACGTTGGACTTCCACTTCTCACCACCAAAGCTCTTGTAGATCCTGGCGGAAACGTAGCCGGCGGGGGTGCCCAGGCAGACGTACAGAACCAGAGCGCAGGTCATCAGGGCTCCGCGATTTGCCGGCGACAAGAAACCAAGGCAGGCAAACACCTATGAAAGAAAGAAATGAAGGACTCGTCCACTGGCATCAGGAATCTTGCTCACCAAAGTAATGCCAGCCATACAGAGGATCTGCATGCCTGATCCAAGCAGCACTGAAAGGAGCATGCCTTTTCTGGGTGGTCTGAAGACGTCACCGTGCACCAACTTCCAGCCAAACTCTTCTTGCGCGTCCTCGCCGCTGTCGATCTGGTTGTACCTGGCAATGTCCTTGTGGAGCGTGCGCAGCAAGATCATGGCCACCATTCCTAGAACGCTGGAATTCTAGAAAATATGTCGGACGCGACTGAGCCTGAGCTCACCTGAGAGGAAGAGCACGATGACCAGGGAGTTGAGAATGGAGAACCATTGGATGTTGGTGTGTGGCATGCTTTCCAAGATGTAATCCCAGCGAGAGCTCCAGCGCACTTCATTTCTCTGTTGGAATTTTATCGTGAAGGAGTACGTAATGTTGATCTTGTCGCCGGGGTCCGACTTGGCGCTGATGGCCAATGGCCTGCCCTGGGACAATGTTTCGTCGCAGGTATCGGTGGGGGGATTGGGTCCGTGGTCAATTGAGCGAGGAGTCACTTTCACAGCTAAACATGAAAGTAGCGTTAACCGGGTGCGTGAATGTCTACATTCACGAGCACGAGGCACTCACAGACGATTCTGCCGCCAATCTCGTCGTTGTCCAAAAACTTGCCCCACTCCTCTTGGCTTCCGGAATGGTAGCTGATGACGATGTCAACGTGGTTGAAGATGTAGAACGTGTCTGCCCGGTTGTAGCTGCGAGAGATTACGCACGCGTCCTTGGCTTTGGCATTCTTGTCCACGTAGCAGCCCATGGGGAATCCGGTCGCGCAGTACTGAAGGCCGTTTTGCACAGGGTAGCACCACGTTACCTGAGGGGAGTAGCACTGGAGGCGTTGCTCACAGTCCGTAATGACGCTCTATTACCGGCATGTTGTCGACGATCCAGTGGTGCTGGTAGTTCATGGACATTCCCTTGCGCAGCTGGGCCACCTTCTGTTGGTGCTCGACGTGCGCCATGTCGTAGAATTTGGTGCATACTGTCTTGCACTTGTCATTGTCTTTGTTGAAGTAAATCTGCAGAGTGAACCGATGTCGTAAGCACTAGAAGAAGATCAATTCCTGCATCATCGGCTACCTTGTACGGCGACGGTCGAATTCTCTCGCCGAACACCACCTGACCCAGGTTCTCGGAGGGTGCGCTGCCGGACGACTCCTGGCAGAAGTCGAAGCTGTCGAAGACGTATTCACATGACACCACGGGAGCATGCGAAAGATCGAGCGAGCGAGCCGAATTCTGTTTTGTACTCACTGTTCGTATTCGTAGGGGATCACCGACTCCTCCGAGTTGAGCCTGTTGACGTAGAGCTTCACCTGGGACTGCAAAGGCCGCGACCGACGCGTGAGAGATGGGCTTTAACGCTGCCGGGAAGTCACACGTACCTGACATTTTTCGCCGTCCTTTGGATTCTCACAGTAGGTGACGGGTGCTAAGCCTGGTAGATAAAAGGCCCTGGCTGTGGACACGACGAAGAGCAGCGAGGTGAGGACGGACACGGTCATGACGGTGCCCAAGATGGAAGAAGGAGACGGCGATGACGAAGAACACGAGAGGAGGAGAGTTTTCTCTCTCCTTCTGGCCTTTCTTCGGGGCTAAAGTAACTACTGGAACTGCCTCGCCTGCACCGGCCCGTGCCGCCGTCCACCAAGAAGAAGCAACTCTTCGTCTTCATAGGCGAGAACAGCTATAGCGACGGCGACGGCGTGTCAACGTCAGCAATGAGGAAGGCGACGCAAGCCTGGGCCGCTGGGGCCAGTGGGAGACAGACAGAGAGAGAAATCCCGGGGAGCTCGAGCGCGCCCCCTCTCCAGCTCTCTCCTCTCAAGCACTTGTCTGGGGGGAGCAGCGACAACGTTACAATTTGCAGCAGCAGCAGCAGCAAAGACGTAGTGCAGGGCTCTAGAGCCGATGATCGGCGCGCACTTGTGCAGCTCCAGGCAGCGGTGTAAGTCGGTGAAGAGGAAGAATGCGAGGGAGAACAAGGGGGAGGGGGGGGTTGAGTAGTGTTTGGGCGAGCCGCCGATGTCAAGCCTGTTTGCTGCAGTTGAGAAGGTTTATGAGTTTATTTACAAAATGACGGTAAAGCAAACAACTCAGGACTGAAACTGTATTTGGAGGACACATTCAATAGACTAAGTACTACTACTTGTCACATAAGTCAATGGCTCCTTCAGATCAGAATAGTAGTAATAACGACAATAACGCGCTTAAGAATAAACTAAATACTAGTCAAGACAGTTGGATGAGAGGTTACACAAAAGTCGGTTTCTGACAGGATTTGGCAATTCTGGTAAACAGCTACCTGGCAACGCTGCGTAGTGATCAATAAAACGACTTAAAGAGTATTCTTTAGAACCAAAAAGTACTGGAGCCTTTGAAGGACATAAAGCAGAACCGTTGCATGGTTTGAGCATACAGTACTGCGAAGAGTTTGCTTTGAGTCCACAGCGCCGAAAAATATGCCACAGCAGGTATCAACCCTGCCGCTGCTGTCTAGTAGCTTCAACATGAACTTGCTTAAACTAAATCTTGTCCTGTGACCATGCCAGTTGTGATCATTGAGGGAGACTGCTAATGTCATTCAAAGCCGGGCTGAAATTTCTGAGTGTGGCGATCCCAGTTACCTCTTGAAGCAGATTTGTCTTTGCAACCACTGCTGGTAGAGGACAGTCTCAAAAGCGGACGGACACTTTGGCTCCGACGTACTTGTCGGTGATTTACTTCGCTTCGAGTGTCAGCTCACGGATGATCCAATGGAATGTTGACCTGAATAATCCTAAAACTGGACATGTGTAGGTACCAACTTAAAACTTACCCAGACTTGCCAAAATGCAGCACATAACACGGAATATCTGATTCCGTACAGAATCTTTTTATACATATCTGGACTTTTTCTCGTCAAAGGAATGTTTGAATAGCCTCAGTGAAAAAGTTGGGCAGAGATTTCTGATCACTGTGTCCTTTGTGACCCATACCAAGACTAATAAGAGACATATCGCTGCTGCCTCGAAGGAGTTAGTCAGTCTTTGCCCGCGTAAGAATCTGGTGCATCACGTCAAAGGCAGCGTTGTCAAATTTGTTCACGAAAGCCTTTGAAATGTTTAAATCTTTTGAGGGAAGCTTTTTGTCCGGGAGGTACGTGGCCTTTCTTTCTGCAGTCAACTCAAAAAGTGATTCAAAAATGTTGAAAAACACGATAACACTTGCTGCTCTGTAGGTACTCGTGTGCGCTGTTGCTCTTCAGCACTGGGCTGAGCCGGTTTTTATGATTGTAAGTGTCGGAACCACCTGACTGAATCATTGCATCGGATACTTACAGAAAAAAACAGTGACTGGTTTGTTTGGAGACATGGGAATCATGGCTGTCTGATCACTGAAAGCGGTGATTGTCATCCATTGTTGCTACATAACCAGCTGATATAGATGAGGATAGATAGAGACTTTAAAGAACAAAAGGAAAACTAGCTTGCGGTTCCATGAAACTGCTGGCATTCACTTTGGGTGGCTGCGGGATGCCAGGAAACACTGGACATCACAAAAGAGACAAGTCTAAAACTCCAGGAAATGAAAAACTCAGGAGCAGGAAGAAAAGAGAGTGATGGTTAGGATGGACATTTCTTCTGCAGGTCCTTGAGAGACTTTCTTCACCGCAAAGCGTAAAGCACTGAACAAGATCCTTCACAATGAAGAATTCATTGGGGAAACCTCTTTAGGCTCAGGCAGAAGCACTGAGGCGCATGATGGATGAACTTTAATAAGTCATTTCAGTTTTAGAAATTACACTGTAAGGTCTGTAACAGTAGAAGCAGAAACTAGGGTCTCATGTAGAGCCAGATACGTAGCCATTTTTCCCCGATTCGGCACTTCATGTGACATTAGTGGCTTTAAGTGACGTAAGTGAGTGTTACAGATCAGAATAAAGACAACAATGACATGTATGGTGAAGGATTTTCGAGCCTGCCAGGTAAAAGGTTCCCATTGCAAAAAGAACAAAGGTGCGAGGTCTTCTCAATCAGTGTCCAGATCATAATAACCACCTCTGGTATGTCAAACAAATGTTTGATATAATGTATACTACGCTAGGTCAAAAATTGAAAATTTTGGGATTGGACTAAATGCATCTTGGGTTTGTTACCAAGTACTAATTGGTGAAGATGTAGTCAAAAGACTATGAAAGAAAAATTTTTTTTGACCCCCCCCATGACCATGAGGTTTTACCACATCAATTCAGTACATAACAAGGTGCTCAGGTTTTGACAGCCCTGTAACAAAGTTGTGAACACTTTTTTTTGTACTTGACTGCTGTGCTTCAGTTCAGCATCTAGAAAGTAACTAAGCAGGCCCACATCAAATTGGCAATGCTGACCTAACACCCTTATGAACTATGTCTAAAAAACTTTGGAGGCAGGGAGGGGCCCCAAAACGTCATTACTTTTTCATTCTATTTGACAAGAAGGTCTTCAAGTGAATTCATGCAACAAGCGAAGGAAGCCGCAAGAGATTAAAAAGATTTGCCTAGCCTAAATGTACCCCTTGCATATGCCCTCTGCATGTGTAAAGCAGCAGCTCCCTCCGCGTCTGTGCATGCGCGAGTACAGTTGGTACTGACGTCTTATGTGGCTTCAGTACATAGGCGGGGACTACGTAGGCCGTTACTATATACAGCAGTGACCAGTTGTGGCCAGCAGTGACCAGTTCTCGGGACTACTGGGGGGGTGTTCTACTTGGCGGGGGACTACACGGGATGAGATGGGGAATAAATCAAGGAAGTAGATAAATCTAAGTACTCCCTCTGTTTCGAAATAAGCGTCCCTTTGATGGTTTTGGTTGGATTATCGCGCTAGACCTAGATAATTACAATCTGTATGTCTGAAAGTAATCTAGTAGTTGACCTTTTTCTCTTTTTTTTAGGGGGGGGGGGGGGAACTCATGTCAATCCTAATCAGGAAATAAACACAAATTATGCTCCTCATTTCTGAGTGCTGAAAGGAATCACCCGCTGTGATCAGAATACTGAGTTGTGGACCCTGAAAAGTTACCAGGATGTTCATCTTCGGCATGAGGCCAAATCTCACTGATGATGCACATGATTTCCTTGCTCATATGAGCCAGGAAAAGCTGCTCTATCTGGGTCAACTTTTCAAATATTTCACTTGCAGTAACGAAGCAGTGACATTTGTTTTATAAAGAAACTAAAAAATGATTAAAACACTTGTAAAAGATCATTTCTTTTGATATTTTGCAGTTGACACATCAGACACTTATTTCGGAACGGAGGGAGTAGTACATTGTATATGTTGTAAATGTGAACTAGCGAAGCGGGTTCGAGTCCGCTAGTAGTATATATTACATTAACACGTCGAGCCCTCTTGAAGCAGCATTCATGGAAGTTGCGAAAAGGCTCGCGTTTTCGAGCCCAGGGTCACGGCTCGGCCCATCACTAAAACAGAGCAAAGGCACGCAGACACAGCAAGTAAGTTGGAGAGCGTTGTGTACTAGCAGAGGCCGCGCTCCAGCTGACTGGGGCGAACCTCTGAGACCTGGGGTTTGGGTACGATGTGAATGACGTTGGTCCCTGTTCGTCTGAGTACATACGGGCCGTCAGCGATCTGTGGCTGCTGCTGCTGAAATGTAACATGCTGATCTTGGTCCTCACTTGGCTGCTGTATTAGGGATGGACGTGGGCCCAGGGAACGTGGGCTCGGGACCTCGTGACAGTTTGCCACGCTAAATCTCCTTTTGAAGTGAACTTGACCACGGAAAACGTCAGGCTCTAATCACAGTCAAGCGAGTGACGTCAGTAAGCTAGTTGGGCAAGAAGCGCTTCGTCTGAGTGAACGTGGGCCCGAATGGGGCCGTCTTGGTGAAGCAGCAGCCCGAGGTCAACATCACTTTTGAGCCGCAGCAGCAGTGGCTGATTTACTAAGATGTCTGAAGGCACAGCAGCAGGAACCACGGCATCCGCATCATGCCAATCGGGAGAGTAGACAGAGCTGAAGACTGGAGTCCCGATCGACTACGACCTCAGACAGTCTAAAGGCCTCAGGGAGAATCAAGTGGAGTCGGACAAGTCTCCCGGTCTCGTCTCGGCCTCGGGAGTCCGGAGGCGCGAGGGCCCCCGGCAATGCCTTCCATCAAGAAGCGGGTCACCGGGTTCATCCGGCAGCTATCAGCCCCCAATGGCGGCGGGTCCGTTGCCGCTGCCGCCGCCACCCGGAGAGGCGATGGGGCGAGGGACGCGCCATCTGGGGCGTCCCGTCGCCCGCCGGCACCGCCGGAAAGGCATGAGAGCGCCCCGCGCGAAGGACTCATCCAGCAATATCTCGACAACGGGTGAGCATATCCGTCCTCTTTGTGCGTGGATGAAGTGGTCTGGACGCAAACACCTTGCAGGGAGCCGCATCGACCAGGTCCTTCCATCCTGAGCGGCAAGACCGGTCACGATCTTCCAGTGCTGAGATTGGCCCCCTTGGCTCCTGAGATCTTCGCAGCCTTCACCGGGCCTGATGGAGGAGTCACGGCCATCGGGAGCGGAGTAGAGGCTGGGGCGGCGGCGCCGACCATGGCCACGGAGGATGCAGACGACTTCGACTTTATCGACATTGACGACTTGGGAGCCAAGAGTTGTCAACCGTCTCAGGAAGATGGCACAAGTCAGTTGTAGCCTACTTGGTGGTGGAGTATGGACACTAGGGTTTTTGTTGTCTGGGTTGCAACGTTGGACGGGTAGCACATCCACCAGGGGTAGAGGCTAAGCCAAAAGGGTTCACAACCGAAAGCATTTGACTGTGCTTTCAAACAGTAACGTGCTGAAAAATGAGTGTTGCAAATGTGCGTCTCGGGCCAGCAGTGTTATTAGAAGTATTCAAGTTGTCTTCTGATTTCTAAAGTAATGCCTGCGGAACATTTCTTTAATAGATGAGATCTTTGGCTTCTTAGGCAAATTTTGGACTCTGTGGCAAAGTGCAGAGATGGTGCTTCTCTTGCCTGCTCAACGATGGCAGTGTTGCAATGGGCACCGCACCATCTCTGTACTTTCTTATGGTACCTAGCCACCTCTACCTCCTCCTCTATCGCCTACCCATCCATCAACTCCTCACCTACTACGGAGAGCTTGCCGTGATGCAATCAGGGTCAAGTGTTGTTTTGTGTCCTATTGTATACCGCCATTTTACCTAATAATATATCATCCCTGTTACCTAATTCCTGTGTCCCAATCATTTCCTCAGTGATCCTTGACCTCAGCAGTGCTCTCTCCAAAGAAAAAAAGCAACAGAAGTTACCCATTATACCCTGTCACCATATTAGTAAAACCACCACTGCGGAACAAACACTTTTGCAAAACGTCAGACTTCGGTGAAGCAAATTTTGGACCTCATGTGAGGTAAAGTGCTGAGATAGAAAAAGGGCAGTGTTGCTCCCTTGCAATCGTCATTTCGTAGGAGGGGAACCATCTGTGCATTTTAGACAGTCAGGTTTAAAATTTGCCTAACAAACAAAAGATATCGTGTACTTCAACATACGTTTTATAGTCATAGGAGTACAACTGAATACTTTCTGGAACACTGCCGGCAGTGCTTGTCCCCCCTTCCAAACTGCCCTCTTTGAGCAAACTGAGTACATTACTTTAGGGGAGCACAGGAACAGCTTTTTCATGTGAACTCCCTGGACTTAGCCTCAATCCCGGATAGATGGCTACCGAATCAAAGGTTACACTTCAGACAGAACCCCACCCTAACGGCCGCTGACCTTTTTCCAGATGAAGAAACCAGTCCCGAGGTGCATACGCAGCCTGATCTCACAACCTGGAGAGGTGATAGTACGGCGAACAAAAATAACTGCACAGATAGGCATAGGTAAGGACGCAAAGGAGCTTGGACCTGGGCATCCGTTGAACGCTTGCATACTCATAGGAAAGAATTCCGCTCCCCTGGAGAGCAGCGTCGCCAAAGAGAGCTCAGTGTGGAGAGCGATTATCCCGAACTAAGTCTGGACTTTCCAATGAGGTCTTCCAATGCTGACGATCCCGGTGGATCGAGAGGCGCCGGAAGCGTCGCAACCAGTATCATGTTGTCGAGAAGGTTGAAGCAGGACCTGAGAAACGACTGCGAAACGGTCATAGCAGGTGAGTTGATACCTAGAGGTGACGTGAGGGTGTTTCCCACTGCTCCTCCGCAGGTGTGCGCCACTGGAACAGGCCCAACAACGCTGCGACGGGTCAATCGGTTACCTTGTACGAACGCCACCCCCACACTGCCGAGCACGCGGGAAACCCAGTGGCTGATACGTTCGCCGTCGTTGCTAGAAAGAACTCTGCCCTCCTCGTCCTCGGCGACGGCGTCAATTGGGGGTCTAGGGCGGCGTTGGCCGCCAGATGCGCCGTCTATGGCGCCATGGAGCACCTGAACACGGCACTCTTCACGACAGAGAGTAACGCCAACGCCATGCTCACGACAACGCAGGTCTTTCAGTGCCTGCTTCGATCTTTCCATGCCGCACACAGCCTCATCTTGCAGGAGAAGGCACACCTCACCACGCTTACAGCGTGCGTTGTCCTTCCTGTCTACGACTCGGACGATGAAGGCGAGTTCGGCGGTCACTTTGAACGCCACGTTCATTGTGGGAATGAGTGTTATTCCACTTGCAGACAAGGAGAAGTTTGTTGCCTGCGTGTGCAACGTCGGCGACTCCCTGGCCTACGTGTACAGCACGCTGGACGGCCACGTGCGTGAGATAACGCAGGGCTCTCACGATATCCAATCAAATCGAGATATGCGGGACGCTCTTGGAGCTCTCGGCCCAGTGGATGGCATCAACCCTGAGCTAAGCAATCTCACTTGTAGTCTGACGTTCGTGGAACCGGGAGACATCGTCTTCGTCACGTCGGATGGCATCTCCGACAACTTCGATCCGGTCGTCGGCAAGTTCTGCGTACCGGCCAAGGAATCGGCGGACGCACAGAGTAAGCTGGAATTTCGTCACGAGGAGTATTCTGTAACGGACCGAGGAAGAGAGCTATCCTCATTTTTCAGACGGTCGCTCAAGGCCAACTCCGAATTCTCCAAGCCCACGCCTTCCTTCGGTAGAGGCGTATCAACGCCACGAGTTGACCCTTCTCCGGATGGAGGACGTTCTGAATCGGGGGTCCGAGGCAGCAGATCAGCAAGGGCTGTCCAGGCAACATCAGCAACAGTCATCCGGCAGGGTCTCCTCTGCCGCCGAGCTCTGTCACCGCATGGTCGACTTCTGCCACCGCCTGACAGCTGCCAAGAGAGCCATCCTGGAGGATCCCGAGCTCTACCCCGAGCACACGCGCCATGCACTGCCAGACAGCGACGCTTCGAGACTGGACCAGAAGTTGCGGCGGCGGAAGGTGTGTGAGAAGCTGGCGCAGGTTCCTGGAAAACTGGATCATGCCACCATCGTAGCCTACGCAGTGGAAGATAGGAGAAACAGCCTCAAGAACTTCACCGGTGAGTCAGTCAGTTGAGTTGCAGCATTCAGTATCTGGAGATACCTCTCAACTTGGCGTCACTCGAAATTGCTCACGTTCCGTCTAGGTGGACACATTCCTGCTGTCTCTGTGGGAGATGAGCTCCCCGTGGGTCTGCGCGCTCCGTGCGCGTCGACCGAGGACCTCACTTTCCGCGAGTCCTTTGCCGAGGAAGAAGGTGACCGGACGCCAACCCCGTCGGTGAGCTTGACCAGTCTCCCCTCTGCTCACTGCAGCAGCCTGGCGGTGACCCCGGTCCACCATCCCAGGCAAGACATTGATCTCTGTTTCGACCAGAATGAAGAAGCATGAAAACGACTCTCAACTTCCTTCCTATACCAAAATGGCAACCAGGGTTGCCAGGTAGCCGACAACTGGGACGGCCAAATGCGATATCAAAACCGGCCAAGTTACCAATTGGTGATGTTTTAAAATTGGCCTACAACTAAATTTTCAATCAAAGAACGGCCAGGCACAACGCCGATCCAAAAAATCCTTCCCGCCAAACCATGTCCGAAACGGCCAGAAGCACCTTAGCCTGCCTGGTCGTGAAAACGGCCATCTGGCAACCCTGATAGCGGCTCTAGAAGAGCTTAAGGGACCGTTTCCACTTTTTGACGGCCGAATTTGACCGCATTGAGAAAAATCCTGCTGTGCAGAGCAAAATTTGACCAAGCTGAGCAGATAGAAAGTTTTCTAGCTTTTCCACGCAGAATTTGACCACAAAGTAAGCAGTATCGAGAGAAAACAGTTCATTGCCAATAAGCTTTTCTGCTGTGTGGTGGTGCTAAGCCACAGCCCATACGGGCAGTTGTGCCAGGGAGACCTCCCAGGGCTGCTCCAACAGCCTCTCGCCCATTCCCATTCCCTTGGTGCCAGTACTGATCCCAGTGAAGGTGAAATGGTCACTGGGGAACTGGAGATCCTCTTGGAGCTCTTCAGGTTATTTAGGCTTTCAGAGAAAGCAGCAGGGAGAAAATCCTCACTCTGGATCCAGGATTGGGCATCGTCTCGAGGTGTAGAGGTGCCTCTTTACTAGGAACACGTGGAAAAGCCTCCTTCCTAGGGTAAAGCCATCCATCACCAAGCAGGACGCACTGTTCAGGATTGCAGAAACGAGGCCACTAATCACATGTGATTTGTCGCACACAGTGTGCACACGGTAATACTTGGCAACTAGGGCAGCCTCCAGGGTGCTAGAAGAGCTGTTCAGAGTCCCCTACCCAACCATCTCCAAGATCGTGTCAGAGATAGCAAAGGCACTCTGGAATTTGTCATGTCACTACGTTTAGACCCCAAGCCCCACATGCATTTGAACTACATTCAGATTCACCTCCTTTCAATTTTTCTGCTTTACCCCTCCCATCCATCAAACTCACGTCACTTTGTCAGGTCGGATAAGTCACTTAAATCCAAGCACCTATGCAATTGATATCTAAATGCCTTTATTTCCATTTAAAACACATCATACACAAGACCCATCTTCCACCTCGTTACAAGTTCTTATCAGATAAATGTTCATCTTTCTTTAGTGACTGATTGCTCAAAATATCGCCCGCATCCCAGCATCATGGCCAAGATGCTGGTGAGGACTGATCATGGAATTTGTCAGCAGACTAACATTCCTGCTATGTACTGAGATTTATTATTAGGAGAGTATTATGTTAGTATTGCGAGAGTCCGAGAGAATGGCGAGAGGGTAGAAATGTCGCTCAATTTGCCGAATCTCCAGCAGACCTTTGAGCATCTGCGGGGAAGATCACTTTGAAAATTCTGATGTTTACTGGCTTGTCGCGGTTCTTGTCGACGTCTTCGTTGTTGAAACCCTCTGAGACCGTGTTTAGACTGGCGAATTTCACTGGCCCAGGCGTGTCTCACCACATCCATTTTTGCCGTAGCTTTTGGTGGGACTTCTCCGGGGATAAATTGTCTGGATCTTGAAAACAGGGAGCAAAGGAAGATCGATCCTTGAGAGTCCAATTGATGATGTCAGAGCTTGCCAGTAATTGTGATCTTGTTTGAACCCGGGTGTTGAGGGAAAAAAAAGGTTGGTTCCCCTTCAATTCAACATCCATGGTTCATCCGCTGAGGCCCCCAGGACAGTGTTGTCCCCTAGTCTTATTCCATTGCTTCAACTGGCGCAAACTGTGCTTGGCCTCGCCACACAATGTTGACGCCTCAGTCTTGACATTCTGTTTCCGGACACTCTTGCCCGAAGGAGCAAGGTGAGAATTGCCTCCATAAGTCCCACAATGGTCTCTTCAATGTATGCAGGAAAGCCTGACGAGACGTCTTGGCAGACGACCAAGGTCTGGCGCGTTGCCTCGTGGCAGACGTGGCAGACGAGTACGAATTTTGCACCTTTTACGCAGTCCAGCGGTGTCTTCCAGTCCATGCCGACCAACGTCCATTGCCTCTGTGTTCGGACACTTAGTGTCCGTCTTCTTCTTGCCGAGCAATCGTCCGCGTCTTCGTAGACGTCCCTCGCCTCCCGACGCTTGATTCTTAACCTCGGTGAGGTTGATCTTGGGTTTTTGTCCTCCACTTCAGCCCGTCCAACTTCTCCATTTTGCTTTTTGACGCATGAGAGAGGATATTTATGTGATGAAAACTTAAAAAAGTTCGGGGGTGTAACTCCCAGGGCCCTTGCCAAGGCGTGTTTGCACTTTTGGTGGAGCAACAGGGTCGAGGGGTCGGGTGCTTTTGGTCGAGTTGCCTCACGGTCACGGTCGCGCCCCCGGTCACCGGCTAGTCGTGGTCTCTCGGTCTCAACGAGCAAGTGAACTGTGAAATGTCGTGTGACCTAACTTATTCCACATTTGCTGGCTACTCGAATTGCTTCACTATGTTATTAGGGGAACATGGGAGAGAAGCTCCACGTGGCAAAATGCTCTTGGAAGCGAGAAACATCAGGTCTGAATGCTCTGATGTTGCCAGAGAGTGGAGGCAGGACCACGTTGCCTCACACGGTGCTGTCGCCGGGAGCTCTCTGACTTCCGGAGTTGCCCGGTGCGGTCGTCGTTGTCCAGGCTTGTGATAGCAATGCCAAGAGAGTCTCTGTCCACTCTGCCGCCGGCAACGTTGCTGGTCACCTATGCTAGTCCGGGCATGGTCCTGAAGGTGTGATCAGACTGCAGCACCGTTTAACCTTGTTGTTCTTTCAATACCACATTCTTCAACTATACATCCACCCAGCGGTGGATGTTTCGTTGACTTCATCCATGCTTGAGGATGAAATGTTCTCTTCTTGACTACTCATGTTATTGACTAAGATCATCTCCATTAATGACAGATGTAAAGAGAGGACATTAATGTAGCAGCAACTTTATGAAACGGAGCACAAACGTACCCTTGAAGTGGAAACTCGGAAAATTTGCTGTCACTAAGGGGACCCAGCAGGAAAAAGTAAAGCTTCAGCCATTCTGTATCCTCCACAAGTGGGAAACCCTGGTAGAGAAGCAGCTGATAGAATTTACAGCCTTAACAGATGTAAGGCTATTTTGGAGAAGTTGAAAGAGGAGAAAAAACGTCATGAGTCAAGTCAAAAGAAGTATGAAAAGCTCCACAAAACAATGTGCATACACAAATATTTTGTAACTCTGCTTGTGTCATATCTGGAGCTAAACCTGCAGGTACATTAGCTACTGTTTTCGGAGTTTTTGCTGCAGTACCTTTAAGTCGATTGGGCGTGAAAAGTGGTGGAATAAGCACGGAGTTCGAAACTTTTGATCAAAAGCTCTGAGAAAAATGAGTAAACATGAGACTTAAGAGGGCCAGATACTTAAATAATTGAATGACCACTGGATTACCAAAGAAGAGGTTTCGCAAATTTTAAACATGGTGGAAAAGTACTTTTCTGAAGCGAAGAAATTAGATCAAACTTGTTGGCAACCTGGAAAATTTCAAGAAAGGCCATGTAGAAAAGGGAAAGGAGTTGGCCTGTCTTGAAGCTGTTTATAAATTCGCCCAAAACTGAACTTCTGATTCTAAACAGTCAAATAATTTTAAGGTTGTAAAATTAGTGAGCCATTGCTGCTAATAGTGAAGGAAGCAATGAATGCTTTTCTGAGAACACTCTGTAACATTTAGTGTCCTACTGATTGCAATGATTCTTTTGTGTCATTGAATGTAAAAGTAATTAGTGTTGAAGAGAACTAATAAGTGTATGATTGTACCATAGGTACAATTACAACTTAAAGACACTAATTAAAAAACTTGGAGGTCACTTGAATTGATGGAAAATATGCTCAACATGAAAATTCAGGTCTGCTTTGATAGAGTAGAGTAGAGATGGGTCTACTTTTTGATAGAGAAGTCTGTTCGCAGCAGGCACACGGCACAAATTTCTTTTTCACAGTCAGACTCACATTATGAAAAGTGATTCTCACTCAAGCTGCTTCAAGCAGCCAATACAGCTGAAAGTTTGTATCAGAGGCCTTTTCAAGCGGCCACTCATAATTTCCTTTTATACCCTCTAAGAACAAGGTGACAAAATGCCCAAAGTTTTGTCTGAAATGGGTCTGGTATGTGATGGGTTTTAAACAGAAATGCACGTGTTTCAGGTGTGAAGTACCTAGAATGGATCTGGGTGATGTCATGGATATATCCTGACTGACAGAGTCAGGTGATGTTCGTGATAGCGTGGCAAAAGTGAAAGGAGTGGGAGTTGAACAGGGGACGAGGGTCTTTAGTGACTTCCAGAGTGCCTGCATTCTGCCAGCTGAATGGCATGGAAACAGGTGGTCAAATTGAGCCCCAATGATTCAGTCCAAACTTGCTCAGCACGGTCAAAATTGGCAATCAAAAAGCGCACGTGCAAACGGTCCCTGAGGTCCCCCTTTTCACTGCAAATTGTTCACAATGTTGGCGTTTTTATCTCAAGCTGTCACTTTCGTAACCGTGGAGATGACCACTCATCTCTCGGTGAAGTCTTACTCTACAATCTCTCTCGATGCACTTGAGACATGTCAGGAGAGTTAGTATTCAGTATGTTGCCTCCACACCTTATTCAAGTGCATAGCAAGTCAGATACCCTCACCATAGTAAGTGCTTAAGTAGGTTTTGTGCACAACTGCTTAATCGTTGACGTGAGTACGATATAGGATAAAATATACGCAATATTCTCTCTACACCAACACCGCATTAGCTTCCTACTTTGAATAAGGCGACCAGAAGTCGGACTACGTGCTGGACGACTCCTTGGAGCCGCCCACCTCCGCAATCCTCACAGACGCGTGGGATGTTTTCAACATGATGCATTATAAATGATATCGGTCTTCCGAGGATCAAATGTTACATAAATTCTTGGAGCCTTCGGATCCCAGCAGAGTCATCCCGTCCGCCAGCATCTGGAGGGAGATGTCGAAGGGGTGGGTATGAAGAGCAAAGCGCCCATTCTTCCAACTGGGTCTAGCCTATTCTGGAGCCTCACTCATATCTTGGCTCTCTGAGCATTGCATGAGTGGATGCGTCTGTACTGTCTGCCTGACTTGTTTTCGAGCATAAGTGGACCAGCTGACGTGGGCAGGTCCAAGGTCTCCGGGATAAAATCCATAACTGCACGACAAAAACCCGGAGCCCGTGCAAAAGAGCTCGAAATATACGCTTACTTTCATGCACTGCATGATCCTCCCTGGTCGAACCAAAGGTTGGCTGTTTGACGCTCCGCCAAAGCGTTGATTCTGAGACCGCTGTAACTGATGAGGAGCTGGAAACGGTCAACGGTCACGTTCTAGAAAGCCAAACATACCTTGACACATCAGAATTCCCTGCAACGCATAGAGCTGAGTGCATTTTACCTGGGAATTCGGTTGAACAATCATTTGGGTCAGAAGCGGCGTCAACGACCGACCCGAACTCGTGTTTGAGGCAGCGTCGGCCACCTCGCAGTTGTACCTGCTCGACCAAGAGGAAGACAAACTAATATTGGAAGACTGGCCGTTACCTGTCCTTACTTTTGGTCAAGCTGAAATAAACCTTGAGGTTGTAAAGCACATTTGGATAGACTTCTTAGCTACCGTCTTAAGTTTCTCAAGAAGTACCCCAAGTCCTACCACCAGCCTAAGTACGCTGCCAACTTCAAGAGCAATGACACGAGTAAGGATATTGGAAATTTTACATCAATCGATGCATTTAAAGCGCCACGTCTGTCTGTCTGTCTGTCTGTCGCGAGGTTAGGGCTTGCACCGCTGGACCGATCGTTCCCAAACTTGGTCAGCAGACACAACTTTGCACGCGCCGTCGAGTAGGGCAGGTGCATTTCGATGCCCTCCTGAGGCCGAAATCGAGGCCAAAAGTTGAGTGTTCTACATCAATTGTCTTCCTCTCGCCTCCCCAGAGAAGTCATGGCTACCTACTGCAGAGCGAGATCAGTCAGTTGTTCAGAGACAAAGACAAATAGGAACAGACATAAGCGCTTTGTATATGTACCAGTAGATTTTACTCTATTCGAGCAACCGAGCACCTCTGCTAGTATTAACTTTTCAGTTCCTTCAACCAGAATGACTTCAGCTACTTACAGCAGAGACTGCGCGCTGAAAGCAGGAGAAAAACCGTCTGCGTGGACGAAACAGACGCGTCTCTCACGGCTTCAGCACTGGTCGAGCAAGAGCAAGATGAAAGAGCTCCACAAGAAGTCATCGGAAATATCAGATAACAGTTGGGTTATCGGGTCCGCGTCGATTCTACCCTCAGATGCTCTCGTTATGGCCAGACATTCAAAGTATTATTGGAACTACAAGCGCTTAAAAAAAAAGAGTACGAGGATTTATGGAGGACCTGGTATATGGATATCAATGAGAAATCTCACTCTTCATTCAAAGGATTAGAGTTCGTATCTAAAAATCAACATCTTACATAACATCACAGGCAAGAGGGTCACATTCATTGGTAACGCAGACTTCAGCTTTAGCAACGTCACTTGAAGAAATTCAGATGTGCTTATATCGGGGATGAAATGGACCTCTCTATCGGATAATGCCCATCACCATCAGGAAGTTGTTTTCACTGCACTGTTCACATGCTCAACAATACCACATTGCGTGCAATCCAACCTTGATGTTGCGCTTGGAACAACCATCTGTGAAGACACGGAAGCCCACAAGGAAAGTACTGAGCGAACGAGAACGTCTAAGAAGTCATATTATCAAGATCGCAATGTAGCTGAACCTCTTCTGACATCGTCATTGTTTGACTGCTACGGCGATGTGGTTCCACGTGACGAGGACGATGCAACCCACGGCCCAGGCATTGACGAATACGACCCAACATGAATGGTGGAAGAAGGATCCATGCTGGAAGGAACATGAAAGTTGAAAAGTTGGCTGCAGGTCTCTCAATTTTGGACCGTACCTGGTTCTTCACCCCGACGCCAATGGCCTCGCGAGTCCGTCTTCTGCTCGCGTACACTAAAAAGGCCGGCACAACGTATTGAATGCCAGCACCTGGAACGAAAGGGTAGCGATGGTCACAACGGACTCTGTAAGACAGTGGCCGCAGAGACCTACCAGCATAAGATCCAGTGATTCCAACGAGAAATTCAAGGCTGTTCGTTACAAATGCGACTGCCACCGGGGGGACCAGGGCAAGAAGAGGAAATATGCAACTCCGTGTACACCAAGAGTACATTCGGCCTTCAGTGAGGAAGAGCGCCTTGAGGTTGTTCCTCAGAGTGATAGCAATAATGGGGAAGTTGGTGGACAACGTAAACACCGGAAAGAGGCTCAGGAAGTAGTGAATGGCAGCCAGGTACCAGGCTTCTCCTGTTGAAGTGTACACATGGTATAAGGAGGACGTCTTGTGGCACATGTCATACGTACGTGGCATGTTTACGTACCAGGCTTTGGTTGGAAGTTCAGCGTGTACAAGTCGTTGATCTCTGAGAATGTGAAGATACCGGTAAAGGCAAGGAGGACGTAGAAAGATAGGATGATGGCGTAGTCGGTCAACAACAGTGACGCAATGTGCTTCTTCTTTGATATAGGGGTCACTATGGGCCAGAAGGCAATAATATTTTTTAAGAATAGTATTCCTCTGCCTAAATAACAAAGTCTGCCTCACCAAGACTAGGCAGGCTGTGATGACACATGAAAGAGTAGACGCACACCCCAAACAGGTTTGGCAATCCCACCGGGTTAGCGATAGGAGGCCTGGGCTCCGCCACTACACCCTCTGCCAACCTGATGCAGGCCAGCGTCACCATGAAACCAAACGCCAACCAGCGCATCAGCGTCGTCAGGATCTGGAGGTACTTGGTCTTTTGGACATTACAAAAAGCGAATGGGCCCACCACTCCAATGAACACAGCCAGGGCAATGCTTTTAAGGACAGAAGAAGAAATTGTTATGTCACAATAAACGTGGTTTAAGAACTACGCTTCAGGATATTGCCAGTGGCAGAACATGACGCCGAGATCACCATGGCAATGATCCTTCACATACCGGTACGCATTGAGCCTTGACAGCTCCTCGCCCTCCCAGCAGGGCAAGGCGTCCGATATGTTGAAAAGTGACGTTGCATTCTCCGGCTTGTAGGTGCAGCTGACGTCCCGCAGGCTCTTGGCCACGGCCGCGCTATAGATGGCCAGGTCGCCGTACAGGTAAATGGTGATGCACAGGTAGAAGAGGGTGCGTCCTACAACCATCACCATTGGAGAAAGAGAGTAAAAACATGATACATGAAATTGTACTACCTGTTCTATTGAAGAACATCGACGCCATCTTCCCCATCTCGATTACCTCTGAGATGTTGTAATAGGCGCTCACGCTCTGCGGGATGCGCTCGATAGCCTACAGGCAAATGGTAGTCAGTCTCCATATGCTGACCTCAGCAATACCAGCAGCATATAAATTTCTTACCTCTGCATGGATATCCTGTTCGTAATATGCGATTAAAGGTTCATTTTCATCAGCATATTCCTCTGGAGTTGGCCTGAAACGGTGTATGCATTACTTTAGTACAGCTATGACATCGACACGATCTCGTACCTGTTGACGTAGTGGAAATTGGAAGGACTCTCCCTGCTGCTGTCCAGCCTCGCGTTGGAACTGAAACAAAGATGATCTTTTGACAAGTCTGCAGGTTGTCCAATCACCGAGCAATCAATCCAGTGCAAGGTTGATCATGCTAGCATAAGATAGAGTGTTTTTGAAGAGTCATGTGCGCTGTGTGAGAGAGACCAAGAAGCACTGATAGTACGAACTATTATTGTGGATTCAGTCATCACACGGTGAACTGACAATGAATTTACCCATAGTTAGCATACGCTCCCCTGCTATGAAAGAGGAAAAGAAAACTATCACATTAAGTATATGCACAGGTGAGATGCACGGTAAAACGGCCCTTCTCTACCATGACCGCCCTCACCGCCACAACTTAGTCCTGCAATTAAACGTACAACCGTAAAAGTTTCACCAGGTAACGGTTCTAGCATCTCATCATCTTCCAGCATGGCCAAGTTACAGACTTCTTCAACTTTCGAAGTTTTCGAAGCTTTCACCGACGCAAGAAACAAAGTTCTTACCTGGTGCTGCCTCTGCTGCTACCAGGACTAGGAAACTGATCTCCTGAAACCAATCCCTGGTGTTCCTCCTCTTCAGCCTGGACTTGGAGACTACGTTGAATAAGCTCGTCACTGACGGCGCCACCAGACTTTTTAAGCCTCTGGAGTCTGCAGAAGAGCAAAGTGCTAATCATTGTGCATAACCACGACAATGTTCAGTCCACACCTCTTCCAGTGCACCATGGCGTTGGCCGCGGCCATGGCCTCTATCATGAAAGTGGCCGTGAGGTAGGACATGAAGGCCAACATGACTATAATGGCAGTACTCAGCGCCCAGCTGAAAGCGAAAGAACTGTCACACAGAAGGAACCGAGCTCTTCAGTACATGAACACTCACCCGGCGTCGTGGAAAGCTGCTGGCAAGGTCAGGGCACCAGTGCCGACGATCAGGTTGAAGATATAGACGAGTCCCGTGAGGGGGGAGTACTGAGCCTCACGGGAGAGGCTGCTGCCGTCCATGGCGAGCAAGGGAGAGCCAACTGAAATGAAGCACACTCAGAATTGACCTAGGAAGAATCTGCTGAGGTCTGGAACCGCAACGAGGGTGGCTGATAAGCAAAGAAGAAAGACATGCGTTCTACTCGCCCCTTCCTCTCCTTCCACTGGGGCATAGTATAGCAAGAGCAACTTTTTTCTTACCCGATGATGGCAGTGACTTCTTGGCTACCTCATGTTTCGGGGCTCAAGATCCTCTAGTCCGGCGAGTCCTTGAAGGAAACGGCAGCGAGGTCGCTCGGCCTCGAACTCTCCGCGTCTGCCTCAGCTGGGACTTCGAAGAAACAGTTGGTCTCTGAGCATGCACCTAAATACAGTTGGCATCAACGAGGTTGATCTCCTTGAGTAGGCACATGCAAAAGGTTAGCACCAACTGTTCAGGGAAAGTTTTTTCAGCTGTTATGGTGGCGACAAAGCCACTGCACTGTTTGTTGCACTATAAGGATGTGCACTGTACAGCATCCCGAGTATAGTTACCATTTGAGGGCCAAGCAAGATTGGTCACCATACACGAGAAGCATGGTCACCATTGGGAAATGTTCCGGTTCCAGACAAAATTGTCATTATACACTGGTAGGCAAGACACACGTTACAAACTACAGTGTTACTGACACTTATTAAATTCCACACTGTGCCACTCTAGGGCAGTGAGACCACCGCATTGAGCTGCCTCTTCTCAAGGACTGGTAGACCAGTACTTCTCAAGTGGTCCTTCTTCAAACGTTTGATCCGTTTTATCATATGCCTGAATTTGGTGACCACCACAACAGTTGCCTTCCATTACTTTTCCGTCTGAGACACAGCTGCGCACTCCAGCAGTTCGACCTCTTTGATTGCTATGACAGCTGTCAACAGGAGTATCAGGGTTGTCACTTTTCCCCTGCCATCATGACCGTGGGCACATCTACCTCGAGTCCCCTGTCTGTATAGCGGAGTCTTCGAGGTCGAATCCGAGATCCCCTGACCCAGTGCAGGTACAACGCGGCCAAAGAACTCATCAGGCCGATCGGGCCGCTCCAGGCCCACATGAGGCATCTCACAAAAACAACACTGGCCCTTCCGTTGCGGGGAAGGGCCGACTTTGGGGCCTTGAAGATGTCCGGGAGCACAGAAGGGGCGAATTGCCCTTGACTGCAATGGCCAAGAGGTCGAAAAAGCGCAGGAAGGGAACGGCCAAGAATTTGTATCTCGCCGACGACAAAGTGTCCGTTGTCTCCAGCGCCCATGCCTCCAATCGAGTACCAAAGGCGCTCCAAAGTCTCAAAGCTCTGCGGCAAGATGCAGCTGAGACTTTGGAGGATGGTGCAACCGAACAAGAGGACGACGAGGACTTCGTGCCGGATACTTGGGAACTTCGGAGCACTCGAACTAGTCGCAATCAGTCCGAGATGGCGACCGTCCGCGAGCATGAAGGCTCTATCGTCTATCCTTACGACATTTGGGAGTCCATCTCCAACTACATCAGGCCGGAGGATATCTGCACTTTCTCCGTTCTATGCCGCAGCGCCTATGCCGTTGTGAATAAGGCCAAGTTCTGGATGAGGCTCTACCAAGATCTCTACCGGGAAGACGCTCCGCTGCCGTCGCACCTCACTCCTGACTGCATGGCGAGGAGACACCAGCTCAAGTGGGTCCTCTTGTAGTGATTCATGGAGACGTTCCTCATTTTTGTATTGCCCAGGCTGCACGTCATCCGGAGTCTGTACTTTGTGTATGGGCCCTTCAAACAGAGGCTGTTGTCGTTGAAGCGCAGAAACGACGCCCACGTCCTGAAGGGAAGCATTCTCCTCCAGTGGTGGCAAGTCAAGTGGAGCGAGAAGGAGTGGCGGTGCTACTTCAAGTTCCAGAAGCGGCCGCCTCGACAGCGTCTCTTCAGTCAAGAGGAGGCTTTGAGGCCGCGGCACCTGGAGAACACGGAGTTCTGGCAGAGTGGCGAGGAACTGGTGGACGTTTTCTACAACCCCGATGAACATTGCTCCCTGCTGCAGCTGCATTGCTCCACCTTCTCCCACATCTCTCCCGAGCTGTTGAGCAAGAAGCTCCTGAGTGTGAATTTGTCCATCTCGGTGGAGCAGTCGCTGGTCCTCGCCTTCGTGCCGAGCCATCAGCGGTCAGACCTGTGTAACGACCTCCTCACGGCGAACATCAGTGGGCTGAAGGGACTGCTTGTCGTTCCCTGGCACTATCCACAGTATGAACAAGCTTGCAAAGTCTGACTGCCTCCTTGTGATACCCAAGTGCCTTTGACCATGGGTACCGATGCTATGCACAAGTACCACAGCGTCGTACTCAATAATATGGAGAATCTCCAATGGAGTTCTTAAAGTATTTTAAAGTCCGTGATTTATTTGCTTGCTGGACTTCTAGTACATATGGAATCTCTTGCTGACGGACACGAGAAGTTAGGCTCCAAAAGCGACGCGACGATGATGTGTGAGGTGGCCTTGATGACCAACGGAATGCAAATGCCTTCAAGCCCCCAAATTGTGAACATAAAGGTGCTTGACCGAGTCCAGCTTCCTCGAAGGTCCTCTGCCCTGCAGCACTGACGCACCTTGGCAAGAAAGTTGGTGATGATGTCGAACTCGTCCAGCGAATCCGGATGGCAAAAGACGACGTAGTAGGAACACTTGATCAACTGCGACTTGATAAAACGCAGCTCGAGGCGCTGGCGTGGTCTGATTGTGCCACGTTTGCCATCATCTTACCGCGTCTTGGTCGCAGCCCTGGTCTCAGCTCTCTCGATCCAGTTACTGCGGTAGAACGGCATCTGGAGACCTCTGGATCAAGCTGGCAGGATCTCTTGTGGCGATATTTTCATGTTACCTGTTACCACCATCTTAGTTCCTTGTTCATTCCGCTTGGGGCGCCACCTGTCAAGTTGGGATTAGCTGACTGAATTGACCCTTATAACTTGCCAGCTCCTCTGCGTCTCGGGCTTGGGCCTGGCTGGGGCTCAGCTGTGGTTACCTCGTACAAGAACAAGTTCGTTGTTGTCTTGTCTCTCTCCTTGGCTGCTCTCGATGCTGGACATTTGCGACTCTCTTATTATAAGATAAAAGTGCCCATCCGAAAAGAGCTTTGTCCTCCTTATCAGACTTGCACTCGTACTCTGTCCTGTCCGATGAGCACAGGCCGGGATCTCGTCATGGAGACAAAGAGCGAGCTTTTTTGTGGCACACGCGATCGCTATAGAGGTGTCACCGTCCTCTCAGCCAAGGAACCTTGCGCTGACCGACAGCAACTAGCTGTGCGATTGCAAAGATCTCTAGATCAGTGGAAGCAGGAGGTACCGGTGGACTCTGTGATCATACAAATACGAACTGGTAGCAGTACAGGCTCCCCTTGCAGGGCGTCCGGGGAGTCTGGTTCCACATGGGCGTTTGTGACTCCGATTGGGTTCCTGTCTTGGCCAACCATGGGTTCGAGTTTCATCACGTCCACGAGGGTCTCGTGGTCATGATCAAGTGGCTGCCTGAAAAGGAGACAAACCAGGTATTTCTGGAGCCGCTTTCTTGGGCTGCATCTAACGAGTTGACCGGCGCAGATTCCTCCCTACGCTCACCACATGGTCGGGGTCGGTAGCATCGTCGTCAATGACCGAGATGAGATTCTAGTCGTGCAAGAGAAGTACACGCTCCTGTCAGAGTGGAAGTTGCCCGGAGGTAACGTTGTTGAGTCGCTAGTGACTTCAGGTGCCCAAAGGCATTTGTTTCTGCTAGGCTACGTCGACCCTGGAGAGGACATTCCTGATGCAGCCGTGAGGGAGGTCAAAGAAGAGACTGGAATCGACACCACTTTCAAATCAGTGGTTGCCTTTCGGTACAGTACTTAAGAAGATTGCTTGCGCAACAGCTTCATCTAGGACTTTGTTTGCTGCAGGCAATCTCACAAGTTCAACTACGGCTGCTCTGACCTGTACATCATCGTGCATTTGGTGCCGACGTCATCGGAGATTCGTGCATGTTCACGGGAGCTCACCAAGTGCCAGTGGATGGCGTTGGAGGAGTTCATCGAACACGACAAGGTCAACGACACAAACAAGTTATTCACCGAGAAGTTCTTGGAGGGTCGCCGGTTGGGACTCTCTCTCACCAGAACTTACTTAGATCGCCAGATTAAGAACTTTCTATTCAAACAGCAGATCTATAGCATTGACAAAAAACAGGATGTTAAAGATGGATGCATACTGGACAGTAGCAAGTAAATATCACACTGGAAACCTGTTGAAAGCAGTGTACGGCCTCTCTTTGGTTGCCTGTTGCCTCTCTTCCTCCTCTTGCTCGGGATGCCACTCGCGCTGCAGCTCCCCGCTCACCTGTGCAAAGACCACATCCCACGACCACGGTTCGTCCGGTTCACGCAGCTCTGTCTCCGGCCAAAGGCACGGCGTCAGGAGCTTCAGGTCGATGTCATCAAGTGTGGCGAACGCCACTTGCTTCAGGAGATCGCTGTCAAGCTCTCGGTAGGTGGCCACTCGATTCACGGACACCGATGGTGCCGTGGCCACCTGCAGCGCCAGATCCTCTTCTTGCATGACGTCCAAGTCGGGAATGACGGGCAACTCGCCATCGTCGTCGTCATCGTCCGACTCTGGGTCTCTGTACGCCATCATTGCGGCGGACTGGATGCGCACGCTCTTGGCAGTCTTCACGCGCTCATCAGCCCAACCGCCCGTGCGGCGGCCTCCGGGATGACGTGGCGGCGGCGGCCTCTGACCGCCGTCGTCATCATCCAGAAGGAGTTCATTCGCGTTAGGTTTCGCCTTGAGGGGACTGCCGAATGAAAGATCCGCGGAGGCAGCCACAATCGACGCCGCCTGGTCTTCGTCGCCGAAGGCGTTGGCAATGGCAGCCCTGCGACCCTGCTTGGGTGCAGACTTCTTCTGGTGCACGGGTGACAGGCTCAAGTCGAACTCGTCCTCCAAGTTCATCTTGAGGCCAAGTTTACAGGCACTGGAATGCGATCAGCTGACACGAACCATAGAGAAGTTGTAGAGTTACCACACGGTAAACAGACCAGGGTCTGGTCTGTAATCGACAGCTGTCACACTCCCCCGTGTAAGCTTGGCCAAGATCTATCAAGATAGATGCACGAAGATGATAGATGAAGATACATGCATGAAGATGTATGTAGCATTTTCGCTTCGGCACTACTGTGGAACTGTAACTTCTCATTGACAGATGATGCTATCAACATCCAACTTGTTGAACACTAAAGCAGGCATGTTGGTGCACTAATTCTTAATGACTCAAAGCCTTCGCCTCATAGCCTCCATGACAGTGTCATTAAGACTCTAAAATAAACATACCAGCCTCAGATGCTGGTATCATACGACGCGTGACATTTGAAATCGTACGATACAAGCATTGACGACCCAGACGCCGAGCGTTAAAGGCACTTCAGATTAGTCCATGTCCACATAGCTGCTCATACAATGCAGGTATGTTTATTCACTCCTGACTCATTAATGAGTCATCCCCCCCCCTCAACTCTCAACTCACTTGCGCAAGTGACTTAAGGCATAACTGAAGGGTATTTATTCTTGCATGACCGTGCAATACCATTCGTCCACCACTTACAGGGTGATGCTAGTTGTCCCGTGTGTTTTCTCACGTCGAGCAAGCATTTTTGCCGCTGCTTCTCGCCTCGGCGCGTTTAGCACCAATGTGTTTTTTTCTTGCATTTTCACTTCTCAAAGTAACGGCTTCTTTTTGCTGGTGTTCCCAACCCGCCATTAAGCCTCGACTGCGAGAAGACAAGACTTCCTAAACTACTCAACATTCTTCCGCTTGTTTTACAACTTTCGCTCCTGTTAGTTGACTGCGGTCTCCAAGGGGGTGAGCGTCTGAACCAAACACAACACCCAGTTGACGCACAGCTGACTTCTTTCAGGTCCACACTGCAGAGGTGTGGTTAAGTGGCGGAAACATCCCCTCCTTCGGGCTGGGGTGCAAGAAGATCCCCCCCCCCTTTGACACTTCTACATGTGATGCACCGCACCAAGATGCAGCAGCGCAGGAGGCTGTGTGCGTGGAGATGCAGGGCAGGGAATGCCAAGGCTTGGACAGAGGGAATTACCGAGAGTGGACGCCTTCTGGACAAATCACCATTTCGTATCTTAATGGGTCGGCAAGGGAAATGAGCAACCCAAGAAACGACGCCCCCGAGCTGAGAGACTCAAGCTTGTTTTTGCTGTCCGAAGGCTTTTTGCCTGCTCACTCAAGGGCCTTTTCTCCAAAGGCCCATCCAGGGCCGTTGGAGCCGCCCTGACAGCCGCAAACCAGCACATTCTGAATGTCTTTTTCTTCATTGTATTCTTTGGCAGCTACGAGCTGCATTATTTCTCAATAATGCAGCGGCAAAAAGGGCCTCGTTTGCCTCGCTGATTAACAGGTAGCACAAATAGTTTTGCTGCATTGACTCGCAGTTGCATAAATTACTGCTTCTCGAACCGGTGCACGGACGACTCAAGTTAGGCCTCGGGGATTGAGGGGATGAGCGCCTGTGAGAAGAAAAGCGATTGCCTCAGAGCAGCATTGGTCTTGAAAGTTGTGACGCATCTCAAAGTTGATGCCTAATCAAGGCCTGCTGACTGAGGCAGCAGCTTCTGCGTCATCGGCGGCGGACTCCTCATCGACACCTGGGCCGCCTTCGTTGCACCAGATGGCATGCACTCGGCAAAGGTCGGTGGCGAAGTCGCTTCCGCCTACGACTTTGATGCATGCTGGATAGACTCCGTCCGCAATAGGATGGGAAAATCTCGTTTTACAATGTCCTTACAAAATGAGGCCCCAATTGCAGAACAATTTGCAGCGAGGTCGACGATGGCGGCCGCGATCTCTTCTTCCGCTGCAACCACGCTGATGCAGTCAGATAATGTTGCTTCTCCCGTGCCAATGATCATTGCTGAAGAAGAGTCGATCTCTTTCTTTTCTGTCACGCCAGAGTAGGCAAAAGCTCCTGGCTTGAGCTCGCTGCTCACCCTGAACGGGGCCGTTGGAGCCTTCGGAGTCGGAGCCTTCGGAGTCGGAGCCGTCGGAGTCGGAGCCGTCGGAGTCGGAGCCGTCGGAGTCGGAGCCGTCGGAGTCGGAGCCGTCGGAGTCGGAGCCGTCGGAGTCGGAGCCGT
>JAAUXU010051561.1_pt1 | contig 40310 bp, 36 predicted proteins | sample 7278151 | NCBI WGS metagenome assembly JAAUXU01 (sample SAMN14350113, study PRJNA611818) | marine sediment metagenome | isolation source: surface marine sediment (1.8m) | place: French Polynesia: Moorea | collected 2018-08 | reverse complement strand
GTTCTCTATGAACGTTTATTCAAGACTGAGAAAGGGATGGAGAGAAAGAGAGCATAAGCTTGAGGGTTAGAGTAGTGGCTACATACGTACGTTAAGCATAGGGATAGAACACCAACTTTTACCATACAATCAGAATATTGCTTGTACAGTGAGTAATTTTGCTGCACAGCAAGCTTTGGTACTGCGTGCTAAGTAACTTTATTGGCATAATCAAAATCATTTCCATAAAACAGATACATATGCATGGGGACTATATAGGCCGTGACTCCATGAACAGTGGACTACTTGAGCAGGGACGTAGTGGGGTGGGGGACTACTCGGCCGGGCGACTTCTTGGGCAGGGATACTCCTGTTATTCTTCCTTTTAGATCATTTCTTTTCCGTCATTGTTCTTTTTTGATCAATTTTTTCATGTTACTTTTCTTCTCAGATCAATTTTTTCAAGTGACTTTATTCACGTTTCTTCCAGGTTACTTTATTCACATTTCTTTCAAGTTACTTTATTCACATTTCTTTCAAGTTACATTACCGTACTCGCAGTATTAATCCCCCATGGGATATTATTTTTCAACCCCTTCAGATGCATGGTGAATAATTAGAGAAGGGGGGATAATTAAAGGGTGGGGATTATTATTTGAGGGAGATGCGGGTTTGTCATGCTGATCTGTACTCGCCAATATCACGTGATCATGACAGTACGACCCTGGTCACCTGATCTACTCAGATGTACTCACTCACTGTGAAGATGAGGAGGAGGAAATTTTAGTGTAGTTTGGTATAGTATGAGAAAAATAAAGAAGTTTAATGTAGTTTAGGTCATTATAAGAAAAATACAGATAAAGTTGAGCAGCCATGATGTTTGATCCTTCTTTGGGGTTGAATATGAAAGGGGGGATAAAAAGAGAGGGGGGATTAATTTTTCAACCCTCTGGCACATGGGAGATAATTAGAGAGGGGGGAATATTAAAGAGTGGGGAATTAATACCGCAAGTACGGTATTCACATTTCTTTCAAGTTACTTTATTCACGTTTCTTTCAAGTTACTTTATTCATGTTTCTTTCAAGTTACTTTATTCATGTTTCTTTCAAGTTACTTTATTCACGTTTCTTTCAAGCTACTTTATTCATGTTTCTTTCAAGTTACTTTATTCACATTTCTTTCAAGTTTTTTTTACAAGATCTTCTATTTTTCATTTCTTTGAACTGCTCTTTTAATAGTGTGATTGTCTTGCATTGTCCAGACAGGCAAAAGAAACAGGCTGTCAACTTTAACAAGGGTGTTAAACTACAAACAGACTGCTGGGCAAGGCCTTAACACCCTCTTTGGATTCTGCCACTCTCGGGCCTTGATGACCATCAGGTCCCCCACCTTCCCCCATCCCCAGCAAAACTCCAAACCGTCGTCCTCATGTCATCAATGCCCTCTAGCGGCAGACTCCAAAGTCGAGCTGAAAGTGCTTCTTGCCCAGCTGTCTATTGATAACTGTGATGCAGCTGCGTCTTCTTTCTTCACTATTCCCAATACTCGAAGTGGGCAATAGAGAACCACTTATTTGTCCAGTTCATTTTTCTCCAAAATCTGCCCTTACGCCATCAAGCCCATGTCAGGTACATAACTTGCTACTTTACTTAGTGAAGGTCAAAAAATTGCTACTTTTCTTATTGTTAATAGGTCAATTCAAGCTCAGATTTTCATGGGGGAAAATGCAGTGACACCGGGGTGACACTGATAGTGGGTGACACTAGTGCAGCTGGTATAAGTCTCATTTTGATTTGCTTTCTGCACTTTTGATTTACCGTAAACGCCAATTGTATGAACTTTACCAAGGGAATGAGAGGTGTTCGTATACTCGAGGGACTCCTGTATAAAAAGATGCATCCCTCTGTCTACTGTATTTTCTGTTCCTTCCAGATATACCATGATGTCAGGAGATAGATCTGGTCCCAGAATATTTCTGTCATGAAGAAAGAAATGAATGTAATCCCAAAATTCTGCAAATAATATACACACATGGTCAAATTTAAAAATGCCATAATTCCTGGAGCGCGGAGCGAACCTAACTTCTGCACCTTTTAAAAGCAATGACTCGTGCGGCTCTTAAAACAACGAATTATGGCTGAAAATCTGATGACCATGGTGAGTTTAGCAAAACGTGCGCTCCTTTTCCAACATTGAGCGGCCACCAAATGTTTATTTTGAGACCGCAGCCTTAAAACCATCTGTTCCCAGGCCTTACACACTTTCAGAGGTCAGACATAGTCTTCCCTGCATTCACGATTGCGACAACTTCTCGGATGATTTCCGGCACAGTGCTGTGTGTGTTTTCGTGGGGGCCGGGGGGGTTAGGTTACTGTATATGTGTGTGTTTGCCCGCATCCATTTTCCAGCTTTCCTGCAACAGACAGACGGACAGACACATACCGCCTTATATTTTGTCCTACCCAACAAAGCTGGGAGCGCGTAGGCCCTAGTATCCTATAGTCGAGGTACTTATTAAGTCAAAAATTGGGCATTGGAGAGAAGTTCACAAAATCAAGATCTGTTCATATAATCGGGGATCATGTAATGAGAGGCAACGCTATTTGCCGCTCAACACCTTTTTTTTACTACAAACCTTGAGTGTCCTCAAAAACACATTTAGTTTGCCCGTCATTACCCGGACTGACAGCATGTACGTAAAGTATTAATCGGCCCGATTTCAGTACGCGGGTTTATCCAAAATCTAAAACTCCACGTTCAAGTTCACGCTTGTTGGGATGGTGGAAAAATAGTTGTGGGCTCGGCATTCGGCCTCGGTTTCAACCCGGTTACATTACTAGCTAGTCCTTTCCAGGTAACTCAGACATCTCATCTGGTACTTGGTAAGAGGTAAGTTGTTTGACCTGGATAAGCGAAGTACGCCGTACGCGGAGAGACCAGGACGAATCAAGTGCAAATCGCCAACATGGTCACGGACCTGATGTCCAGCTCCGGCTCCGGCTCTGGCTACAGCAGTAGCTGCAGCTTGGTGGCTCTTGGCTTGGACCTCTGCAGGATAACTGATCCTCGAGATCTGTCCCTTCGGGAAGAGAGAGGCACAGATCACTGCTCCTCCACTGCTCCCCACTCAGCAACTTCAGCTCAGCAGCATCATAACAGCTGGAACAAGTTGCAAATGAGGCTAGAGAAGAAGGCACCACGGCTGTGTGACAGATCCATAGTGACAGCAACTGAAGTCAGCTGTCGGTAGAGGCTTCAGCGGAACGGAATGTTCATAGAAAGGAGTAAATATGTGCACAATAATATGTAAATAGCAGGCTAGGTCGAAAATTGGAATTCCCCATGAGTGTCCAAAATTTGTCAGCACATACCATTTGAAGACTTTGTAGTCAAATGAAAGTGAAAAAAAGGAGTTTTAGCTATGCCCACATGCATTTAAAGTTGCATAACACTGTAAAATAAGCTGCATTTTTTTTCTTCAGGACTTGATCTAAAATATTCTTCTGACCAACTGGAGCATGTCAGCATTTTGGTGAGTGATTTTCACCCAGTTCGGCAGCTCCTGACAGTCACCAGAGCTGAAATCTGCTTTCACAGCAAATTTACTACAGTGGCTTAGTACATAAATTTCAAATCAAGTTATACATAAGTAAACACAATTTTTCTTCCAAAGTATTTGACTACATCTTCATCTTTTGCCCCCATGTAACAAGCCCCAGATGCCATCAGTGAATTTCCAAAGTTGCCCCCTTTTCAACCCAGCCTAATAAATAGCAATTTAAGTCAGTCATGATGCACAAAAATTAAGACATAAAATAAGCATGAACCATACTTACATAGTCAATAGAAACAAGGAGAGGTTGCGTGAGAGCACGAAAGAACGACGAGCAGACGATATCTCATGTACACATTTTGCCTCTATCAACAGCTGACATTGCTCCCCGAGCATGAACGGTGCTGTTTGCCTGCTCAAGCACCTTCTCCTTGTTATTTCTCTCTGGAGGAGACTGCTGAGCTGAGGCAGAGCAGACGAGAAATGCAAAGCAAAGGACTCCAAAAGAAGAAGGAGCCGACGAAATCTGTCCAAAAAAGTGAGAAGCGGCGATCCCTCTGGCCCAGAGGTGGTCCCGAGAGGCGCAGGCCGACTCGGGAAGGACTGAAGGCTGAAGGTCGTCAAGATGAAGTTTGCCGATCGTGGCCGCCGTCGGACGGACGCATCTGAAGAAGCAGAAGTCCCCTGAAATGGAGTCCTTGGTGGAAGTGGAGGACTTTCCCGGCAGGTGAGGAAGAACCAGAGACTCTAGTTTCTCCGGAATCGTCTTAAGTGGTAAATCAATGGCGTCCTTCTTCTTCTTCAGACTTCTTCACGTGGCCGCTCTATGGGACAACGCCGAACTTCTCGAGGACCTCTTGAATGGCGACGAGATCCGCTGTCTCGACGCGCGCGACTCCTGGGGGCGGTCGGCGCTACACGCTGCGGCCACCAACGCGGACTCGAAATGTCTGCGGGTCCTGTTACAAAGTGGTGCAGCCGCTTCGGCGACGTGCGGTGTACGCGGTCAGTGCCGGACGCCGCTCCACGTGGCCTCGGAGCACGGACACTCAGCTAACGTTCTGCTTCTTCTCGAGAGTGGGGCTAGCTTGTTGGACAGGGACGCATTGGGACTGACGCCGATGGACCTGGCCGAAAAAGGTGACCACAAGGAATGCATGGAGGTAAGAAAAGCTATGCACGCATTCACCAGTGGTAAGTACGGTACGCGGACTTTGTGCGCCCGTACGTGTACAGTCATGTTAAGACATGTATGTGTGCCGCCTGGCTCGCGTTTCCGGGATGCTATGGCAGCATTTGCCCGTGATGGCATTGTTGTTCTCGTTATCGCTCCTTCCTCTCGTCGCTTGACTGATTTTGTACAAGCCATGACAGAGGCGGCTCCTCCGTCCTCTTCCCCCTCCCCCCCTAAGGCACGCAGTAGAGGCCAAAGAACATGCATGGCTACAGCAGATTGTGTATTCGCCATCCCGTCTTAGGTTAGACTGTTTATTCAAAGAAGCTGATTCTTTCTTTACCCTCCTAAATCAGTTGACTTTGACGTGATTCGACTGTGTGACGATGAACGTCACGAGTTCAAAGATTAAATGCAGTCACTTAGTGTGAGGGAGACTTCCAGCTTTAAAGCAGAAGAAGCTGCGCTACTTCAAGTCGCATCCATGTACCAAAACCTGGCTGCTGTCCGTGAAAAGAGTACCACAAGAAGGGTCTCGTAGGCCACAAATATGTTTCAGAGGATTTTCCCCAAGTTGAGTGGTTGATGGTGCATAATGTCCAACGCAATTGCTGAGCTCGCTAACGTCATTGTCTACCCTTCAGATTCTGCGCGAAGCCGCAAACCACCAGGAGGAATGCCGCCAGGCTGTGTCCAAGAGCCTCCATGAAGCCTGCGTTGTGGGCGATGTCTCGGCAGTGAGAACACTCCTGGCAAACTTATCTCAGCAGAACTCTGGAGATGAATCAATGAAGGCCACAGTCAATTTCTGTGGCAGTGGCGGAAACAACACTCTCCTCTTTAAAGTATGTTGAAGAAAGATAAAACTCGGGATGGAACCAACGGGTACACGCTGACAGTCTCCATGTTATAGGCAAGCGAGTATGGTCACAAAGAAATCGTTACTCTGTTGCTTGATGCCGGTGCCGATGGACGGTCTCACCCAGTCACGAAGTATTCACCACTCTACATCGCCTGCTACAACGGTCACAAGGAGGTAGCTGAGATCCTGCTGGCCAGGTTCCCCACCCTTATCAACGAGCTGACTGTGGAGCGCTGGTCGCCCCTTCACGCTGCTTGCATTAACGGACACACAACCATCTTCGAGTATCTTATTAGATTTCCCTTCAAGAGAGACTTGCTGAAGAAATTCAAGGACAAGACTGGGGAGTGGGAATACAGGTAGGTACTGGTGATGACTAAGGAAATGAGTCATTAGTAGTGACTGACGAGTGACTCTGGGAATTCTTATTGTACATTTTCAACTGATCAAAACTAATGCATCTCTTTTTCATAGATTTGCTTTTGACGTCAACCAGTGCGACGTGACGGGTCAGACAGTTCTCTACCTCGCCTGCTGCGTATCCAGCCTCAAGATCGTTGAGATCTTGCTCAATCTGAAAGTCAAGGCTAAGCGAATAAAGCGTAACAACGAAAACACCGAGGAAGCTAGAGAAGCTGTGGAAGAGACTGAGGATGAGGTTGTTGGTGTAAAGAAGAAAAGCTCAGGAATCCAAGCTTTGATATCTAGGCTACGAGGAACTGCCGAGGAAGACAGCTTGAACGAAGACGAGACCTTCCTTAGCCCCGTATTCGTGGACGCGTACTGCAACAATGGGACTGAGACAGCTCTGCACAATGCCGTGCGATATAGGGAGGTGGCAATCGCTACGAAGCTTCTGGCCGCGGGGGCCAACCCCAACCTGGCAATCTACGCACCGGAGACAAGTCCGCAGCCTCTGGAACAACAAATTTACTTCAAAGGATCAACAGTGCTGGTGGAAGCTTGCAAGAACAGGGACGGACCTATGATCGACATATTGCTCAAGTAAGTGCTACAGTACACCGTATAATAGAGTGGATTACCGTAATGAGTAAAAAGAATTTGTCGTCACGTACTGTAATTCTCAGATACTCGGCCCGGGACGATGACTGCAAGGCACTGTACGTCGCTAGTCAAGGTGGCGATAACGTCACCGTATCTCGTCTGCTTAGCCTCAAAGCCAATCAGGATTGTGAACATTCCATTAACCGAAAAGGCATCGCTGAGTTCAACCACGCACTCGTGAAGGGCTTTGCTGCTGTTGGCAGCCTCGCCTATACTTCCATCTTCCCGACCACCCCAGTCATGGTAAACTGGCACCATCAGGGCAGTTGTCTGAAACACCTAGATGAGCAGTACTTGGTGGACGCTGCCGTGAGACTTAACCCTAAGCTAAAGCTGCACCCCAAGTTCCAGTTTTCGGCCGTGCACGCTATCACCAGACTGGATGTGTCGGCGAATGAGTTGGAGGAGCTCCCGGACTGTATATGGTACCTTCAATCCCTCCGCTGCCTCAATGCCGCAAGAAATAAGTTGGAAAGACTTCCTGGTTGTGTTAGGCGAAAGGTTGGGTTGACTTCACTCCGATCTGCCAGAACGTCGTCGTATGACTGCCCTGTCTTGGAGGAGGTCTTCTTGCAAGACAACCGGCTGGAAACGCTTCCGGCCGCGCTATTTGCGTTGCCCTCCCTCACCGCACTGGACGTGAGCAACAACAAATTGCAGCACTTGCCCTTCGAGATGTGGTCGGCACCAGCTTTAAAGGAGCTCAATCTAGCATTTAATCTGCTGACGGAGCTGCCTGCCAACAGAGGCTGGTCCTCTTCTGCTTCAGATCAAGGCCAACAAAGCAGCCTGTCCTCCGAGGCGTCATATGACAGTGACTTCTCTGAGCTTACTACATTCACGGAGAGTGAGTTGTCGTCTGCCGAAGTCGCTGAGGCAAAAAAGGCGGCCTCATTGAGAGCAAAGTTCGTCCAGAAAGCACCTCTCAATCATGAGCATATTTGGTCCAGCAGTCTGGAGGTTCAGGAGAAAGCCGCCGTGACCATGGACGACGAGGACGGGACGAAATCAGAGGGAATAAGCCCACTGGTATCGTTGAATTTGTCCCACAACTCATTTTTGACGGTGCCGAAGTGTTTGGCGTGCCTCTGCCCCTCACTTGCACGGTTGAATTTATCTTATAATACATTGGCAAAGTGCGGCGGAATTTCAGGATACCCGCACACTCTCAAGCATTTAGATCTGTCGCACAACCAGATCGTGGAATGGCTGAACGATGAAATAGCAGATGGCAACGTGTGCTACGTGGAAGAAGAACAGCAGCAGCAGCACCAAGATAAGAAACTCAGTCGGGTACATCATAAATTGTCATCTGGAGTGCTCCACAAGTTGCAACAGCAGGGCGGATGTTGCAGTCACCGGGGTCATTCAAGGCTGGACAATCTCAGGACTCTAGTCTTATCCAACAATCTCCTTACTGAAATCAGCTACTACGGTGCCAGTGACTCTGTAGGTGAGGATGATGATAGCACCAGCACCAACAAAAGAATCTTGTTTCCGGCACTGAGCATGCTGGACGTCAGCGCCAACAGTCTCAATAGTATCCCTGCTTCCATGAGCGATCTCGTCAACCTGTCTGTTCTCAATGTCAGTGACAATCCTAGGGTCACGGATCTGCCGCCACAGTTAGGACTTTTGCACAAGTAAGAGACTGATAGTGTAAAACAATACATTTATAAGGAGTACGTCACTTCGTGTTTCCAATGGATTTTCTATTTTTCAGACTATGGAATCTCAATACGAAGGGGTGCAACTTGCAGGAGCCTCTGCTCACCATGACCCAATCCAAGAGTTACAAGACGTCGGATATTGTGGGATACTTGCTTTCAGTGCTTGAAAACTCGCGCGTGTATGCGCGGCTCAAACTGATGGTGGTGGGCATCCAGGGTATTGGAAAGACTACCTTGTTGGAACAACTAAGACAGGAAGGAGGCTCCTTCAAGCGAAAGCACAAGTCTGGAACTGACCACTGGGCCAGACGAATGGGCATTAGAACTGTGGGCAGCGGAGGCCGGAACATGAGCACAGTGGGAGTGGACATCGGAGACTGGACCTTCGAGAAACGGGGGTCCAACCTGGGTCCTTGCGTTTTTCGGACATGGGACTTTGGAGGTCAGACCGAGTACTATGCCACACACCAATACTTCTTGTCCAGACGAAGCCTTTACTTGGTCGTCTGGAGAATGACCGATGGCGAAAAGGGCGTGAACGAGATCGCCCAGTGGCTCATCAACATCCAGTCAAGAGCGCCCAACAGCCCTGTAGTCATCGTGGGCACCCACTTGGATGTGGTCAGATCGGAGTTCCCGCCTAGTTTTGCTGAATACTTGCAGCAAAGGATCCGTGAGCGATTCGTCTACGTCGCCGACCCCGAAAAGTGCGGTCTGCCGAAGGTCTTGGAGTCGGTGGAAGTCAGCTGTAAGACACGAGTGGGAGTCAAGCAGTTAGCTAACTTACTCTATGATACTGCCTTCAGCCTGAGGTCGCCAGGATCGAAAACGAGGTTACTTGAGCAGAAAATCCCCGCATCATACTTAGCTTTGGAGGACGTGGTCGGTGTTTTGGCCCAAGATCTGAAAGCTAGAGGTCGTGATCCTGTCCTTGGAGCTGAAGAATACGAATCGGCTGCTGCGAATGAGCTTTTGAAGAGATCCGGACTTTGCTTCAGGGACGGCGCAGAGCTTGCGCAGGCTACAAAATTTCTGCATGAAAACGGCCTGCTCCTTCACTATGATGACGCCACGTTGAGAGACCTCTACTTCTTAGACCCTCAGTGGCTATGTGATGTGCTGTCGCACGTAGTGACTGTGAGAGAGATCAATCCTTTTGCAAGGACCGGTGTCATGCGTCTAGATGACCTTCGGCATGTCTTTAAGTCTTCGGAGGCCGTCTCGATCTCCGCTAGGTCATACATTGTCAACCTCCTCAACAAATTTGAGGTGGCTCTGACCTGGGACAGCCGCACTCTACTTATACCGTCATTGCTACCGACAGAACAACAGATGAGGTCGGGAAAGCCTGGCACTGACACACGAGTCAAGATTGCAGTGAGAACTCGAGGATGGGGAGGATACGGAGGAGGTCACAGGGCTCGCAGGTTGGGCCCGACTTCCAATGTGAACCAGCTGTCCACTCCTGCAGGGGCATCTTCAAGAAGTAAATCGGTACCAAGCAGAGTAGCAGTGAACAGAAACATCAAGATCTCCAAGCCAATACTACCGGAAGACGACAGTGTTGGAGGTGCTAAGAAGGACAAGCAACTGCCAGAGTACGAGATGTCGCGCCGGTCAGAGGCTGAACACTGCATCCGAAGACTTCTTCTGATGTCTTACTTTCCATCGGGATTCTGGTCTCGGTTGCTCACCCGCGTCTTGGGCGACGATTCGGTAGTGGAAATAGTGCGCTCATATTTCGTCATCCCTACGGAGATGTCGTCTGACGGCGCTCTAGCGAAACTTTTCATCGAGCAGAGGCCTGAGTGGGTATGCTGGCAGACAGGACTTGAATTGAGATATCTCGATGCGACGCTGTTCAGTCTGCGACAAGTGACGACTTATACTACGGGGACTCCTGATTATTCAATCTTCAAGATGATGGCCAAAGGTCCTGAAGATGAGAACTGGGCAGAGGTAGACACCAGGCAATCCTCGATTTTGGAGGTAGTGCTGCCCCAAGATACAGTGGTAGTGAAGAGACCAGTGAAGGAAAAGAGTAACGAATGCGATCACCAAGAGCCAGTCATCGGCTATCAAGCGTTGTCTCTTGACCCCAGTCCAAAAGCGGTTTGCCAATTGCTTGCTCTGGCTGTGGAACACGTGGACACGTTGCTCGAAGACTGGTACCCTTCACTGGGCACCAGGTTTCTTCACACATCGGAAGGCAAGATGCTAGTTACGAGATTGGTGCCCTGCCCAAGATGCCTGGCGTCGCATGGTGAGAAAGAGGCGACCAAGTCTTGGCAGGACTGGAGTTTCCTGCCTCCGTCAGTAAGGCGAGACAGGGTGTCACAGGAGAGTAAAGACAGCGGTGTGGGTCAAGACAATAGTCCAAGGGGCAGTGCTCAAGATGTCCAAAAGCAGGAAGAAGAGAAAGACTCCAGCGAACCTAGGGTTTACTCCTTCTTGGTCGAAGATTGTATCTTGAAGGCATTTCAAGCCAAAAATCCTTCATGTCCGGAACACGGGGACTTATTTCTTGGCCAAATCGCCCCCGATACAATTTTTCTCGACCTCGAGGATCGTCTCAGAATCTCCGGAGAGCACGTCAAGCTGGGCGATTTAATCGGCCGCGGCGCATTCGGCTTCGTTTATCGTGCGATGTGTCGACCGCGACCTGCTGCAGGTCTGATGGCGACGGCTGCCCCTTCTCCGAGGCCGGTCGCCGTCAAAATGCTGCAACCGATCAACCCGGGCGCTGGGGTGAGTGCATCAACAGCAGCCGCATACAAGGCAAACCGTTCCCGCTGGGACCGAGACCCTTTGCAATATGCGTGCAAGGCCTACTGCACTGCAAGGCAGGAATTGGCTATCCTCATGCACTTGAGACACTCTCACATAGTGCCTCTGGTAGGCGTATGCGCCAATCCACTCTCGGTTGTGTTGGAGCTTGCACCAGGCGGAGCTTTGGACCGGAGGCTCAGACACTACAGGCGCAGTGGAGACAGAATGTCACCGGTGACGGTCAGGGCGGCCGTACTACAGGTATAAATTGTACGGATATCGCACCATGCGCAATACGTAGTGATATCCTGCAACAGCTATACTACGTACTGTACCTGGACTCATTCGAGTTCTTAAAACAGGTCGCTCGCGCACTCGAGTATCTTCATCAGCACCGCATAATCTACCGTGATCTCAAGTCGGAAAACGTGTTGGTTTGGAAGCTCCCAGAGCCTTTCAGCGACGAGAAACTTCATCCAGACGTACATTTGAAGCTGGCCGATTATGGCATCAGCCGTTCGACTTTGCCCACCGGGGCCAAAGGCTTTGGGGGTACAGAAGGATTCATGGCGCCAGAAATCGTGAGGTACAACGGCGAAGAAGAGTATACGGAGAAGGTGAGAGAGAAAGATTGAGAACCGTTGTACTGAAGTAAGCCTTATTGGGATATGATATATTCCGTTTCTTTACGCTGTAGGTGGACACTTTTTCCTTCGGTATGTTCCTGTACGAGTTATTGACCCTGAGACAACCGTTTTCCGGGATGGAGAGCGTGAAGGAGTTGATCCTGGAAGGTGGCCGACCTGCTGTTACTCCACGAGAACTGTGCTACCCTACCGACCTGCTGGATTTGATGGTAGTATGCTGGTCCCAACAGCCCAGAGAAAGACCATCTGCGAGCCAGCTTGTGTCTATCGCCTCTGCCCCGGAGTTCGTGCACCTCGTAGACGTAGCCGGACTAGATTATGGTACTTGCTCGGCCAGAGCAGTCGTGCCCCCCACCAAACTGAAGGTTTGTGATTGCAACTTTTTTCTCGTCACCCGTCTTATTACTATTTTACCAACATAGCCAAGTACTGAACTATGGATGACAACGACCTGCGCCTTCGACAACTATCCGCAGCTGCACATCCTGGAGGCGAGCTCTCTTGGATGGCAAGAACGTTTCCGCCTTAGGTCAGATAGGGGACTGCTGAAACATAACGTAACTTGCATGGCACTCGTGGATGGCGACGCTGTTTGGTTGGGCGATCACTTGGGTTATGTGCACAGCTACTCCGCTCTCACCTATGAGCGCCTCTTCGAGTACAAGATGGAGCCAGATGCTCTCGAGGTTCCCTCTCCCGTCAGGGCCATTCACTTCCTATCGGGCATGAGGCGCGCATGCGTCGCCATGCACAACGGAAGGATGTTCTTGTGTGACGCTGCAGTGAGGCCAGCCACGCAGGTGAAGCTTCTTCATGTGTGTAACGACATTGGTCAGCCATGTGGCTATTTTTTGTTGTTGTTACAGGAGGGCTGCGAAGGTACCTTTGTAATAACCGAGCTTGGCTCAAGTACTTGTATCCATTCGGTGACAAGTCTCACCAGGGTGAAGGACCCCAAGAGCGGTCAAAAGGCAGCCACAGAGCTCTGGTGCGGAGAGTCACATGGATCAGTGGCAGTTTTTAGTCTTCTAGAAGGAGTGGTGGCTTCACAGGTACTAACCTCTCTTATGTCTAATGCGTAGCAGACGGTAGGGTGCGTCGGTACAGTTTCCAAATTATCAACAGCGATCCAAACATGTCTTCTGACGTCTAGGAAATGGCTAACCACAACGACCCGGTGGTGGAGAACCTTGAGGTGTTAGAGATCATTGCGAATGAGGACGGCACCGGGGTGTGGACTTTCGTTTATCCGGGCTACCATGTGTTCGGCTGGAATGTGGCAGACAGGAAAGTGATTCACAGGCTTGACTGTTCCAAGTTGGTTCCGACCTCCGAGTCACTGAAGACCATAGCCATTGATGAGCACTTTTCACCGGGGAGATGCCAGATAGCCTCGATGACTGTGCAGGTGAGATTGTAACGAAATTTCATATCCAGGGTGGCGTTAATTTACTCTTAGTCGACCGTATGACCCTAATGCACATGTGCACATAACCGTCATCCTACTTAAGTGGAAGATGTTTCCTGCGCCCCAGCGCTATCACTCTTAAGTAGGACCCGACCGATCGACCGACTGACTGATAGATAGGCACACGAGCACAAGGCAGAATTGTTTTGTGCTGAAGGTAGTGCAGTGAAGTAAGAACTGTATCATTTTCCCAGCCATGCATACCTAGCCAATAACTGGAGTGGCTGATTGAGTTGTATCCAGGCGCTGACATTTTTACGTCCGCAGTGAGCAGAATATGGCCAGGGAATCAATGACTACTCGCTACGTATCTATTGAACGACGTACAATAAAAATATAATTGTACCAGTATCATAAATGTTATCATGTGCCAGATAGTTTATCACAACGAATGATGTGACAGAACACCTGTCATTCTTTAAAATGCTGTACACTCCCTGAAATCACACTTCAGATAAATGAGATAATCACAATAATGATCATGAATGGAATTTCATATATAGCGCATAAACCTTTAAGTTAATCATAATATCCTTGACCCCGACTTTGGATATTTGCAACATTTGAGATGATTGGCGGGGGGGAGGGAAGGGGAGTGGCACCAAAAAATACTTCTTGTGAAAGCTTTTAAAAATAAAAAATCATCTACTGGAAAAAAACGCCACCCAACCTCTTGTTTTGGATGTGAAAAAAGTCCAGACTGATAAATACAATTAAAAAATAAAACTTGTCATGTCTTCCTCCTTGCTGCGGCTGCTGTGCTGGTGGCTCTAGGAATGGTTTCAAGCGAGCGGGGAAAACCATAATTATTCTAACTTCCTAGTCTTTCCACGCTGTGGAGTCAAACTTTGGATGAACGTAATCTTGGTTAATTGCAATTGTTTCCTGGCGTCCGAGGAATGGCATTTATCCGGAGTTGTACACACAGTTGGACCACAAATGTCCAGTATGTAAACGTGTTCAGTGAAGGATCACAGAGTCCATGGGTGTTTGTCACACTGCAGTGTATACGGTACTACATGCAACGGCCTTGTAAGAACACGCATGTGAGAACGTTTGTTTGCTTACATGTCTCTTGCAATAAGATACCTCCTTGTTTTACCTGACAGGTGATTAAATTTCCCGAGTGCTGATTACACGTCCCTACCTATGATATGATAGTAGGGTCATAGATTGCTAAAACAATCCTAATGCTAATTATTAATGTTTCTGTCACTTTTCAGAATGGAAAGCTGTATGCTGGTACCAGCTGGGGCTGCCTGGTCGTGGCAGATGCTGCCACTCTACGCCCAATCGCCATTTTCAGACCATTTGCTGACGAGATTCAAGCCCTTATTCCAATCACTGAGAAGACAGATGTGAACGGTGCTAGGAATCACCAACAGAAGCAGCCTTTGCTGGTGTCCTTGGGTCGGGGATACCGCAGCCTCATCGGCAGGTTCGTCACCGGCCGGAGGGACCAGCAGGCGTCTTCTTCTTCACCATACGAGGTCGAAGAGGCCAGGAATATGTCGGCCATCATCTGGAGGCCAGACGAATGGGTGTGTCACTAGAAAGCAAGGACAGAGGGACATATCAAAGAGAACACACTGTATAAATCATAAACTGAAATGAATGTACAAAAATGCAATTTTTCTGCAAACAAAACAAGAGCCTCTCTTTTACACGGAGCTCCAAGGAGATCTCTTACAACGGTATCACAATTTTAAAAATGCAACCAGTGAGGCAAATTGATGACAAAGGATACATTTTGCATTCCTAGCACCCAAAGAAGATGCAAGTTTTAAGCGCCCACCCATGGAGAAAGAAATACCTGCTCAGAAATTCATTGTTTTAGCATTAGATGTAGCGTTTCGTCACTACTTGTGTCGACTCGATTATGTTGTGTCAGTTTGCACTAACACCAAAGCTTTTTCTTTACTGTGTTATATTAGCAGCGCTTCGTTTTTGTTCGAACAAAGCCCGACCATTACTTGATGTGATCATACATGTAACCCACAGTCAGAACTAAGAAATAAAAGCTATTTTTCCCCTGTTGTAAGATAATAAATAACAATGCTTCTACTCTATGCCCGAGTGCATTCATTTCTACGCGGTACATGTGTACGACATAGGGCTTGAGCCATCTATGATGAAGTTGTTTGACTAAGAGCTGATGAAACAGGGTTGCCAATAATATTATAACTCATCATGAACGTTCCTCGTGACTGCTGAGACATCTTGGCGCACGACTGGGCCAGCTATGGACATGGGAATGGGTCCATACCCTGAGCAACCTCCCCAGCGTGGTCCCCGTCGAGTGCGTTATCATGGCCGTATTTGTGGGCCCCCTGGCCTTCCCCTCCCTCCCCGGCTGCTGTTGCCAACGAAAAATAGAGGCGCCGTTGTTGTCTCTGTGTTATTCAGCTCTTCTTCTCCTTCTGCTTCTTCTTCTGTCCTGTCTTCCTCCTTCAAGTTGATTGACTGAGTTGAGTCAGTCAGCGAAGAGGGAACGGACGACAGCGTCCACCGGGTGAGGAAGTTCACGTCCAAGTTCGCCCGCAGCCTCTACAACAGGGACGCCTCCGGCAAACCGTCCAACTCAGTCCCCGGAGCAACAGATCAAGCGCTTGGCGACGTCATGACTTCAAGGAGGCGACACTTGGAAGGTAAGAACCGATAGCTCCGTACGTCGAGTCGAACCACAGCCATTGTATTGTGGTTGATCTCGAGAACGTTCGACCGGGTTTAGGGTAACCAACAACCACGCGGTATGTGCGTGCATGCATGTATGTGAGTAGGGTACAGTATGGAAGAGTCCAACGCCACCTTCCCAACACCTCTTGTTGGCCGTCACTATCATGCTATCCTTGCGGTGCCTCCCCCGTGCTCGACCTCTTGCTCGTGGTCGTGCTTGGGCTCGTGGTCGGGCTTGGGCTCGTGGTCGGGCTTGCGCTCGTGCGTGGTCGGGCTTGCGCTCGTGGTCGCGCCCCTGAGTAACTCTGGCCGGTGGACCACACTCCATGACTCACAACTGCGTGAAAGACAATCCCTTACCTTCCCCAAAGGGTTGCTTTCATACACATTATTATTGTCGTCGTACTTCCCTAAATAGACATTGTTTTTGCTCCCTCTCTGTCCCTTTTATGTGACATGAGAGCTGATGCATGTGATGCTTGCGAACTCTCCGGATCTGTGCACAAAGACGCCGAACTTTTTCGGCGAAAAAGGCACGTCTTCAAGGATGTGTAGTACGTTCGTGGTTGTATCTCTTGACGTCAGGAGCGTCTAGGGAGTTTTCTCCCTGCTCCAGAGGATTAGCCTTACAACACACAAGTGACTTTTGGGATTGTTCTGGGCGCGCACGCGCTGTCCAGGGCCAACAAGAGGAACGGGGAAGGGGGAATGAGGGAGGTCGCGAAATACAAGCTGTGTAATCCGTGAGACGGCGTTTCTCTCCGCCTCGACATTTCTTGTGTTCCGCGGCGTGAATCTGAAGACGCGGCTCTTTTTTTTTCTCCTTTCTTTTCTTTTTTTCCCCTTTCCTCTCTTGTTCCGGTGCAGCGGACGAAAACAGCGGCCCTCTTGTCAGGTTAGGGATGTAGTTAGCATGAGTTTGGGCCGGATATTTCGTCTGATGCCTCAGACAGTTCCAAAACTGGGCTGGTGAAGTGACCAGCTGGAACTTGGGCGGTGCTGGAGGCACTTTATTTAGGTTGGTGCGTCGTTTTGGCTACCACTAATCAAGGATGAAGTGGATTTGCAGTCGAGCTTAGGTCCTATGAATATCGTGTTCAGTTGCAAGTCCACCGGGATGGGGGAGCTAAAAAATTATGCATTGCTTTGCGACACAGTCAGCACGCACAAACCCACCCATTTGGCATATGCTAAGTGGGGACCAGCTTCTGGGATGATTCACCTGAGCCCTTTTTCTTCCAAAAGTCGCACATTCTAGCGCGTTATTGATGTACTTTTCTCCCTATAAGAGCTGGAAGCAGTTGTTCGTACCAGGCACTCTTTTGTGAACCACCCAACTATGAGTGGAAAGGTCATCATTCTCTCTGTATAAACACTCTGTCGCACAAAAGGCGAAATGTAACAACAGAAGAGTTGAAGAAAAAAGTTAAATAATCCGTCTTTTGAAAAGTAAGAGGTGATTCAATACTTCATTCATCTGTTTTGGCCAAAAGAGGCCCTCGGATGCCTCAAAGGATCACCTAAAAGTCCGGTCTCGACTTATATCACAGCGCCTCTACTTATGTATAGTGTCATTCATTTCTAATGTTAGTCAAGAAGTGTCTGTGGCACCAAGGTGATCTTTTATATTTTACCCTACATTCCCCTGGTCTGAACGAATGATAACGCCTTCCTTCAGCTCAGACCTTCTTTTAAAGCTAAAGAAGCTGCCTAGGCTCGAATGCTTCTTTTGACGGGCTCGACAGCCCCCTGAACCTCGGCCTTGCCTCAAACACACTTCGACTTTTTTACTCTCTCTCTCTCTTTATCATATTTACCAGGCGTTTTTTATCTCTCCGAGCAGGAGGTCACACACACAACACACGCAGGCAACAACAGTGAGTGAGTGAGCGGGCGGGCGGGCCCAAAGCCAAGAAGTAGGCAGAGGAAAGCTCCAAATCTGCCTATGCAACGACGACAACAAGTTTGAAGAATCACCGCGTCTTCATGCAGTGTCACAGTGCCCGCCAAAAGAGACATGTTAGAGCGAAGAAAAGTTAACAAACTTTGCGGCGAGACGAGAAAGACTTAGAGAAGGCGAGAGCGAAAAAGAGGATGTCCTACGGGGACGGCGGCGGCGGCAGCGGCAGCGGCGGCGGCAGCAACAACAGCAGGAAAGGTAGCCTGCAGCAGCAGCTCTATGGATCGCAGGTGAGGAGACTAAAAATTTAACCAGTGTTAATTGTATGCATGTTAATTTTGGACCTTTTGGGGGAGGGGGGGGGGCAGATGCAGCAGCTTTTGCCGTATGCGACGTTAACAATGTTGCTGGCCTTGTGTTCCGATGGAAAGCCGATATGTACGGTGTCATGGAGATCAGAGACAATGCGGAAAAAGGTTAACATTTCCCCTCCTCATAAGAATTTCACCTTGCAGATTCACTTTTTGGATGCGACAAAAAGAGGAGCTGCACTTCCTATCATATTTTGTTACTCGTGTTTTTTACACATGACAAAATGACTGCAAATTGCATTTTTCACCCTGGACGTTACATTCACAAAAGTTTCTGCATTAACACTTCCTTTGCATCATAAATCTATAGCGTGATAAGTAAATGCAAATATGTAATGCATGTCTCAAGCTGTGGCACTCCAGCTCTTTTCCACGAAGGGTTAAACTCAAATTCACCAAAAAGCCCGCCTCACTGATACGTTATCACTTTTCTCAAAAGAAGTTGCCAAATCCGACTAGTGTGATTAAGGACATCGCTGACTCTTCAATATACATCAACTTCAAGTACAGAAAGCCACGCCCGCTTTGTCTCGTCGCCCTGATCCGAAAGACCTATTTCTCTCTACTCGTCCCTCCAGTTACAGTCTCTGCTCCCCGTGGCTGCCCCCGTGGCCTACCCGGACGCCGACATCTACGAATCCATCTACGACTCCAGGTGGAAGCTGCTGCAGAAGGTAGGAGAGAGAACATCCCTGGCGTGACAAGTTCGACGTCTTCGCGACTTTCCGAGATTTGTTAGATAGCGTTGACTGTTTCATTAAAGTAATCACTCTCTCGCTTAAAGCCTTCTCCTCCTGCTCCTCGTCGAGGATGACTTTCCTCGCTGCCGCAGTTCGCCAATTTTCGGTTGCTGGGGCTAATGCGAGAGATATTTCTCAGGGGGAAGAAATTTTCTTTACTGCCGGCCCCGGCGACGAAGAAGGAGAAGAGCATATTTTGCGGCGGCCTCAGAATTTTTTTTTTTTTACCGTTTTCACATCGATAAGCGGTGACGCCTGCGCTCTCCTCTCGTCAAAAGTGTTATGCTACGATTTGGAGAGAGCTGGAGAAAAATAAATCCTGCTGCAGCCAGAAGTCACCGACAACGTTCGTAGGAGCTTTCTTGGCGCCGCCAATAGTGATAAGTTGTGTTTGTGTGTTAGAGAGAGAGAGAGAAGCTTACACAACTTGATGTAGACTGTGTGAGTAAAAAAAAACCAACGTGCCATCAAATGATGGGCAGGACAATAGTGAAAGCAGTGGCTGAACATTGCCTTGTCGTAAATAACGTGGATATGTTATGCAGAACGAATAGTATTGAATTCCACTCAGCGCTAGTGTGCTCGATGATGACATCACTTAACCGGGGGGGGGGGGGAGGATTTGCAGCAGAGTTGTTGAATGTCACTCATTGAACACGCACACAAAAAGGGATGATGAACAAGGGGGCTTTTTAAACTAAGGATTAAAAAAAAGGTAATCGGTTAACGTTATTGCTGACTCGCACTGTACAGCTTTGCAGGGCATAAGAGTCCATGAGTAGCCCGTATATCTCGCGTGCTGTCACTTCTCTCTGAGATCAATTTTCCGGAACGATGGGAGCTAAAGCCATGGGTGGTCCATGTGACCTTGTGGGTCAAGTGATAGGAAGATAAACTGACGTTGGAGAAAGCAGGAAAAAAAGTGGAGAGAAATCCTGAGTGCGAATTTCGCATTCGATTTATCCCGTCGTTTACCTTTCGCTCAAAAATCTCTCGGTGGGAGGCAGAGAGAGAGAGAGAGAGAGAGTTGATATAGTACGTACACTTGCGCAATTTTGCGTCTGTGCGCGCGTTGGCGTGGGCGTTAATGCAAACAAATCTTGGGCTGTTCTCTGCCCGTTTTTTTTCTGTTTTAGAGGATCTGCAGATTGACGAAACCCATGAGCCGAGATCAGGAGCGGGGTACGTTTTGTGATTTTCATGGGGGGGGGGGGACGACGATGACGGCGACGAAGAAGAAGAAGAAGAAGAAGAGGCAGAAGTAGTGCCCGCAGCACTTATCGATGACGTTCGAACAAGTCTGTTAGCACCATCGCACTCGTCTGAGTAAAAGAAAAGAAAAAAAAGAGTGGGTGGGTGGAAAGGCTGTAGCAGAGAGAAGGAACAACAGCTTTTTATGGGTTCTGCAGAATGCAATGAAAACACCTTAGACATGTCCAAAAAGAAGCCACTGCTTCGTCTTCCCAGCCACTGCACTAATGCAAACATGCTACGGAGAGAACCTCGCAGACGTCGGCAGGAGTGAATGAACTCAAGCATGTGCAATTCCTTCCCCAGGCAGCGGGGTTCGCTCTTGTGTGTCTACACATGAAGAAAAGGAACCTTCCTGGTTAAACACAGGGTTGACTACTTGTTGCTGTTGGAGCCGGGAGGAATCGCAATGTCTTGCGAATTCTGATGCGAATTTTCTTTATCCGGCGGATGAAAGATCTGTTCTCGTTCATGCTTTCATTCCCAAAATTCCTACGTGCGTCAGAATTTCTTATCAGGTGTGACCCCGGCCATTTACTGTCGACCCCCCCTCCCGGCCCTTTTAACTTGCTATTGACGGATGATTCCTACTCTATTTGTCTCATAGCCACTCTGTAGTAAGAAATGTACAGGGTGCGGAAGTAAAAAGGTGGACTCCGAGAAAAATGTGGGGTACACGGGTCGACACCGAATGGAGGTTAAGAGCTTCTGTTTAACGAAGTCACCCTGACACATATACAAGATCTTGGTGAAGTTTCAGCTCGCCTGAAAAGTCCCCACCCTGTGATACGCACGCTGCAGCAGAACGGGCCTCGTAGGCCTTGTAGGCCTGGCTTGGCATGCAGAATCTGTCATTCTGTTTCTATTTTTCTTTGTTGTGACAAGTGCGTGCTTGCGTGCTCGTGCCAACGTGCAGACATGTTTCAACTGTTATGGCTAAGCAGTCATCAACCCTCCTCCCCATACATGAATAATGCATTACTTTTTTGAAAACACTGGATCTCTAAGCTTTTAAGGTAGAAAAGAAAACCCAAGCTCGGCAGCGCAAAAGAATGGGGATCAAATGCTGATGTCCCCCCTCCCCCTAGCTTTTCCCCCCCCTATTCTTTTGAATGCACAGACAAACATTAACACACTCTTCGAACGTCACCACTCTACTCTTGTCGAGGATTGATGAAGCTATCATTGAGTTCTTCCTTGGGATGTTTCCAGTCCGAAGAGCAAAGGTGGTGTCGTTGGTCAGTTTGCTCCTTTTTTCATCTTTTTTTTCTCTTTTACCTTTTTTTCATGAGTGTGCTGGAAAATCTCCATCGGGGAAAGACGTTCTAATTTCGGCCTCTTCCTAGGCCTTCCCTCTCTCCCTTTTTTCCTGCAGGCCTTGCTAGCTCTGCACGCCTGGATTAGTTTGCCTGTTGATTTGTTCTAGAGAGCGAGAGCGTGCCTGACAGTCGACCGCTAGGGATGTGGTCATATTAAGCAGAAGTGAGGAGGGGGTTCCAAAAAAAAAAAGAAGTATATCTTGAAACCTTCTTGGTCACCTTAAGTTCTACATGTTCCAACGACTTATATACGAAGATGTGGAAAGCAGACATCCCAGCGCATCCACAGGGGGAAAAAATCTGCTCGCTCTCTTGAGCGTCCGGCTCGAATCTCGAGTTGGCTGATTCCAGCACATCCCTATTCGTATGCAACATGCTTTTGCTGGGGGCTGCTGCAAGCAGCATTTTCAGCGCAGTAGTTGTTCAAACTCTCTCCAGTTTCTTAAGCCAATACATAGAGTAGTAGTAGGAGGAGAGAGGCCGTGGCCAGTTCATTAGACTGAAGCAAATCTGCTGCTGCTACCCCTGTGTGGCCTCCAGCATCAAAGCTTCTTCTCTCCTTTATAAGCATGCACGCACACACAGAGAGAGAGAAAAGTGAAATGAAAATGTGGGAGACAAGATGATGAAGATTTCCCCCAGGCAGCACCCAAACACCAGGCCCGTCCCTTGGGAGGTGTACAAGAAGAAATCTGTGAGTTGCAGTGCTCAAAAAAAAAAGAATCTGACCCAATTTGGGAGGTGGAATAAAAACCAAGTTACTTCTGCCCTTAGGGGTATAATTAAGTGCTAACAGACATCTTCCTTCTGCTCAGCTCAATGAAGTTCCTGGAAATGACAAATTGCTTTCAATAAGTCGTGAGCTTTTCAGGTGCGTTGATCTTCATTACGCAGTGCCTTAAAGAGCACGTGGTGAAAATGTTAAATCTCATTGAGCCTCATCCCCCCCCCCCTCCTTCTCTCTCTCACACAAACACACGCACACAAACACACGTGAACGAGAATTCAATTGCCTGGAATGAGAAATGTCCCCACTGATGCTCGTTCTCGCATTCCTGTTGAATTAGAGTGGCAGCTTTTCCCAAAGCAACAAGAAGAAGTAGGCCCACGAAAATCCTGGGCTTTATGCCTTGTCAGGCCCAACTCTTGACGACGATGTTGACCCCTTTTTTTCTTCTTTTTTTCTTACTTGCTGCGAGAGGCAGAGAGATGTGTCCAAGGCCTATTCTTTCTTCCCACACCTCCGTCGTCCCTCGAAACCCCTGCTGTCCCTGTTGTCCTCCGCCAAGTCCATAGTCACCACGACTCACATTAGTCAGATTTTTTTCTCTCTTCACTTTATCGCGTCAGAGAAGGGTAAAATATGACTGCTATGCAGAGCGCGTGTGCGTGCTAATATGTAATAATAACATTTATAATCCACGCTGCGACCTTCTGTACCTGCTCAAGTACACAACTTTTCCGAGAAGCGAAGATTTCCCCCCTCTTTCCAAGGAACGCAGAAAAAAAAGTGGCTGAACTCACTTAATTTTTTATCTTTTCGCGATGCGGAGGACGTAAAAGATTCTGGACTGACTTGAACTTCGTGCTGCTATCATGAAAGACGCGCCAGTGGGGGGTTCTTTTTCTTTTCTATCTTTTTTCTTTTTCTTTCTTTCTTTTTTTTTATCTATTTTTTGCGAAAAATTCGTTCGCGCTTCGTTTAGAGGGTCGCGCAAACAAGCTGAGGAATCTCTCACTGGCTCTCTAAATTACGTTGAAATTTCTACCAGGGAAAAATTGCAAGGCCTACAAAAGTTACCTGCCGTTAACCCATGTCAGAATGTTGCTGTTCAGGGCATCGCCGAACGAGATAGGAAGCAAGTACAGGGTGGGAGGGGACTAAACGGTACGTTAAGAAACCACCGTAGGCGAAGCAAAAGTTGCATTTAGCCTCATCCTCCCGGTACAGAATGCACCACGTATCGGGATTAAAAAAAAACCTTTGAACTTTTCTGGTGTGTAGACTGAATACTTCTCATTGAGGGGATGCTCTTGAACAATAATAACAGAAGCCAAGTGAACTAACGACTGTTATTCAAGCAACATTTCTGAATTCATCAAGATCTTGAACGTGCACTTTGCCTTGATACGTCAGACACGAACCCGGACATGTCGTACACCCGATACTGGAGTGCAAAGTTCATCCTTCGATTACGCGTCGATGCCATCCTCAGCTCCGCTCCAGGAGGCACAGTGAAAAGTATCGGAAAATGAGCCTGAGTAAGGACGAGTTCAGTCGACCTCCGGCAGATTGAATATCGCATATGCAACTGAGCTTTTAGTTAGTTCAAATAGTCCTTACTCGTCACTTGGAGGTGGATTTTTCCTCGTGGCTGGCCAGACCCCTTTGTAAAGAGAGCTTTTGTGAATGACTTAGGTTGCAAACCTATAGTATATAGCAAGTGTTTTCGATCGTCACACAAAGTTTCTACCGCACAATTTGGTCGAAATCTGCTCGTGCGTTTTTCTTGGTGTGCAAGGAGCATGCAACAGCAACAACTCATTCAACATCTCGTGACACTTTTCAGGAGACGGCCCGCATCCAACGGGATGCCCTGGCCGTGGGCTCCTCTTCCTCCTACTCTTCTCTGCCTGCCACTCCCACTCACTGGACGGGGAGAAGCGGCGGTGGAGGGGGAGGACTCGTCGCGTCGTCCTCCCCCGCACCTTCGTCCACGGCTTCTTCCAGGGAAAGTTCCCTGGGCCCGCAGCCGCCGGCTGGATCCTCCAATGCGGCGGCGGCGGCGGCAGCAGCAGCGGCCACTCTGATGCTGACGGCCAAGTCGCCGCGGACCGTGATCATCCGGAGAGGAGCAGAGACCGGCGGGTTTGGATTTACCCTCAGGCACTTCATCGTCTATCCGCCTGAGGTGAGAAAAGAAGAGCTTGCTGGCGGTGGTGGCCACTTTCTACGACAAACACGAACTTTTACATTTTTAGGATGCTATAGCCGACTCAGAAGAGTCCGCGTTTGTCCCCTTTAAAGAGCCTATGGACACGATCTTCGTCAAGAGCGTCCGGGAGGGGGGAGCGGCATACCAAGCTGGGCTCAGGATAGGTAAGGTCGCGCCCGCCGAGTTGTGAAACACCGCAAGACAAATACTTTCAATACCAAAACTTAAGGGTACTTCCAGAGGTGAAATTACAGTTTCTTCGTGACTCATGACGTGAAACCTCAAGGATCTGGCACAATGAACACAAATTCTTTGCCTTAGGAAATCGGATATTGAGCGTAAACGGGGAATCTGTGTTAGAGAAGTCCTACAGTCACGTGGTCCAGCAGATTAAGCGTTCCGGCGACACTCTGAGGTTGGTGGTGGTGCCGCAGGAGGACGATATCTTACAAATGGTCAGTTAACCTGTACCAACGACAAGGTGTACCTACAGTACTGTACACCGCATTGCAATGTATGGAGTAAAGCTAAGTCTTTTTCTACTTCTTGCAGTACTTCTCTGAAATTGCCTCCAATCCTGAGACGAACCAGAGACCCACACCGGCCTCCACCCCCGTGCTGCTCCGTCCACCTCACGCGGTCGTGCAACCCACTCCCATGCTGAACCAAGAAGCTCCACCCGTCGACCACGTCTACGCTGAGCCAGCCAGAGTCAAGCAGGTCGACTCGTGGATCTCCAGCCAGCTCTCCGGCAGTAATCTGGACCCTGGAGTGGTCTCTAGAATCAAGCAGGAGACTGCCAGGAAGGAGGCCTTTCTCAAGGGTCCGATCGAGTCAAGCCAGTTCACAGCAAGTTTCCAGCAACAAAGCGTCAAAAGTAAGTCAGATGATCGTTTTTTGTTCTTGTTGCATCTACTGGAGCATGGAACTCTGAGGACCATGAGGTGAAAGTTTTAGGGCTCCATGAGAAGTGTTGCTGAATTGTGCATTCTTTTTCGCAGGTTCCTCGTCTAGTCGACACCAGCCTCGACGAGCAAACGATGCTCTCCCTCCCGTGCCCCTGCAACTGCAGCAGCAGGAGCAGGTGACGGAGGTCACGGCCGCCATGACCACCACGGCAGCCGAGGTGCACGTGGACAAAAACGGCGAACGGAGTCGAGACTTCAAGAGCTCGGGACTAACAAGAAACGTACCTGGTAAGCACACTTCGAAGCAGCCGTTTATTTTCCTTCTTTTGGGTTGTTCCTGTCACCCTTCTTCCTTCTTCTGTACTTGACGGGTGGGGCTCAATTTTCTCTCCTTTTTGCTCTCGTTGCTCTCGTCGATGTAGCTGAAAGGGAAGAGGCCAAAGAGTCAGTCACAAATGAAGTTGCCGACAGTAGCAACAAGTCTGCCAGCAAGAAGACGCTGGGCGACAGCGTCGCGAGTACTCCGGAGACTCCTCGAAGGTCTCGCAGAGCTTTCGCCTCGGCCAAGAGAGATTCAGACCTGCCTGACAACTATGAACACAGAAGGAAGAAGTCCTCTGATGGCAGTTCTTGCAGTCGACGAAGGTCTTCTGAAGCTGCCGCTACCGCCGTCGCTGCTGCGGCAGCTGCAGCCGCGGTATCGTCGCCGCACCACTCCGCCGAAAGCAGCCGCAAGAGCTCCATGTCCAGCGGCGGCCGCAAACGCTCCATAGCCGCCGGCGCAGGCGGAGGCACGGGCAAGCAGTTCGCAGTAACGTTCTTCGTGAACGAAGGCGAGAAGACGAGATTGGTGGACATGCTGCACCGCGCCAAGGCCGTCATCTCGCGCAAAGTGGAGAAAGTGATCGGCCGCAAGTCTGCAAAAGCAGCCGCCTCTGCCACTACCACAGCAGAGACGCTCAGCTCCATCCTGGAGAATTGGGTTAGCCAGGAGGAAGAGAAGGATCGTGGCGAGGAGCGAGAACTGAGGGAGCTGATTGAAAGCCAGTGTCAACAGTGTGAGGACATGAAGGCCCAAGGCCAGGAGCCACCGGCAACCATGCCGGTGCCCAACACCGTGGTCAGTCCAGTCCCAGAGGAAGAAGAGGAAGAGGACACTGCTGTTGTAGCTGCTGTCGAGGATGATATTGCCGTGCAAGAAATGCTTCCTGGCGAGGACAATCTCTTGAAGCCTCCCAAGAGATTCCAGCTGTCGCGTTCAGCCTCTCCTAAGCCTGAGTTGGTCTCTTCAAGGCGGTCTTTGACGCCGTCGGACATGGTTCCTAGACGCCACTTCTTCGCTGCCTTGCTTAGAGACGCCGAACTCTATCCTCCAGCGCTGCGCCGGCCGTCGGCGCACTATGATGAGATGGCGCAAGCCGCCAGCTCGAGACCGGCGAGTCCCAAGCTCCCCACCCAGCAGAGTCGAGATGGCAGCACTGTTCCCGACGATGTAGTGAAGAAAGAGAGCGACAAAGGGCAAGAGATCACTGCCAAGGACTTGTCAGAAGACAGAGGAGTCTCTGTTGCTCAGGTTGCTAGGGACAATGAGGAGGTGGTGGCCTCCTCCTCCTCCTCCTCCTCGTCGGCCACCACATCTGACTTTTTGATCGAGAAACCTGATTGCTACGAGCCTGGGCCTGCCCACGCCGCTCTGATGCCTCAGGTGGTGTCGCTTCGGCCGGATTTGGCACACATTCAGCGCCCAGAGTCTCAGACGGTCCCGGTGGGTGGCGTGTGGCACCCCGATGACCCGGACATCGAGGTGCCCCTCTTCGAGGACGATGAGAGCAAGGACAACAAGGAAGACAAAGGTTGCGAGAGAGAGCTTTAAGTGCGTTTGATTTAACGATTTATCAAGAGTAACTCAATAATCAGAACACACTTAAACGTGCGAACTTGCAATTGTCCGTACTAACATATTCGTATAACTACAGGACTGTTCACACAGATGAAGAAGAAAGACGCGCGAATAGAAGAGTGACAAAATGTGAACACTTCTTGGTGCGAAACTAATGCTTGTTCATGACTGACTTTGACGGCAGCATTTTTTTCCTCCTTTACCACCTGTAATAATCTGTCTCTGCTGCCGGAGAAATGTCAATTTCTCTCTCCTTCTTGTGACTGTCGGCTTCGGCGGCGTGTCCGCCCCATCCCCCCCGGCCTACGTGTGACAGATCCCCCCGTCTGTGTACGTACTGACCGGACGGACGTTTTCACTCCTACCCATCAAAGAGAAAATCTCCCTCCCTCCCCTCGCTTTTGTCAAAATTAGTCTTCACGCTTCTTCTTAGGAGGCAAAAATGTCTGGAGCGTTTGCATGATGATCCGAAAAGAAATGCTCTTAACACAATGGCTTCTTTTAGATATATAAAGAAAGGTCCACCTCAAGTTTTCAAGCAGGAATTTTTGGTCCATGTTGGGAGAATTCTTTGGAAGCCTTTAAGTTGCGAGAAAGCCTTTCACTAAGGGATCGAAACTAGTCTTGATTCGAGCTCAGGTCAGATTTTGCTACCGTTCCCAGTCGTTGCAGCTACGCAAGTGTCAAATTTTATGTGGACACCCTGTGTGCCTGTAGACACATTAGACTAGTCCGAAAATGTCACTTTTGTTTTGTTGTGGTGGAAAATTGGTCTTTGGCATAGCTATAGGTGGTGCAAGTCTAACTTTCAGGGAAAAAATATGTTTTGTTATTCGATCTTTCTACTAAACGTTTTACAGCATACTGTATTTATAGCGCATTTTTTCATGGCCATAACTTTTGACTCCATTGAGCAACAGAAATGTTTCACGTCTCCACGGAACGCCAAGAATCTCCTCTAAAACCCAACTCATGTGCACTTTTCCTTTAGGACCACTGACTTATTCACAATACTATCGAACTTAGCTTTAGTAAACTCTGCTATAGTAACTTTGTACCCATTTTGTCAGAAAATAAGTGACCCCAGATCTAAACTGCACATCAATTCGAGTTCAGAGGAGATTCTTAGCATTCCATCCGCAATTGAACCCCTTCTGTAGCTCAATCCCGTCCAAAAATTATGGTGAACATGAAAGTGTGCACTTTACACGCTAAATACGATACGTTACAAAGCTTTGAGTTAAACATGCGCATAACAAATGGCCTTTGAGGGAAAAATCAAGTGAAATCCTAATATTTCGGCCAAAGGCCAGAACCTGGCAGTCACCCCCATTTCATTTTCCAGCCTCTCCGAGGTGGCCACACGAGCCTATATATTTATATATAGTATTTATAGTTATTACATCGTCGTTCTTCTTCCTCCTCCTTAGTATATCGCCGTCGCGGTGGATCCAAGGCTGTGACACCTACTGACCTGAGACCCAACGAAGGTAAGGAAAGCAGGAAAAAGTCAGAGTTGCTATGAAAGATACCTCGATAGAATTCACGAGTCCATGGAAGAAATTCCGGGGGATTCGCTTGAGATGACACGGGGTTTCTATCTCTCTTATCCCCTCCCCCCCCCTCCCTTTTGTGACTGCTTGACCTCCTTTTCTGCTGTCACGCTTTTTTACCCAGACGCTAGTGCTCAGGTAAGACTAGGTTAAACAATTAAGGTAGGTCGATGATTGAACAACAATCGTTCGTCTCCTATGATTGGATTAGTGTTCGTGTATGTACTCAACGGAAGTCAAGGAAGAAGGTAGCTCTTTATCTCTCAAAATTCTAAGAGCATTTTTTTTTTTTTTGCATCGCTCAAATCTGCAAAATATCTACGGCTACTTATCGAATAGCACGGACGTGCTAAGAGGGAGCTGTCACATTATTAGCTCCTTCGTCGTCGCCGTCGTCGTCGGCCGCAGCAGCTGGGCCGACGATTGGATGTGGGCCCTCGTCGGTGCCACCTACGTAGTCCGTGGCCTCCCCGCCATAACCGAACCTTGCCTTTTTCGGGAGTGAGACGAATTTTCGGACCTGCCTATTCCTGGAGCGTGTGTGGGGTGGGTGTGCGCGCTCGTGTGAGTGCGTGCGCTATGCGATCACCTTGTAAAAGGTCCCCTTTCCAGTTTCCCCAACCCCTCCCCTTGCCCCCATGCATGGCAGAAGAGAAGCTTGAGATTACGACCCTTCCTGGGGCCTACTTTATAGGTCTCAGAGCGAAGAAAATAAAAAAGACTGAGAATGGCGTGACCAGGGAATCGAAGACTTCTTTCATTTATTTCTGGTCATTTGGCTGAAGAAATTATCCTTGCATTTGACTGAACTTTCCGTGATTCTAGCAAGTTTCTCATTATCGTGCCACGATTTTCTTGGCCCTCTACTCTCTGCAACACTTCTGTTAGGTCTTTCACATGTCTTTTAACTGCTTGATTGTGGCAAGAAATTCAGTCATCTGCATTGGTGCCTTCACGCAGGCTTGTAGAGTGTCCAATGAAGGTTCTGTAGTGAGTGGTGGCTCTTAAAATTTGGTTCCTTCCCAATCTATGATGTCAAAGTATTTGTCTGCTGACCAGGCCAGTGAAAACTTCTCTAATGCAGGAACTTCTTCAGCTTCTGGTGTCTCCTTGCAAATGAATTCAATCTTGAGAATTGTTTTTGCTCTTGTAAGGGGGTATTCATCACAACACATAGCATAAAGGATCCACTCTGGATGAGAATTATAGCTGTTTGATGCTAGTGTTTTTCTGCAAATTTGTTTGTCACTGTCAGGTAGATCAGGACAGGACTCAACCAACTGCATTGCCTTGAAGAAAAGCTTGCTTCTTTGATTGATATTATTCTGAGCTTTCCACTAAACCACAGTGGGGCATAGGTGTGCAAGATGAAAGTCACCAGCTTCTTTAATTTAGCAGTTGGCTTCATTGAAGCAACATACAATCGTAGGGTTGTGTCGGCAAGAGTTTGACCATCTGGCATGGCGATAATTGCCAAAATGGGTCTTGGGTGGTTCTGTTCCATTCATAATGCTGTGGCAAGCATAGTAAAGGTAGCGCTGGTCAGACCTGAATGATGATGTGACAGTCTCTGGAAACTTGTCAAGCATTCCACTGATTTTGTTGAAGGAAACAACTGCCATGTCTGTCTTCACCACTACCAATGATTTGCCAAGATTGCCATGGTACCCCTTATCTCTTATAGTTCTTCCATCAATATAGGCCATATAGTTCTTCAGGAGCAGCTCAACACAGTGGACCAGACAGGTGGCCCAGTGTAGGGGTATATTCAGTTCAAGTTCGCACAAGTGGATCGCACCATTTTCTCTGCCAGTGTTAACTGGGCATCCATCAGCACAAATAATGTTCACAGTTGTCTCATCGCAGTAGTAGCGGATGACATCAACCAATCTTGTTGGTAAGGTCTGACCAGGGCTGTTTTCAGGAACTATAAGAGTAAGATATCCCAATTCTGGATTCCTTCTTCTTTCCTTATCCTGGAGTCTTCTTCTCACATCCTAATCAATACGACCAATTTTCAGCTGCCACTCACGGCCTCTCCTCTGGTCTTGAAGAAAAGCGTACTCTTTGGGAGGCATTTTCCCTTCCCTTGGGCATGAACTTTCCCAGATCATCACATGGACATGAACAAATGTCAAATTATAATCAAAGTCTCTAGTTTTTCCTTGGTTCTAAGATTTTTGTAGCTTTCCCTTCAATCTTGATATTGTCCATAAAACATCTATGCACCTGACAGGAAGTTACAGTAGGTATTGATGCCCATTGCCATGATGTGCAGCTGTCTCGGACAACCATTTTGGCCAGCTCTTTCTTAGGTGGAGAAGCTATATCCAAGCCACAGCCTTCTTTGACAAGGTATCTTATGTTCAGAAAATGAAAGAAGACTTCACTCTTTGTTCAAAGCAAATCGGAAGGGAAAGCCCTAGGATTTCCCAACACAGGATGTTGTATGACTCCTCGAGAAGGCTTAAGACTAGCCTTTGGCATTGTGAAGTCTGCCGATAGCGCGAGGTCCGCTGAGAGTGCAAAGTCTACCAAGAGCGTGAGGTCCACTAGAGAGGGAAGCCCATGAGAGTGTGAAGTCTGCCGAGAACGTGAGGTCCGCAAGAGCATGAGGTCTGCTGAGAGCATAAATACGAAGTCTGCCAAGAGTATGAGCGCGAAGTCTGCCGAGAGCACGACCATGAGGTCTGCCGGGTGCACAAAGTCCACTGAGAGCATAAAGCACGCCAAGAGTGTGAAGAATACGTACACACGACTTAGTCACACTTATGCTTGTGGTGAATTTAAACTAAGGACAGCTGTCGATTTTTTCTGTTACCAGGCTGATAAAGTAGAAACTAAATATGGGGCACATTTTGATATATCTGGGTGGATTTAATCACTATGCATCTGGCAAAACTGGGCAGCCAATGCGCTATGGCGCCATCCACTGCGATGAAACAATTAAATGCACCAATTTTTTGTACAAGTTACGGTGCTAATCTTTAAATATAGAGAAGGGACCCACAAACTTATTTTTTCTCCATTCCACTTGACTATAATGTCTTCAAGTGGAATCTTGCAACAAATCTAAGACATTTAGGAAATTAATATTAAAAAAATGGCCTGACCTACTGGTCATGGACAGGAGGTGGAATCGGGCATAGCTCGGAAGTCTGTCTGTGAGCCCAAAGCCTGACTTTATTTCGAGCCCGCTTAATAGGAGAGGACCCTTGTAGTGTCCATTTGAGCATCTGTTTGTGTCACCGATGAAAGGAGGGGGGAAGGTAAAGGGATAAGCGTATGCGAGGCACGTATGAAATTGTGAGAGTCCTTTTGTTTTTGCTCACTTTTGCCTCCCATATTGGTGGAGAGAGAAATTGGCAAGACACTCGACGCCATGTGTAAACGTCACACATGGCGCTCGCCCATTATTTACCATTCACCTGGGGAATTTTTCCCCCCTTTTTATAGAAAAAGCAAAAATTAGAAAAAAGTATTTGATGTCTGCGGGAGGAGAGAACCTCAGCAGGTGCCAGAAGATCTTGGAGAATAACTTTATTTTCTAAATGTGCTCGATTACTTGTCCCAATTATCTGGCCCACCAGATGTGTCTGGTCTGTGTTCAGTTCATCTTGCAAGTGCATGAATAAGACGGATTGAGAAATCTCAGCCAAATTAATAATCCCTCTCAAATTATTCTGTCACGCTCCAGCTCAAAAGAAAAAAAGACTGTTAATTAAAAGTCATCGGAGGAACGCACTCAGGTTCCGCCTTTGTGAGGCAACGAGGGAGAGGGAAGAGGTCCTGGCCGGTCCTGGCCGGTCCTGGCCGGTCCTGGCCGGTCCTGGCCGGTCCTGGCCGGTCCTGGCCGGTCCTGGCCGGTCCTGGCCGGTCCTTGGTCCCGCCAGTACCATCACTCCTCCCTAAACGCTTGACATACGAAAAACTAAAGAGTGCAGTATCAGGATCTCCTTAGTCCACTTTTTTCTCTCCTGCTGCTCTTTGTGCCTTTTTATCCCCCTTCCATGAACCTTTATTGCAATCCAAGCTTGCCTCGGTTGTGTTTTACCTCATCTTCTCACGTGTGCACCTTGTTCAGCCGCGTCAGCCGAACCAGCCGCCCCTCCTTAATTTGTTAACAACCACCTTCCTTTGACAGGAGATGTCTTTATGACCCGGAGGGGGGGAAGGAGTAATATTGCCTTCTCCATTGTTAGCAGAATGGGGAGGTTGGTGATGCGCGCGCGCACACACACACACAATTTGCGGCGTGTCGACCCGACAGAAACGTTTTCTTCGCGCTCTCAGGGGAGAAATCGACGAGTTCAGCAGCTTCACTTTAGTTGTCCATTCACCATCTCCGTGTGTCCCTACCGAAAATTGGGTCAAACACATGCAAACTGCCCGGACGAGAGAAGCGTCTCAAGCTTCCTTGATGGATGGAAGAAGTCGGGTTTGTTTACCACATGTGGGCATCACTGCCCTCGTCCGATTTTTTTTTTTTTGGGGGGGGGGGGGGTGAAGGAGGCAAAGCAGCGAATTATCATTCCCGCCTGAAAATGGCCTCGAGGCTCCTTCTTGATATAAGGACCCCTCCAGCTGGACGTGTACGGACAAAGGAGGGTCACACTTTCTCGCCAGACACGACGAAGACGACTTCTTAACACTCGACGAGATAAAAACTGGGGAAACGGAATGCGTTTTAACTAAGCCGGCCGGGTTTTTTTTTCTTTTCAAGTGGACGAAGGCATCCCTGAAGGCACTTTGAGGCCCCCTGCATTCTTGCCCAATGTGTCTTCCTTGTCTGTAATGGCCCGCAAATAAAACCAGACAGACTTTAAGAAGAAGAAGAAAATCGTGTGTGCCAGATAGAAGCGCAAAGGAAGCACCTACCAAGAAAGGAGCAACGCTGATTTTGTTCAAAGGCTGCAGAGGCTGCCTCAAGTCTATATATATTGGTCAAAAATCAATTTCTCTTCGCTTACTTTTTTACTGCATTTTTCTCTGACCCCTCGAGGCTAGAGAGAAATGGGTGGAATCCAGCTCATTAGATGACGAGAGAAACTTTGTCAACGCCACTGGTCTATTTTTGTGTGTGTGCGCGTACAGTAGATCTTGTGCGTGCATGTGTGTGACAGAGAGAGAGGCTATGAACAGAGTCTTGGATACGTTTGGGAATTTTTGGCGACCAATCTGATCAACATATCCGAACAAAATTTTGAACACTGATACTAACTAGTGCAGGCTTGATTGACGTTGTGCGACCAACACTTTTGTGCCTTTGCCATCCGTACAACAGGGCCAATTTTTTATAACAAGTCTTTTTTTGTCAATTCTTGTGTCATCTTCATAATCCAGCACAGAGAGTTGAGCTCACTCTTGACTTCCCCATGGAGAGCATTTCTCAAGGGGACGTGCGAAAACTCATTGCCAGTTTCTGCCCTAAAAAATGACACATGGAAAAGCTTTCACTGTCAGGCAGTTTGATCACAGGGGAATCCTCCTCAGAGGACTGTATTTGGTGTCACTTCAAGGTTGGAAACACAATGCATTCAATTCTAAACTCCCTGAAAAGCTTATGATGTGGTTGAGCATCAGCGAGAGGGTTTTTGGGAAAACATACTTTTGTCCCCACCGTGTGGCCATCACCGTGTGGCCATCACTGGAGAGGGAGATTGCCAAAAATGCATCCAGAAGCATCTCATATCTTCCGTAAAGACTCACCATGGAGAGAACATTTCTTTTTCTCTCAGCCAGACTTGTCATCATGGGAAGCCAACAGACTTGGAAAGGTAAGAAGACTCCGAATATTCCAAGGTCAGCAAACAACCCTCTAACAGTCTACAAATTCAGGACTTTGGGAGTATTCTCAAGCCTGAGCTTTATTTCTGATGGATGGAAGGGCGAAGATGTTCAAGACTTGAACAACAAAGAGTCAAGTGGAAGTTTAAGGATCTGGATGCGGCATTTGGCCAAGATCTTTTCAGAGACCTTAAGAAAACTATCAGTCGATGAGGGCATGATTTATGCGATTCATTAGGTGTAATGCATTTTTGACGAGCCTCTCCATCATATGTAGGCCCTGCAGCATTAAAAATTAGCCCCGATTGAGGGCCTGAGTTATTAGAAATTTGTGCAAAGGTTTAGTAGTTACCGGGCTAAACCACGAATTTTTTTGAATATGTGTGATTGCATCTCACGTTTGTTTCCAAATACGCAGTCAAATGGTTTTTTGAGCAAAAACCCTCCTCTCTCATGAACCCTTTCATATCCTTCAGTCCTACATGACTGTTTCGCCCAAGAGTAAATAGAGCAAGACAAGAGGGGACCGAAAAACTGATCCTTTCTTCATTCCATTGGAGTGGAATTGATTCAAAGTGAGTCTGGCAACAAATATATCACGCAGAAAGAGAATAAAATATAGTCTAGTCTAGCAGTTATATTCTGTCAGATTAGTTTTCGGTGAGTCCCTGCTTGGTGTGAACCATCTTAGAGAGACAGTGCATCTTGGGGAAATTTGATCTCGTGCCTCAGTCACTTCAACATCATCGAGTTTGTCAACATTCTGTTCAACCAGATTGGTATCGCATGTGGCAGTTTTTGCCCTGGCCAGAGCTGCCACTGCCCATTGTCCATTTTCATCATTGCAAAGCATCGTCACTGAAGGCTTTTGCCACGACTCAGTGCAGCTGCATGATGAAATAACGTGCCATATTTTAGTGCATGGCCATACCTGAGTGTAGTTTTTTTGTCGAGTGTGACAAAGGAGAAACTCGTTCAAAATGGCTTCTGTTGACAAGCATCTTATGCAGGGTGCATAGCCTGCACTGAGTCGTAGCAAAAGCTGACAGTGGCGAAGCTTTGCAGTGGTGAAAGTGGACAATGGGCAGGGGCAGCACTGGTCACGCCAAAAACTGTCACCTGCAAATGGACCAAATTTTAATGTATTTCAGTAATAAATAAAAAAAATATATGGTAGTGACACTAATCAAATGACCGCGGTTCTAAAACTTGTGCCAGACCCTGTAGATCTCGTGAGTGCGCGCGCGCGTGTGTGTGTGTGTGTGTGTGTGTGAGAGAGAGAGAGAGAGAGAAAGAAAGAGCGAGAGAGAGAGAGAGAGAAAGAAAGAGCGAAAGCGAGAGGAAAAAGGAAGAAATACGATTATTCTTCCTCTGAGGCCTGGAAATCAAAGATTGCCTCATCACGCGCGATTGTTTCTTCGTCCATCCCGCTGTTTGTGGGTAAAATCGTGTGCAGCCAAATTGAAAAGAAGAAGAAAAAGGCCCAACCTTATAAGGCCTGCAGAGGCCCGTGTCGAAACCCTTGCCTATCCGAGTCAATCCCAAAGCTGTTTTAGATCTGCCATCTCCGAAAGAGAGGAAGGAAATGACCCTCTGCAGGTGTCCAAGCTTGGGCGAGGAAGAGAGAGAGACTCTAAATTGTTTTCACTTCAATCTTATTATGGAGGAGGAAGAAGGAAAAACACCTCTTGATGCAGAGATAAAACCCAGCTTTGCTGTCAGTGTTTAAGGCCTGTATTGATGTGGGGCCTGGCAGGCCTTCTCGTTCATTGTGTGTGTGTGCGTGCCACGTTAATGACAAGCCCTGTACTCTCTCCCGACTTTTTTTGCGTTTCTGCTCGCTCCACCCTGTAATTTCGCCGTGCGGGGAGTGTCATTTTATTGGGGCGCAGCCCAACCTTTTTTTGCTGGGTTTCGCTTCCTGAGGGTCATAATTAGGGTGCGATCTGAATCTGCAATTGCCACAAGGACGACGTCGCCGTCGCCGTCGCTGTCGCTGTACTCGCAGACACGATATAAAAAGGATTTACTTTGGGTACTTTTTTCTGCTCTTAGGGCCCCGTTGGAGTGGAAAGTTGGGCGTGCTCAAGTCTCGCACTTTTCTTTCGCAATTTGCACTGATTATTATTCAGAGAGAGAGAAAAGGACACCTACGAGCAGTGCTTGAGTTTTTACACCTTCGTTTTTGTCGTCTTTGGACTTGTTAAATTGATCTGGTGATTTCAACGCCCACGTCTCTGGTACATAAGTACGCTCCCGTCGTAGGTCACAGGGGGTCTGAGCCTCCTTGAGGCCTAGGCTGTTTTTTATTATTTTAACAACCCGTCGAAGATGTGAGGAAGCGCGCGAGGCTGTGATAAGTGAGCTTTGCGTCAAGGAAGGAACAGAACGTTAGTGGAGTGCACGCACGCACGCACTCGCTCACTGACACACACACACACACACACACGTACACTTACTACATACACATTATGATGCGTCGTTGACGCAAGGAGTTACGGTCATGTTACCCCTACAGCGCTGGCTCAGTGCGTATGTATGAACGCGTGGTGCAGCCAGGTGGAGTCGTCAACGCCGCAGCCGCAGCCGCCGCAGCCGCCACCACCACCGCCACCGTCGCGGTGGGCGCGCGCCAGCCAATGCTCTCAGTCTTCTTCTCCTCAGTCTATCTGGCGAGGTCTGGAAGTGAAGATTGATGCCCGCGAGCCTCTCTGTGCATACGTTCTTCCCCTTGAGTGCGTCGAGGAAGCTGTTGACCCCGGAGTGTCCGCTGCAGCAGTTGCTGCTGCTGAGAATCAAAATGGGCAGGAACTGCTCAAAATGAAGGAAAATACGAGTGAAAACTGTAAGAAAGCTCCGCTTGACGAGGAGGACGACGACGACGATGGCAACAAAGAACAACAAAGAGGTTTCCAATCAAGTTATTGCCCAGAACAATCTTGGGCTGCTCTTTTCCTTCTTTGGCAGCATTAAAGCTTCTCATAGGGTTTTTGGATAAAGCTTCAGTGCAGATCCAAATCAAGCCTTCAATTGAATGATCAGGTCAGGATTCAGCCACAACAGCCAAGCAAATTGGGCAAGCATGGAAAAGCCTGACCAAAGAGCTTGAAATTCAAAGAGGATTTTCTCTTTCTTTGTGCTGTCCGACGATATTCAAGAGAAGGAGAATAGGAAACCTTCTCTTATGATATTAAAGGAAGAAGATTGAGAGACTCTTTTCCTTCTTTGTTGTGTGGTTTCTTCCTTTTTTCTTCAAATATCTCTGCTTTTCTGCAAAAAAATGCGCTCAGGAAGAGGAAGAAAGCAAAATCTTCACCAACTCGTTTCTATTCCTTCACTCTCGGGCAATCGCTTGATTGACACCTCTCTCCATCCCCTCCTCAAACGTAGAACATGTGCTGAGGATGCAGAACACTTCCAACGCGTCCCCCGCGTGGCTCGTGATCAAGTACTGCGAGTTCAGTGAGCTGATGCTCCAGCAGGCCATGAGGGCCCATCAGCACGACAGGCAGGATCATGAACACGTCCTGGAGGAGACCAAAGAAGAGCTTCCGGAGGGAGTGCAAGAGGGCGAAGTTGTGGAAGAGGAAGAGGTGGTGGAAGAAGAGGAGGAGGACAAGGAGTCGTCCAGAAGTGAGTCCGGAGAAGACGCACGCTTATGGAGAGAACAACTTCTTATGAGTTTTGGGTGCAAAAGTTGTTCTTTCTTTCTCTCTCTCTCTCTCTCTCTCTGCCTTTTGCCAAAACTTTTTTTAGAGCCTCCCAAGGTCGTTATGAATTTCAGACTTTGCAGGCGCGAATTTGGCGCGGCTAATTTTATTTGCCGCCTTTTTTGCATCAACCTTCTTTTGAGGGGAAGAGGAAAAAGCATTCTGTTAAGAGCTCTGCCTAGGCCTAGGCCCGGGTCTGGGCCTGACCCCCCGCTGCTACCTTTACGAACCCTCTAGCAAATTAGTTTGGCAGGCTGGCTGCGCAGACAAATGGCTTTTCCTATCTGGTTTGCAAGTCATTTAGGATGCTTGAAAAGCCCAGTTTTGCAAGCGGATTTAATGTCTTTGAACACGTGTGTGTGTGTGTTAAAAAGAAGGTCTATCTGTTGCCATTGTCACTTCTCGGCCCCTCACGTCCACGTGCGCCATGACCGGAAGAAAAGTGTGCGAGTGCAAGCCGGCCTTCATCGTGGCATATGATTGAAACTTTGGTTTGGGCAGAGAACAAGTTTTGACACTCGTTAATTCTCCCCCTGAAGGATGTTTCTGGTGGGATGTTGGACCGCGACTTCGCGGACTCCGTCGTCTTCGTCACGTTTTTCTCCGCACAATACAGGTGCAATACGACAACGAGGGGTGTTTTTTTTTTTTGCAGAGGTTAAAACTGAGCGGAAAAAGTTTCTAAGTTCCACGAAAATGGCTGTTTTTGCCCAAAGTAACACGTTTTCTCGCAAAATTCACGTATTTTGTTCCCCGAAAAGTGCGCTAATGGTCGCATAAAATGTCGTATTTTTGGCCAATGATCACATATTTTTCCACTCTGCTAATAAAGCTGCCTCTTTTTGTGATCGATCAGGCTAAAAAGGCCCCCAGGGAGTCGAGGCACCAATATTCCAAGCATATTTTTATCGGAAAATCAATTCGTCAGTGCTGCTTTAAAAAACGTGGTGGAGTTTTTTTTGGCTCATCCATCTCTTCTCTCATGTTAGAGGTAGACAAATTAGCTTTAGGATTGCCAAAGATTCGCGGAATTGGATCTTTTTTATAAAAAAAATAAATAGATAAATAAATAAATAAAAATCTAATGAAAAGAAGACTTTTTGCCAGACGGAAGAAGAGGAAACGTCCCTTAAGGCCTTCGTCATCCCCGTAATGAGGCACTTCCGTCGCTTCTGCAAAACAAAAGTCTTTCCAGGAGGGGGGTTGAATGCATAATTAGAGGCTCTTAATGACATCATTAATCTAGAGTAGTCGTGCATTAGCATGGCAATTTGTCGGCGATTGCTGGATTTAAAGAGCTGATGGAAGAGAATTTTCTACTTCTGACGTGATGAACGACAATTGATCTGCATCTTTGTCTCTTGCTTTGCTCTGCCTCAATTTGCGATTGTGTTGCAAAACAAAAGGGATGGGGCCCATCGAGTCTGCACCAGAAGCTGCTGTTTTACGCTCATTCGAGCGTGAGTTTTCGTGTGAAAAGAGGCCCAACAGGCGTGGCCTGCCTGTTTTTGAGCCAAATTCCACACGAGGAGGAAGAGGAGGCAGACACAGACCTGTTCTGCCGCGGGATGATGACGGAGGAGAGGGACAATTGGCCCGCGCGCGCGCGCTCCAATGCGTGCGCGCGTGTGTGCGTAGCTGCCTGATCCAGAATGCATCGATTTTGCACTATGAGCTTTGAACGTTTCAAATCCTCTCCAGCATGTTTGTTCGCCCTGAAGGAGCTGCCAAGTCTCTGGTTATTATCATTCAGACTTATGTATTCATAACTTATGAAACACGGGGAAAGTGTGTGAGCGCGTGGGGGGGGGGAGTGAAATTAAAGCGTGCGCAGCTTTTAGACACGCACGTCTTACTTATTGCTGCCAAATGCACTAATGCACATCCGTCTGTTGCTCTTGAGCGCGCGCTCCTGGTGAGATCGTTTATCACACGCGATCTTCAAGCCTCACGCGATTTTTTTTGGCTCCAAATACGTTACAAACCAAACGCATATGGTGAATACAGAGCTGTTTTTTTTTCTTCCTCTGCAGCCACGTATGTAGTATAGCTGGTGGCAGAAGAAGAAGCT